>Ga0181564_10001955_pt1 | contig 18274 bp, 11 predicted proteins | sample 011ome_24_FD_134512 | JGI IMG/M metagenome (GOLD analysis project Ga0181564, IMG submission 134512) | Coastal salt marsh microbial communities from the Groves Creek Marsh, Skidaway Island, Georgia - 011513CT metaG (megahit assembly) | ecosystem: Environmental > Aquatic > Marine > Intertidal...
CGCCGCGACCGGACGCGCGCACGTGCGCACACCGCCGAACGCGATCGCCTTCGAGGTCGGAGTGGGCTCGGGGAAAAAGGTCGTTCGTCGCGCGGCTCGGAGTGCCCCGCGCGTCGCTCGTCGGTGATGCTTCAAACACACGCTTGGACGCGGCGCTCTGCTCGAGATCCGCTCGCGCGAAAATGGAACGGGTCGACTCCTTGCTTCTTTTGCTGTTTTTACACAGATTATTAGTGTCAAAAAAGAAACTAAACATAAATTCTTGACTGAATGCTCAAATGGCGAGGGCTTTCCAAACGCGAACAGCGAGAGGCGTGAGTGCCACGGCTTATCGGAACGCGACGACGTCATCCACGAATGGCTTCTCGAGCCTTCCGGCGCGAGAGAGGTCCGCTCGCGCCATTGGAAGTCGCGCAGTGTACACACACGCGCGCGGATCACGATGTTGTCGGCGACCTCGACGGCCGCGCCGGTGGTGGCGCGCGCCGCCCCGGCCGCCGCGCGCTCCGCGCGCGGGGCCGTGGGATCACAATCGTCGCGAGGCGTCGGCGCGCGCGGCGCCGTCTGGAGGGTGGCCCGGGGCGCGTCCTCGCCCGCGCGGGGGCGCGCGAGCGTCGCGGCGCGCGCCTCCGCGTCGCGCGGCGCCTCGAAGCGACGCTCGAGGCGCGACAGGCCCCCGGTGCTGCGCGCGGCCGGGGAGGAGTCCAGCGAGGCGCCCGCCGGGGGTGACGACGCGAAGGCGTCCGCGGGATCGGACGACGCCGAGGCGCAGTTCAAGACCGGCCTCGGCTCGGACCCCGCGTTCGACGCCGCGCTCGCGAGCGTCTCCGACATGGCCTCGGACGCCGCGCCGCGGGATCCCGCGGAGGAAAAACCGCGCGAGCTCACCAAGGAGGACTTCGTCGCGCCCAGCATTGACTGGGGGGACACCGTCGTGCGAAACGCAGACGCATCCTCTGACGACGCGCAGGCGCCCGTGACGTACTCGGCGGCGGACCTCGCCGGCGACGCGCCCGCCGCGGTTCCCCCCGCCTCGGGATCCTCCCCGAGCCTCGCCGAGCGCGCCATGGCACAGTCCGCGGCGGACGGGTTCGCGCCCGCGGCGGCGCCCCCCGCGGAGCCGGCGCCCGCGATGGCGCCTCTGTCGATGTCGTCGTCGAGCGAAGCGGGTCAGGCTGAAGCGACAGGCCCCGTCGGCCTGGCGACGCTGGCGCCCCCCCCCGAGCGTCAGGCGGAGCAGGTCCGCTCGTTCCTGTACCCCGACGAGGAGGACCTTCCGGACGACGTGAACATGACCATCTGGGAGCACCTGGAGGAGCTCCGCGACCGCGCGCTGATCAGCGCGGGCGCGTGCACGGTGGCGATCCTGCTGTGCTTCTGCTTCGCGAAAGACCTGGTTATCTTCCTGGAGGCGCCGGTGGCGTCCGAGGGCGTGCGGTTCCTGCAGCTCGGCCCGGGCGAGTACTTCTTCACCACCGTCAAGGTGGCGGGCTACTGCGGGCTCCTGCTCGGCGCGCCCGTCGTGCTCTACGAGGGCATCGCGTACGTCCTGCCCGGCCTGACCAAGGATGAGCGCAAATTCCTGGGGCCCATCGTGCTCGGGAGCTCCGTGCTCTTCTACGCCGGCATCTACTTCGCGTACGCCACGCTCACCCCGGCGGCGCTGAAGTTCTTCATCGGGTACTCGTCGGACGCCGTGGAGTCGCTGTGGAGCATCGACCAGTACTTCGAGTTCGTCTTAGTGCTCTTGTTCAGCACGGGACTTTCGTTCCAGGTGCCCGTCATCCAGCTTCTGCTCGGACAGACCGGCTTGGTCTCCTCGAAGCAGATGCTCTCGGTGTGGCGATACGTCGTGGTCGGTTCGGTGGTCGCGGCGGCGGTGCTGACGCCGTCCACGGACCCGTTCACGCAGATGCTCCTGGCGGTGCCGCTCATGTCGCTCTACCTCGGCGGCGCCGCCGCGGTGGGGCTCGTGGAGAAGGGAAGGGGAGAGCTCCCGGAGGGGGAGTCGAGGTGACGCGCGAGAAGGTTTTTTTTTCTATCCTACACGCAGACGAACGCGACGAGCGTTTCACAGACAGACTACAGCCGTAGCGCGTTCGCGCGCGTCGCGTCATTTGTCCCCCGCGGCTCGCCTTTCCCGCGCGCGTTTCCGGCGCGCGCGCCGCACCAGCCTGAGCGCGCGCGTGCTCAGCGCCGCGCGCGCGTTCTCGTCGCGCATGCCGAACAAAGACGCGAGGTTGGCGACGTCGTGCGGCGCTCTGAGCTCCGTCGCCTGCCGGCTTCCGCTCGTCAAAACCACGCCACCGCCGGCGCGTTTCGCGAATCCGGCATCACGCATCACCGCGTCCGTGTCATCGTCCGTGTCGTCGTCCGAGTCGTCGTCGTCGCGCACGCCCCCCCCCGCGTTTTCCCCCACCGCGCGCGTCGCGGCGGCGGCGTTGGCGAAAAAGTTGCGGCGCGCGCCGACGTCCATGAGCGCGGCGTTGTACGAAACCTCGAGCGACGCGCCGGCGCTCGCGGCCGCTTTCAACGCGGGCGCGCGCAGTCGGAACGCCGGCCGAGCGCCGAGTTGCGTCGTGATGATGTCCGCGCGGCCGTTCGCGCACGCGCTCGCGAAGGCGCGTTCCGTCGTCGGCTCGAGGGCGAAGACGTCGTACGAACGAATCGCGTCGTCGTTGGCTCGGACCATCTCCTGGAGTTGGCCCGGCTCGGCGAAGCGCACCGTGCACCGGCGCAGGACCACGAGCTCGGGCCTCGCGCCTCGCGAGGTGGCGTCCGCGGCCACCTCGCGCAGGACGTCCGCGCGCAGAGGCTCGAGCCCGGCAAGGAGCTCCGCGCGCGCGTTCCGGTCCGTCGCCTCGACGCGCGTGTCCAGCGCCACCGCCTGGTACCCCAGGTCCAGGCAACACACCAAGTGCTCGCGCAACGCGTGCGGGTTTCCCGGGTCGACGCGCACGCTCAGGTCGACGAAAGGCATACCGCACGACGTGGCGGCGATCGAGGGCGCGCGGACGCGTGCCCTGACCTCGGGACACGGACGCGCGCGCGCCGCGCGTGCTCAGACTGGCGCGAATCCGAGGGTCTCTTTTCAGTTTCACGAAAAAGTGAAAAAGTGCGGCGTTACGTTCGGGGCGTTCGGAGCGTCGACGTCATCCCGGCGTCGTCGCGCCTGTCAGAGCGGGACGCGCGCGGCGGGCGCGAACGCACGAGCGCGGGCATGTCGGCGTCGACGGGAACTCGCGGGGACGCGGTCGATGCGGAGGAGGGAGAGGGACGCGCGGGTTCGTCGCCCCCCCCCGATCTCGGTCACCCGATCTCCTGCGTGACCCGCGCGGTGAACTACCCCTTCCTGCCCGGGATGGCCTCCTGCTTCGCGGACTACCTGGGCATGGCCATGCTGACGCCCGCGCTGCCGTACTTCCTGTCGGACCTCGGCTTGAGCGCCACGGCGGTGGCGACGTGGACGGGCGCCATCACCACCGCGCAGTACGCGGGCGCGGCGTGCGGCAACATGGCGGTCGGCGCCATGGGCGACGCCTTGGGCAGCCGCGCGACGCTCGGCGCGACGCTTCTCGGCGACGTCGCGCTGTTCACGGCGACGGCGTTTTCAACGAACGTCACGACGCTCATCGTCGTTCGGTGCTTGGCGGGCGTTTCCTCGCCCCTCGTCGCGTCGCTGCACTACATTCTGCGAAGAGCGACGAGCAAGAAGCACACGCTGGAGGGCGTCAACGCGTACTCGGTCTCGGTCAACGCGGGCTACGCGTTCGGTTCGGTGATGGTCGGATTGGGGTACGACGCGTTGGGATGGGTCGGGCTGAACGTGCTGAGCGCCGTCGTCGCCGGCGGCGCGCTGGTGGCGGTGCTGGCGCTGGTCAAGAAAGAGCCGCCCAGCGCGAAGCGGTCGCCGAGCGTGCTCAGGGCGCTGGGGGAGTTGCGACGCCCGGACGCGGGCGCGGACGGTTCGCGGGACGCGGCGGGGCGCGGCGCGAACGACGCGGTGAACGACGCGTTTTCGGTGTACCGCACGGGCGCGATGGTGAGCCACATGGTGACCGCGGTGAACGTCGGGTACCAGTTCATGGGCTTTTTAGTGCTGTTCGTGCTGATGGCGAAGCAGATTCTCAGGTGGTCCCCCGCGACCCTGGGGTGGAGCTTCATGGCCATCCCGATCGTCAACACGCTCGTGATGTACTACGTCATCCCGCCGCTCATCGCGCGTTTCGGCGTGCACGCGCTCATCACTTACGGCTCGGTCTGCACCATGCTCACGCTCGGCGCGTTCGCGGTGCCCGCCGTGCACACGAGCCCGGCGGGCGTGATGGCGGTCACGGTCTCGCTGGTGCTGTGCGTCGTGACCGTGCAGGTCCCGAACCAGATGCGCATCAAGCTCATCGCGGACGCGTTCGCGCCCGAGGCGATGGGGAAAATCACCGGCGCGTCGCGCGTGTGCTTCGCCGTCGGCCAAACCGCGAGCCCGGCGGTGTGCGCGGTGCTCTACACGATCCACCCCTCGCTCGCGATAGGGAGCATGTTTCTCGCCGTGGCCACGGTGCCGATCGCGTTTTTCCTGTGCGGGCAGGCCTTCTTCGTGGACCCGGTCGCGAAGGAAGCGGAGGAGGCGCCGAACGCGAGCTGATAGTACGCGCGCGCGCGCGCGCGAGAGGAGTTAGTCTAGCGGATAATAGCCCGATACTATCGTAGTAGCCCGTCGGAGGTCTCCGTTCCGCGCGCGAACCGGAGCGCGCCGCGGAGTGCGGCTCGAGGGTGCGATACATCGAAAACATGGTACGTATTAATATGGTACGTACGTATGCAGGAGCCACGTGCATGCGGATATATTCTTTTGCGTCGCGTTTCTTTCCGCCGCGCGCCTCAGCCCGCGGCGAAGGCGAGCTCGGGCGCAGGCACGGCGACTTCGCCGATGACGGCGTCGAGCGCGGCGGTCATGCCCTCCTCCGCGATGGTGTTGAACAGCTCCACGACATCGTCGCGCCACTCCTCGCCGAAGTCCTTGGACAGCTCGCCGAAGATCTCCTCCATCCCCAGGAAGCACGCGATGCCGCTTCCGCCCTCCTGGAAGCACGCCGTCACCGCCGCGCCGCCCATGTCCCGCACCTCGTTCCCTTCCTCCACCTCCCTCTTCAGGAAGTACGCCCACGAGGCGACGTAGAGCGCGAAGCCGCGCATTTCGTTGCCCTGCCGCAGGCCCTCGCACACCACGTCCTGGCCCTGCACGCGGAACTTCTCGCTGCCGTCCATGGCGATGCGCTCGAGCTGGTCCTTCACGGCGACGTTCTCGAAGCGCCGGAGCACCATCTCGGCGTACTCCTCGATGCCGTTGCGCAAGATGAGCGACTCCCCCATGGCGGCGTGCCCCTTCAGCGTGAGGCCAATTTCGTCCAGCTGCACCTTGCGCAGGAACGCGCGCAGCTTGCTGTGTGTCACCGCCTCGTGCACGTGCGTCAGGCCCGCGAGGATGCCGGCGTAGCACAGCGCGCTGTGCGTCACGTTCAGGAGGCGCACCTTCATGAGCTCGTGCGGCACGACGTCGCGCACGACGACGGCGCCGGCGTCCTCCCACGCCGGCCGCGCGTCGTCCACGAAGTTGTCCTCGATGACCCAGTGCTTGTACGGCTCGCACATCACCGGCCAGCCGTCCTCGAAGCCGAGCGATTGCGGCAGCGTCGCGACGTCCTCCATCGAGGTCGCGGGCGTGATGCGGTCCACCATCGTGCTCGGGTACCGCACCTCGCGCTGGAGCCACACCACGAACGCGTCCAGCGACGTCGAGCACAAACCGGCGCACACCAGCTCCTCGGCGGCGCTCGTCATGCGCCGTTTGCACACCTCGCCGTTGTGCGGCAGGTTGTCGCAGGACATGAGCGTGAACGGGCGCGTTCCGTTCGCGAACCGCATCGCGGCCGCCGCGCAGATCACGCCGAACGTCGTGGGCTCGCTCGCGTCCGGGTGCAGCGGCTCGTCCGCGTCGTCGAGCAACCCGTTGAGCGCCTGCTCGATGAGGGAAAAGTCCCCGTTCGTGAGCGGGACGCGGTAGCCGAATTCGGTGATGGTCAGCGAGACGATCTTGACGTCCGCGTTCGCCATCGCCTTGACGCACGCGACGGGGTCCTCGAACGCAAGCAGCATGTCGCGCAGCGCCACCACCTCCTCCACCTCGACGTCGAAGGAGTCCACCTCGGCGCCGGCGCGGCTGATGATGGGGTAGGTCCAGCCGTTGTCCTTGAGGTAATCGCGCATCTTGACATCCGCGGGCATCACGCCCACGCCGGTGTAGCACCAGTGCTTGGAGGTGTCCCAGTCCCGCGCGAGGAGCTCATTCAGGTAACACTGCGTCGTGGGGAACCGCAGGGAGCGACGGGTCAGCGGCGGGGACGGAGACGTCGTCGGGTCTCGTCTCGGGCGTCTGTTTTCTTTTTATCGCGAAAAGTGTCCGCGACAGCCGGCCGAAACCGTCGCCTCGACACCGAGTCCGACGGGAACTTCGCCTCGACGTTCTCGGACTGGGAACGGCCGAATCCGTCCGATTCGGTGGCGGCGCGCGGCGCGGGCGGTGCGCGCGCGGGGCCGCATCGCGGCACCGCGAGGCACAGCCGGTCTCCGTGGCTCACGCAGAACGTCACGCGGCTCTCGGCGCGACGCGCCTCGCGCCTCGCGGCGCGTCCGCGCGCGTCGGTCGCGCGACCTTTGGGAGTTTTTCGCGACATCTCGGGTCGCGGTTTTCGTGCTGAGTGGGATGTTTCGGGTACGGTAAAGGCGACGGGTCGGGCGCGTCTCGCGGGATGCGCGCGCGGGGAATTTCGAGGCACGCGTACCAGCTGATGCGAGCGGTGGAACCCGCCGACGCCGACGTGCATGATGCCCGTCTTCGCCGCCGCCGCGTCGAACGGCACGGGCGTCTTGAACGTCACACCCCGGCGCTCCACACTGCCGTCCGGCGCGGGGATCCGGGTGATTTCGGCGCGCACCGCGAGCGCGCGCCTCGGCGTGTTCCCGCCCGCGCGGCGCATCACGCGCGGGGGGAGCCCCACCGCGGCGCGCAGACCGTGCGTCGCGAGGTTCATGCTCGTTGCTCTTTCCTGAAACGACCGCGTCCCGAAGCGGCGCGTCGTCGGCTGTGACAAAAGCACCCGTGCTTTTCCCGGCTTTTTGCGTGGATGACGCACTTCCCGGCGGGGCCACCTGTCGCGAATCGCGAATCCCTACAGTCAGCACGCGCGAACGCGGGGCTGGGAAACGCCTCGGTCTGTTTCTTGAGTCAAAACGCCGGTGTATTTTTTTTTTTTCCCGAAGCGCCAAATCTGATTTCGCGCTTCGGAATTTCGGGTCGACCCTCGGACCGAGCGCGCGGTCCATTTTTTTCCTGCGCCGGCGAAAAAACGCGACCGCGTAATTCCGGAAACGAGCGTTTCGCGAGTTTCACGGAAACTCGGCGTGGTTTCGCGCATCGCCTACGGGCTTTTAGTCCGCGGCGAGACGAAATTATCGACGCGTTTTCGCGTTTCCGTCGAACGGGGAAAACGCGTGAGCCGCACTTCGCCGCCGGAGTCGTACTGCGTAAAAACGTCCGAGTCGGATGCATTGCGCGACGCACACGCACGCTCCTTCAGCACTCTCGCGATGAGCGGATCCGTGACTCGCGCGCCCGCGCTCGCGTGCGACCGCGCCGAGCTCCAGACGGGCATCGTGCACTTCGGCGTCGGCGGGTTCCACCGCTCCCACCAGCAGGTGCGTCTCCCATCCGTAAAAGCCTTTTTTTCAGGGAAAACGCGTTTCGCGTCAAGCGAAGGACGCGGCGCGAGGCGCGCGCGTCGCCGCGACGGGCGCGAACGCGCGCGCATCGCGACGAATCGCCTCGGATACGTCAACCGGAGCTTCCCACGTAGTCGCGCGCGCGTTTTCGGACGTCCACAGCTTCCCACCCCAGATCCGCCCGCCTTTCGGAATTCCTCTGACGCGTCGTTCCCCAATTGCGCTCCGATCCGACGCGTCTCGCGCGTTTCCCTCCCCTCGCGCGCAGGTGTACCTGGACGAGCTCCTCCGGATGGATTTCGAGGGCACCAAGGCGTGGTGCACCACCGGCGTGGGCGTGCTCGACTTCGACATCAAGATGCGCGACTACCTGCGCGCCAACGACTTCGTCTACCCGGTCGTGAGCCGGCTCGGCGAGACCCCCGAGCAGATGGCCATGCACGTGCACGACGTCTCGACTTTGCGCGACATGATCTTGAGCTTCGAGAACCCCGCGGCGGCGGTGCGCCTGCTCGCCTCGCCGAGCACGAAGATCGTCTCGCTGACCATCACCGAGTTCGGGTACCGCGTGCCCATCAACGAGGGCGACCGCGCGCTCGTCCGCGCCGCGATCGAGGGCGCGACGGACGACGAAAGCCCCGAAGGCGACGCGCGCGTCGCCGAGGCGGCGCCGGAGACGCGCGGCGCCACGGTTTTCGGCATCGTGCTCGCCGCGCTCGCGGCGCGGCGGCGGCGCGGCTTGAGGCCGTTCACGATCATGTCCTGCGACAACCTGCCGCACAACGGCGAGGTGGCGAAGCGCAGAGTGCTGGGCGCCGCCGCGGACCTGGACCTGTGCGCCGAGACGCAGCGGTGGCTGGAGGAGGAGGCGCGCTTCCCGAGCACGATGGTGGACCGCATCACCCCCGCCACCTCCCCCGGCGACCTCGCGTCGCTCAAGGCTGCGGCGGGCGTGGACGACGCGTGGCCGGTGATGTGCGAGCCGTACAAGCACTGGGTCATCGAGGACGACTTCGTGGACGGCGAGCGCCCCGCCTGGGAGCGCGTGGGCGCCGTGCTGGTGCCCGACGTGCGCCCGCACGAGCTCATGAAGGTGCGCCTGCTCAACGTCGGGCACAGCGCCATGTGCTACGCCGGCGCGCTCGCCGGGTGCGAGCACGTGCACGAGGCGGTGACGCACAAGCTGATCCGCCCGTTCCTGAAGCGACTGATGCGTGAGGAGATCGCGGCGAGCCTACGCGCGGACCCGAGCATGGAGGCGCTGGTGCCGGGCCTCGACGCGTACGCGGATCTCGTGCTGTCGCGCTTCAAAAACGTCGCGGTGAAGGACACGCTGACGCGCATCGCGATGGACGGGAGCGAGAAGTTCCGCGTGCAGGGCCGCGCGGTGGTGATGGAGGGCCTCGCCGCCGAGCGCACCGTGCGCGGCTTCGCGCTGTACGTCGCGGCGTGGGCGCACTTCCTGCGCAAGTCCATCATGCAGAATGTGCCCGTGCGGGACGCCTCGGCGGAGCTCGTCTCGGCGCCCTGGGCCTGGGCGCGGGGTTTAGACGCGAAGGAGGCATCCGGCGGCGCCGCCGAGGCGGAGCCCGCCGTCGCGTGCGCCGCCGCCGCCATCCCGGCGGCGCGCGCGGAGGACGCCGCGTCCCTGCAGGCGTTCCTGGACATCGAGGAGGTGTTCGGCGTGCTGGCGCAGCACGAGGGCTGGCGCCAGGCTGTGGCGCGCGAGTTCGAGGACATCGCCGAGAGCGGGCTGGAGGCGACGCTGCTCGGGTACATCTTCGGCGTCGGGCACAACTCGAACGGCGACCTCGCCGCCGCGGACGTCTCGTCGGGCGCGCGTCTGTCCGAGCGCGTCAGCGGGACGTTCATCCTGGACGAGGTGTGCGCCCCCGAGAGTGCCGTGCCGGACGTCGTGGACGAGGCGGTGGCGTTCGTCAGCCTGTACTGAGGGCGCTTTGACGTTTTGCGCCTCGGCGTCCTCCGCGCGCGAGCGACGACCCGGCGTATGAACGCGCCGCGCCCAAAAGCAGGCGCGCGCGTTCGCGCGCGATAATAGACTCGTTTGAAATACGCGATATTCGCATAATACGACGTTCTATAGAACGACGCGTCGTTTTTTGACGCGTCGTCTCGTGTTTTGTTTTCGTTTCGTGGTTTACATTTTGTCTTTCTAGTCGCTCGCTCCGCTCGCGCGTCGCATTCGCGACGGCGTCAACACTTGCGCACCGTCGCGGCGAGCGGAGTTCTCTCGTCCTTTGTTTTTTTTTCGATGATGATACGGTATAGGGTTCGCGCGCGTTCCTGCTCGACGCGCCTTAAGAACCGTAAGGGCGTCTGGGACGCGGACGCTCTCGGTTGGAGAATCACCTGGGGTTGGAGTCGTCATCCGCGGGGGTCTTCTCCGCCTCCCAGAACTTGTCCCGCATGCTCGGCTTGATGTCGGAAAAGTCGAAGGCGCCCGCCTTGGCCTTCTCCGGGGCGTCCAGCTTCAGGTTGAGGAACGAGTTGACGATGGCGGGCAGGTCCTCCATGTCCCGGATGACGATGTCCGCGCCGCGCCCGTTCTTGGACTTCTTGCCCTGCAGCAGCTCGCGCGCCTGCGTGTCCTCCAGGTCGAGCTGCACGTGCGAGCCGCCGACGTACCCGACGATCAAGGCGATGTCGGCGTTGGCGGCGGAGCCCACGCCCGAGACGGAATCCTCCACGGCGATGCACGAGTCCACCTCGATGCCCTCGGCGGCGGCGGCTTTGAGGTACACGTCCGGCAGAGGCTTGTACCTGGGCGGGTCGAAGTCGCTCTGCCCGCTGTGGATCTTGTCTTCGGGGAAGAATTCCGACAGACCCGCCGTCTCCACGCACGCCGGAACGCGAGGTTTGGGCGACGTCGTGCTGACGCAGTACTTGAACCCCGAAATCTTGAGGAAGTTCAGAGCCTTGATCACGCCGTTGTTCGCCTTGGCCAGCGCCTTGAGCGCCTCCAACGTCTCGTCGCGCTGCTTCTCCAGCAACGTGGCGTGGTCCTCGCGGCACATCTCCAGCGGCTTCAAACCGAGTCCGGCGCGCTCCGCGTTCACCACCTGGATGATGTCGAAGTCCTCGGCGTACTTCGAGCGCGTCTCTTCGATCGTCTCGAGCCCCACCGCGGCGCGCTCCTTCTCCACTTTGTTCAACATCAGCTCAAACGCCTTGCCCGCGTTTTGCCGGATGAACTCCTTCATGCGCTGCGGCGTCAGGTCCTCCGCCTGCACGTTGGGGAAGTACGGCGCGAGCTCCCAGAACGCCACCTCCATCGCGGGCGACTCCGTGTCCCCCAGCGTGCCGTCGAAGTCGAAGATGACGGCGATGTCCGACGCCGCCGTGGCGCGAATCTGCGTCTCGCGAATCTGCACGGCGGCTTGCTCCTCCTTCATGGCGTTTTCCAGCGCCTCCATGGCGCGCGCGCGCTTGTCCACCGCGGCGAAAGGACGCGCCTCGTCCACCAGGTTCCCCAGCGTGGCCTTGAGCTCCTCGAAGTCCAGCCCCGCCTCCTCCAGGAGCAGCTCCTGGGGACACCCCTCGGTCCAGCCGGTTTGGAAAATCTCCGCGTTGACCGTGTCGTACGTAGGCACCAGCCGCCCCTCGTAGCGGAGCGACACGCCGCCGCCGAGCACGCGCGCGGTGGAGTCCTCGATGGTGAAGAAGCGGTCCAGCGTCTCGCGCAGCCCCTGGAGCATGAACGAGACGAGCTCCTCGTCGCTCTCCTTGCCGTGCACGCGCTTCATGGTGGTCACGCCGTGCTCCCACATGAGCACCAGCAGCTGCGCGACGCCCCAGGACCAAATCTCCTCGCGCTGCTCGGGCGTGATCGTCTCATCCGACAGGAGCGGCAACGCGGGGCACTTCTCGGGTGGTTGGAAGCTCCTCTGGCTCGCGGCGTAGCTGCTGAGCGTGCGGAACGCAATCACGGTGTGCATGCCGTTCACCGTGAGCAGTTTCTTGCGGTACAGGTACTGGGAGTCGGCGTCGTTTTCGGGGCTCTCCACCATGTCCCCCGCGAGCGGCAGCGATTCGTCGTCCCCGCCCGGCGCGTTGAGCATCACGATGCTCCCCTCGTGGCCCTCCGCGGTGACGTTCACGGTGTTGGCGTCTTCGGACACGGTCAGATCTGCGCAAATCCGGTCCACCATGCACGGCACAGCCTCGATCTTCGTGCGCAGCGCGAACTGCAGCTTCTCCACGGACGAGTGGTCGTTCTCGCACGCGTACAGCACCGGACGCGCCTCATCCTCGCAATCCGGCAGGTTCACCAGGTGGTCCGTGAGCTTCTCCACCGCGGGGCCCATCGCGCAGGAGAAACTCGTCGCGGCGTTCATCAGCGGCTTCAGCATCTCGACGTCCATGGTCAGGCACAGCATGCCGCGCGCGCCGGCGGCGACGGCGTCCGCCACTACTCCAACCACGCCGTTTTCGTGCGCGGCGATGTCATCCTCGGTGATCACGTACAGACCGCGCCCGCCGCACGAACACTCGCCGTTGATCTGTGTGTTCGGGTGACAAACGAAAAGAATTTGTTCGGTCGAGATTAAGACGGGGTCGGGTCGGTCAGAGGCGTTCGCGCCTTCGCGTCGAGGCGGTTCGCGCGCGCGACGGCGTTCGGAGAAAAAAAGCGCCCGCGGCACGTGCCAGCTGGCATTTCCGTAAAAGCGAGACTCGCTGTCGGTCGCGATTTTTCCCAGGAAACCCATACCGGCGTCGCTTCGTGCCGTCGAAGTGCCGAGAAAGGTGACGATGGCGATGGAAGGTCGGGGGCAGGGCACCCCCCGCGTCTTCGATCGCGCGGGCGGACGCGCCCGTCCCCCCGCGTGGCGCGGGATCGTCGTAAACCCGGCCGGGTTCGCGCGGTTTCGGGGCGAACCGCGCCCGGATCGCGCCGATGCCGCGCGGCGCCGAGGCGCGGGCCGCGTTCGAAAAACGACCGACGGTCAAGGAAACGCGAGGAATGAACGGGCGCGCACCTTCACCCCCACGTGCTGTTGCGTCTCCTTCTCTCTGTCGATGACGGGCGTCCACACCGCGCTGGGGCGGTTGAGGATGACGTACGGCGAACTCGCGTTCTCCAACGCGGGGAGGACCAGGCCGAACCCCAGCCGGCCGGCGCCGAAGTGCACGTGAAGCTTGTCTGTTTGGCAGGGAGGAGAGCGTCAGTGGCGAGATCTCGGGGATTTACGTGTGTCACCGGCGGGGGCTCGCGTCGGGAGACGCACCGTCGGGGGACTTGAACACCGAAGCCAGGGGATTGACGTCCGAGATGAAGTTCATCATCGCGCTGAGCGGGTCGCTCATCGAGGTCTTCTCCTTATCCTGCTTCGAGGGCGTCTCGCTCGGCTCCTTCGACGTGAGCGCGCGTCGCACGAGGTTTAAGGCGCGCGTCTTGGGACGGCCTCCTCCGGCTGCGCAGCGCGCCGCGAGCGCGGGCGAGACGGAGGGGCAGAGGGCGGTGGATAGCGACATCGTTTACTTATTCGTCACTTGCATCAAGCAGATCAGAGTCGTGAGTGTCGTGTTCGTCGTGCGCCCGCGTCTTCTTTTAGTGACGAAGCATGTGCGCCATCGGAAGGTGATAAACGAACACGTCGTCGAAACTGGCCGTTCCCGCCAACGCGAGGGGCTTTTTACTGACGTCATTGCTTCTTCCTACTTTTCATAGACTGCTTCTCCATACGACAGTTTTCCGAATCGCGTCGAAGATTCGGTCACGTTTCTCGAGTCCTAAACCTTAGCGCGCTGGTGAAATATCGTGATACGTTCCGCGACGAAGAAGGAACATTTCTGGCCGGTCGCGCAGTCGGCGAAAACGAAAAAAAAGGGACGCGCGCGTTGACCGGAAAAAGGACGCGACGCCGTTGAAATCACGCGGGTTCACCCACGCAATCGAGTCGGTCACGCGCGTTCGGCCGGTTTCGGTCGACCCTCTGACTTCGGGCGCGATTTTTCCTTCCTAGATATCTCTTCAAACACGCTCGCGCGTTCTTCGCACGCCACACCGCACCTCTGTTTTCGCGCACGCCCGCGGACGAAAGAAAAGAAAAGAATACAGAAAAGCCCGTCGTCGCGTCGTCGCGTCTCTTTCGGTCGCCAAAAAAGTCTCCCGCGCCGACGGCTCCGCGCCGGCGCTCACGGGTACCCCTCCCCACTGGTGGTCTGCGCGGGCTCCGCCTCGCCCCGCGCGCGCGCCCGCGCCTCGGCGACGCCGCGCGGCGAGTACCCGCGCAGGCGTTTCCAGTCCGGCAACACCGAGCACAGCGCGACGTCGTGGTAGACGTGCACGGCGACGACGAGGCGCGGGTCGTCGTCGTCGACGAGGTAATCGGGCGACGCCAGCACGAGCTCTTGGATTTTGCGTATCAGACGCTTGCGGTCGATGTCCGTCTTCCCGTGGTGCTCGTAACGCACCGCGAACGTCACCGGCGACGCGAACGGGTCGAGGTGCGTCTTAGACGCGGCGCGCGGTGCCACGAAGCCGCCCAGGCCCGCCTGCGGCGCCAGCGCCGCCGCCGCCTCCAAAATTTTAGGCTCCGTCGCCGCGCACACGCGCTGCACGGGCAGAAGCCGCGAGAGGCACTCGGGCGTACCGGCCGGGGGCGGCGGGTCTGCCGCGAACGTCTCCAGCGCCGAGACGCCCAGCGCCGTCAGGGGGTGGCCGGCGGGGAACGGCGTCGCCGCGGCGGCGGCGGAAAGCGCCAGGGGGAGGTACGCGCAGCCGACGGCGCCGCGCGGACGCAGGGGGAGATACAGCGCGTCGTCCGACGCGGAGGTTTCGGAACCCTTCTCGTCGCGGTGAATGAGCAGGTCCTCGACCGCGCCGCCGAGCGTCCTCGGCGGGTCGCGCGCCGACTCGAGCAGGTACACAGCCTCCGCCACCGCCTTTTTCGTGTCCGAACGCGCGTCGCCAACCTTCCTGGTGAAGGCGGTCACCAGGAAGCCGCAGGGGTGCGCGAGCAAAGCCTCGGGGTCGTACAGGTCGCACGCGGCTCTTTCTCCCGCGGACGGCGCCGAGGCGGGCGCCGAAGGCGCGGAAGGGGCGCCGTCGTCGGCGGCGCGCCAGTCGGGGCGCCCGGCGGGGGGGGGGTGGAGCACGCACCGCACGTGCGGAGGGTACCGGAGCGGGTAAAAAAGGCTGGGCGCGTTCCGGGGAGCGCCGCAGCGCGCGTGGTTCTTGTGGTGGTGGCGGCGCGTCGCGACGCGCGTGGCGGCGCGCGCGACGACGGGCGCGGCGCGGCCGGAGGACATGCTGGTCGGTCGACGCGCGTCTCGGTGTGGCGAGGGCGGCGGTCGTGGCTTTTCGTCGAGCACGAGGAAAGCGTCGTGTGTTTTCCGGTTCGCGCGAAACGGAAGCGATTTGTTGGAAACGAGCGTTTACGAAAAAAGGGGTCCGTCCGTACGGTCTACGCGTCTACGCGAACTCGAGGTCTCCCTCGTCCTCGATGGCGGCGAGCAGCTTGCTGTCGACGCCCGAGTCGCGCGGCAGCGCGACCCTGCCCGATCGTGCCACCTCCAGGATCCCGTACGGCTCCAGCAGGGACTGCATGGCGGTGATCTTGCTCACCTTGCCGCTCACCTCGATGGTCACCGTGTCCTCGGACACGTCCGCCACCTTGCACCGGAAGATGTTGCACATGTCCACGAGCTCGCCGCGCGTCGCGCGCGCGCACACCACCTTGATCAGCATCAGCTCGCGCTCAACGTACGGCGTCTTCGTGATATCGTCCGCGCTGATCACGTACGGCACCTTCAGGATCTGCTTCAGCAGCTTGGACACGTCCTCGTACGTCCCGGGAACCACGGTGCTTATGCGCGACACGTCGAACGTCTTCTCGGGGCCCACCCCGAGCGACTGGACGTTGTACCCGCGGCGCGCAAACACCCCGGTCACGACATCCAGCACGCCGGGCTTGTTCATGACCACGATAGAGATGGTGTGCGGCGTGTACTTGGCGTTCGGGTCGAGTTTCCGGATGTCGTCCTGGCTGCCGGTCGCGTTGGCGTCGAGCGCGTCGCTTCCGAAGGCGGGCGACAGGAGGGGCACGTCCCACACCCCGCCCGCGCCCGCGCCGCTGTCCATCGCGGCGTAGGTGTCTCCGACGTCGAACGCGCCGTCCGCGTTGGTGTCCATCTCGGACACCACGCGCACGATCTTGTTCGCGAGTGCGCTGTCGTACTCGTCGTCGCGCGCGCCGCCCATGCCGCTCACCGCCGCGCGCGCCTCCTTCATCGCCGTCATCAGCTTCACGCGGCGGCGGCGCGACTCCGAGAAGACGGGCTCGCGCTTGAGCGCGAGCTTCCCCGTGCGCGCCACCTGCACGATCCCGAACTTCAGGCACGCCTGCTGGAACGCGCGGTTCTTGCCCGGGTCGCCCGTCGTCGCGAACGTCAGGGTGGTGTCCGAGGTGTCCACCACGCTCGCGCGGAACACCTTGCCGAGCTCGACGATTTCCGGCCGCTGCGCGGGCGACGCGCGCACCTTGATGAGCATCAAGCCTCGCTCGACGCACATCTTGTCCGTGACGTTCTCCACCTTGCGCACCTTCGCCAGCTTGTTGATCTGCTTGATGAGCTTCATCGCGTCGTTGTCGCTGGCGATCACCACCACCGTGAAGATGGCCTTGTCCACGTTGAGGCCCACGGCGAGGGACTCGATGTTGTACCCGCGGCGCGCGAACACGCCCGCCACGCGATTGATCATGCCCGTCTCATCCGCGACGTAAATGAGCATCGTCTGCCGGCGCAGGCCCTCCTTCAAACGCGCGGGGCCGCCGTACACGCCGACCGGGTCAGCCGCGCTCTCCCCGGTGGCCGAGTCGCTCGCGGCAGCCTTCGGCCCTGAACCCGCGGCGCCGCGGCGGCCGCGGCCGGAGGAGGAGGATGCGCCGGCGAATCCTTTGCGGACGCCGAACCGCGCGACGGAGGCGGTCGGCACGCGCGCGGCGGAGGGGACCGCGGCGCGACGCGAGGTGACCTGCGGCGGCGACGGGTTTCGACGAACGCGTCGGAGGCGAGAGTGGGCGTCGCGTGCGGTGGGGGATCGCGGTCAGCCGGGGGCTCGTCGTCGCTCGTGCGGGTCCCTTCGAGGACGCGGCCATCGAGGACGGCCCTGCTGCGGGGCGCAATTCGCGTTTTCGCGGACGCGTCGGGCGCGACGGGGGCACCGCGCGACGCACGCACCTGCGAGGCGAGCTTGGCGGGTGCGGCGGCCGCGAGGCCGCCGTGAAGCGTGAGCGCTCCAGCCATGGTCGGAAACGGAACGCCGGCCCGTGGCGCGGCGTGTCTCTGTCGCGGCGCTGCGATCTGCGATCGGGAGATAAAAAGCACCCGAAAAGCGGCGGCTGCCGCGAACAGATTTTTCCGCCCGGACCGAACCGTGAATCTCGGGTCTGTTCTTCGCGAGTTTGGTGACAGAAGTGCTTTCGGCGCGCCGCGCGCCAGCGACCGCACCTCGGAAAGCGTTTCGCTCCACACCGCGTTTCCTCTCGTTCCCCCCCGAATCTCGCGCGCGCGCACACGAGGACGCGCGACCTGTCGCCGGTTGTCGAACTCGCGCTTCTCGCGTGTACCGTCGCCGCGTGCCGCGACGATGGCCACGGCGTGGCTCGTCGAGGCCGGGGACGATGATCTTCTGGACCTGGGGGAGCTCTCCCCCGTCGCGCCCGAGAAGCGTCCGACCGCGACGCTGGACGTCTCGCCGCTCGGGGAGATCTCGCCGGTCGACGCGAACCGACAGCGCGTCCCCGCGGCGCGCGCGGGATCGAAGCCCTTCCCGTTCGCGCCTAGCCCGGCAGTAAAGGGCGCGACGCGCGCGGCGACATCTGCGACGGCGGCCTTTCCTCGATCGCCGGCGTTCGCGCCGTCGCCGCTCGCGCCGAAACGCGCGGCGCAGCGGGAACCCACGAAAAACAGTCCCGGGACGCTCGCCGGCGCCGCGCCGGCGCCGGCGCAGGCGCCGTCCCCGATATTCAAGCCGCCGCTCGGCGGCTCGCGGGCCGCCGTCGCCGCCGCGGAGCCCGTTCCGCGACGACGACCCTCGGCGGCGGAGCCTCCCCGCGGCGGCGGTCTGTCCCGGCACTCGCGAAGGCAGAGCCTCGGGCTGGACGCGTTCCAGAGCATCTCCAAAGGCTTGCTCGAGGAGGACGACGACTTCGACTTCGCGCCGTCGTTCACGCCGAAGGCGGCGAAGGGGCCGGGCGCATTCGCGCCCTCGCCGGTGCGAGAGGAGGAGGAGGACGTCGCAGAGGAGGAGGCGGCCGTCGAGGAAGCAAAGGCGGGGGCTCTCGAGGAAATCGTCGAAGAGGAGGAGGAGGCGGCGGCGGCGGAGGCGGCGGTGGAGCCCGCGGCGGAGCCCGACGCGCCTCCCGCCGCTCCCGAAGCGGCGGAAGACTTCCGGGCGCCCGTCGCGCCGGAACCGCCCGTCGCACCGGAACCGCCCGAAACCGCGGAGGCGGACGACGCGTTCGAGCGGAAA
>Ga0181564_10001958_pt1 | contig 18261 bp, 7 predicted proteins | sample 011ome_24_FD_134512 | JGI IMG/M metagenome (GOLD analysis project Ga0181564, IMG submission 134512) | Coastal salt marsh microbial communities from the Groves Creek Marsh, Skidaway Island, Georgia - 011513CT metaG (megahit assembly) | ecosystem: Environmental > Aquatic > Marine > Intertidal zone...
GCGGCGCTGCGCGCCGCGCTGGCGCTCACCGCGAACGCGCCCGCGCGGGGCTCGAAGGACGAGAGCCCGTCCATTCTGCGCGGGCTGGTGCTCCCCGTGCTCGCGGTCGCGCGCAACGCGATCGCGGCCGGCGAGGAGCGGGACGCGTCGCTGGCGTTCGAGGTGCTGGACGAGCTGGCGGAGGCGCAGCCGCGAGCCTTGGCGGGCAGAATCGAAGACGTCGTGGCGTTTTGCGTGGAAGTCGCCGGCGCGAGCCACCTGGACGCCGTCACGCGCCGCCGCGCGCTGGACGCGGTATCGTTCCTGGCCAGACACAAGCCCAAGGCGCTGTGTCGCGCCAAGGTGGTGCCGCCGCTGTTGCGTGCGCTCTGCCCGCTGTGCGGCGAGCCCAAGGAGAGCGAGCTCGCCGGCGACGCCGCGGAAATCGACGACGAGGACGAGCAGCACGTGCAGACGGTCGCGGCGCGCCTGGTGGACCTGCTGGCGCTCAACGCGCCGGCAAAGCACGTGCTTCCCGAGGTGCTGGCGTTCGCGTCGCACGCGTTGTCGGACGCCTCCGCGGCGATGTCCGACAGCGCGAGGCGAAGGCACGCGGGCGTCGCCGTGCTCGGGATCGTCGCGGAAGGGTGCGCGGAGGGTCTCGAGCGCGCCATGCCGCAGATCGTGCCCCCGGTGATCGCCGCGCTGGGAGACGCGTCGCGCGACGTGCGCGGCGCGGCGGCGTTCGCGCTCGGGCAGTTCGCCGAGTGCGTGGCGGACGCCACGCGCTTCCACGGAGCCGTGCTCCCCGCGGCGTTCGCGGCGCTCGCGAGCGAGACGGACGCGCGGTGCCTGGAGCGCACCGTCTACGTGCTGGACGCGTGGCTGGAGCGCCTGGAGGAGGAGGACGTCGCGCCCTACGTCAAGCCCACGCTCGACGTGGCGTACGCGGCGATCGACGGAGGCTGGGCGCCGAAGGCGCGGGAGGCCGTGCTGGGCGCCGTCGCGTCCGCGGCGGCGGCGGCGGGGACGGCGATGCACGCGCACCTTTCCGCGCTTCTCCCGCGGCTGGAGGCGTGCCTCACCGCGTCGGGGGACGACGACCTGCGCGCGCGCGCGCGCGCGCTCGAGGTTCTCGGCATGCTCATCTCCGCCTCCGGGGGCGCCGAGGCGATGGCGCCGCACGTGCCGGCGGCGATGGCCGCCGCCGCCGCCGGCTTCGACCCCGCGCTGGACTACTCCGAGCTCCGCGAGTACGGCCACGGGCTCTTCGCGGAGACCGCGGAGGCGCTCGGGGAGGCGTTCGCGCCGTACCTGGCGGCGTGCCTGGAGCGCGCGAGCGCCACGCTCGAGCTGGACGACGGCGTGGTATACGACTCGGAGGATGAGCGCGACGAGGCGCGGCGCGGCGGCGACGCCGACGGCGCCGAGAGCGACGAGAGCGACGAGAGCGCTCGCGGTGCCGGGATCAACTACTCCGTGTTTTCCGGCGTGGTCGAGGAGAAGGCGGCGGCGTGTCGCGCGGTGGCGTCGTACGCGCATTTCTGCCCGGACGCGTTCGCCCCGTTTGTGCCCGCCTTCGCGCCGACGCTGAGCGCGATGGCGGACCACATGCACGACGTGGTCCGCGCGCAGGCGCACGCCGCGCTCGCCAGGCTGGCGCAGTGCGCGCTCCGCGCCGCGCCGATTCGCCAATTCCCGGGAATTGGCGAGGGACAGGGACCCTCGCCCCCCGACGCGTCGCCGGCGTTCGACGTCGTGGACGCCTCGCTCAACGCCGCGCACAGGGCGCTGCGCGAGGACGACGACCGCGACGCGGTGTGCGCGGCGATGGAGGCGGCGGCGGAGGTGATCAAGAGCGTCGCCAAGCGCGATGGGGTGGACCTCGACGCCGCAGGCGCCGCCGACGCCGGCGCCGCCGGCCCCGGCGCCGCGCGTCTGCACGCCGGGAAGCACGTCGAGGGTCTGGCGGCGCTCTGCCTGCGCGTGCTGGAGGGGCGCGCGGCGTGCCAGGAGGACGCGGACGACGACGTCGACTTCCGATCCGATCCGGGACTCCGGGACGGAGGAGGGGAGACTCCCTCCGACGAGGACGAGGACGAGGAGGCGGAGTTGGGCGTGGTCGTGCTCGAGGGCTGCGCGGAGCTTCTCCCGGCGCTGGTTGCGGTCGCCGGCGCGAACGCGGCGGCGGCGTTCGAGCCGCACTTCGCCGCGCTCGCGCGGCGCGTCGGGCCCTCGCGCCCGGAGGGCCAGCGCTCGGTGGCGTACGCAACGCTGGTCGAGATGGTCAAGGCGCTCGGCGCGGCGCCGGCAGTGGCGCGCGTCGCGCCCGCCGCGCTCGCCGGGTGCGTCGGCGAGATGGCCAACGCGCACACCGCCGGCCTGCGCCGGAACTGCGCGTACTGCGCCGGCGTGCTCGCTGAGCTCGGCGGCGAAGCGGTCGCCGGCCAGCGCGAGGCGCTCGTCGCGGCGCTCTGCCGGCTGCTGGCGCGCGAAGGCGGGGACGGGAAGTGGGCGGAGGAGGATGCCGGGACGCGCGACAACGCGGCGGGCGCGGCGGCGCGCGTGCTCTTCGCGGCGAACGGCGCCGTGGCGCGCGACGCGCGGCTCGGGCCGCCGCTCATGGACGCGCTCCTCGCCGGCGTGCCCCTGCGCGAGGACTTCGAGGAGTGCGCGTCCGCGTACGAGCGCGGGCTCGCGAAACTCGCCGACCTCGCGGCGGAGGTCCCGGCGGCGACCGAGCGGCTGGGCGGCGTCGTCGCGGCGTCGGCGCGCGTCGCGTGGGAGGCGGCGCGAAATACGTTACGAGGCGCCCCGAAGGACTCGACCGACTCGAAAACCGGACCGACGACCGAGACGCTCGCGGTCGTTGCGACGTCCGTGAAGAGGCTGCACGCGATGGACGCCGCCGCGGTGGACGCCGCGGTCGCGGGGTTGCCTGAGGACCAGAGGACGGCGCTCGCGAGCCTCGTCGCCGGCTTTTAAGACGCGTCTTTTTATCTTTTGAGACGTCGCGGTTCAAGACACCGGAAGCGCTTCTGCGATCCAGAGACGCCACGCGAACCTACGTTCACCGTTTCTTACCCTTCTTCCCGCCCTGTGGCCTCCCTCCCTTCTTCGAGCCCGCGCCGTTCCTTCTCTTCCCGCCCCCCCGCTTCCCGTCCGCGCCCGAGAGCTTCGTCCCCGCTAAATACGCCGCTCCCGGCCCGGCGTTCTTCTCCCTCGCCAGGTCCTTCTTCGAGACGGTCAGGACCCCGCCCCTGAAGTTCCCGCTGCCCCACGCGAGCCCGCGGTCCCTGGATTCGGCGTGCTCCGCGAGGTCCGCTTTGCGCAGCCCCCGCTTCTTCTTCGCGAGCTTGCCGCCGGCGTCGAAAATCTCGATTCGCCGCGCCTCCTCGCGCGCCTCGTTTTTCTTCCACATCCCGACGCCCACCGTCGGCGGCGTGCGCACGCCCTTCTCCGCCTTCGCGCCCAGCGCGACGCGCGTCTTCTGCTCCAGCGACTTCCTCGACCACTTGTCCAGGCCGGTCGCCCCGAACGCCTGCACCTGCTTCCGCATGTCGTTCAGAGACGCGCCGGTCAGGCCCGCGACCTCGCCCGCGGGCTCGTCGCCCGCGACGACGCCCCCCGCGGCGCCGTGCTTGTCCGCGGGAACGCTCGGATCCGCCTTGGGCTTCGCCACTTCGTGCACGCGAGTGATGGAGTCGGACATGAACAGCCTCTTGGCGCGGCGCTTGACGTCTTCCGAGAGCGCGCCCGCCCGCGACGCCGCGAGGTTGGGGCGGTCTCCGGAAAACACGACCACTTCGGGATCGCGCCGGGACGAAGCGGCGGCGGCGGTCGCGCGTCTCGGCGAGTCGGCGCCGACGCGCTCGCGCTTCGCGCCGGCGCTCGCGACGGGTGCGACGTCGGCGGCGTCGTATTCACCTTCGCCCCTCCGTCGTTTGCTCGCGCCCTTCGCTTTCCCGACCTTCGTCGAGGTGGATGTCGCGCGCGGGGGGGCGTCGCTCGGCGCGCGTCGCTCACCCTTCCAACCCTTTTTGCTTTTTGGTCGGGCCCCTTCGTCTTCGTCATCGAACATCGCCATGAACCGCTCGCCCGCGCGTTCCAGCGCCTGCAGCGAGGCATTATCCTCGGTCGGCCGCTTCTCGCCGCCCATCGCCCCCGTGCGACCAGACCGGGCTCGAAGTGTGCGCGGCAAAGCGGACGCCTCGCAATCATAAACAAGAAAGTCTCAGTCCAAGCCATGGTCTCGCAGACCCAACCTGAAATCATTGGCCGCGCGCACGCCGCGGGCGTCCCTGAGCTCAACGTGGATTTTTACCGTACTAACCACTTCGTTCGCGCCCTTCGGTAGAGCGCAGCGCGCGTGGTCATCCTTCGTCATGGCTCCTACCGGCTACGCGCGGCTCGACGAGACTCGCGACGCGCCGTACGACCCGCACCCCTCGCCCGCCGGCGCGGAGACGTCGGACGTCGCCGAGGGCGTTCCCGCAGAAGTCGCCGCGCAGACGTTCCCGGATGGGCCTCCCCCGGTGGCGCGAGTGGCCCCCGCGGGCGCGGTGCTCACGGCGGTGGCGATGCCCATGGACGGCGCGTACGGGTTCCCCGCGCGGGGCGCGAACCCCGACCTCCCGGACGCCATCGAGGCGTGGAACGGGCTGAGGGCGCTCATGACGGGATACATGGCCGCGTCCGTCGTGATGCTCTTCTTCTCCATCTGGGTGTTCCCCATCTCTCTCCCGCTCGCCATCCTCGGCATCATCGCGTCCAGCATGCACCTGTTCGAGCGGTGTCGCGGACGGGGCAGCGTCGTTGGCGCGGTGATCACCATCAAGGTACTCTCGGCCGTGGTGGCCACCATGAGTCTGTCGCTCGCGCTCATCTGGATCCTCATCGCCTGCTCCGTCGCCGTCGGCGAGGTGATCGCGGTGTTCACCGTCCTCACGCTCATCTACGCAGCCTTCGGCGCGCTGTCGCTGCACGTCTTCAACCGCGTCAAGTACGTCAACGCGCTCATGCTGCCGGTCGCGGAAGGGATGGTCCAGGTGTGAACGAAGCGCGTGTCGCTTGTTGTTGTCGGGTGAACGGGTCGCATATCGCATTTACAGTATACATCGAGTACGCGCCGAACGTCTTCTTTTAAGGTACACGCGCAGCCGGCTTGTGTTTTCGCCGCCGCGGCGCTCATCGCCTCGACCTCGTCCACGTCCCGACGGGCTTGTCTCGCGCGTCCGTGGCCGGTCCCTCGACGACGTCGGCGTCCTCGCTGGACGAAGTCGACGCCGAGTAGCGCACCCGCCTACAACTGACGTCGCGCTCGCGGTACTGCCCCTTCGCGGCCTTCCACGACGGGGCCCCGCTGGCGTCCCCCGTTTGGAAATCCGCTTCCTCGGCGAGGTTTCGCAGCATCGCCTCGCACCGCTTCGCGCCCATCGCGGCCACCACCTCCATCATCGCGTCCAGGTCGCGTGCGTTGTACGTCGCCCGGGTGATGCAATTTCCCAGCGCTGCCAACATCTGGTTGGCGTACACGTCCCCGGTCTTCTTCCGCACGAGCGCGACCATCTCGTTCACCTCGCGCGCCGTCTTCGCGTCCGGCAGGAACAGCAGGGGCACCGCCTCGCCGACGGGCCGGAACAGGTCCCCCCGGTCCGCGTCGGCGCTTTTCAGACCGACGTTTCCTCCAATGACCGACCCGGCGGTCACCCACGCCCTACCGATGGGCGCGTTCCGGTTCGGGGACCGGTTCGGGGACCCGGGCGGAAACACGCGCAGCAACACGCGCGTCTCGTCAACGCGCGCCGCTGGGTCGATGGGCTCGCCGGACGACTCGAGCACGCGGCCGTCGAACGTGACGCGAGGGGAAACCCCGGCGAGGCTGTGGCGAACCACGACGGTCTGCGGCTCGGGGCCCTGGGGGCCCTGGAAACAAATCGCGCTGGCGCTGAGTTCCGGATTGAGTCCCGAGACCTCGTCGGCCGCGCGTTCGTTCGTCATCATCGCGGGCTTTCCGCTCGCCGCCTTCCGGCCTCGGGCCTCCGGGTCGGGGTCGACGCGCGGCGCGAAGTCAAACTTCCCCAGCCGCACGACGAGACTCGAGACGAACGGCGCCAGCGCTAGCACCACGGCGACGGTGGTGAACACTCGCGGCACGTTTTCCTGTCCCCCCAGCGCTTCCATGTACGCGCGCTTACGGTGTTCCGAGTACTTGTACGCGAATTTGACGGAGAGGGCGCTGGCGGCGGTGAACGCCGCGTTGATGAACGACAGCTTCAGCAAGCCCTCGACGCTTCGCACCGCGAACAAGACGCCGAAGAACGTCGGCGACAGGATCATGATGTACATCTGCTTCACCGGGTACGCGTGGAACCCGTCGGGTTTGCCCCCGAGCAGCAAGCAGTTCACCACGGAGAAGCGATGTATGAGCTTGAAGAAGTGCCGGAACAGAACGGAGTTCTCTTCGCTCACCATGAGCACCGGCACGCCGCGCATGCGCGAGGGGAAGGTGAGCCCGCTCCGCTCGCTCAGAGCGTTTAGCGAGCGCAGCGTGTACAGGTCGATGAACAGCATCGTCGCGACGTTGAGCACCTGCGTTTTCAACAGGAATTCGCTCGTCACCGCCAACTCGGTGTACTCATCGAGCATGCCCTGCGTCCGGCGCACCATGTAAATCTCCAGCAGCATGATGCAGCCGAACCAGATCCGGTACGCGCGCCTTTTCTCCGGGCTCGGCGGGAGGGTGGGATCGCCGTACTGCTCGGTGGTCGTGAACCTCGAGACCAGGCCCGCGACGCGCTCGAGCGCGCGGCTACATGTCGCACCCGCGCCGGAGAGGGACAGCATCGCGCTTGGACAACCGGGGGTCGCCGTAAACGCGCGCAGCGTCGGGCGCGCGAACGGCGAGGTTATTCACCTAGAAAAAGTTTCGAAGTTAATTTTGTTGAACACCGCGCGAGCCGAGGCGAGCCGCGCGTGTCCTTCCCGCGTTCGCGAGCTCGCGAGGTCGAGCGCGCTTCCCTTCACGACGACAGCAACCCCGCGAGCTTTCGCGCCGAGACGCGAGGCGAGCGGAGCTTGGGGTGCTCGAAGTGTTGTGCGGGAGGGGCTGGTGTAGTTCGGAACAGACTGCGGTAAAAAAAAATGGGTTTTTGGCTGGACACGACGAACCGCGAAAAGTTCAACGAGGGTTCAATTTTTTAGTGAAAAATCCCCTCACAAAAACACTAATTTACGACTGCGGGCCCTGCGGAGGACCCACGAGCGCCAAACCGTCCTGGCTGTTTTTTGGTTTTTTTTTGTTTTTACACCTCCCCAAGGGCCTCGAAAATGCACAAAACCCTATTGTAAATACGGACGTGCGTTCACGTCAGATGTACTTTTCCTCCGCGCGGTGAGCTCGTGCGTCTCGCGCGGCGGTTCGATGTCCCCCTCCGAGAAGGTTGTCGAGACGGGCGCTCGGTCCGTCGCGCACAAGCCGCTCCCCCCCCCCGCCTCGCTGGACGGCATCACGCAGATCCTCTTTTACCAGTACGTCGAGCCCGTGTGGAGCGCGCGCCGGCAGAAGCAGGCGCTGGCGGAGTTCCACAGGCTCGCCGCGGCGCACGACGTGACCGGCCGCGGGCGCATCGCGCTGGAGGGCGTGAACTGCACGCTCACCGCTCCGCCGTGGGGCGCGCGCCGGTTTTGCCAGGGTTTGCGCGACTTCGACCCCAGCCTGTTCAACGACACCGACTTCAAGCTCACCGACGGCGTCGACCCGAGCACCAAGTTCAAGGCGCTGACGCTCAAGTCCACGCTGGAGCTCGTGGCGTACGGGCTCGGGGGCGAGCGCGCGCCTTTGCTGAAGCAGAACACCGCGAAGCACGTGGAGGCGGACGAGTATCACGAGATGCTCGGCGAGAGCGACACCGTGGTGATTGACGTGCGCAACCACTACGAGACGACGATTGGACGCATCGAGCCGCCGAAGGGCGGCGCGGTGTTTTTAGACCCGATGATGCGCAACTCGAGAGAGTTCCCCAAGTGGCTCAACAAGCCCGAGACGAAAGAGGCGTTGAAGAATAAGCGGGTGATGATGTACTGCACGGGAGGGATCCGCTGCGAGCGCGCCACCGCGCTGTTGTCGCAGATGGAGCGCGCCGAGGAGACGCTCGAGACGAAGGGCATCTTCCACGTGCGCGGCGGCATCGACCGCTACCTCAAGACGTTCCCCGAGGGCGGGTACTGGAAAGGGCGGAACTACCTGTTCGACCTGCGCGGGGAGCAGTGCGCGGAGGAGAAGGACGAGCGGGTGGTGGAGCGCGAGACGAAAAGCGTATGCTGCGTGTGCAAGGAACCCTACGCGCTGTACAAGGGCAAGCACGCCTGCGGCGACAAGGAGTGCAAGGTGCCCGTCATCGTGTGCGACCGCTGCCGTGGGCGCGCGGACGGCGAGCTGAAGGGCGCGTTACGGTGCCCGCTGTGCGAGGCGGGGGTCACGCTGCGCGACCTGCCGCTGCCCGACCTGGTGGCGCAGAAGCGGAAGCTCGCGCTGGACGGCAACCGCGAGCGCACGGCGAGGTCCGGCGGGAGCGCCGACGATTTCACTAAAAAAAAACCGCGGCGCGTGCTCGAGGCGGCGCGGTGGGTGCACGTCGCGCGGCTGCCGCTGGCGGTGACGGCGGGCGACGTGCGCCTGGCACTCGCCGGGGTGGAGCGGGGGAAGGGCGCGCCGGCGACGGTGTCGGGGCGCGCGGGCGGAGACGCGGTGGAATGGATCGCGGACAAAAACACCGGGTTCTTCTACGGGTCGTGCTACGTCGAGTTCCCCTCGCGGGAGGACGCCGCGGCGTGCGTCGCGCGGTGCGCGGAGGCGCCGCCGAGGATCGGCAAGAAATCGGCTCGAGTCAACTTCGCGCCCGCGCGCGCCCGGGACGCGTCCAGGGCGGGTCACGCGGGGGACAGACCGCCGGTGCCGATCGCACCGGGAACTTAAGAGAACGCGGCGAGACGGAGAATAATCGCGTGCCGTGTGTGTTGTACTTTCGTATGTATTACACGCCGAGAAAGCCACGAAAAAAACGCGCGTCGTACCGCGGGTCCCTCCCTCCCTCTAGCTACTTTCGTATTCGATTCGTAGCTATGGTGCGTATCATATTCGATTCGTGTCCCTCGCGAGTCACCTTCGCGCCGCTTCTCTCCGCAACCGCCGCGCGCGAATACTCGGTTCATCCGCGGAACATCCGCGCGTACAGCGGTCGCGTCGCGACGTGCGCGCCGATGACGGCAGCCTCGATAATGTTCGTCGGTTTCACGTCCACGTATGTCTTGTTCGCGGGCAGCGCGTTGAGGAACCACCGCCGAACGCGCGGCGTCGCCGGGCCCCACACCGTGATGGTCCGCGGCGCCCGCCGCGGCGCCGTCGCGGCGGGACCGGTCGCCTTGGCGGGCGACGCCATCGCGGCGGAGAGCACCGAGAAGATGTCCGCCTGCTCAATAACACCCAGTGCGGGCTTGGACGGGGAGAGGTTCGGCGTCGCGGGCGCCAGGTCGGCGTCTGTCTCGAGGACGACGTCCTCCGCGGCGGAGGCGGAGGCTGGCGCGGCCGGGGATCCCCGGCCCTTCCCCGCGTCCTCCGCGGCAGACGCCCGCGGGATTTCCGGGTCCGTCCTCACCGCATCCTCCACGAGCATCGCGAGCACGCTGGCGCGCTGCGCCTCCGCGCTGGCGAAGAGATGCGCCGCGGACGGCGCGAACGTGACGTGCGCGCGGATATTCGCCGCGAGCGCGCGCATCTCGTCCACCATGCGCCGCGAGTACCCCAGGCGCGGCGTGCCGCCGGTTGTCCAACCGAGACTCAGCGTCGCGCTCGGACAGTGCTCGAGGCAGCGCGTGACGAACTGCTCGCCCGGGATGGGAGGTCGGCCGCCCGGCCCGCGGATGACGTCTGCGTTCAGCCACAGGGGCATCGTCCGCGTGGACGCGTGCGCGCCGACGTACGACGCGTCGTGGATCCCCACGTTGCTGTCGCGCAGGAGCCGCACGCACGGCAGCACGGCGTCCGCATCTTTAAAGTCGAGTTTCAGCCCGACGCGCCTCCCCGCCTTGACCGCGAGAAACACCCGCTTGAAGAACTGGTCGAATGTCAAGTCGCCGTCCACGGCGGGGGGGTGGCACATGATCACGTCGCGCGCGGTCAGTGCCCCCGTGCTCGACCCCGCTGCTTTCCACCGCGCGGCCGCCTTGGACGAACGCGTCGACGCGCCGCGAATCACGAGATCCGCCTCGATCATGTGGCACGACTCGTCAGCCAGCGCGACGTCCAACGCTTCCGAGCTGTTCACGCCGTGCGCCCAACGCACGTTCCGGGGCTCCATGCACCCGAAGTGTGTGCCGAGGTTGTGCGCCATCGCGCCCGGGACGTGCGCGCAGCCGGCAGTGACGAGGGCGCCACGCTGTCAATCGGAAATGTGCGTATATATTTGGCGAGCGCGGGCTTCACGAAGATTCATGCCTGCGGAAGAAATGCCGAGTGCCGATTGATGAAAACTTCGACAAGCGCGGACGCGCGACGCGGCGCGGCGCTCGCGCCCGTCACGAGGCGACGTCGAACAGCACTTTGCACGCGAAGGTCGCGTCCCACGACCGCGCGGTTTCGTCCCGGGTGAACACGATCCCCGGGATGATCGTTCTGTGGTTCGCGAACCCGCCCCCAAGCCGCAAAAAGGCCTCGCCGCGAAGCGGCGCCGCGAAAAGGCCGCTCGCCGCGCCGTCCCCGTCCCCGTCCGGGCCCGTCCCGGCGAAGACCCCGTCCCCGCGTCCCCGGCCGAGCGCGAGCCCCCACCCGGGCGAGGTCTCCGAGGGGGGCGCGGTCGCCACGACGCCCCAGTCGGGGACGCGCCCCGACGGCGCCCCGTCGTCCCCGGAGCCGCCCGCCGAGGCCCACGCCCCGACGAGCGCTCGATCCCCAACCGCCGCCAGGCATTGCGCGCTGAGGCACGCGGCGCGGCGCGGCGCGCGCGCGGAGGAGACGCCCCCCGCGAACGCGTCCGTGACCGCGACCGCGAGCGACGCGGCCGCGCGCGCGCCGGGGCGCACGGTCGCCTGCGCCATCGCGCGCGGGCGCGCCGCGCCGGCCACCGCGGAATCCCCGGAGAAGATGCCCGCCGCGACGCCTGCGACGCCGTCCTGCGCGTCAACGGAGGCGCACACCGCCGCGCCGCGACAGCCGGCGAGCGCGGCGGCGCCTTTGGATCCGAGCCCGCTCAGGGTCGCGCCCTTGCTGGTGGGGCTGAGCGTCGCCGCGGCGTCGTGCCCCTCGGCGCCCACGAGCACGAGACGCACCCACGCGTCGGGGCCGCAGCGGCGGCGGTACGCGAGCTTGTCCAGCGCGACGTCGGCGACGCCGCGCGGCGTCGTCGCGTGATGCGACGTCGCGCCGCGCCCGTCCGCCGCCGCGGTCGCGAGGCGCACGAAGAGCGCGTCGCCGTCGTCAAACGGCGTCTCGACGGTGGTGGTGGCGCGCACGCGGCTCCCGCGGCGACGCGCGTCGCGCCGGCCGCGCGCCGGCGACGCGGTGCACACCTCCACGCGCGTGTCCACGCGCGCGCGGTCGGCCGCGCGCGACGCGCGCTCGGTGGCCACGGACCGCTCGAGGTCGCGCAAGCGGTCGCGCACGGACGTGATCTCCGCGAACGCGTCCCGCGTCAGACGCCGCAGGGTCTCGACGTCCGCCAGGCGCGCGGGCGCGTCCGCGCCGGGGCGACGCGGCGAGGACATCGCCGAATCGCGCGCCTCTCCGCGCGAGCGCAGGATTTGTGGCGAACGTGATTTCACCCGCCACGGCCTTCGGCAGTCCTGCTTCGGCGTTGGGCGGAAACTTTCGCGTCCGCCGTGGTCCCGAAACCCGAAACAACGACGTCTGCGCCCACTCGCGCCCGCGCGCACTGCAAGCGATCCACGCGCGAGCCGAACGCATGTCTACGACGATGCTCGCGCGCGCGCGCGCGACGCGCCCCGTGACCGGCGCGCGTCTTCCCCGCGCGTCCGCGCGATCGCGACGGTTCGCCTCGTCGGCACGTGCGGCGCGATCGGCCTCGGACCCCGAGTCTGCGTCCTCGCGCGCGCGCGCGCGCGCGACCGCCGCGCTCCCGCGCCGGCGCGCGCTTCTCGGTGCGCTCGGGATTTCGCTCGGGGGCGCTCTCCCGGCGTCGCACGCGCGCGCGTCCCCCTTCGACGACTTCGCCGCCTCGCAGCTGCAGGCCAAGTCCAAGATCTTCATGGGGCCGCTGCAGACCACTCTGGAGCGCCTGCGCGCGCTGCGCGACGCGGAAGCCGCGATGGACGTCGCGGCGCTCGCGGAGGCGCTGGGTGCGGCGACGCTGGACTGTCTGAACCCGCGCGGGCCGCTCGCCGCGTACGCCAGCGTGCGCGACGTGTGCACGCTCAGGATCCTGGTCAAGTCGGCCACGCTCGGGCCCGCCGCGAGGCACGCGCCCGAGGACCCTGAGACGCGCCGCGTGCTGGCGTCGCTCGACGCGCTGCAGGCTTCGTACGACAGTCTGGCGGAGGCGCTGGCGGGCGGAGATCCGACCGCGCGCGACGCCGCGTTCGACGTGTGCGTCTCGAAACTGCGCGCGTTCGCGGCGGCGCTCCTGGCGTGCTTCCCGCTCGACGACGCGCGCGCTGAAGAGACGATGGCGGCGTTCCCGGAGCTCTTCGCGTGACGTGAAACGTACTCAACGTTTTTTCGTATCGGCGTTCGACGTCGAGGCGATCTTTTTTGTATTCGGCGCATTCGGCGTGGGTCCCGTAGTATAGGTCTACGTATGTGATTGCAGTCTTCTAAAATGTGTAATACGTTTTGTCCGATGTTGACTCGAAAACACGTCTCTCGCGAGACTGAATGCCCGTACGGCTCGAAATCTCGGGGCTTTTCCTCAGCCAACACCCGCGCTGCCGTCGCACCAGAACCGTCCGCGCGCACGGAGGTGAACGCCGGTCGCGAGGTTCCGGCGCTCGTTCGCGCGCGCCGCGTCGGGGGAAGCGTCGCCACCCCGGGACGCGCTCGGAGCGGGCGTCGGGTTTGCGCGTCACCGCGAAAACGGCAGGGCGTGCGCCATGAGGATGACGCGAGGGCAGACGCGCCCCTCGCGCGGGGTCGGGTTCGACCGGCCGTGGGCCGCCGTGGCGGTCCTGGTCGCCTTGGCGGCGTGCGCGGTCGGCGCGCGCGCGCACATCGACCCCGACGACCCCGATCAGGAAGTCCACAAGCCGTGGGAGGTGCGCGCGCGTCCGCCTCCGCCTCCGCCAACGCTCGACCGCGACACCGTCATCGGCGGGGTGTACGACACGCCTCTGCTGCTGCGCGAGGACGGGGAGTACGAGATGATGTGCTCGGTGATCGTGAAGCCGCCAGGCTTCATGTACGTCGCCCCGAACGTCACCATCAACGTGCGCGGGGACTGCTTCGGCGGGGACGCGATCGCGTGGAACGCGGGGAACCCCGGCGGGGACGGCATGAAGCCCTCCATCGTCATCTTGCCCGGCGCCAGGCTGGACGTGCGCGGCACGCCCGAGAAGCCCGTGGTGTTTAAAAAACGCCCGGATCATAACCCGAGCGGCACCACGCGCGGGGACTGGGGCGGCGTGTACATGTTCGGAAGGGCCCGGGTCTCTTACGACGAGTCGGAGCAGGGACACGGGTCCTCAGACGCCTCCGAGAAGTTCGTCGCGAGGCACGCGCCGAGCGCGACGTTCCCGGCGTGCGACGACCACTCTCCGCCGCCGTTCTGCGGAGAGTTCCAGCCCAGCTCGGACTCGGGCGACGAGAACCTGCGTGGGTACCTGCCGTCGCACCACAAGCGCTTCGAGTACGGCGGCGACGACGACGGCGGGTCGTGCGGGTCGCTCGAGAGTCTCGTCATCGTCAACGCGGGCGGCGGCGTATCGGTCCCGAAGCCGGTGGCGCTCGGGCTGTACGGCTGCGGCGTCGCCACGAACGTCTCGAACGTCGAGGTGGCGCACGCTGACGGCGTGGGCATCGAGCTCAGAGGCGGCGCGGCGCTGGTGCGGAACGCCGCGGTGTGGAACGTCTCCCGCGACGCCGTCTCCGCGTCGGGGGGGTACCGCGGCGCGATGCGGAACGTGTTCGTGGACGTGGACGGCGCCCAGCCATACAGCGCGCTGCGCGTGGAGGGCGACGGCGTGGGCGCGACGGTGTACAGGACGCACCCGCACGTGTACAGCTCCACCTTCGTGGCGAGCGGCGACGACGACGGGTACTATGCGAGCCTGGAGGCGACGAACGCGCCGCCGCCGGCGGTGGCTGTCGGCGTCGTCTCCGCCGCGAACGGCGCGGGCTTGAGCCTGTTGAACACCATCGTGCTGTCGCGCTCGAATCGACGATCGCGGGGCGTTGAGGTTTCCGGGTGCTCGAACGAGATGGACGTCGGGAACGAAGCCGCGATTGGCGCGCCGGACGCCGCGGAGGCGACGCCGACGTCGGCGAGGCTTTTCGTCAGCGACCGCAACGTCATCGCGGGGTTCGGCGCCCACCTAGTTGACGCGTTCGGGGCGTTCCCCACGAGCATGCACGAGGTACTCTCGCGCACCGGCGAGTACCACTACGTGGGGTCGAGCACGACGCGGCGCGCGTTTGACGAGACGTGGCTCGCCGCCAACGCCACCCCGCGGGATGAGAGTCGATTCGAGGAGGTTCCCGCGCGCGACTGGCGCGCGTTCGGGTTGAGCGACGGATGCGAGGCGAAGCTGAACCTCGCGGACTACAAGAGACCGCAGCTGCACTCGTTGTTCTTCCCCTCGGAAACGTCCGCGGCCGTCCTCGATCCGAGGCCCACGGAGGGGATGCGCGTCGCGCACAAGGTTGACCAGCCCTCGATTCGCGCGTCGCGCGGGTTTGCGCTGAGCGCGAACGCGCCGCCGACTGCCAAAGCGATGATCGACGCGTTCTTGTCCGAACCCGTCGAGTTTCCCGGCGCGTTCACGCCCGATCTCTCCAGCGTGTGGTTCGGTCCGAGTGTTCGAAACGAACCGCTCGCGGTGGAAAACGTGACGCTCACCTCGGCGATGGTTCCCGAAGCCGAGTCGACTCGTCTGTACGGCCATTTCCGGATGTACGCGACGGGAACCGCGACATCCGCGGGCTCCACTTCCGGCAAGCGCAAGCTGTTGTCTACCGAGTCGCGCGGCGAACTCACATCTTTGTTTCGTCCGCCCGCGCGTCCGACGACGCGAGCCCGTGGGAATGCCGACTCTGAAACCGCGCCGGGCGCCTCGCGGTCGCTGCTTTTCTTCTTCGACGGCGACACCAGCGGAGTGACCGGCGAGTATGGGTCGGCCGCTACCGTGTGTCCCGCGTTGGAGAAGTACGCGCTCTGCGACCTCATCGGGGGCGACGACGCGGATTCGTGCGCAGGCGTGGAAAGCATGTTTGGTTTCGCTTGCGTGTTCTCCACTACCACCGAGGGATCCGACACGCCTACTGGATGCTCGCCGGCGAACGACGGCGCTGAGGCGTACTTGCAGATGTTCGCCAAGGTTGAACAGGTGATATCGCCGTACGTCGACCCGTGCGACGCGCTCAGCGCGTCTAATTGCGAGTCGAACACGAACTGCACTCTCAACAACGATGGCGGTGAGGAGTATTGCGATGTGAATGTCGCCGCCGTCGGAGATGAGATATCGGCGGCGCTCGTGGCCGACGGCGCCAGCGAGATCGCGAAGAACTATTTTTCTCTCTTCGCGGGTATTGCTTCCTGCGACCATCTCTCGCAGTCCGAGTGCAGCAGCGGGACGTATTGCACGTACGATTCGGAGAATGGTGAATGCTTTCCCGACATTTCCCCGGTGATGAGCCAGATGCAAACAATCTGCGCGGCGGTCGGCGGCTCAAATATCGGGAGTTTCACCACGATGGTGAACATCCTCTCCGGCGACTCAGGATCCGGCGGCTACGCCGACTCCGTGTGTCCCGCGTGGGAGAGGGCTGAGCTTTGTCGTTTATTGGGGGGCGAAAGCGAGGAAGCGTGCTCGAGCGTGGATGGTGAAGTCGGCGTCGCTTGCCAGTACGACGAAGGTGACTGCGTTCCCGCCAGCGGCGCCGACGCGTACTTCGAGATGGTCGACGCCGTCGAAAGCATCGCGAGGAGCTACGGCGACGAGCAGTGCGGCGTCAACGCCGCGCAAGAGGATTGCGAAGCGGACGCGAAATGCTCGTTCATCACCGAATATGATGATCAAGGTCAGGAGCAGCAGCCGCACTGTTCGTTGAATTACGCCGTCGCCGCCGCCGTCGACGGAGTGTCGGCGGCGCTCGCGGATGCCGGCGTCGACACGCTCGCGAGGAACTACTTCGCCATGGACGTGGGTCCGAAAGGATGCCACATCTTACAGGACGAGGCGGCGTGCTTCGCGAGCGGCTTTTGCAAGTGGGGAATACACCAACCCGGCGGCGGTTTCTCGTGCGCCGACAACGCCTTCGCGGTGGCTGACGCCGCGCACTGCCTCTGCGCGAACGTCTCCGCCCCGTCCATCGGGAGCTTCGCGACGGTGAAGGACGTGTCCGCGTCGAACGCGTGTTTCGACGCGCCTCTGGTGAACGTCGTCGTCGAGCAAAACGCGTGTTACCGCGCGCCGAAATGGTTCTCGGACCGCGCGTCGCCCGCTTCGGGAGTGGCGCGCGCCGGAAACTTTGACCCCTCCACGGCGTGGCGGGCGTTCGACGCGTTCGACGAAGACGACACGAGCGTCGACGATGTCATCGCCGACGTCCCCGAGACGCTCGGACACGTGTTGCTCGACGACGCCGCGTTCGACGTCGGCGTCGACTCGTGGGCGCACGGGAGCGTCGTCGCGCAGATCCTGGCGGATTCCGTGCTCGCCGCGTACAAAAGAGGCGCGCGGTCCCAGGGCGTGGGCGCCGAAATCGCCATCGTCAGAGCCGCGCACGTCGACCGCGACATCACCGCGGGCCCGTTCACGCGCGGCGACGCGGCAGCCACCCTGTCGTCCCCCGATGAGACGTTCAAAGCCGCTGACCTGACTGGCACGCAGATCGAGGCGCTCCTGACGGCCGGCGCGACGGCGTCCGATTCGACCCAGTTCGCGTTCGCCGCCGGGGCTCGATTCAGTTTCAACGCGTACACGCAAGAGGCTTCGGGCTTTCAGGTTTTGGCGGACGGCTCGGACCGAGAGTGGACGGCGCTCGAACCCGCGAAGACGTACACGGTGGTCCTCGCGGGATCTGAGAGCCAGTCGGGGACGCAGGTCGGGGGGACCATGCGGGATGTCTTTTTCGAGTACGCGATGTCGGTCGGGACGCTTCTCCGGCCTCCGCCTTGGTCGCGATCGATCCGCGAGTTGACCACCACCGCGGACGGAGTCAACGCGCACGCGTTCGACCTGGATGCCGCGGCGCACATCAAGCTCGTCGTGCGAAACGGAGGCGTCCCCGCGTTGCGGGTGTACGCCAGCCGCACGGAATGCGAGCTCGACGAGGAGGGCGGCGTCGCCGCGGCGGAGGGTCTGTTCGTCGAGGACGCCGGCGACCATTGCGCGCACGGCGAGGTGGACATCGTGCAGGTGGACATCCTTCCCGGGACGCTCTCGTCCGACAACCGCGTGGTGACCGAGGAGTGGACCGACGCGCTCGAGTGTCCTCGCGACGCCGAGACGAACGCGCGGACGCCCGCGATGTTCACGTTTTACGACGCGGCGGGGGACGCGCCGGCGTACACGTTCGACGGGGTCCACCCCAGGAGCGCGCCCGAAGCGGACAAACCCGTCGCGCAGAGTCGCCGCAAGCTGCTCTCGTCGTCGTCCGCCGGCGCGCCGGCGGCGGCGGGAACGCGCCGCGCGCTGTTAGAAATGACCGAGATCGCCTGGCCGGACGAGGCGACGGCGTGCGACTTGGTGCGCGCAGATGTCGTGTGCAGGAACTCTCACTCTGAAGATGAGTGTCCGACGGTGGCGCCCTACGACTGCACATGGGATTCTGTTAATTCGCAATGCAGGATGAACGACGCGCAGTACCTCGCTTTTGATTATCCCGACGAGCACCCCTGTACTTGGAGCGGGTCGGCGTGCGAATCGTGGTTGTACTCCGGGTTCGAAGCGTACTGCGAGGCGCGGATCGACGAAACAACTTGCCTCGACCAGGACACCAATCTGCTAACGCTCATTGATAACGCGGTGTATTGGCAGACACAGTGCGGCGGGACTCCAACTGAATCGGAGTGCGCCGAGAAAGGACCCAACTGCGCGTGGTATGATGAGTATTAC
>Ga0181564_10001966_pt1 | contig 18221 bp, 16 predicted proteins | sample 011ome_24_FD_134512 | JGI IMG/M metagenome (GOLD analysis project Ga0181564, IMG submission 134512) | Coastal salt marsh microbial communities from the Groves Creek Marsh, Skidaway Island, Georgia - 011513CT metaG (megahit assembly) | ecosystem: Environmental > Aquatic > Marine > Intertidal...
ATACTTGATGTTTCGTATTTTCAATTACTTCCTCAGCATTTTCGCTGTTAATTTGCTCAAAATTATCTTGTATAACATGTGCCCCAATGTTCGATGTCATAATAATAACCGTATTTTTAAAATTAACCAATCGCCCTTTGTTGTCTGTTAACCTACCATCATCTAATACTTGAAGTAAAATATTAAAAACATCTGGATGCGCTTTTTCAATTTCATCTAGCAATATAACCGAGTAAGGTTTTCTTCTCACTGCCTCTGTTAATTGGCCACCTTCGTCATAACCTACGTATCCTGGAGGCGCGCCAACTAGCCTAGAAACTGCATGTTGCTCTTGATACTCGCTCATGTCGATTCTTGTCATAGCGTTTTCATCGTCAAATAAATAAGCGCTCAAAGCTTTAGCTAATTCTGTTTTACCAACACCTGTTGTTCCCATGAAGATGAAAGACCCAATTGGTTTTTTCATGTCCTGTAATCCAGCTCTACTTCTTCTAATTGCATCCGAGATAGCAATGATGCCTTCTTTCTGGCCTATTATTCGTTTTCCTAATTCTTCTTCAAGCTTCAGTAATTTGGCCCTTTCTCCTTGTAACATTTTGGAAACCGGTATTCCTGTCCATTTTGATATAACGTCAGCAATCTCCTCAGAATCGACTTCTTCTTTAATCATTTTAGAGTTTGCTTGAAGTTCTATCAGTTTTACCTTAAAAACTTCTATTTCTTGTTCCAAATCTTTTAGAGTTCCATATCTTATTTCCGCTACTCTTCCAAAGTTTCCCGATCTCTCAGCTTGTTCAGCTTCTATTTTTAAATCATCAATTTCTTGTTTGGCTCCCTGAATTTTGTCGACAATGGCTTTCTCACTTTTCCATTTTGCTAACAAATCCGATCTTATTTCACTTAAGTTAGCTATTTCCTTAATTAATGTGCTTAGTTTTTTCTTATCATTTTCACGTTTGATAGCTTCTCTTTCAATTTCAAGTTGCATAATCTTTCTTTCAATCTCATCCAATTCTTCTGGCTTTGAGTTCATTTCCATTCTCAATTTGGAAGCAGCTTCATCAATCAAATCAATGGCTTTATCTGGTAAGAATCTATCTGTAATGTATCGTTGGGATAACTCTACTGCAGCAATTATAGCGCCGTCTTTAATTTGAACTTTATGATGATTTTCGTATTTTTCCTTTATTCCTCTAAGTATACTAATTGCGTCTTCAAAGTCAGGTTCATCAATAATTACTTTTTGGAATCTTCTTTCCAAGGCTTTATCTTTTTCAAAATACTTTTGATATTCATCAAGGGTAGTGGCACCAATAGCTCTTAATTCTCCTCTTGCTAAAGCAGGTTTGAGTATGTTTGCAGCGTCCATTGCCCCTTCGCCACCACCAGCACCAACAAGCGTGTGGATTTCATCTATAAAGAGAACTATTTCTCCATTTCCATTTGTAACTTCTTTAACTACAGCTTTTAATCGTTCTTCAAATTCGCCTTTATATTTTGCTCCTGCGATCAACGCGCTCATGTCTAAAGAGTAAATAATTTTGTCTTTCAAGTTCTCCGGAACATCTCCACTAATAATTCGATGCGCTAGTCCTTCGGCAATAGCTGTTTTACCGACGCCAGGCTCGCCAATTAAAATAGGGTTGTTTTTTGTTCTTCTCGTGATAATTTGCAGAACTCTTCTAATTTCTTCATCTCTTCCGATTACCGGATCCAGTTTACCATCTTTTGCCTTTTTGTTTAGGTTGATAGCATATTTCTCAAGAGAGTTGTAAGTATCTTCTTGACCAGAGGAAGTCACTCTTTCTCCATTTCGCAATTCGGTAATAGCAGCTTTTAAATCTTTCTGGTTAACACCATTGTCTTTTAGTAATTGAGAAACACCATCAGATGAATTAAGAATACCAAGTAAAATATGCTCTAAAGAGATGAAATCGTCCTGCATTTTTTTTGCAAGTTCAATTGCGTTATTTAATGAAGATTGAGTATTTCTAGATAACTGCACTTGTGCACCTGTTACGATAGAGTAGGATTGAATGATTCCATCTAATGCTTGTTTAAAGACAATCATGTTTACCCCGAATTTGTTTAAAAGATGCGGGGTGACATTATTATCAACTTGGAGCATTCCTTTAAGAAGATGCCCATTTTCTATTAGTTGGTTTTTATAAGCTGTTGCAAGTTGGTTGGCCTCGTTTATAGCTAGTTGAGATTTTGTTGTGAACTTACTGAAATCCATTATTTTATATATTTTAATTAACTTATAACTTTAAATAAATAATTGTTATATTTTTTTCATGATGGGTGTTCAAAAACCTTTCCAATGTAAATTAAAGTCAGAATAGCAGGAAGTGGAAAAAGAAACTGTGTGACTTCGGAAAAAATGTCCGAAACTTCAGTGTTTATAAGACAAATAGACAGAAACAAAAGAATGAATACTAAAAAATTCTTTTAATCACTCTCAATTTATGGGTGTATTTACCTAGTTCTTTATTAAATATACCTTGTTGGTCTAGCTTGTCTATTCGAACTTTACCCGAGGCATGAATAACATTTCCAGGTTCAGTAACAATTCCGACATGTGTTATTTTACCTTCTTCATTGTCAAAAAATGCTAAGTCTCCAGGCTCAGTTAGTTCTGCAAATTCTACATTAACACCTTCTTCTGCTTGTTGGTAAGCATCTCTTGGAATTCTGTATCCGCATAAGCTATATACTATTTGCGAAAACCCAGAACAATCAATTCCAAAAACGGTTCTACCGCCCCAAAGGTAAGGTGCGTTGATAAAGGTTAGCGCGTAATCAATTATTTTACCGGTGTTAGCTTCATTTGTGTTTCCCGAAAAAGTATATTTTTCTTTTCGAATTTTTAATTTTCCATTTGAGAAATAGGGAAGTGTAGCTCCAATAGTAATTTTTGAATATGTTGACTCAGAACTTCTTACTTCTCCTATCACATCTGTCGATTTAGGAAAGTCATTAAGTTTATGATTTTCATATTCTTCGGCAGAAATTTCAAAAAATTGCTTTCGACAAATCCAACATTCATAACCGTCCAGAGCAGTTTTTATTTTTATCCACTTTTCTGTTTCTTCAATAATTTGATAAACTTCACCGAAAAGAAGTTGCGTTACCATTTCTGCTTGGTCATTTGCTTCCGAACGACAAGGAACAATTGAAAGATTACTAATTCCGTAAGACATAAATCAAATTTACAATTCTTTCATTAATACTCTGTATAATTCTAACATAGATGCAATATCTGATTTATGCACTTTCTCATCTGGAGAATGCACATTGTCTTCAGGAGCTCCTATAAATAACCAGTCAAAAGGGTAAGGAGATTTTTGTAGTTGATTACCATCACTTCCTCCAGTTGCTTCTACCTCTAGTTGGTGCTCAATAGCATGCTTTTCGGCAATAGCTCTAATTCTATTTAAGTAAGAGCGTCTTGGGATTCCAGAATCACGCATTGATATAGCAACTCCTTTTCCGTGCTCAATTCCCTCAGTTACCCAAGTAATATCGGAAATTAGACCTTGCTTTACTTTCCAATTTTCATAGATAAACCTGGCTAAATATCCAATAGATCCCCCTCCATGTTCTTCCCAACAAGAAAAACAAATAACTCCATCTTTTAAGGTTTCAGCCACTTTTAAAGCATTCCAAACACCTAAGCGGTTGTCCATGTAGCAACATTGAACGAAGTTGCTGTCTTCTCTCCAATCGGACTTAAAAACTAATTCTGTCCCTCGATCTATTTCGCGGTCATACAAGTATTCAATAGACTTTGAACCATTTTCATGTTCAATTATTATCAATTCTGTTTCGATCGGACCTTGGCTATCTTTCCCAACTAGTTTAATCCCTTCTTTAAGAACGGGGCCACCAATTTTCACCAATTCTTTTCCGTATTTAACAGTAAAACCAATAGAGTCCATATGGGCAAAAATAGCAGTAGTCGGTTTTCCAAACTTTACTATTATACAGTCTTGAAATTCATCTCCTTCATATATTTCGGGTAGATGGTCCCAGCTTGACTTGTTGGTTTCTATATACTTAAGTATAAAGTCTTTCAGTGCAACTTCATTTCCAGCAGGTGCGTGTATACCACACATTTCTTTTAATAATTCCATGTTAATTTAATTACTGCGAAATTATAATATAAAAAATTCTGGAGGCCATTAGAAAGTAAATAAAATGTTTTTATATTTGCAGCCGCTGATTATGGTGGATGTAGCTCAGCTGGTTAGAGTATCGGTTTGTGGTACCGAGGGTCGCGGGTTCGAACCCCGTCTTCCACCCCCAAAACAAAAAAGGTCTTGTAAAACAAGACCTTTTTTGTTTTCTAACAATTTATTTATGAACAAATATTACATGTTCCGGTACCTTGAATCTCAATAGAATCTACTTTGAATCTTGGTATATTTATTTCAGGAAATTCATGTAAGTCTAAGCAGAATATGTTTTCACACATTTTACATCTAAAATGGATATGCTGAGTAGTATGAACGTGATTTACGGATGAACACTCATCAGGGCATAGGGCTAATTTTTTTATGTCACCTGGCATTACAATTTCATGAATCAATCCATTTTCGATAAAAGACTTAATTGTTCTATATAAAGTTATTCGATCAAATTGTTTTAATCGAGCTTCAATGTCTCCCAAAGCAATGGCGTTTGGTTCATTAATGAATACCTCAAGCACCTCTTTTCTGAAAGGTGTAAGGCGTAGTTTTTTACTTTTTAATAATTTTTCTATCACTTATGCAACAATGTTGCATTTTTATTTCTATGTTTGCAACATCGTTACAAATATATGAAAAGTCAGACATATAAATTGATGTTTTTAGCATTAATCTTCTTAGATTTTGCTTGTTGCTATTCTCAAGTTTTGAAGGGAGTGGTGCTTAATAGTGATACAAAAATTGGTGTGCCGGATGCCTACATTTATTCTTTTGACCTGGAAATAGGTAATTCAACAAATGAAAAGGGAAATTTCGAAATCTCGCAATTTCCTAAATATAAATCCAAAATTTTGATTAGTGCGCATGGTTATGAAGATCAATCAATGTTTATTTCTTCAGATAGCATTATTACAATTTTGATGGAACCTAAACATGCAATGTTAGATGAATTTGTTGTTGCTACACCTACAGGCAAGTTACAAGGTGAAAATATTACTTATGTTACTACAATTAAATTAAACGAGTCTGCCTCAATTAACAACAATACAATTGGGGAGGTTTTAACAAATGCTCCAGGAGTTTATGTTGCGAGTGTAGGCAGAGGCATTAGTAAACCCGTTATAAGGGGTTTATCTGGAAATAGAGTGGTTACCTATTTGGATGGATTAAGAATTGAAAATCAACAATGGGGTGGGGATCATGGAGTAGGAGTGACAGCACTTGGAATAGATAGGTTCGAAATTATCAAAGGGCCATCATCGTTGCTATATGGTTCAGATGCTATTGGCGGAGTTCTTTATTTCGTAGAAGCTCAATACGCAAAAAAAAATACCTCGAAATCTTTTATTGAAACATCTTTTGAATCTAACAGTCTTTCTAATAATACTAGTATAGGAAAACAATTTACGAAAGAAAATTCAAAGTTTAATTTTTTTTATGGATCTTCTCTCAATGCTGATTATTCATTGCCTAATGGCCTTAGAATTCTTGATTCTAGGTTTGTATCGCAGGCATTTAAAACTTCCTATGGATATAATAAAAATAGATGGAAGATTAATGTTCGATATAATTTTTCAAAATCCATAATTGGGATACCAGGTCACAGTCACAAAGATAGCATCTATACGGAATTGTTTTACACGGATAAGCTTGACTGGAGAAGCACATTGCCATATCAAAATATTACAAACAACTTCATCAATGTGGAGAACAAGTTCTATTTTGATAAAAGTTATTTAACCATGCAAATAGGTCATACAATTAATAGTTTGAAAGAATTTGAAGAAAAAGTAACGATTCCAGGAATAGACATGCTCTTAAATTCATCTACCTTGAATTTGAGATACGCTTACAAGTTCTCATCCATTTTAGAATTATTAAGTGGTGTTCAGGGTATGTATCAAAGAAATACGAATGGTAATAATGCTGAAGAAATATTAATACCAAATTCCTTTACTACTGATTTAGGTATTTATTCAATTCTTTTTGCGGGTAATAAAAAATTGAAATTTCAGAGTGGATTACGAACTGATTGCAGGATAATTAATGTGGATTCTCGAAATTTTCAAAAAGATTTTACAGGAATAAATTATGCTGTTGGTGGTGGCTATTTTACCAAAAGCTCAATTGTTAGGCTTAATCTATCGTCTGGTTTTCGCGCACCACACACATCAGAAATGATTGCTAATGGGATTCATCATGGCTCTTTTCAGTATGTTGTTGGAGATTTAGATTTAATGACTGAAAATGCAAATCAAATAGATTTAATGTATGAATATAGTAATCAACATCTAGCAATTGTTTTCAATCCATTTTATAACCAAATTAAAAACTTTATTTACCTGCAAAGGCAAGATTCAGTTATAGATTCTTATCCAGTTTATAACTATGTTCAAAACGAAAAAGTGAATATGTATGGTGCTGATTTAGGAGTGCATTACCACCCTCATTTTTTTCACAGACTTCACATTGAATCAAGTTACTCCTATTTAAGAGCAATTAATTCAAATAATGAATTTATAGATCAGATTCCACCTGGAAAATGGATGGCCAACATAAAAATTGAATTTGATGAAAAGGAAGGCTTCTATTTCAAGAATATTGTAATTCGGAATAATTTCATTTTAGGACAAAATGAGGTGGCTCCAAATGAAATACCTTCAAAAGGTTATAATCTATTAGATTTTGGAATAAACAGTGTTGTTAAAACAAAACAAAATGAAATTAATTTAAACGCTGGTGTAAAAAACATTTTGAACTGCAATTATGTCGACCACTTATCCAATCTAAAATATTTGAATATTGCTGGACCGGGCATTAATTATTACATCGGTATAAAATTTAACATAATAAATAAATAACAAAAACATGAAAAAAGTAATTTTAGGAATCTTAGCAATTAGCGCAATTGGTTTTACATCTTGTAAAAAATGTTCAGAATGTCATTATGAAGCTTTGGATAGCTCCGGCATGGAAGTTGAAGTAGAGTTAGGAGAACATTGTGGTGATGATTTAAAAGCGTTGGAGTCAAGTGGATATCAATTGAGTGATGGAACTTTTGTAGATGTTCATTGCCACGCGCATTAAATAGAAATTTATCTTAGCATTATTTAATATCTGTAACTATTACATAGTTAAAATGATTATTAAGTAATCTAATATTTCTTTTTATCTAACACCTGAGGCCCTTCATTTTAATGGAGGGCTTTTTAGTAAAAAGATTTTTTGTTGTGCAACTAATTTGTTTTACTTTGTGTCTTTCTAAAAAAATTATATAAGATGAAAAAATTGATTTTACTTATGCTTTCAATGTCTATTGGTCAATTTGTGCTTTCTCAAATTATCTACACGGATGTAACTCCTGACGATACATTGGTCCCTGATTATGTGTCGGATTCTCATTTGATTGATTTTAACGGTGATTTGACACCTGAGTTGGTTATTTTTTCTTCAAAACAAGACACGGTTATTACACTTCCTGTAACAATTAGTGGTTTAGCAATTTCTACTTTCGGAAATACAGAGATTATTGCGCAAATTTCTACGATTGGGAATGAAGATGTTGTTATTGCTGACACGCTTTCACATGGATATTTAATTGATGGTAGCTCGGCATATTTGAGCTCAGCAACGCCTTCCGTTTTTCCTGGGGTTGGTTTAGGGATTAAGATAGACATAGTCAGTTTAACAGCTGGGGATTTCATCGACAATGGAAACCTTTTCTTTGGTGTTAAATTCGAATTAGGCACCAATATTCATTACGGGTGGGTGCAAGTAAAAATTGCTACAGATGCAAGTTCGGGCATTATTTATGATTTTGCATATCAATCAATTGCAGATTCAAGTATTTTGGCCGGTAACGTTGAGGATGGATTTGTTAGTATTTCGAATGGCAACTCAGAAGAGGTAGTTATATATGCGGCTAATAAAAAACTACACGTTATAACAGGTAAAGATTCGGGAAGTCTAGTAATTCACAATCTCCTTGGCAAACAATTAATAAGCACTACCATTAATGGGAACATTAGCTTAGATATTAATGACCTTAGTAAAGGAATCTATTTAGTGTCATTTGCAAATGGCACAAGCACTATAACCAAGAAAGTTTATATTGAATAAGTTCTATTTCTTTATTCTCGCTTTAACGGACCATGTAAAAGTAAAATTTGCCACTTCTTCACCGGCTTCATTTACTCCTTTCATATAACATTCAATTAGTTGTGGCTCCTCTTTTTGGATAGCAGTTTTTACGGCTTCTTTTATTTTGTGACCATCACTGCATGTAAATGTGGTTATATCCGTAGCTTTTTTCACGAAATTACCCGTACAATTCACGATAATCATTGCAACAGAAGGTCTTTGCTTATGTGTATACATAATGAGCAGAGCACCTGAACTCATTTCTGCAGCCATTCCTAATACAGCCCAAAAAGTAGATTGAAAAGGATTTTTGTTTTTGCGTTTGTATGGAACAGTAACCGAACATTTTTCTTCCGTTAATTCGCTAATTTTCATTCCAGAAAGAAACCCCATTGGCAAAATCTTAAACAAGCTAAACCTAAACTTAAAATTATTGGTGAAACTTTTTTTTATAAATTCGATTTGTGAATGGTCAAACTGGAAATTTTCGGTCATCGTTTATTATCAATAAAAAATTAATATCTATAAAAATGAGAATAAATATTAATATTTACTAAGTTTTCGCTTTCAGAATTCATATAATATCAAAACGTAAAAATACTACGTTTTAAAAAACGTATTTTTGTCTGTATTATATGAGATTATTTGCTGTAGTAGATATTGAGTCAACCGGGAGTATCGCAAATCAAGATAAGATTACCGAAATTGCCGTAATCATAACTGATGGCGAAAAAGAAATAGATCGTTTTGAGACATTAATAAATCCTCAGCAACCTATAACACCATTTGTAGTCAGATTAACTGGAATTACCAATGAAATGGTTAAAGGCGCTCCATTATTTGAAGAGGTGGCTAAAGATTTGTTCGAATTGCTGAAGGGAAAAGTATTTGTAGCGCATAATGTGAATTTTGATTATAAATTTATTAAACAAGCTTTCTTTGAGTGTGGAATCAGTTTTGATGAAAAACGTTTGTGCACCGTTAGATTGAGTAGAGAGATTATTCCGGGAATGCCTTCTTATAGTTTGGGTAAGTTGACAAGGAGTTTAGGGATTGGGTTAAACAATGCACACCGTGCAATGCCAGATACTGAAGCTACGACAGAATTATTTGAATTGTTATACAATAAGAATTTAGCATTTATTCAGGCTTCATTAAAAGCAAACTCAAACGAATCTACTTTACCTGCTAATCTTCCAAAAGCGCGGTTTAAAAAACTCCCAAAGAAAACAGGTGTTTATTATTTTCATAATAACAAAGGAGAGGTTATATACATAGGGAAGGCAAAAAACTTAAAGAGTAGGGTTTCATCTCATTTTACAGGTAAATTGTCTCGAAAAAATGAACTGTTTTCAAGGGAGATATTTGATGTTTCGTTTGAGGTGACAGGGAGTGAGTTAATAGCGGCATTTGTTGAAGATACCGAAATAAAACACAATTGGCCAGTATATAATCGATTACAAAAATCCAGAATCGATAAGTTTGGTATTTTTATTTATGAGGATCGAAATAATAATAAACGATTAGGAATCAATAAAGTGACAAGTCAATCAGCATTTGTAAAAGCTTTTCCAACTCTTAGTGAAGCAAGAAATTGGCTAATAAAAAAAATAGATGAATTCACATTGAAGCCCTCATATTGCGGAATGGGACAGTTTGATAGAGAAGATATAGCAATTGAAGAGCATGCCACAAATATAGAGGTGTTTTTAGAAGGTTTTAATCTAGGTGAAGATACGCTTGTTATCAAAGGCAAGGGGAGAAGGGCGGATGAAAAAAGTTTTATTTATATTGAAAAAGGAAATTATAAGGGTTATGGTTACTATTCAGGAGAAGAAAACCTTAGTAGAATTGATGATCTAAAAAAATTTTTAACGTTGCAAAAAGAGACAATGTTAATAAGGAGTGTTATTAAATCTGAACTAAAAAAGGAGAAGTCAGATTATGAGATAATAACACTAAGCTAGTCGGATCACCAGACTCTAAAAAGCATTTTTATATTTATCTATCCAGTCTGGGTTTTCAACATCTTGAAATAGTTTAAACATGTTTTCTCCGTAAAAAAAATCTGAATCTTGTATTACGCCATATTCTTGTAAAATTTGTATTTGCGGCCACGATGGATGGAACTTACCCTGCGACCAACCATCAATTTTCATTCCTGGCGCAGGAATACAACCCACAGGGCATATTGGATTTCTACTGTACCGTAATGTCCAAAGATCTTCTAGTGTGAAACATTCTGAATAATCATCGGATATAGAATCGTATTTATAGAAACAGTCACTCAGGTTATACGCAGCAAAAAGGTCAATATTTTCAAAATTTGCAGCCGAAGTTTGTTTTCCCATTGCTTGAAGAAGAAAAGTTTTTAATTCCATGGGTTTTTTACTCACAATCTTTCCATCTCTAACGCCAACTACAGCATAGTTAATTAGTCCTGAATTGTGCGAAGAATTAATGTTAAAAGCAAAATGATACTCGACAAAACCAAACGCTTCTAGCTGGCTTTTGTTTTTTGTGAAATTATAAAATACCATTCCAAAACAAATTGCAATTACACTAATCGTGTATCCTATTTCAAATTTAAATTTCATTATAAAATAAGTGAGGTAACTTTACAAGGTACAATACTTACTTCGATTCAATAAGTTATTTGATTAGTTTTTGACTAATTGCTGGTTTATTTGGATAAAAACCTTGCTATTGTTTAACAATAACGATAAAAGCGATTCTATTTGAAAGAATGAATTTTATTTGGAGTTGCGCAATAGTTCATTGGGACATCATTTTTATTAACTCCTGATATAGAGGTTATTGGTTCGAAAAGTGAAACACCAATTTTTATGCAATTTGGATTACATCGGGATAAAAAACGATCGTATAAGCCTTTTCCATAGCCTACACGTGCTCCTTTGGTGTCAAAAGCTAAAAGCGGGATAATTACTATGTCAATTTTATTTTCAGAAATTGCTACTCCCTCAACAGGGCATGGAATACCAAGTTTATCCCTTTGGTAAGTTGTATTTTTATCAATAATACAGTGGGTAAGGCCTAGTGGGTTAAATTGTGTAATTGATGTAGCCACAGTGCATTTTGATTCAAAGAGAAATTCCATAAAAGCGGCTGTATTTATTTCATTGAAGTTAGCTATTGGAAGAAAGATATGAATCGTTTTATTATGGAACCTAAAATGCTTTTTTATAAGGTTGAAAATTTGTTCAGAACAAGATTTTACCTCAGATGCAGGTAATTGACTTCGTTTAAGTTTATATTCCCTTCTGAGATCAGCCTTCTCCATTGGATTACTATTTCTTAACCTTTACGAATACATAGTGCGTAATCAACAAAGATGTTCCTCTAATAGGATATGTACTAATTAATTTCCATCCGTTTTGAGCCATTTCGTTGAGGATAACAACGACATGATCCACTCCTTTAAACCCTTTTGATAAAAGACACTTATCTTCTCCCTTTCCAGTGAAAAAAGAAATACGAGCAAGACCTTTAGAATCTCTTCCTTCTAGAGTTCTAAACTCGTCTTCCATATTTAAACGAACTTCGACTATTCCATGCTGCCCTTTTTCAATTCCCGCGGAAAGTTCTTTGACTGTGTTCTGCGAGAATCCTATGATACTAAAAAGTGTAATTGTAATGGTAATTAATGTTTTACTGATTTTCTTCATTTTCTTCATTTTCTTCCGTTATTATTTTAATAGACTTTTCATTTGAAATATTCATTGTAGGCGTTCCCTTATTGTCTGTGATTTTTCCTGTAATACAAACTTTTCTATTGCTTAGCTCAACTTCAGGTATATAGCTAAAGTTGGCTCGATTGTCTTTCCAAATTGTTACACTAAATATTTGATTTGGAAATTTCTTATCCAAATTTAAGAAAGTTGCCCCAGATTTCTCACTATATTTTGTAGATACTACTGTTCCGCATACAGTAGATTTTGTTCCAATGTTATATTGTGCTTGAACTGAATTAATCATTCCTTTTTCAAGAGTTGTAGGATTTAAGGGAGGTACATCGCCTTTTTTGCTTCCTGATTGCCAAATGTCTATATCGATTTGTTGTTCAGTTAAATCTGCATCTTTAATTTTTGAAAAGAAGTTAATACCTGTCAATGCTTCTACACTATCAATACTAACTGCATAACTCATGATTGGATAATTACAGTTTCCGTTTGGCATAACAAAACCAATACCTCTATGATTGTAATTATCGAGTATTACTTTATAGAAGAAATCAGGAATAGTGACTTCATTTTCTCTTCCCTTATTCTGCATTCTAGGCAAACTATCGTTTAATATTCCTCCCGTTACCACATAAACTTGTATTTTTTTTTCTATAACATATTCTCTAATTGCGTTTTCTAATTCAGCCCATTTCTCTCTATTTAATTCAGGTAACTGTGGTGCCATGTTTGAATAAAAATAGGACTCACTTAAAGCGGTTTTAGACCACCTGAAATCTGCACTAGGAGCAAGGTGTCCTCGATCATATCCACTATACCAATAATCTGCTTTACTAGCTGTTCCGGAAGTGACCAATTTGTCTTTTCTGAAATTATTCGTTCTGGACACATTTCCTTTCTCCACATCTGGTAATACGATATGACTTACCCATTGAGCCTGCTCGTGCTTCTCATTGTACCCTAAAATCATTGCTTTGTGATATATGACTTCAATTTCCTCACTGCAAACTGGATTGCCAACAGCACTTAGATCGTCTTGAATTTTATTCAATTTAAGTTCTTCTAATTGAACTAAAAGCTCGTTTCTTTCTGAGTTTATTGAGTCAATTTTAGTCGAAATAAATCTAATTTTCTTTTCAGTTTCAGTTTGTGATACAGAAGAAATACTATGACTAGCTGCTATTAATAAAATAAGATATCTAAAGTTAAAATGCACAGTACTCAAGCTTTCCATTTTATTCCACAGCCAATACTTGGGAGTTGTTCAAAGTCAATGTCTTTATTTTCTAGCAAATAATTAAACACTTTTCTTAAGTCCTTTCCATCGCTTTGATAATTGTTGCCAGGTCTGGATTTATCCATCTGACCTCTGTAAATACATTTTAGTTCTGCATTAAATACATTTATATCCGGCGTGCAGGCAGCAGTATATGCCTTTGCTACCTCTTGAGTATCATCATATAAATAAGGAAATGGGAAATTATAATTCGCAGCAAATAGTTTCATGTTTTCAGGAGAGTCATCTGGATAGTTTATTACATCATTTGAACTAATAACAACAAATCCAATTCCTTTTTTCATATAATCATTACCAATTCTTACCAGCTCATCAATTATATCAATCACAAAGGGGCAATGATTGCATATGAAAAAAACCGCCGTACCTTTTGCACCTTGTAAATCTGAAAGACTATAACTTTTCCCTGAAATCACATCTGGTAATGTAAAGTCAGGAGCCTTAAAGCCTAATTCAATTTGAATAGTTGGAGTTCTAGCCATTTTATTTATTTTTGGTATTGATAAAAATAAAGACTTCTGGCTATATTATGTCTTTGAGCTTCTATTTTCATTTGCGCACTTATTAACAAAATCATCAAACATGTTTAAAACCTTTTTTATTGTAATACTATTTTCTCCAATTTTTACTCTTTCTCAGATAGAATTAAATGATTCTTCAATGATTCGGTATATTTTCGATGAAGCCTTAACAAATGGAGAATGTCATCAAAATTTAAAGGAATTGTGCAAGGGGGTTGGACATAGAATCAGTGGCTCTGATGCATCCTACAAAGCAATTGCTTGGGGTCAGAATGTGTTGAAAAGATATGCTTTGGATTCTATTTACTTACAGGAAATTTTAGTTCCCCATTGGGTAAGGGGAAGTAAAGAGCGTCTAGACTTTTCCTCGAAACAAATAAAGCTGTATCAATCTAAATGTTTGGCCTATGGTGGATCTGTTGGGACAAATGGTGTTTTAAAAGGGAATATTGTAGAAGTAAAATCATGGGATGAATTGGATGAATTAGGCGAAAACAAAATAAAAGGCAATTTTGTTTTTTACAATCGCCCAATGAATCCTACACGACTAAGTACATTTCACGCATATGGCGGATGCGTAGATCAAAGATATTGGGGAGCTGTTAGAGCCTCAAAATTAGGTGCTATAGGTGTTCTTGTGCGTTCGATGACTTTGAAGCAAGATTTGAATCCCCATACAGGTTCTATGACTTATGAAGGAGCTGATTTAAAAATCCCCTCAGTTGCTATTAGCACTGTCGATGCGCATAATTTAAGCGAGCAATTGAAAAAAGATAAAGAAACGGAAGCAAAGATGAAATTGGAATGTAAAACTTTACCAGATACAATATCTTATAATGTAATAGCGGAAATAAAAGGAAGTGAATTTCCAGATAAAATAATTGTTGTTGGTGGCCATTTGGATTCTTGGGATGTTGGAGAAGGAGCGCATGATGACGGAGCTGGAATTGTGCAAAGTATAGAAGTATTGAAAATTTTTAAAAACCTAGGAATACGTCCAAAACACACGATCAGATGTATTCTTTATATGAATGAAGAAAATGGAAATAGAGGAGGTAAAACCTATGCAGAAATGGTAAAAAACAAAGGAGAAGAGCACATTTTCGCTATTGAAACAGACAGAGGAGGTTTTACTCCTAAAGGTTTTACCGTAGACGGAACTCCTGAGCAATTAACTTCTTTACAACAATTTGAATCTTTGCTGGAACCTTATGATTTGTTTTTTATAAAGAAAGGCTACAGCGGAGTTGATATTGGACCGCTTAAAGATGGCAAGATATGCCTAGTTGGATTAGTTCCTGATTCACAACGTTATTTTGATTTTCACCATGCACCAAGTGATATATTTGAAAATGTTAACAAGCGAGAATTGGAATTAGGTGCAGCTTCATTGGCTTCCTTAATCTTTTTAGTAGATAATCATTGGGACTAGTGATTACTTGCCGTAATATATTTTACCGTAAACTTGATAGCTAGCTTTAAACTATTTAATGTAAATTGGTCAATATTAAAAAAAATAGTATGAAAAAAATAGCATTCCTTGTTGCCTTTATTGGTCTAGCATTTTCCGGAACTTCACAGCAAACTATAACAGCTACAATTACGCATGACGCTTTGCAAAGAGAATATATTCTTTATGTTCCAGCTAGTTACACAGGAAGTTCTGCAGTGCCTTTAGTTTTTAATTTTCATGGTTATACCAGTAATGCAACAGAGCAAATGTGGTATGGAGATTTTCGGTCAATTGCAGATACGGCGAATTTTATTATTGTGCACCCCAATGGAATGCCAGATGCTACTGGAACAACGCATTTTAATGTTGGGTGGGGAGGAAGCACGGTAGATGACGTTGGGTTTGCTAGTGCATTGTTGGATTCTATTTCTTTAGATTATAATATAAATGCAGAAAGAGTTTATAGTACTGGGATGTCAAATGGTGGTTTTATGAGTTATCATTTAGCTTGTCAATTAAGCGATAAAATTGCTGCTATAGCTTCTGTAACTGGTTCTATGTCGCCTGCTACATTTAATTCATGCAATCCGCAGCATCCAACTCCTATTCTTGAAATACATGGTACAGCGGATGGGACAGTTCCTTATACTGGTGCTAACTTTTCTAAATCAATTATAGATGTTTTGGATTATTGGGTAAACTTCAATAATAACAATACAACTCCAAGTGTTACTAATATCCCAGATATAAATACTTCTGATGGAAGTACTGTGGAACATATAATATATCATGGAGGGGATAATGATGCAACGGTAGAACATTTCAAAATAACCGGTGGCCAACATACATGGGCAAGTACGGCTTTTCCGAGTGCAGGAACAAATTTTGATATTGATGCTTCTGTTGAAGTTTGGAAGTTTTTTTCCAGATACGATATAAATGGATTAATTGGGGGGCCAACTTTGATAGAAAGCTCTCAGTTTAATGATGAAATTAGCATTTATCCCAACCCAACAACGAATAAAGTTTCAATTCAATCTATGTCGTCAAAAGCAACACCTTATGAACTTTACTCAATCCATGGAAGACTAATTCTTAGCGGAGTTAATGATCTTTCATCCAGAGAGATTGATTTATCATATTTGCCTCAAAATGTCTATATTTTAAAAATTGGTAGCCATTCTTTTAAGTTGTTTAAGCTATAAGCGAATTCTTTTCTACTGTTTAAAGTTTAACTAGATATATAAATGTCAGATAAAGTATATGATCACATTATTATAGGTTCTGGTTTTGGAGGCTCAGTTTCTGCTATGCGGCTTGCTGAAAAAGGGTATGATGTACTTGTATTGGAAATGGGGAAAGAGTACAAAGCAAAAGACTTTCCAAAGAACAACTGGAAACTAGCGAAGTTTTTCTGGAGTCCAATGTTTCGGTGGTTCGGTTTTCAGCGTTTAACCTTTTTTAAAAATGTTTTTATACTCAGTGGAGTAGGTGTTGGTGGTGGAAGTTTGGTGTACGCTAACACACATATGTTTCCACCAGATGAATTTTTCTCTAATCCTTCGTGGACTAAATCTAAAGACTGGAAACAAACCTTGCTTCCTTTTTATGAAAAGGCCAAGTTTATGTTGGGGACAGTAAAGAACAAAAAATTTGGAGAGGAAGACGCTATTCTGAAAGAGATAGCTCAAGAAATGGGGAGGCCTGAATCTTTTGAGGGCGTTGATGTAGGTGTGTATTTTGGAGATACGGAAAAAGAAATAGACCCGTATTTTAAAGGTTTAGGACCGATGCGAAAGGGGTGTACCGAATGCGCAGGTTGTATGGTTGGTTGCAAAGAAACCGCAAAGAATTCGTTGGATTATAACTATTTATATTTTGCGCAAAAATTTGGTGCAAAAATTAAAGCTGAAACCAAAGCAACTAAGATTGAATACGATGGTGAATTGTATACTATTCATACGGTTAGTAGTACTGCATTTCTATCCAAAAAAAGACAGGTGTTTAAAACAAAAAATATTGTATTTGCAGCTGGTGTATTAGGAACAATGGATATTCTTTTGAAACAAAAGCACAAGTACAAAACCTTGACAAACTTATCGGAAACACTTGGAGAAAATTTAAGAACTAACTCTGAAACACTTTGCGGTGTTACATCAAAGAATAAAAAATTGAATAATGGTATAGCGATTTCTTCCATTTTTAATCCAGACGATGATACACATATAGAAATTGTTAAATACTCTAGCGGGTCAAATTCTATGAAAATTTTCTCTACATTGGCCACAAGGCAGTCCACACCATTCCTAAGGCCATTCGTATGGTTTGGAAATATTTTCTATAAACCAAGAGCTTTCTTTAAACAATTAATTGGAAGAAAGTTTGCGGAAAAATCAGTTGTATTTTTGGTTATGCAAAGCCTCGACAATTCTATGAAAATGGTTTATAAGCGTTTTCCTTTCTCAAGAATCAGCATCGAGAATAAAAAAGAAAATAGAGTTCCAGCATATATTGATATCGGACAAAAGGTGATGCATCGCTATGCAGAAAAAGTAGATGGTCTTCCTCAAAATGCAACAACCGAAGTTTTATTTAATATGTCTTCTACGGCCCATATTTTAGGAGGAATACCCATGGGAGAAACCGATAAAACTGGGGTTGTAAACGACAAGTTTGAAGTGTTTAACTATCCAGGAATGATGATTCTAGATGGATCTATCATCCCAGGGAATTTAGGTGTTAATCCGAGTCTAACAATTACTGCCATAAGTGAATACGCAATGTCATTAGTGCAAAAAAAAGAGGGGAGTAGTACTGTTTCCTTGGAAGAACAAATGGCAAATTTGTAGTATTCTAGTGAAGTATTTGTTTAAATAGTACTGTTTATAACTTTGAATTTTTATTTATTTTGTTTTTTTA
>Ga0181564_10001968_pt1 | contig 18206 bp, 14 predicted proteins | sample 011ome_24_FD_134512 | JGI IMG/M metagenome (GOLD analysis project Ga0181564, IMG submission 134512) | Coastal salt marsh microbial communities from the Groves Creek Marsh, Skidaway Island, Georgia - 011513CT metaG (megahit assembly) | ecosystem: Environmental > Aquatic > Marine > Intertidal...
GGCACTCAACAGGCCGCGCTGGGGTAAGGCTCGATAATTCTGGCGGTCACGCCCAAACCACCGCTGCAAATATTTGCTCAACTGCATCACTCCCTGAAACACGCGTGAGCCAAACAGCGGTTTGCCGCAGGCGGCCGCAAGGTCCAGATAAATGGTGGCCTCATCTCGTGCCTCTCCCGGCGGCTCGATTATCCGTTCCGTCGCCTGCAGGTAAGGCCGCGCCTGAAGACCGAGCATTAACGGGAATATGAACGGCAGGTCAGGACGTTCGAGCGGCGTGGTACACGGCAGCATGTAATGACCCGCCTGAGCGGTTTCGCTGGGTTGAATGTCTAAGGTGACCAGCAGATCCAATTCCCCAAAGGCCTGCTTTAATCGCTCCGCATCCGCCATGGTCATCAATGGATTACCGCCGGTCACAAATAAAGCGCGAATTTTTCCCTGGCCTGGCGTCAATATTTCATCCGCCAGAATACCTCCTGGGAAGGCATCGTTGGTCTTCCGAAAGCCTCCAATACGCGATCGGTCTTCTTTGATCAGTAAATTGTGCTTACGGCCAAAACGCGCAAAATCAATGATGCCTTTCGACACCAACGAGCCGCCCGCCTTGTCCAGATTACCACTGACTGCGTTGATCACTTCCTGAATCCAGTACGCCAGGGTGCCGTGGGCGCTCATGTTAACGCCGGTTGAACAATATAGAGTAGCCCCCTGGCTTTGTTGGTACGTCTGGACCAGCGCCTGCAGAGTGTTTGCGGGTATACCCGTTTTGGCTGCAGTCAGCGCTGCTGGAAATTGGAGTGCTAGGGATTTAAGTGCTGCAAACCCGGTCATGTGTTGCGCGATCAACGCCTCATCAAGTCCGTCTGAGCGAATCAATTCACACAAGAACGAGAGGTAAAACAGGAGGTCTGTACCCGGCGCGATAAACATGTGCTCGCCCGCCGCTTTGGCCGTCTCTGTGCGACGCGGATCTACAACAATAACTCGTCCACCACGGCGCTTGATATTGTTGATCGCCCGTCGAGGATTAGGGACCTGCAAGAAACTCCACTTGGACACCATGGGATTGGCACCGACAATAATCAAACACTGTGTCCGCTCCACATCCGGAAACGGCACCGTAAAGGGAAAGCCGTACATACGCTCCGCCACAGCAAACTTGTTCGCGCAGTCTTGCGTCGCCGACGCATACATGTTGTTCGAACCCAGTCCGGTCATAAAGCCCTGAGCGAACACCGGGTGCAACACCCCGAATCCCGCTGCCGTACCCACATACATTGCTACCGCATCGGGCCCGGATTCAGCCACGATATCGCGCACCTGCTGGCCAATGCCCGCCAACGCATCATCCCAGTCTACATCTTGCCATCCATCCGCGAAGCGCCGGCGAGGCTTAAGAAGGCGGTCGGGCGAGGCAAACAATTCATGCTGCAGGAGACCTTTGGGACAGGCAAATCCGTGGGTGGCAACATGTTCCGCATCGGGTCGAATGCGCATGATGACATTGTCTTCCAGCTCTACCTGTAATCCGCACAAGGATTCGCAAATCCGGCAAAAAGTATGCTTGGTGGTTTTCATCCCGGTGATCTTCTCACGAACACCACACTCCCGCTAGACACCCCGCGCTGGTTAACTCTGGCACGACCACTCAACAGAACAATCCACCTCATAGGTTACCCACGCCTCATCTTAGGTTATGGTTACCCTATTAACGAGACTGCTTTTAGGTCTTTCAGGCCCACTGAAAGCAGGCTGCTCACGGTGACGCCTGCTCATGGCAGTCGAAACCAAAACACGGTAACGACCGTGCTTGGTGAGTATCTGGCTCAATCGACTCAAAAGGAACGCAACATGCCATTCATTCAATTCCTAAGAAGACTGCTTGTTCTGGCCCTGTTCACAGTCAGCCCCATCACACAGGCCGGTCAGCATGTATCCATCACAGCCGCTGACGGCACCGAGCTGATGGCCACCTACACTGCGGCCGAAAACCCGGGTCCGGGTATGTTGCTGATCCATCAATGTAATATGGATCGTTCCATGTGGGTCGACATCACTGCCGCTTTGGTAGAGTCCGGTATTCATGTACTCACCATGGATTTACGCGGATTCGGGGAAACCCCAGGTGCGGGGTTGCGCGGCGAAGGGGGTTTTCCAGCTTTTCTCGAAACCGCCAGCCGGGATGTTGATCTGGCCTACCAATATCTGACCCAGCAGCCCGGGGTCGATGGCACCCACATCGGTATGGGTGGTGCCAGTTGTGGCGCAATGCTCACCGCCACCTTGGCCTCACAAAAAGCCGGCGTTGATGCGCTGGTACTGCTTTCTGGACCCCCCAGCGGCGGCGCGGTCGCGCATATGGTCGCCACACCAGAATTGGCGGTTTTTGCCGCCGCTGCAACCGGCGATCCCATCACGCCAGGCGTGGCGGAAAGATTACAGGGCGCCGTCGACGGCTCTGGAAACGCCGCTTCAACCGCCATGATCTATCCCGGCACGGAACATGGTTATCCCATGTTCGCAGCGAATCCTGACCTTCAGCCCGCGTTGGTAAGATGGATAAAAGCGCAACTCCTCGAACCTGGCGGAAACAATGATTGACTACATTCCACGCAGTCATACCTATTACGCAGCACAAGGGTACGCGCCTTACCAGTGGGCGACCTTCGCTGATGTGCCCTTCCAACGTCCTCCTGGGTTGCTCAAAGATTTGCGCCTGGCCCTGTTAACAACGGCGGCCCCGGTAGTGGCAGACGCCGGTGCTCAAGGACCCGGTGCGGCGTATAACGCCGCGGCAAAATTTTTTGAGGTGTTCACCCAAACACTGCATCCCCGGCCAGATTTGCGTATTTCACATATTGGGTACGATCGGACACATTGTCAGGCCCAAGACAGCAATACGTGGTTGCCGATTCCCCAACTCGAGGCTGCAGCCCGTGACGGCCTGATCGGCGAGCTGGCCGAGCAACTCATTGGTATTCCGACCAATCGCAGCCAGCGCACGACCCAGGAAAAGGATGCCCCGGCAGCCCTCACGGCGTGCCGAAAACTGGGCGCGCAGGCCGCCTTGCTGGTGCCGACCTGACCCGTTTGCCATCAGTCGGTCAGTTTGATCGCCAGACACCTGGAGGCACACGGCATCGTCACCGTCATCATGGGCTGTGCCAGAGACATCGTTGAGCATGTGGGCGTTCCGCGTTTTTATTTCAGCAATTTTCCCTTAGGGCATTCTGCCGGTAAGCCCTTTGATGCGGCATCGCAACATCAAACTGTGCGCGAAGCACTGGCGTTGGTCGATCAAGCAAACACCGCCAGAACCACCGCCGTATCAACCCAGAAGTGGTCCAACGATGATCGCTGGGAGCAGGATTTCTGGAACGTGAGTCAACTTAGCCCGCAACAACTCAAAAAGCTCAAAGCGGAGCATGAACAAGTGCGGCAAACCGCAGCCAATATTAAATCCAATGGATGAACAACTATGTGCGTTTCCCATGATGTAGAAAACAACACCAATTCCGCCGATCCAAGAAGCGGATACAAACTTGCCCAACACTGGCCGCACTATCCCGAAGATATGCATTTCGAAATGGGGTCCGGCGTGGCCGTGGACCAGCAAGGCATCATCTACCTTTTTACCCGAGACATAGAACATTGGGCCGCCCACCCGTTGGCCATGAGGGACAAAATGGGCAAGAGCAGCATTTCTATGTTCAACCGAGACGGCGATTATCTGGGTAAGTGGGGTCACTCAGACGAGCGCGGCTTTGCACTCGGCGCTCACACCTTATACATCGAAAAAGACGGTATGTTCTGGACAACCGATCGCGACGGCCACACCGTCAGAAAATTTTCGCCGAGCGGTGAACTGCTGCTCGAACTCGGCACCTTCGGTGAATGGGGATGCGATGAATCCCACTTCAATGGCCCCACAGCTGTAGCGGTCCAGGACAATGGCAATATTGTGGTTGCCGATGGATATTGGAACTCGCGCTTGGTGTGGTTTACTCCAGAAGGTCGATTTATTCGTTCCGTTGGCACCTGGGGGCGCGGACCGGGTGAATTCAACACACCACATGCGTTGACTATCGACTCCAAAGGTCGACTCTTGGTGGCGGATCTGGTCGGCGGTAACTTTCATGACTACATGACCCTACCGGGCCAAATTGCGCCAGAGCGCACCCAGCCCGCTGCAGGAGCTGTCCACCGCATTCAGCGACTTGACCCCGAGGGTGGGTATATCGACGAATGGACACACATCACACCGCTGAGTCTGGCAACTTACGGCCAGCATATTTACGCAAGCGATAAAATGAGTAATCTGGCAATTCTCGACGAAGACACCGGAACGGTCATTGAGCGCGTTGAGGATATAGCCATTTACATCCATCAGCTGGCCATGGATGCGCACGGTGACTTATACACCGCCTCGGTATACCCGGAACATGCGGGAGAATTACGCGGACGATTGGGACCTTCTCATCGTCGTTGGAGCCGGGATGCCGAGGCATCGACTTAAACACTTAACCAAAAGGAAAATTGAATGATCATTGTTGTTGCTGCCTTGGAATTTGCTAACCAGAGCGATCGGGACCACGCGGTTGAACTCACTCGAGAGGTTCAAATGGCAACGAGAGTCGAAGAGGCCGGATGTCACGACTACTGCTTTGCACCGGACCCTTCCGTACCCACCAGAGTACAAGTTTATGAACTCTGGGAAGACAGCGATACCCTCGCCGCCCACTTCCAGCACCCAAACTACCATAAGATGGTGGAGCTTCTTGGCAGCGCGAATATCGTTGAGAGCATTAACCAGGCTTATCTGGTAGAGCGAGGGGAACCGGTTTACGGACCCAATGGAGAAAAGAAGACCGCATTTTTTGCTGACTGATCGAGCGCTTTAAATAAGAGAAAATCTATGACCAAAATCCAGCGATATCACAATGCGCGCGTATTCACGGCACAGAACGAGGCTGTCTTAGAGGACGGTATAGTCACCATCGAAGGGGATCGTATCACCTATGTGGGTCCAGCGTCCGAGGCGCCGCCCATTGCCCCCGATACATCCGTCATTGACGCTGCCGGGGGGTTCATTATGCCTGGCATGACCGAAACCCACGCACACTTGTCTTTTGCAGACGCCAGCCCGTTTGCCATCGGCGCCACTGCAGTCGAAGACGCCACCATCACGGCCGTACGCAATGCACGCCTTATGCTGGATGCGGGATTCACCTCGGCCATCAGCTTTGGTTCCACCTATAAAATAGACGTCGCATTACGCAACGCGATCAATACTGGCCAAGTGCCAGGGCCACGCCTGCTGGCGGCCGGTCGTGACCTCGGCGCTACCGCAAGCAACGTAGACTCGCCTGGTGGCTTGAGCCAGATCGCTGACGGGCCGTGGGCACTGCGTCAGGCCGTTCGCGAGCAGCGCCGCAACCATGTCGATGTCGTCAAGATCTTCATTGATGGAGAAGCCATCAACCCGACCAACCCCCCCGGGGAACTGTCGTTCACTGACGAGGAAGTGACTGCTGTCGTCGACGAAGCCCATCGTCGGAAAATGCGGGTCGCCTGTCATGCGCGCTCCGCGGCGGCGGTGAAGCAAGCCGTACACGCCGGCGTAGATTTCATCGGGCATGCAAACTACCTCGACGATGCAGCAGTGGAATTGTTGGCGGCGAATAGACATGTGGTTGTCGGGCCTGCCATTGCCTGGGAGGTTCAGTATGTTGCTCAGTGCACGTCGTTGGGCGTGAGTCCTGAAACCGTTCGTGCACAGGGTTATGAGGCAGAAATCGAGGCCACGGTGGTGACCGTGGAGAAACTTCGAAAGGCCGGCGTGCGTATGGTCGTTGGCGGTGATTATGGCATCAGCATCGCGCCGCACGGTACTTACGCCAAAGACTTGGAATACTTCGTCGATCTGTTCAGCATGCGGCCCGCCGAGGCTTTACTCTGCGCAACCCGCAATGGCGGTGAGGCCCATGATCCAACCGGCAATCTGGGGACTTTAAAACCCGGAGCCTGGGCCGACATGATCATTGTTGACGGCGATCCGCTGACGGACATCAAAGTCTTGCAGGATTTGAGTAAATTGACCGTTTTAAAAGGCGGACAACAGCGCGAGCGAGTCTGACGGTTGGGGTAAAAATGAGATCGCCTAAGTTGGTCGTTGCGCACTGGGAGGGTGCTTATGAGCGAGGTTAAAAATAAATTATCGCTATGGTTGAAGTTCGCTTACGGGTCTGGCTCGGCAGCTTTTGGCGTCAAAAACAACGGTTTCGACTACTTTTTGTTGCTTTTTTACAGTCAGGTCATCGGACTGGATGCCCATTTGGTGGGCATCGCGATTACAACGGCACTGGTCATTGATGCGATCAGCGACCCGATCGTTGGCTATTGGTCTGATAATTTACGATCACGCTGGGGGCGACGACACCCGTTTATGTACGCGGCCGCCATACCGGTCACCGCCAGCTATTTTTTGTTATGGAACCCCCCTGTTGATCTGACTGAAACTGAATTGTTTATCTATTTACTCGTTTTGGCTGTCGCAATACGCACATTCATCACCCTTTACGAGACACCCAGTTCCGCCCTTGCTCCAGAGTTAACCGGCGACTATGACGAGCGCAGTTCGCTGCTGAGCTTCCGTTACTACTTCGGCTGGACTGGTGGCAATGCCATGTCAGTGCTCATGTTTTTCTTTATCTTCCCCATGATGGCAACCGCGACCATCAGCGACGGACGATTCAATCGGGAGAGCTATGAAATTATGGGGATTGTGGCGTCTGGATTGATCTTCGTCTCGATCATCGCATCCGCCCTAGGCACACATTCACGCATTCCACACCTTAAACAGCCACCCGCGCCCAGGCGGATAACCCTGCGTACCATCTTTCAGGAAATTTTCGAAACACTCGCTAATCGCTCGTTCATTGCTTTGTTCGTCGCCTCACTGCTAGGCGCAATTGCAACGGGTCTGGCTGCCGCTTTGGCGTTCTATTTTTATACTTACTTCTGGGAATTTACGTCTGTCGAAACCGGCATCATTACGATGGGGGTCTTTATATCGGCCATCATCGGATTAATGCTTGCCCCGGTGATCACTAAACGACTGGGCAAGAAAAAAGGGGCCATTATTATTGGTCTGATCGCATTTTTGGGTGCGCCCTTACCTGTCATGCTGCGGCTATTTGGCGTGCTGCCGGACAATGGAGATGATTTTGTCTTCTGGTTTGTATTTGCCACAGGCATGATCGACGTTGGTCTGATCATTTGCTTCCAAATACTCTCGTCTTCCATGATCGCTGATTTAGTCGAACAGGCAGAACTGAAAACCGGCCGTCGCTCTGAAGGCGTCTTCTTCGCCACGGTCACTTTCATCCGTAAATGTGTCCAGGGCATTGGTCTGATGGCCGCGTCATTTGTTTTATATCTGGCAGAGTTCCCTGCCGGCGCGACCGTTGACGAAGTGTCTGCAGAATCCGTTTGGCGGTTAGGCGCTTACTATGTGCCCGTCATTCTCACGTTGTGGCTGAGTATGATCGCAGTCATTTCCGGCTATAAGATCGACCGAGATCAGCACGAAGAAAATCTTCGGCAATTATCAGCCCAAGGGGAACGCTAGCGGGCATCCGCAGACTGAGGAGAGGACACAAAATCGAGTTGAGGCCAGGCGAATTGCTCGGCACGACTGTCTCAGATCAACCCCTGGGCACCAGCGACAGACTATTGACCGGTGCTGTCAACTTTCCCCATGAGCGATCGCTTAGGCCTGTAGTCGCTTAACCCTAACCGGCAAATGTGTATACCCCTTAACGAACGACGAAAACGTCCGCTGCGGTTCCCCAACCACTTCAATTCTTTCAAAGCGCTTGAGTATCTCTTCCCAAAGCACGCGCAATTGCAATTCCGCTAAACGATTGCCCATACAGCGATGTATTCCAAAACCGAATGACAAGTGTTGACGCGCGTTGGGGCGCTCAATGTCAAGGACATCGGCGTTTTCAAAGACGTCGGCATCACGATTACCTGAGACATACCACATGAGTACCTGATCATCTTTTTTGATCTGCTTACCACCGACCTCTACATCGCGGGTGGCAGTACGCCGCATGTAGGATAGCGGTGTTTGCCAGCGAATCACCTCAGCCACCATCTGTGGAATGAGCGCAGGATTAGCCAACAACTTATCGTATTGTTCAGGCCATTGGTTCAGGGCGTAGACACTACCCGACATGGTGTTTCGTGTGGTGTCGTTACCCCCCACAATCAGCAACAGCAGATTGCCTAGATGGGCAGCTGGAGGCATGTCTTTTGTCGCCTCCCCATGTACCAGCATGGACACCAGATCGTTACCGGGCATTGCTTTGCGCTCTTCCCAGAGACGAGTGAAATACTCGAGGCACCCCAAAAGTTCCATCTGTTTCTGCTTTTGAGTTTCCACAACTCCTCCCGGTTCGGGTATGGCAAACACAATGTCAGACCACCGGGTGAGTTTTCTGCGGTCTTCAAACGGAAAATCAAACAAGGTGGCCAACATCATCGTGGTGAGCTCTATCGACACTTCGTCCACCCAATCAAACACTTCGTCCTCGGGCAAGCCATCCAATACCTGCCCGGTACGTTCACGTATCAACGCTTCCATATTGGCAAGGTTTCTGGGGGCGGCTACACCCGCCACCGTTTTGCGCTGGTCATCATGAGTGGGCGGATCTTGCGAAATAAAGGCGGTGCTGCCCTGGAATATAGAGCCCGGTATTTCTACACCCACTTTAAAACCCAAGGTAATACCATGGGCTGACGAAAAATTCTCCCAGTCTGCATCGACCTGTTTTATGTCTTTATATTTCGTCAAAGACCAGTAACGTCCAGCTGTCTCGATCTCATTAAAGTGCACAGGGTCTTCAGCGCGCAGGCGTTCAAAGTATTCGGCCCAGGTATTGTCTTTAAAAATGTGCGCGTTTACGGGGGTGGGGTTCGTCAGCTTCATTGCATAAGCCCCCGCCACCCCTTCACCCGCACTGGCTTGCTCTTGTTCCGGCGTACGAAATTCACCGGGTGTTTTTTGTGGGGCGCCTGGTTTAGAACTCATCTCAGTCTGAATTGCGGTTTCGCTCATACTCATCCTCTCACACTACGTTCGGGGCCGTTAAAGATCCTGCTACATTACCAAAAAAAAACCGGGAAACCGACTCGGGACGACAACGCCACTCATTGGCACCCTCAATCTATGAAAATGTGCAAAAAACAACGGCGTCGCACAGAAATGAAAACACTGTCAAGTCGTTTTTTCAGTTCAACACAGCTAGATTAGAAGTCTAGCGATAGAGACGTTTTCAAACACAAGAGGAAATTCTGATGACCAAGACGCGACATTATTTGTTGGCCGTATTTGCCGGCTATCTGATGGTACCCGAACACGCAACCGCTGAGGAAACCTCCCAAACTGCCAGCCTTATTGAAGAAGTCGTTGTTGTCGCACGCAAACGCGAAGAATCGGCGCAAGACGTCCCCATACCCATCACCGCCATAGGCAGCAATCAGTTAGAAACTCGAATGATTCGTGACATCACTGAAATCGAAAAACTGAGCCCCAATACAGACATTTCCAGCAGTTCAGTCAATAGCTCTGCCACCCAGGTGTTTATGCGCGGTATCGGTCAAGTTAATTGGTCAGCGACCCAGGATCCGAAGATTGGCATTTATGTCGATGGTGTTTATCTGAGCCGTCCTCAGGGCGGATTGCTGGACCTGATGGACGTTAATCGAGTCGAAATTCTACGCGGCCCCCAAGGCACGTTGTTCGGAAGGAATACCACCGCTGGACTTATTCAAATCATTACGAATGCACCTACCGATCAACGCGAGTTTGATGTGCAATTAGGGGTGGGGTCAGACGAACACCGTACCTATGGCTTCACCTACAACCAGCCTCTATCTGACAATCTCGCCGCGCGCTTCGCGTTGTACGGCAAAGAGACAGACGGCTTTATAAAAAATTCGCTGACCGGCAAAGATCGTGGCAACGAAGACTCATTGTCCTATCGCGCATCCCTAGCTTGGACGTCTGATAGCTTCAATGCACGCTTCACCTATGATCACTTTGAGGCCGACGAGCGGGCTGCCTTGGCTTCCTGCCGTTTCACCGGACCAGATAGCGGGCTGCAAGCGGGAGGATTAAATGTCATCTCCAACTTTTTTGGCATCTACGACTCGCTACGCGACACCTGCCGCAGTACTACACGCGACGTCTCAATCGATACCACTAATGATGAACGCATCGAATCAGATGTCGACGCTTACACTTTGAACTTGAACTACGACCTCGGCTGGGCTGAAATCACTTCAACTACAGCTTATCGCGAAATCGAAAATTTTAACGGCAGCTGGGGTTGGGTCATGGGCGGAAACGTTAACGCCAATCTACTCGATATTCTCAACAACGAAAGTGAGAACGAAATATTTTCGCAAGAATTGCGATTATCAGGGGCAAACGAAAATTTTGCTTGGACGGTAGGCGCTTATATTTTTGAGGAGGAATCAGAAGAGGCCTTGGATGTTCCGTTATTCCGCGACGTACCTGTACCTACACCAGCACAGGCGCCGTTCTTCTACTTCCCTACCGGTGCTACCAATCCCGATGGCTCTCCTCAAACCCTCGGAGACATCGCGCTGGCGACTCAAACCTTTGGTTCTCGTAACCAGGCGTATGATGTGACCAATAAAAACAAAGCGGTGTTCGCTGAAGGCACCTACTCGTTCAACGAACATTGGGAACTGACACTCGGTGCTCGATATACAGAGGATGAAAGAGAATTTAGGAGATTCCAATCTTTGTATGGCGGTGCTTTTGACCCGACGTACTTCTGTCCGGGCATGCCCACTATCGAAGTGGCGCCGGGCGTATTCATACCAGCCAGCGATAACTGCTATCAAGAGGTAGAGTACGACGAAGTGACCTCGAGGGCGATCTTAAACTACCGTGTGAATGATGACGTCATGGTCTATGCCAGCTTCAGCCAGGGATACTCTAGTGGTGGGTTCAATCAGGATACACGCATGCGTGCTTACCTGCCTGAGGAATCGGACAACTGGGAGTTTGGCATCAAAGCTGATTTACTGGACAGCCAATTGAGAGTAAACGCCTCAGTGTTTATCAATGATTACACCAACCAACAATTAACCGTTGGCCGCCTTGTTGACGGCCAACCCACCGCCGACTTGATCAACGCTCAAGAAGCAACGATCAAGGGCCTTGAGCTGGAGGTTCTCGCGCAATTAACGGATACCTTATCGCTGGCGATTTCAGCAGGCTACATCGAGGGCGAGTATGACAAGTTCACCGTTGAAGATAACATTATCGATCCAGTAACACTGGCGGAATCTACCGTTATTCGCGATTTGAGCGATATTGAATTCGGCAATAATGGAGACGAGATCTCGGCAGACATCAGCCTGCTGCATCAGGCTTCTTTCGATTTTGGCATCCTCACCTCGTCGATTGGGTACTCTTTTAAGGACGACCAATTTTACAGCCTCGAAAACACCCCATCGTCTAAAGCAGACAGCTACTGGTTACTTGACGCACGCGTGACGTGGACGTTACCCAACGGCCAGACCACGGTGTCGCTGTGGGGAACCAACCTCACGGACAAGGAGTATGTAACCAACATGATTAACCAATCGGGTGACGTCGAAATTGGCGGCGTTGATCCTTCGTTGAGCATGACCGCTGATTACTGGGGCGACCCCCGGCGCTATGGTTTGGAGGTGCGCCACTCGTTCTAACCCGCGATGCTCGCCTCCAGTGAAGCCTGACTGGCTTGTCAGGCTTCAGCTAGCTCTTTTATCGCGGCCAGTATGCCGGGCCACTCCGGCTCAGGTATTTCATGACCTACACCGGGCATCACTAATATTTTTGAGCCTGTAATGCCCGCTGCGATGGCCTCACCGTGATCCAGAGGCAAGATAGGATCTGCATCCCCATGAATCACCAAGGTTGGTACCGCTATTTCACCCAGGCGATCGATCCAGCGTTCGGTGGTAGCCACCACTAACGCATGATTCTGGCTGCTGGCAATATTCGTGGCCCGTTCAATTTCGCGTCGAAAGAGCACTCTTCTGCCGTCACGGTCATAGGGATAGGCAGGCCCGGAGAGTACACGAAACATTTCTAAGCGATGGTCGAGCACTGCCTGCTCGTCTCGCCAATCGATACTGGCACCCGCAGCGGCCGCGGCCATCAGTTCTGCCGAGGGTGGCGATAGTGCCCCTTGCTTTCCTGCCATTGGGTCAGTCACAGCCGCGGGATCAGGAGATGACATGATCGGTATCAGACTGCGTACCCGATCGGGATAATTGAGTGCGACCAATTGCGCAATCATGCCTCCCATCGAGGCGCCACAGATATGCGCCTTTTCAATACCGTAGTTGTCCAATACAGCGACGGCGTCCATGGCCATGTCCTGTAAAGCATAATCCGGCGCCCCCACAGGGCAACACGTTGTGCGCCCAACATCGCGATTATCGTAGCGCACCACAAAGTAGCCCATTTCTGCCAATTGCTGGCAGAACGCGTCTTCCCAAATAAGCATCGAGGCACTCGCGCCCATAATCAGCAACAGCGCAGGTGCACGCGGATCCCCAAACGCATCCGTACAGATTTGAATTCCGTTGGCATCGATCAAACATTCAGCATGATAGGTGACTGCCACAACACTCCTCCTGTATTAGATTGAATCTCAACCACCCCCGACTGCTGCCCCGGGGCTACTTTGATCATCCATTAGTGGTCATCAATTATCACCCCCATACGGGCACTGATAACTTCTGCTTCATCTAACCAACTGGTGATGCTGGCCTCTATCCCGCGCCGCCAAAAATCAGGTTCGCGAGGGTCAAGCCCAAACGGTGCCATCAATTGCACCGCATTTTGGCTGCCCCCAGCGCGCAGCAGATCGAGGTACATCCCCTCAAACTCTTCGCCGAATTGATCTTTGCAGGCAAACAACGACTGCGTGAATAATTCGCCAAACGCATAGGCGTAAACGTAAAAGGGACGCAAGAAATGTGACACATAGGACCACAAGTTATCCACGTTGTCATACGTAAATAAATCACCTTCCTGACCATAAAAAGCTTGGGTGACATCCATCCAGGCCTGATTAAAATCTTCAACCATCAACTTGCCATTCGCACGCTGCGCGTGAATGCGTCGTTCGAAATTAGAGAACGAAATTTGCCGCACTACGGTGTTAACGTGGTCTGCTGACTTTTCCATCAGCAGCGCCAACTTGTCTTCGTCACGACTCGTACGTTCCAGTACATATTGGAATGTCGTCATCTCGCCAAAGATTGAGGCCGTTTCCGCATACGCCATTGGCGCCCGGAACATTAAGGCGCCCTGCTTTTCGGCCGCCAACATCCCGTGTACGCCATGACCCGCTTCATGGGCCATCGTCATGATGTCGCGATTGGATCCCATATAGTTGAGGAAATTGTAGGCACGTGGCTCACCATTGGGCAGCAACACGGCATAGTTAAACGCCCCACCCCCTTTGCCCGCATAAGGCGGCGCGTCAACCCACCTGCGCTCAAGCATACGAGCCACCAAGTCTCGCAAGGTGGGACTGAATGATTCGTACGCAGACAATACCGTGTCCACACACGTATCCCACGGCACGGTGGTGTGATCTGCAAAAGGCATCGGTGCATTGCGATCAGACCAGGCTAAAGGCGAGCGCCCCAAATGCGCTGACAACAGGCGATAGTAGCGCTGGCCTTGCAACGCGCCGACTTCGGCTACCGCCTGATGCAACGCCTCCACGGTATCATCGTCTACCTGATTGCCTATGTTGCGCGCCGACATCGGGCTGGCATAACCACGCTCACGATCTTCCACACCCTTAGCGCCCAAAACGACATTGAGGGTACGTGCCATTAATTTATCAAATCCCTGGTCGGTCAGCCCGTTGCTGAACACCTGAAGCGCACGTGCGCGTCGCTCTGCATCAGGGTCATTACTGGCAATGTGCAGGGTCTCCGGTAGCGTTAGCGATGCGCCATCCAGTTCGAAGCGCAGTTCCGCCTCACGCTCGTCAATCAAGTCGGCCCATTCTGACGACCCAAAGGGTGAACGCAGTTGTAAGGCGCGTTCCACCGGCTGATCCAGGAGATAACGACGATTGACACGAATCTGATCCAACATTGGCTGGTGGGTAGCAACCACCGCATCGCTTGCTAGCAGGCCCGCGTAAACCTCATCGGACAATCCAGCAACTTCATGCTCAAAGAAAGTCAGGTAATTCGCACTGGCTTCACTGAACGCCTCCTGGACCTGCCCCAATCGCTGCTGTATCTGCTGATTTGTTGCATCCGTACTTTTACGGAGAAACAGATACACCATCAATTGATCCGCCAGACAAGAGAGGTCCGCTTGTGCGGTCAGCGCCGCGCCAAGTTGCGTATGCAACTGCCCGGCAAAACGATCATGGAATGCCTTCAGATCCAACAGCAGTGATTGTAAATCACGCTCTAATGCAGGATCGTCTATGCTCGTATACAAATCGGAAAGGTCCCACCTTACGTTCTCCGCCGAGCTTGCTGTCGATAGCGCCTGGGACATCTAGAGCAACTCTTCGGCAAAGAAACGCAGGGTGTCAGCATCTGCAGTACCGACGTTTAACTGGGTTACCGGACTGTCTATCCACCCCTGCAAGCGTTCACGAATACGGGCTTTGGGGCCACACAGGGCAATCTCATCGATCAGCGCATCCGGTACTGCGGCAAACGCTTCATCCCGTTTACCCGCCATAAACAGATCTTGAATCTCTTGCGCCGCATCACCATAACCCATACGACCGACATGATCTTTGTGGACGTTAAAGGTTTTGGCACCCATACCGCCGACATAAAAGCCAACACTCTGCTTAATCTGCGAGCGCGCTCGATCCACATCATCATCAATGACCACAGGCACAGCGGCGGCAATTTCGAAGTCAGCGGATTTGATCCGCATGGCCTCCTCGTACTGATCGTACATGCGGTAAGGGGAAAGAAACATGGGTATCCAACCGTCACACAATTCTGCGCTGAGCGCGACGTTCTTTGGGCCTTCAGCACCCAGATAAACCGGTATATGATCTCGCACCGGGTGCTGCATCAGCTTCAACGGTTTACCCAATCCCGTGCCACCCTGCAACGGCAACTGATAATGCTCGCCATCAAAAGCGACTGGGGCTTCGCGAGACACTATCTGCCGGAAGATATCCATCCATTCCCGAGTACGCGCCAAAGGCTTTGGATACGGCTGTCCGTACCACCCTTCGACCACCTGTGGCCCGGATACTCCTATGCCTAAAATCAAGCGCCCATTCGACAAATAATCCATCGCCACAGCGTGCATCGCTGCGCTGGCCGGGGTACGTCCCGAAATTTGCATAATTGACGTGCCTAAATTAATACGCGACGTATGCGCGCCAATCCAGGCCAACGGCGTAAAGCAATCCATGCCATAAATCTCCGGACACCAAATCGTGTCATACCCCAGATTCTCGGCTTCCTGGGCGAGCGCAACAATACGCTCACCGCCTGGAGGACCCATCGGACCCACACCTACACCTAATTTCATTCTGATCTCCTGTCTATAGTGTTCATTTTCATTTAAGTCCCGATTAGACCGCGTATTTGTGGTCGCTCGTTGTGTTCTGCAAAACCGTTGATCCCACTCAGTCCTCATTCGGCCACGAGGCATTAAAGTTCCGCTTTGAAGTCGTGCAAAATCCCAAGCACTCATGCCTGGATACCTTTACAGCACGCAGTTAAAACCCCGGCGGAGGAGCAAACCCACCGTTGAGTTCACTGACGAGACGAGCAAATTCAATGCTATCGTGGTCTCGATAGGGCCCCGTCACCGCCTGCAAACCGATGGGTAAGCCACTGCTAGATAATCCCGTCGGAAAGACGGTAGACGGTAGATACGATGCGATGGCCAATCCTGCCCAAAAGATGGGTTCCATGTAAGGTCTTTCAACACCGTCCACATTAATGGTGCGCTCGCTCATCGGCCGATGGTCATGCTGAATCGCCGGCACCGTGAATTGTGGACAAATGAGCATATCCCACTCGTTAAAGAAGGCATCCCATGCCAGGCGCATGCGCTCTCTTCGGAAGTTATGCCGAATCCAATCTCTGTGCATCATCACGGCCGCACGCGCAGCAACCGCCTCCTGGGAGCTGTCCTGCAAATCGAACTCAGCCGCACGTGCCTGCATCAGGGGGACTTTATCAATCGGTTGGGAACTAGACATCACCGCCGTTAACAGGCTTTGATAAATCATGTGGCCTTGACGTGCATCAAAATCGGGGCGCGCCGTATCTGAAACAACCGCCCCCGCAGCGGCCAGGAAATCTGCTGTATCTGACACCCGGCCCGCCATTTCAGCACTCGCTGGGGCTAATTCATCCGAAGGCCACACCGCGACTCGCAGACCACGCAGGTCAGTGAAGCGGGCGCGGGGCAAATCCAGTTTCCAACCTACACCGGCACGTTCCGCTGGGCCCGCCATCACGTCAAGGCCAACCGCAAGATCCGCTGCATCCCGCGCCAGTGGACCACACACTGACAAGTCAGACTCCGGCACTCCCGGGAACAGCTCATGCCCTTGCTGTGGGACTATACCCCAGGTAGGTTTATGTCCGAATACCCCACAAAACGCAGCCGGAGTGCGAATCGAGCCGCCAATATCAGAGCCCGCTTCAAGGCCGGAAAGACCAGCGGCCATCGCTGCTGCACTCCCTCCCGAAGAACCGCCCGGAACATGATCTGTGTTCCATGGATTACTCGTCGTGCCATAGATGTCGTTGTAGCTTTGGAAATCGGCTAGGTCGACGGGCACGTTTGTTTTACCCAAAAAAACGGCGCCAGCTTTGCGAAACCGCTGAACCGCCAAGCCATCCTGATCTGCGACATTATCTTTAAATGCCGGCAGCCCCCAGGTTGATGGGGTGTCTTGCATGACATAGGACTCTTTAATGGTCATAGGCACGCCGTGGAGCGGACCTAACGCTGCGCCGCTGGCTATCGCTTCATCGGCTGCTCTGGCATCAGCCAATGCACGCTCGAAGGTACGCACCACCACCGCATTGAGCTCCTCATCAAAGCGCTGAATACGATCAATGTAGTGTTGCGTCAATTCTACCGAGCTGATTTGTTTATCAGCCACAAGTTGTGCCAGTACTCGCGCGGGGCGAAACGCTAAATCGTCTTGCATGAACCCTTCCTCAGTGTGTCGATCTGAGTGTAGCTGAAATATGGCTAGCCTGGCACCGTCACCCGCCGCAGCATCTGCGCATAATTGGGCAGGAATTCAAGGTCATCGTAATGCCCTTTGCTCACCAACAATCGATGTAATTCAGGCAGCTTATAAATTGGGACCGACGCTAAAAGATGGTGTTCAATGTGATAACTAACGCCCAAAGGACAAAATAGCAGGCGGTCATACCAAGGCGCTCGAATAGTACGCGTGTTATTGCGTGGATCTGCATCGTATAAGTCTGGGACATTCGCGTGCTCCGCAACTTGACGGACGCGGGTGATCAGCCGAAAACTGGTGAGCAAGGCCAACCACCACACCAGGTATAACCAAGCGACACCCAGGCTTGCAAAAACAGCCAACATCAGCGCATGCACCACAAGTCCTCGCGCTAAAGCAAGGCGCCGCCCAGGGGGTTGACGATTAAATTGACGTAATGCGCGAAACAACCCAGCGGTCTGTTTCAGACCCGTTTGGCCCGTGATATCGCGCCACAGCTTGCGCCTCAATCGCCCTAGCTCGATCGGGTAATCTGCGTAGTTGGGCAAATCAGGGTCTTCCCGAGTGCCAGCCAGCCTGTGGTGTGCAAGGTGTCCACGGGCATAATTCTTCATGTCATCAAAAGTCAGCGGCGCGGCCAGCCACTCACCGGCAAAATCATTCAGCCGCCGCGACGAAAATAAGGTGCCATGTCCGCACTCATGCTCCAGTACAAAAAAACCAAGCTGTCGGCCCCCCAAGAGGAAAATGCCCAGCACGATCGTCAGCGGATTGGGCCACAATGCCATCGCGGTCAAGATCAAGATGGTCAGGCCATAGTTGCAGACAAACAACCATGCCGCGCGCCAGTTGTTGGCTTGAGATACGTTGTCTATCTCTGCTTTA
>Ga0181564_10001971_pt1 | contig 18188 bp, 10 predicted proteins | sample 011ome_24_FD_134512 | JGI IMG/M metagenome (GOLD analysis project Ga0181564, IMG submission 134512) | Coastal salt marsh microbial communities from the Groves Creek Marsh, Skidaway Island, Georgia - 011513CT metaG (megahit assembly) | ecosystem: Environmental > Aquatic > Marine > Intertidal...
ACAAATCGTACGCCGTCTGCTCGACGAGGTCGTTCGCCTCGGCGTCGCTCATGCCGGCGACGTCGACGTGCGCCTTGGGACCGAGCGCACCCTCGCGCTGAGGGGTCTCGAGGTCCGCGAGCTTGAGGGGGATGTCGAACTCCATCGCGCCTGGGGACGGGGAAAAGCGACGCCGGATCGAGGCGGGGGGACGTCAGCTCCGAGAAAAACGAGGGAGGCTCGGATGTCGTCGTCGCGCGCCTCCAGTCCATGGGGGGGATACCGGGGACGTCGCACGCGCACGCACCGCCTGGTCCTTCGTCGGACGCGGTGCGTAAAGGGTTTCTGCGCGGCGCGGTCGTGCGCGCTGCGGCGAGAAGTGCGTGCGGGGTCACCGGCGCGCGTCGCTACCCGCGAGGCCACGAAGCTCTACAACGGCTTTGGTTTCAGAAACGTTTCGTCCCCCTCACGGGCGTTTCGCCTTTTTCGCGAATCGAAGACTGTTTGCGGGGGCAAAAAATTCACGATGAAACCGGCGAATCGAATTTTTGTCCGGCCGCTTCCAGGCTTCGACTGCCGCCGACTTTTTCGATACTGAAAGTAACTACTAGGGCATCGCGACGCGCGCAGCCTCCACGTCCTGGGTCTGTCTCGGTGGTCGACATGGACGCGACCGCACCGCCCGCGCCTGACGAGGACGACCTGGACGCCCCCGGCCTGCCCGACCGGCTTGTGCGCAAAGCCGAGACCGCGGTGCTCGGCCGGACCTCTCGCATCCTCTGCGTGGTGGAGCGATGCACGGACGAGCACAACTACTCGGCGGTCCTCCGCACGGCCGAGGCGCTGGGGGTCCAGCACGTGTGGCTGGTGGACCCGGTGGTGCGCGAGGCGGACGGCGGGCTCGGCGCCGGCGGTGACTCAGAGGACGTCTCAGCGGACGCGAGACAGCAGCGCGCGCCGAAGGGAGGCGGCCGAGGCCGCAAAAACAAGCGCCGTCTCGCGCACGGCTCGGACTGGCGCGACGCGCACAAGCTCTTCGCGCGCCGCGCGCAGGAGTTCACCTCGATCCGTGAGTTTCCAGACGCGGCGTCCTGCGTCGCGGCGCTCCGGGCGGACGGGCGCACGATCTGGGCCACGGACTTGTCGCAGCGCGCCGTGCCTCTGACGGAGCGCGCGCTGCGCGCCGCGACGGGCGCGCCGAACGGAACGTCGGTGGTTCCCGAGCGGCTGGCGATCGTGTTCGGCACCGAGTCCGTGGGGTGCACGGAGACCATCTTCGCGGCGGCGGACCTGCGCGTGTACCTGCCCCTGCGCGGGTTCGCGGACTCGCTCAACCTCTCCGTCGCCGCGGCGCTCGTGATGCACGAGCTCTTCCACCTGTGCCCGGAGGCGGTCGGCGCGACGGCGCCCGCCGAACGCGACGCGCTACGAGCCAAGTGGTTCACCCAGCTCGCGGCGGCGCGCGCGCTCTCCGGCGCCGAGGAGAAGCGGCGATCGTGGATCGAGCGGACGCTGGCCAAGAGAGGCGACGCCGCGAACAGTCAGGAGACACGCGCGCCGGGCGGCGCTGCGGAGCCGACGACCGTCCTAAACCCGAGCGACGCGAGCGACGACGCGTCGTTGGCTCGCGAGCTCGAGGCGCTGTTGGAAAAACGCGCCTCGTTGGCGCGCGCGGCGGCGGCGCCGCACGTCGCGAACCCGCCGAAGCCCCTGCGCGACATGCGCCGCTCGGACGAGCACAGGGAGGCGTTCGTGGGGCACAGGACACGCATGCGGAACGCGGAGCACTGGGCGGGCATGCCCGCGATGGGGGGCACGGGGACTGAGGCGGGGCCGCCGTGAAACAAACGCCGAGCGAGCGCGGTTTTTATTTTTTTCACGTTTTCACCTTCGACGGAGCCAGCCGCTATGGTCGACTTTTGAAGCACTGACGCCGTTGCGTGCTTGCGTCAGATCGCCTCGCCTCGCCTTTTCGTCCGAGTCAGAAAGCCGGCCCTGTCGCCGGGGTTTTCCACAGCGATCGCGCGCGACCGCCGACGCCATGGCGCCCATGATCGACGACGACGACAGCGACGACGAGGTCCCCCTCGCCTCGCGCGTGGGCGTGAAGAAGGAGTCCTCGACCCCCAAACGTGCGTCCCCTCACGCGCGACCCGCGAGGGATCACGACGCGCGGATGCTTTCAAATTGCGCTCGCCGCGCGCGATCCGCCTTCGGGGATGACCGATCGTCGCCCCGCGGAACCGCTGTCTGACACTCCCCCTCCCCTTGGTCCCCTCGCGCTCGCGCAGCCCGCAAGCCCTCGGCGAAGAAGAAGAAGAAGAAACCCGCGCGCGGCGCGAAGAAGGGCGACTCGAAGCCCAAGGTGGAGCGCAAGGAGTACCCGCTGGTGGGGCAGAAGCGGGACACCCCCGACGAGACGGACTCTTTGCGCAAGTTTTACCAGTCGCTGCGCGCGCAAAAGCCGGAGAGCGAGATGGCGGAGACGTGGCTCATGGAGCACGGCCTGCTGCCCGAGGAGGAGCAGAAGAAGGCGTACAAGAAGATGCTCGCCAGGAAGGGGAAGAGCGCGCCCGCGAAGCGGCCGGCGAGCGCGTCCAAGCCGAGGCCGCCGGCGGCGAAGAAGCCCAAGACGGAGCCCGGCAGCGCGAAGCCGAAGAAGGCGGTGGCGGTGGACGACGACGACTCCGACGACGACGCGCCGCTGGCGTCGCTGAAGCGCTCGGGGGAGGGGGGAGGGTTCACCATCCCCAAAACAGACGCCAAGTGATCGTTGTCACGGGGCGGGGTTCGAGGGAGGCGAGCGCGTTTTTTTACCTCCTATATATCGATCAACCCATCCGGCGGCGACGCGCTTTCGAACGACGGTTTCGACGCGTCGTTCTTCCGTCGCGCGCTTCACGCGAACGACACGTACTACCTACGCGCGAAAAGCGTACCCACGCACCCACACGCGCCCGTCTCGCCCGTCGCGTCACCTTCGCTCGGCGCTGAGCGTGTCGTAGACGGCGTAGGAGATGGAGCTCGCCGGGAGCACCTTGGCCAGCGACGGCGCGATCCCGCGGTAGAGCCCCCTGAGACCCTCTCGCCGCACGACATCCACCAGGCAGTCGCTCGCCGTTTTGTACGCCGGGAACCCGGGCATGCCCCCGGTCTGCATGCGCGTGCGGATCACGTTGAGCGGGTACGTGGCCAGCATCGCCGTCGTGCTGCTCGCCATGCCGCACCCGAGGAGCTCGGGGATGCCGGGCTCGGCGCCGGCGGCTTGGTACCGCCGCGCGACGTACTCGCGCAGCGAGGAGTTGGCCATCAGGTCGATCCCCGCGTAAGGGACGATGCCCACCAGCGAGGGCGTGAGCCCGCGGAACAGCCCGCGCGCGCCGCTCTCCGCGAGCACGCTTCGAAACGTACCAGAGATGGTGGTGGGCGCCGCGCGCGGATGCTCCACGCTGCTGCTGAGCGCCATGCGCGTCTTGACGATCTCCAGCGGGTAGATGGCCGCCTGCGCGGCGGCGCCGGCGACGCCGCCGGCCACGAACCGCTCGCCGGTGGTGGCGTTTCCCGGGTCCACGGCCACCACCTGCTTCAGCGCATCGAACGCCGCGAACTTCACGGCGGTCTCGGGCACCACTTTCAGCACGTTGGCGCCGTTGCCGCGCCAGAACGCGCGCGCGCCGCCTTCGCGGTACACGGCGCGCGCCGCCTCGCGAAGCGTCGGCGCGCGCTTGCCCGGGGCCCGCGGCGTTCCTTTCTTCCTTCCTTCCTTCGGTCTTCGGTTTTCGGTTTTCGGTTCGGAGGAGCTCGACGCGGCCGCGTGCGACGCGGCTCTGTTGGTCGTGGACGTCTCGTGGACGTCGCCGTACACGTCCTTGGCGAGGCCCTTGGGCAGGCGCCCGGTCTGCATTATGGTCTTGAGCCGGTCGACGGGCGCCGTCGCGGTGCGGCTGACGGCGCCGGCGACCCCCCCGCTGAGCAGCTTCGCGACCAGCTCCTTGGTGAACGTGGTCTCGTCCAGGTCGCGCGGCACGGTGTACTCGGACTCGGCATCGTCCACGAACGCCCGGCGCACGAACGCGTCGAACGCCGCCGCCGCGTTGGCGCCGCGCGGGAGCAGCGTCAGCACGCGTTCGAACTCGCGTTTCGTCAATACGCCGTCGCCGTTTTCGTCGACGCTCTCGAACGCCACGCGGAGCTGGTCGTCGCTGATTTTCAAGCCCGCGCGCTCGACGCCCCGCCGCAGCTCGTCCGAGGACACGCGCCCGTCCGAGTCGCGGTCGAAGTTTTTGAACACCTCCGCGATCTGCGCGCGCCGCGAGACGCAGAAGCGCTCGAACTCGGCGCGGGACACGCGGGAGTCCTTGTCCGCGTCCAGCTCGTTGAACACCGCGGAGAGCTGCGCGCTGGAGACCGCGATGCCGCGCCGGCGCAGGCCCTCGCGGACCTCCTGCGCGCGGGAGAGAGGGAGGAACGACGGGCCGCGAGGGTCGGGTCAGGGAGGCGCGGTGGCGCGGACGCACGCGAGCGGACGTCGCGCCGCCCGGTTCGCGCATCGCGCCGAGTTTCGTTCGTTCATCGAAGGCGGTGAAACGCCCGCGAACGACGGGCGGGTCCCGCGGGCGTGCGCGGGTCGGGGGAGGGCGCACCGCGAAGCTCAGCGACCCATCCCGGTCGGTGTCGAACGTGTCGAAGTCGTTCATGCTGCGCGACTCCCCGCGCCCGCGGCGCCGGCGGGAGTGCCCACGCGCGAAGAAGGGCAGAACCGAGAAATAAAAAGAAGCGCGCCCGGAGTTTGTTAAAATTACACGCATCCAGCTGGATCTGACTAAAAGCGCATATGTGGACCCATAGGCTAGCGTTCGGCGGTTCGCGCCGGTTCGTCCGCCCGAACGAGCGGCCGAGGTGCGTGCTTTCCGAAAAGGAAAGAGAAAGCTCGTCGATCCGAAACCGTGTCGACACTTCCACCGCCGCGTCAGCGCGCGGGGTCGTCGACGGGGCTCTCCGGGCGTCGCGAGCATGAAGGAGTGGCGCTCGTTCTCGCGGTTTCCGTGCACCGCAGACGCGTACTACGCGCTGATGCTTGACGGCGCGTTCCAGCAGAAGCTGCACATGACCGCCATGAAGATGGGGTGCTATGACGTCACCGACGACGCGCAGCCGGACGGGACGATCAAGCGCATCGTGTTCAGCGAGCCGAGGCTGAACCTGCCCGCGGTGCTGGAGCGCGTGATGAAGAAGGCGCAGGCGTACCACGAGCACGCGGTGTTTAACCCCCCCGGCTTGGAACGGCGCGTGCGGGTGGTGCCGTGCATCGGCGGGGACAGGATGGACTTTTCCTTCCACGAGTGGGTCCGCGACGACGACGACGGCGTCGGCGGCTGCGTGGTGGAGTCCGCGATTTCGGTGCACGTCAAGGGCGGCTGGCTGGCGCGGATCCTGGAGCGCTTCATCAAGAGCACGTCGCGCGTCAAGATCGCCGAGCGGGACGCGCACATGAACGACTACTTCCGCGCGAGGGGGATGGCGACGTTCGACGGCGTCGGCGAGCGCGCGACGGCGGAGCCGGAGCCGGACGGAGACGCGACGACGGTGACGGTGACGTTTGAGCTCCCCGCAGTGAAGGGAACGAAAGGCGACACCTCCGCGCGTCACTCCGCGCCCGCCGCGCGACTTTCCCGCGAAGAATCGCTCGCGCGCCTGTGCTCGCACCCGCTGCCCCCGGAACCGCGGAGGTCGTTCGCGCGCCGGGTCGCGCGAAGCTCGTTCAAGTGGTGATATTAGGAGATATTAATACGAAAGTAGATAGACGATAGTCTTCGATAATAGCCGCGCGGCGTCGCGTTACATCATACGACACGATACTCGCGCGATGTTCGCGCGCTTCGTTCTTACCCCCTTCTCCCTACGTCCGCGTCCTCTTCTCCACGGCGCTCATCCAGCGCACGTACGCGCTCTCCACGACGTTCACCAGCGGGTTGATTTTTTCCAGCAGGTTCGCCGCCGGCGGGCCGACCACGCCGTCGCGCCCGAAGTGCTGCGCCACGGACAAGCCGCTGAGGCAGTAGCAGGTGTGGTAGTGGTCGCGGCCCTTGCCCGGCTTGTCCTGCAGGCCGCCGTTCGGGAGCTGGCAGCACAGCAGGAGCCACCCCTGCAGCGCGCGCGCGTTGAACGCGACCCCGAGGCCGGCGTCGCTCTCGAACGACGCCGAGGGCGACGTCGGGAACAGCGCGCACGCCGGCGCGCCGGCGTCGGCGGCGTCGAGCTTACGTTTCGAATCCGAATCCGAACGCGTCGGCGCGTTCGGAGAGTCCCCAACCTCGCGCGTCTCGCCGTCTCCCCCTCGCTCGCGCGCGCTGAGCAGCAACCCTAACAGCGGAAACGCGCCTCCCTGCCAGAACGAGTAACACCCATCCACCAGCTTGTTGGTCCGCCCCGCGAACCCGCCCTCCACGGCGCCTTGTCTGTGCGCCAGCCACCGCGTGAGTTTTTTTAGATCCAGCGCGTCGCGCGCGCCGCAGAGCGTCGCCGCGGCGAGCCCGCAGAAGGCGTAGCCCCCGTGCGCCTCCGCGCCGGGCTCGCCCGCGATGCCGCCCTCGTGCGTCTGGCACCGGCGCACGAACCCGGCCACGCCCGCGCGCAGCGCGCTCATGTCCTCGACGCCGCACAGGTGCGCGACGGCGAGCGCGGCGAAGCAGCCGCGCGCGTCCGTCTCGCCGCCGTCGTGCATGCGGAACCCGCCGTTCGTTTCGTCTTTGCACCGCATGAGGAACGCGCGCATGGCGGTCGCGTCCACCACCGCGGCGGCGGCGTCCGTGGCGATGGTCGCGAGGCAACACACCGCCGCGTACGTCGGCGCGAGGTGCGCCATCTGGCCCGGGCCGCCGCCGAACCCGCCGTCCGCGCGCTGGCACAGCGCCAAAAACGCGACGACGTCGTCCGCGACGTCCGCGGGCAGGGCCTCGCCGAGCAGCGCCAGCGCGTGCGTGATCCAGTAGCACAGCCAGCACCGCGACGCGTCGAGCACGACGAAGCCCGCGCTGAGCCGCCGCAGGGATTTCAGCAGGTACGCGACGTGCTCTTCGCGCTGCAGCACCGCGACGGAGGTTTCCCAGTCGCCGGGAGATTCGGCGTCCGCGGGATCGGCGAGGCCGGAAGACACCGCCCGCGAGTAAATGCTCCGCGCGGTGAGCTCGAGCTCCCACTGCGCGGTGGAGGTCTCGGTGGGGAAACCGAAACCCTCCATGCCGAAGCCGTCCATCGCGGACCGGGGCGTGCGGCGGACACTGCTTGAGCGGAGACGGAACTCGATCGAGGTTGAAATATATACAGTCGACTTCACCGGCTTTTTACCAGTCGAGCCGATCTCACGCGACGCGCTACCACTCGCGGCGACGCCGCGCGGTGACCTCGCGCGATGCCGCGTGAGGTCAAAGCGTTGAAGTGGCTCGTCGTCGACCTTCTCGCCGCGCACGTCGATGAGCTCATCGAGCTCGCCGGTGAGGCGCTTCGCGCGCTGCCTCCCGACGCCAGGCACGCGCTTCTCGCCGTGGCGAGGCGGAAGGGTTGCCTGGACGACGCCGCGCTCGACGCGCTCGTGGACGAGACGGCGACCGCGCTGGACGTCTCCGGGTGCGGCGACGCGGTGACGGACACCGGCGTGCGCGCGCTCGCCGCGCGCGGCGCGCTGCGAAGCGTCGTCGCCGCCGACATCACCTCGTGTCGAGGCATCACCGCGGACGGGATACGCGAGCTCGTCTCGGGCGCTCCGAACCTCGAAGTGCTGAGGTGCGGCGGGGACCCCGCGTGCGACGCCGCGTGTCGCGACGCCATCGCGCCCGCGCGTCCGGGCGGCGGCGTCCTGCCTCGTCTGCTGGACTCGCGGCGGCGCAGCCTCGAGTCGTGGGAAGCGCTGGGCGAGGACGACGACGTTTTAGATTTTAGAAAACCGGACTCGGTCGGCGTCTCCGCTTTCGGCGAAGGCGCGCGCGCGCTTCGCTGGCTCATCTGGCCCGACGTCGACCGCGTCAGCCGAGGCCGGGTCGCGCGGCGGTGTCCCCGCGTGCGCGTGATCGCGCCGTCGCCCGAGGCGGCGGACGCCGCGAACGAGGCGGCGCGCGACGTGCGCTTCGTGGCGGTCGCCGGCGAGGGCTGGATCGGCTGGGGCGAAAAGAGCGGCGCGCGCGGCGAGGAGGAGGACGCTTACAACCGACGAAAACTATTACGGACGAAAACTACGGGCGGTTCGAACGACAACGACGGTCTCGTACTGGTCGCCGTATCAGGCATCGACGATGCCCAAAAGCTCCCTGGAGGAACAGGTTCTCATCAGACGTCTCGAACGTCTGAGAACCAACACTGGTGGTACCGGCGGCGAGACGGCGACTCGGACCGCCCCCCTTTAGCGGCGGACCCGACGCGCGCGCTGGACCATCGCGCCGTCCGGCTCGTGCGGCGGGACGCGTACGGCGGCATACCCGAGGGACCCCTCGCGTCGACCCGGAGCGCTCGCGTCGGGGCTCCGGCGGGCGTCGCGCGCGGCGCGCTGCGCTGGCGCCTGAACTTCGCGGAGGACGCGGAGGGCGCCGAGTCGGTGGCATCCCGGTTCGCGCGCGCGTGCCGCGAGGTGGCATCGGAGCGGGCGGCGCGCCGCGAGAAGAACTACAAGAAGCAGCGCAACAGGCAGCGCAACAAGCTGGGAAGCGCGGAGCGGCACATCTGGAACGCCATGAACGACATGGCGCTGGTGGACGGGAACGGGTATAGATAGCTACGTAGTTATGAAGATATGTAACCTTTTGCGTCGCGGGAAAAGCGTCATCAGTCGAACCCCGCGAGCGCTTTTTTGCACCACTCCACGCTGATGAACCGCACCATGTTGAGCGGCACCTGCCTCGCGGTCGTGGGGATGAGCCCCTTGTACACCGCGCCTATCCCCTCGTGGCGCACGGTCTTCGCGATGCAGTCCAGCGTGCCGGAGTACGGCAGCGCGCCCGTGTTCGGGTCGGGCTTCATGGACATGAGGCGCGACTTGGCCAGGTCGATGGGGTTGGAGGTGAGCGCGGCGACGATGCCCGCGAAGAAAGAGGCGCCCGTCTGCACCGCCAGGCCGTCGCTCAGGCCGCTCTCGCGCAGAATCACGGACTTGCTCTTGTCGTACACCGCCATCTGCGACGCGGTGACGATCATCGCGCGGTTCACCGTCGGCCCGCACCCGCGCCACAGCGCCAACACCCCCTCCTCGCGCACGACGCGGCTCAGCGCGTCGGCGCCGCCGCGGTAGTTCCGCCGCAGCTCTTTCGGCAAGCGCCCGTCCGCCTGCATGCGCACCATCGCCAAGTCCGCGGGGTTCCCCACCGCCGCGCCGATCGCGCCCGCGCCCAGCCCGCACAGCGTCATCTTCCAGAACGGAAGCGAGCCGTCGGGGTCCTTGGGCATCGCCGTCTTGAGCAGGTCGTACGCGCCGAACTTGGTGCCGATGAAGCTCGCCTGCCGCATCAGGCTCGCGCCCAAACCGCGGTACAACCCGAGCGCGCCCTCGTGCTGGATCACGTTGTACCCCGTCTTGAGCATACCGGGAGGAGCGCTGGGCTTGGCGGCGCCCGACGCCGCCTGGAACCCGTCCTGTGCGCCGTACAGCTGCATGCGCACCTTCACCAGGTCGATCGGGTGCGTGACCGCGCCGGAGAGCATCGCGCCGGTGCTCCCGGCGACGAAGCCCTTCCAGGGCGCCTGCTTCTTCGGAGCCTGAGCCGCCGCCATCGCGTGTGACCCCTAAATCGACCCCTAAATCGACACCGCTCGAGCCGAGCACCTGCGCGCCGCGGACTCTGGCGAGTCGAGCGGCGTCGGCGTCGTTCGACGAAAAGCGCACGAAACCAAACTACAGGCTCTCCTTCGCCGAGAGATTATGTAGTGCGCAAAGAGTCGGAAAAAAGTGCTCGGTGCAGTTCGAAGCGACTGCGTAAATCACGGATTTACGGCAGTCGGTGATTTATTACGCTGTCGCTCTCGAACTCGTCCGGGACAATTTCGCCCACAATCGTTCACTCCCAGGCGCGAGATGGACGCGGACGTCGCGCACCTCGAGCGGGCGCTCGAGGCGGTCAAGTCGCGCTCGACGCGCGCGTTGGCCAATGAGGAGTCTTACCTGGCGCGCATCAAGGAGCTCGAGCGCATGAACCGCGCGCTCGTCACGCAGGTGGCGTCCCTCGGCGGGGAGTCGGGCGGGCGATTCTCGCCCGGCATCAGTAACAACGACGGCGGCGGAGTCGAGGCGACGTACAGCTTCGCGGCCACGGAGCCGTACGGCTCGTCCTCGCGGGAGGGCTCGCCGCGACGCATGAGCCGCTCGTCGAGCTACAAGACGCAGCGCACGAAGAGCAACCGGCTGAGCGTCGAGCGCGTCGACGTCGACGTCGCGGGCGTCGCGCGGTCGAACGAGAACGCGTCGTCGCCGTCCCTTCTGGGGGAGAGGGCTGAAGACCAAAGCGCATCCGCGAACGGCTCGGATGGCTCGGACGGTTCCGGCGTCCCCGGGGGCGTCACCGCGATCGCCGCCGAGCTGGCGGCCACGCGGCTCGGTGAGACCGACCGCGAGCCGTCCGAGCCCTCTTCCTCGTCGGCGGACGCCGGGCTCCCAAACCGAGCGCGCCTCGTGTTTTCCCGCGAAGACTCCGACGCCAGCTTCGACGCGCGGGAGACGCTCGGCGCGAACTTCTCCGGCGAGAACGGCGAGAACGGCAAAGCCCCGTTCCAGCTTCTGCTGTGCAACGACGACGGGTGCGAGGTGCGCGAGCCACGCGACCGCGCGATCCGGCACAGGCAGCACGGCGTGCCGCACTCGCAGTTCGCCTGGATCGAACCGCCGCGGAACGCGCTGGTGGTGAAGAAACCCAACGACAAAAACACGACGACGGCGCTCGTGCGCGTGGCGGACATGCTCCTGAAAAAGAACGTGACGCCCTGGGTGGAGCCCGCGGTGCACTGGGAAACCTCCGTGGGCCAAACCTGGAGTCTGGACGACGATCCGGCGCTGGAGAAGATCATCGACTTCATCGTGTGCCTCGGCGGCGACGGCACCATCCTGTGGGTCTCGAACCTGTTCCCGAAAGCCGTCCCGCCGGTGATCTCCTTCGCCATGGGCAGCCTCGGGTTCCTCACCGCGTTCGAGGAGGAGTCGATCCCGCGCGCCGTCGGCGACGTCGTGCGCGGGGACTTCTTCTTCACCCCCCGGAGCCGGCTCGCCGCGCACGTCGTGGACGCGCACGGCGTCGAGGAGAAGCTGCGGTACGTCTGCCTCAACGAGGTGGTGATCGACCGCGGCGCGAGCGCCGCGCTGGTGGACCTCGACGTGAACATCGACGGGTCGCCGATGACCAAAGTCTTGGCGGACGGCGTGATGATCAGCACGCCCACGGGCTCGACCGCGTACTCGCTCGCCGCGGGCGGCTCGATGGTCCACCCCGGGGTCTCGGGCGTTCTGTTCGTGCCCATCTGCCCGCACACGCTCTCGTTCCGGCCGCTGGTGCTTCCGGACACGAGCGTGCTCACCGTGCGCGTCCCGGAGTCGGCGCGCGTCGAGCCGGTGGCGAGCTTCGACGGCAAGAGGCAGCGCACGCTGCGCCGGGGCGAGAGCCTGGTGATCGCGGGGTGGCGGTACCCCGTGCCCGCGATATGCAAGTCCGGCGAGACGGGCGACTGGTTCAGGGCGGTCAAGGACTCCCTGCTGTGGAACGTGCGCGGCGCGGCGCAGAAGCCGGAGAGACACGTCCGCGCGTGATGACGCGTTAATACAAAGTACGTTAATGATGACGGATCGTCGTTAATAGCTACAAAGTACGTTCGTCGTTCCGCCTCGCCGCCGCGAGCGCTTCCCTCCTGATCCGTACCGCCGCGAGGCGCTCCTCGGTGGCCTCCACCGCCTCCGCCTCGTGCGCCGCGGCGGCGGTCGCGTCAAAGCCAAAGCCGCGGCCAAACTCCGAACGCCGCGTTCCGGGAAGCTCCGGGACCATTCGAGGCGGGAGGTAGTTCGACATCGGCACGGGGTTCGCGCGGAAGGGACGCGGCCGCGCGGGCTCGGGGGACGCCGCGCGGCGTCGTGGCATCGCCAAGACGTCGTACGGGTCCGGCTCGGCGTTCTTCCCGCGAGCCGCGTTTTTCTTCGCCTTGTTGGTCGTCTTGGTCGTCGTTCTCTTCGCCTTGTTGGCTTTCGCCTTCGGCGCCTTCGTCTTCTGACGCCTTTGCTCGGCTCCGGGCTTCCCTCTGGGCTTCCCCGAAGAAGGAAAACGCCTCGCGAGCGGCGCGAACGCGTCGCGCGCGAGCCCGGGCTCGCCGATCGAAACCCCGAGTCCACCGGCGTCCAGGCGCGCCGCCATCGCCGCGAGCCGAGCGCGGACGGGCGTCTCTTCGTCCGGGTTTAGGGTCCCGCGAGAGACGCGCGGAGCGCCGAAGGCGAACGCGTCTTCGTCTTCGTCTTCGTTTTCGTCCCGAAAGAAATCGCCGATAGGTCCGCCCCGGAGAAGGTCTGTCAGGTCTGTCGCCGCATGCATGGGGGTCGGTCTCTCCTGCGGTCGCGCAGACGTCTCGCGCGTCTTCGCGACGCGCGTCTTCGCCACCGCCTCGGCCGCCGCGACGGCGCCCGCGTCGCGGTCGAAGAAGGAAAACGAACCGCCAACCGCGAGACGCTCTCCGCTCGGCGCGCTCCGCGACGCGTCTTCGCCGTTCGTCTTTTTTGGACAGTTTTCGTTCGTCAAAGGACCGCGCGAAAACTGCGATGACTCTGTTTGCTGTTTGCGCGCCGCGCGCCGCGCCTTGGCCGAGCGGAGGCTCTCCTCGATCTCGGCGAGCGTCTCGGCGGCGTCGCCGGTGGCCGCCACCACGCAGTCCAGCGCGGCGCGCGCGGACGCCGAGGTCGCCGCCGGCGACAACGCCGCCGTCGCCGACGCCGCCTGATCGTCCATGCGCCGCGAGAGCGTCGCCAGCGTCTCCATCACCTCCGCCAGCGGGCGCTCCGCGCCCGCGGAGCTCGCGGAGCCCGCGGACCGAGGGGAGAACGCGTCGCTCACCGCCGCCGCGGTGCGCGGCGTGCTCTGGAACTGCGACGCGAGCATCGCCGCCGCGCCCGCCGCGCGCCAGCGCGTCTCGGGGTCGTCGAGGGAAAGGTCCAGCGGGTTCTTTTGTTTTTCTTCCGCTTTTCCTTCTTCGGCTTTTCCTTCGTCGGCGGCGTCCGTCGCGGAGCTTCGCGGCGCCGCGGCGCTTCGACTCGCGGCGGCGATTTCGGCGTCGCGCGCGCGCGCCTCCAGGGCCTCGAGTTTCCCAGCCGTCTCCCGCTCGGACGCCGCCTTTTCCTCCTCCGTCTCCACGAGTCGGGCCATCAGCGCGTTCTCGCGGTCCGCCGCGCGCTTCCGACGCGACGCCATCGCCGCCTCCGCCTCGTCGACGCGGCTCTGCAGCGACGCCAGGCGCGCATCCTTCACGTCGCGCTCGATTCCCCACTTCTCGCGCTCCTCCCGCCAAGCCGCCTCCGCGGCCGCGCGTAGTCTCGAGGCTTCCGCGGTCTCCGCGCGCGCCGTCTCCGCGACGGCCGCCGCGGCCGCCGCGCGGTCAGCCTGCGAGTCCGCGGCGCCGCGCGCGCGCGCCGCGAGGAGCTCCATGGCTTCCCTCTGGCGATGCGCGTCGGCCGCCTCCGCCCGCGCGGCCTCGACGGCGGCGTGGGCGTCTCGAAGGCTCGAGGCGTGCTTCGCGTCGAGCGCGCGACTGGCCTCGTCGCGCGCGCGAGAAGCCTCGAGCGCGTTCGACGCGTCGAGCTCGACCGCCGCGCGGAGCCGGGCCAGCTCAGCCTCGAGATTGTCTATGTGCGCGTCGCGCTCGCGCAACAAACGCAGGTTGAAGTGGAAGTCCTCCCGCAGGGCCTCGAACGCACTTTCGTCGCCGCGCTCCCGCTCGGGCGCGACGTCCCCGCCGGGATCCGCGCCGTGCGCCTCGGGCGGCTCGGCGTCCCCCATCGGCCTCGACGCCGCGGACGAGTGAAGTTGTTGCTTTTCAAAGTCTTTATTACTTTCGTAGAAAAGTGGGCACACTTCGCATAGGTCTCGTGGGGCACAACGCGTTCCGGCGGAATTCGTAGACTAATACCACATAGGAGTACGAAAGTACGACTTTTTCGTCGTTCTACAATCGTGATACGCCAAAGTGTGGCTCTAAAACAACAAAAAGATGCACAGCTGGTGGTCCAAGACTGCCCACCGCACATCCGCGCGCGCGTTCCCACCGCGCACGCACATCCGCGTGTACGCCGCAAGCGCATTCGCTCGACCGCCACCGCTCGCCCGACCCCTCCCCCAACGGACGGCCGTTCGACGCCGCGCTCATCGCCGATCGTTTTCGCAGCGACAGCTCGGACGCCGCTATGGTGTTCGGCATCGGACGCGGCGGGCGCGACGGCGCCGCGCTCGCGGCCGCGCCCGCGGCGGCCGGCGCGGCTCCTCCGGCCGGCCCCGAGACGCCGATCGCGAAGGCCCAGGGCAGGCCGGCCCTGGCGCCCGTGCGCGTCCGCCCCCTGTCCGACCCCGGCAGCAGCCCGCCCACGCCGGACAAGGCGTTGGCCGCCGCGCGGAGCCTCGTGGTGTCCTCCCCGAACGCGCTCGCCGCCGACTCCGGCCGCCTCGCGTCGATGGCGACACGCCTGCGCGCGCAGCTGGTGGAGTTCGCGGACAGGCTCGCGAAGCAGGACGCGCTTCTGTCCGCGGGCCAGGACGAGTGCGCGAGGCTGCACGGCGAGCAGACGGACGTGAACGCGCGCTTCGGCGCGTCGGTGGTGGCGATGGTTTCTGAGCAAAAGCATCTCCGCGATGCCGCGGCGAGCCGCATCGAGACGCAGCGCTCGACGCTCATCGCCGTGAACGCCGAGCGGGACGAACTGAGGGCGGACAGAGACGCGCTGACCGATCGCGTCGCCGAGGCGGAGACGGTGATCGTCGCGAAAGACGCGGCCATAGAGGCGCGCTCAGCCGCCAACGCGGCGCTCGAGACTGAGCTCAAGTCCAAGGACGCGCAGCTGTCGCAGACGGAGCGAGAGCTCGAGGCGCTTCACGAGGAGAACGCGCGGCTGGCGGCCGAGCTGGAGGAGCGCGAGGCTGCGGTAGGCGAGGCTGAGGGCCGCCGCGGCGTGGTCGCCGAACGCAACGACGAGCTCACGCGGCGCCTCGAGGCGGCTGAGGCGGCGCGCCTCGCCGCCGAGGAGGCCACCGCTTCGCTGGCGCAGGCCAACGCGTTGCTCGAGAATGAGATCGAAAACGGCGAGGTTGCGGTGGCGGCGCTGCAGGCGGAGCAGGAGAGCGCGTTCGCCAGCCTGTCCCTCGACCGCGAGGCTCTGCTCTCGAAGAACAGGATGCTCGCCGTGCAGATGGAGGAGTCCAGGCGTCGGCTGGAAGCGACGCGCGCGGAGGCGGAGGCGATCATCGCCGAGGAGCAGGACCGCAACGACGCGCTCGAGCGGAAGCACGAGGCGACGCTCGCGGAGTTACAGAAGGTCGGAGGCGACGCCGCGCTCCGCCCGATGCTCATCGAGGCGCAGCAGCAGCTCTCGCGCGAGCGAGAGCGGCTCGCCGCGCTGCGCAGGGAGAAGGAGGCGCTGGAAGAGGCGCGCGTCACTTCGGAAGCCGCCGAGCGCGAGCGCGCCGGAAAGCTGGAGCTGCTGAACCGCTCGCTCGCCGATTTCGAGAAGCATCGCGACCGGAGCGCGGCGGAGCTCGGGCCCGGGTTCCAGGGTCTGGATTCCGGCGAGACCGAGTCGGTGGACGGGTCGCGGACGGGCGACGGGTATAGCGACCTCGCGTCCACGACGTCGGAGGCGCACGACCCGAGCGACGTCGACGGGAAGCGCGCGGCGGCGCGCCGGGCGAAGGCGGCGCAGAACAAACAAAAGTTTGAGGCGCTCAAGGCGCAGCGCGACCAGTACAAACGGGGCTTGCGGAGCGCGCGCGACGAGGTGGAGCGCATGCGCGCGGAAATGCAGACCGTGGAGGCGCTCAAGGAACAGGTTCAGGCGTTGCAGGAGAACATGTTCGTGTGAGAATGACGCGTGCTCTCAACACGAAAGTATAAGACTTCGAACCGACTTCGAACGTCTCGTCTCGATATGACATATTTTGAGCCGCTAAAACACGAACCCGAACCCTATGATCTCCGCAGCCTCCACGAGCCTGTCCCAGGCGCCGCCGCCGTAGTGCTCCGCCGCGCCCATCGCGTCCACCCAGAGCTTAGCGAAGACGTCCTCGAAGGGCGCGGCGCCGACGCAAAACGGCGCCGCCGCGGCGACGGCGAAGAAGAAGCCCGCGCGGCCGGCGGGCCCGGCGGCGTCCAGCGCGGCGCGGACCCACCGCGCGCGCCACGTGCACACCGCCACGAACCCGACGTACGAGCGCCACAGCTTGAGCCACAGCGCGCCGTCGCCTCCCAGCGCGTCCACGGCGGTGCGCCCCAGGTGCCCGCACCCGAACCCGAGCAGCGCCAGCAGCACCGTCGCCGGCGCCGCCTGGAACCGCGTCACCACGTTGTACTGGAGCAGCTTCCAGCCGACGAGCGCGAACACGAGCCCGCCCCAGGCGGCGCCCACCAGGCTCTTCGCCACGCACCACGCGTACTCCGCGGGGCCGGGGCCTCCCGTCCCGGAGGCGTACGACCACAGCGTGCGGCTCAGCGAGAACCGCGTCCGGGAGGCGGACGCCTCCGCCGCCGCCGCGCTCGCCGCGTCGCCCGAGGCGCGGAACCACCCGGGCGGCGCGGGGCAGACGCTCACCGTCGCCGAGAGCGCGGCGACGGCGCGTCGCCACCCTCCGGCGAGCGTGGCGGCGAACACCACGGCGAGCCCCGCGTAGAAGGCGTCCGCGATGAACGCGAGCGTCTCCGCGTGCTGTTTCTCCTCCAGCGCCGTCGCGCGGTCCTTCATGTCCCCCTCCAGCTTCTCGGCGGCGAGCGAGTTGGCCTCGTGGTGCAGCTGGTTCTTCTCGGAGAGCACGTTCAGGTTGAGCCGCTGCGTCTCGAGCGCGCGCTGGTTCAGAGAAAGGTGCTTCTCCGCGATGTCGTTCGCGCGCTCCGAGGAGAGTACCTCGCGGTACCGCACCGCCAGGTCCAGAACCTTGAGCTGCTTGTCGTCCGCCGCCGACGCCGCGGCGAGCACGGCGTCCGGCGACAGCGCCGCCAGCGGCGACGCGCGCGCGCCCGGCGCGTCGGGGACAGCCACGCCCCACTCGCGACCGTCTTCGTTCGCGACGGGTTCGTTCGAGCCCTTCGTCTCCACGACGACGACCGTTTTCGTGGCGCTCTTCACCGCGAACGCCTCGGTGAACGACCCGATGGGGTCGGCGAAGCCGGAGAACCACCCGCCCGAGGTTCCGTTCGACGTCGCCGACGTCGCCGACGTCGCCGACGTCGCGTTCGCGTTCGCCGACGTCGCGGAAACTTCCGTCCACGAAACGTCGACGCTTTCGGCGTTCTTCTTCGGTTTAGGGTCCTCCGCCGCGTTCGCCTTCACAGGCGGCGGTTTCTTCTCGACAACGAACGACGTCCCGTTCGTTCGCGCCGTCTCCTCCGCGAACGCCTTCTCGGCGGCGTCCTCGAACGTCGCGCGGAACGCGTCCGCCGCCGAGTCGCCGGCTTCGAGGTACGCCGTCAAGGCGGAGGCCATATCTCCCGCGGCGGCGCGCGCGTCTGGCGCGGAGACGCTCACGCCGGCGTCGGCGCCGTCCCTTCTCATTTTAGAAGCGAGATTCGCGAGGCAAACGCCCATCGCGGCACCGAGACGCACGCCCGAAGGCGTCGTCTCGTCGTCGTCGCCGCCGTCGTCGCCGCCCGTTTCCTTCTCGCGTGTCTCGCGACGCGCGCCTCCCGCGCCCACGGCGGCGTCGAGGAGCTCGACGACGCCTTCCACGAGCCGTGCGACCGTATCCAGCGCCTTGAACGAAGCCGTGGGCTTGGTTTTGTCCGTGTCCGCCGCGGTGGCCGCCGCGCGCGCCCGCCGCGCGAGCGCGCGGATCGCGAAAAGCGCGGTCCACGCCAGCACGACGAAGATGGCCCCCGCGATGCCTACCGCGAGGAGCAGGGTGACGAGCGTGGGCAGGGGCATATCGTGACTCCCCGCGTTCGTGCCGATGGTTCCCGAGCCGCCCGCGGCGACGCACGTCCCCACCGATGGCGACCACCGCGCGCCCGCG
>Ga0181564_10001977_pt1 | contig 18168 bp, 12 predicted proteins | sample 011ome_24_FD_134512 | JGI IMG/M metagenome (GOLD analysis project Ga0181564, IMG submission 134512) | Coastal salt marsh microbial communities from the Groves Creek Marsh, Skidaway Island, Georgia - 011513CT metaG (megahit assembly) | ecosystem: Environmental > Aquatic > Marine > Intertidal...
AAATGAGATGTTGAATCAAGCGAGCTCGAAGGGCTTCTACCGGGCCTGCTTTGGAAAGACCGTGTTGTTGAGCCATGTCCTTGAGACCGTCGAAGCGGGCTTGGTACAACTCTCCCAACATGGTTGATGTGTCCATCCGTACCTCACCTCTACGGCTTTTGCCGCATTCAAAGCATATAGCCCTTCGCAGTCCGAACGAGGGCAGGAAGGCGGTTCTCACGGGTCCGTGGTTTCACGGAGTGATGCTTCGCCGTTCAAATCCATGAGGCGTGGGCTTGGCTGCATGAAACTCTCTGGCATCCCGAGAATGTTGCGTTTTGACGCCTCGTGGTCGGTGGTCATGACGTTCAAAAGATCCATGAATTCCTTGAGGAGGTTTACCATCCCCATGTGGCTGTTCTCGGGTTGAACGATGCGCTCGCAGGCCGCCGTCACGGTTCCATCGGGATTGAGGGTCTCAATCAGCATCTCAACCCGGGGGCCGCTGCGATATACGCCTCTTTTCTTGTTCGGGTCGACCAGCGATGTGAGCAAAATCTCGTCGCCCTCTTCGGAGGCTTTCTTGAGAAAGGTGCTGATCTTTCGCTGCTCAATGTAGGCGCCCACGATCGGCTGAAGTTCGGGGGACAAACTCTCAAGCAGCGTTGCTTCGAGTCTGTAGGCTAATTCTGCGCTGGGGTCGAGCATCTCCTTGATGCTGGCTTTGGGGAAACCTTGGCGCCCCACGAGGAGGGTGAATCCATGCAACGGCGGCGGGATAAACCGCTCACGATTGTTTTCTGTTCGGTCCCGTTGAAGTCCTAAGGTATGGCGTCGCGCCTTCATGCGGTGTCCAGCGTGAATGGCTCTTGGAACAATGAATCCATCGATGTTCCCGTTCAATCGCTGCTCCTCCACCCACGGCCAAATGTCTTCCTCATCCAATTCATCCACAGCGGATACTGCCCCGAGACGGGCCACCATCTCCTCCATGGTTTCAAGCACAAGGTCCGGCCGCATTCGCATCATTTGGCGTCGCAACAGTTCGTGGTTGCACAGCACTCGTGCATGTCGTTCGAGGTACTCCGGTTTGTCATCGGCTACAAGCACCCATGTCGGCTCCTTTCGGGGCAGCAATCCGGCAATGGTAAGTCCCTCAACGTTGCGTTTTTGCCAATCAAAAGCGCTCATGGCGACCAGATCACCCGTGCCTTCCCGGAGGGTTTGGATGGCCGTTTCCATGTGAGGAAGCTGCTTGAGGAGGAGGTCGCGGTGCTTTCCGTGTGTGCTTACCGCTCGTTCAATTTGGAGACGAACACCGTCGTTGCGGGAGGGCGTGGTGAGAATCACAAGACGCTCACTCGTTTCCATCGTTTCACCTCGGTGAGGGTCGCCCTCACATGTCATGGGCGTGGACGACCGGTTAAGAAGCCCACCCTCGTAGCATGGCCGTGCGCAGTGATGTTGAGACGCTGAGTTCGGCGTTAGAATCCATGCGGGATGAGGTCAATCAGGCTCTCAGGGACCTCATTGAGGCCGAAATCGCATCGGGGGCTGGCGAAGTGGCCGTCGAGGCAGGTCGCGTCCTCAACGCTGGTGGAAAGCGCCTGCGTCCGATTTTGTTCCTGCTCGCCTATCAACTCGCAGGCGGCACCAACATTGAGGATGTCATGCCGCTTGCCTTGGCGTTTGAATTGATTCACACCGCCACCTTGGTTCACGACGACATCAACGATGAAGCAAAGCAACGACGCGGCATACCAACCATTCACGCTCAGGCTGGTCAGGCAAAAGCCGTCATTGCCGGAGACTGGCTTTTCGTGCACGGGTTTGCGCTTGGAGGCCGCTATTCCGAGCAAATCGTATCGGTGATTGCCCGCTGCTGCGCCAACATTGCGGTTTCCGAATATCATCAGCTCGACCATGTTCTCAATCTTGCCACCTCGCCCGAAGATTATCTCTCGATTGTGCGTGGTAAAACCGCGGGGCCGTTCGCCTCTGGATGCTACGCTGCTGGCCTGGTGGCGGGCTTGGACGATGGACAAGCCCGAGCGCTCGAGCGCTTTGGCATGGAACTGGGCATCGCCTTCCAACTCGTTGACGACCTGCTCGACCTTCGTGGTGATGAGCGTATGGGGAAACCGAGGGGTGCTGATGTTTACGAAGGCAAAATGACACTGCCGCTGATTCACGCCCTCACCCTTTCCCACGGTGAGCATCGCACACGCCTTTCGGAACTCATCGAGACCTTTAGCGACGATGATTTTGATGAATTGATGGCCTTGCTCGAACGTTCGAGCAGCATGGATTATGCCGAAATCTTGGTCAAAACGCATCTTGAACGTGCCCAGGAAGAGCTGCAACGATTCCCAGACGGTCAAGCCAAGGAGATGATGATGATGATCACCAACATCGTCAAAGATCGGCACGCATGAGGTGAACACTTGGCCGTCAAGGATGTCGAGCACCGTCAGGTCATCGTGGTGGGAGCAGGTCCTGCTGGAAGTGCGGCTGCTCAGCGACTCGCCGAAGCCGGCCTCGACGTTCTTGTCCTTGAGCGGCGTTCCATCGTTGGTAATCCTGCCCAATGCGGTGAATGCATTCCAAATTGGGGCGAGGTCATCGGTACATTCCACCACCTTGAAGACCATGATTGGCTCAAGACTTACTTCGATTTTCCAGAGCGACTAAGGCTCCACCGTCTCGATAACATGCGTGTGTTTTTACCCTCAGGAAAATCTTACGACTTCGAGTTGGATGCCTTTGCAGGACACCGTCTGCAATTCGACGGATACCTTGCCGACAAAGCCGTTCGGGCGGGTGCAGAAATCAGGATGTCCACCTCGCTCAAACGCCTTCAAAAACAACGTAAAGCCAATCGTGAGTTGTTGGTTACCAGTGAAGGTCGCTTCACATGCGACTATCTCATCGACGCCTCAGGGAGCCTTGCCCATGTCGGGCGGCTTCGCCACGGCCAAGACCCTGCCTTCCGTCCAGATGACCAAGTGCCGACCATTTACGCCCAGGTAAGGGGAGACGTGCCTGAAACGTTTGATGTCTTCCTCGGCTCTGTTGCTCCTTCGGGTTATGCATGGATCATTCCAAAGGGGCCGAACTTCGCCAACGTTGGCTTGGGCGTTCGGGCGGGTAAACTCGAAGGTGACCTCAAAGGTCATCTGGAGCGCTTCTGCGCAGATCTCAACCTGGAAATCCTCTCCTTCGGTGGTGGTTGGATACCGATGGGTGGTCCAGTCAAGCAAATGGTTGACGGTACAACGCTGGCGGTGGGTGACGCAGCCGGCTTGGTCATGCCAAGCAACGGCGGCGGCATCAGCCAGGCCATCATATCGGGTTGCTTTGCAGCAGAGTCCATCATCGATCATCTAGGGAACGGGACGCCTTTGTCAACCTACGAAGACAAAGTCCGGGCATCGATGGGCCCTGCCCTCAAGAATTCCCTACGAAGCAAAAACATGGGCTATGCGTTCATGCGAGGGGATGTGTTAACCGAGCTCATTTTGCGAATCCTCGGGCCGATTGGCGGCATCAAGCGTGCCATGGAATGCGAACGACCGCTTTGGCTGATTTGATGGTCTGCAAAACCCCGAAACACACCGCCATTCCTATCGGTGTGTTCAAGTGATTTGACGCCTCCGTGGAATCCATGCGAGGGGCCACTGTTCGGGACGAGGAAGCGGTCAGCCCGGTGATTGCTACCGTGCTGCTCCTCGCCATCACGGTCATGCTTTCGAGCATGGTCTTCGTGTTGATGCAGGGCGCCTTGACCACGGTGGAGAAATCTGCCCCTCAGGCCAACGTTAGTGTGCGTGCCCTTGACAATGGGTTCCATGTTGTTCGCATCACGAGCCTCGATCAATCCATCGACCCTGGGCGCCTCCAGTTTGACTTGTTGCCTGCCAACACCACCCAATACCTCCCCATTCGAGGGCAGGTCGCTGACGCCGATGTTTACGGCGTGGTTGGGACGAACATCTCGTTCCATGATCGAGATGCAGGGTACTCCGTCACCCAAGGTGATTATTTTGTCATTGATTCTGAAACCATTGGTGCAGATGATGGCACCTGGCGATTCCGCTTGGTTGACCAAACATCCAGCGCTCTCATTGTGGACGTAGCGTTGCCAGCCATGGCTTGATCAACCACCAATAAAGGACATCTCAACCTTCGATGACGGTTGGTCCATTGCAGCGCGTTCTGTGGAATAACGGTCGTGCCGGTCTTCCCAAATGCTGCGAATCGCCTGCAGAACTTCGTGTTCCTTCGCTTCCATTCGCAGGAGGGCTTTGAGGTCATGACCGGTTGAGGAGAACAAACAGGTGTAGAGCGAACCGTTGGCTGAAAGTCGTGCTCGGGTGCAATCACCGCAGAAGGGGTTTGATACGGATTCGATGAAACCAAAGCGTTGGCCATCCACCGTTTCGTAAGTTCGAGCCACCTGACTTGGGTCCGATGGTTGGACGGGGTTGAGCGGACCAAAACGATCTTGCAGTAAATTGCGGATTTCTTGTCCGGTGAGGACATCTTCAAGCCTCCAAGCGTTGGTGTTCCCGACGTCCATGAACTCGATGAATCGAAGCGGAATGTTGCGTTCAGCGCACGCTTCTGCCAAGGGGATCAATTCCAACTCATTCACGCCCTTTTGGACCACGGTGTTGACCTTGACACCGAGTCCGAGGCTGAGGGCGCCCTCAATGCCTGATAGAACCTCATCCGGGCCGTGGTTGGTCGTATCGGCCATTTGCTGAAACAAGGCCCTGTCCACAGCGTCCAAACTCACCGTGACCCGGTCAAGGCCAGCCTGTTTGAGCGCTGATGCATGGCGTTGGAGAAGGGCACCGTTGGTGGTGAGTGCGAGGTCGAGGTCTGGGCCTGCAGCTCGAAGCATCTTTACCAAGGTCATGATGTCTTTTCGCAACAACGGCTCCCCTCCTGTGAGGCGGACCTTTCGTAGACCTGTGGGCAAGAGGCTTCGTACTACCGTGGTGATTTCCTCGTAGGTGAGCAACGCTTCCCGCTCAAGAAAGGCATGGTCGGCGCCAAAGTGCTCCCGGGGCATGCAATAGGTGCAACGGAAATTGCACCGGTCGGTGACCGAAATGCGGAGGTCATGGAGTGGACGTTGGTACCGGTCCACGAGTCGCATGCTTTGGTCACCCTTCACGGGTTCTTGAACCTGTATTACAAGGGTTCATGGCGGGGTGAACGCACGTAGATGCATGGCCAGAGCGTGGGTTAAGCGCTGGTCACCTCATCAAAACGGTGGAAAGGGGAGTCTTGTCCCCGCCCTTCGAGTCATCCCAAATTCCGCTATAGAAAAGATGGCATGGAGACTACCTCCTTCAAAAAGCCATGCCATACGTTATCTCGTGCTGGCGGCTCAATCTAACCAATCCGTCCGCCTCGACAACATGGGTGCAGCAGGCCAAGACATTGTTTCCATGCGCCGTTGTTTGAGGCAACTCGGCGTGCGCATCAACGACCTTGATGCGTCAGGCAACCCACTGCTCGTGGAGTCCAACCACGACGACCACCCCCCGCCCGGTACCGTTTCATGGGAAATTGAGGGCGTTGGCCCTCACGGCATGCATGCCCCAGTCAGCGTGCTTCACGCAGGAAATTCTGGCACTGCTCTGCGAATCTTGATGGCCGTGTGCGCACGCTTTGATGTCCCGGTCATGGTTGACGGGGATGCCTCCCTCCGTTCACGAAACCACGACGTGATGGTTTCGGCGTTGGAATCGCTTGGTGTCACCGCTTCGCGTGGCGTTGGTGTAGAAGGTCTCCCGCTCCTTCTCCAAGGCCCTTGGAAACCGACCGACGAACTCCCGCTTGATGTATCCACTTCGAGCCAACCGACGACGGCGTTTTGCTTGGCATCTCCCGCCCTCACTTTTGGCATGAGGATCAAGGCGCTTGGTGAGGGTGTCTCCCTTCGCCACAGTGATTTGAGCAAAGCCATGTGCGTACAGACCGGAGCAGACAACGGGCTGATCGACGGCCACCTCCAGTCGTGGACACCCGTCTTCATGGAATCAACCGTGACCATGCCGCCTGATGCATCAATGCTCGCCTTTGCCTGCTTGGCTGCAGCCGTCTGTCGGATTCCAGTTTCCGTTGAAGCCCTGCCATCCACCAACGACGCTCTCGGCCATGATGTGCTCATGGACCACCTTGCACCGTTGGGTTTGACCGTTGAAGGAAGCACGTTCAACGTCAGCGATCAATCAACGCCCGTTTCGGTAGACTTGAGACACGGGAACGACCTCATCACCCCAGTCGCTGCGCTGTTGGCGTTGGGTTCGGGTGGTTCCATCGTCGGTGCCGAGCATGCTGCGTTCAAAGAGACCGATCGAACCAACGGGACGGTGGCCTTGCTGGCTCAATTCGGTTTGAAATCAACCTATGAGGGCGGCCAACTCAACGTACCTGGTGGGCAAACCATCGTTGGTCCAACAGACCTCGTGGAAACCTACGGCGACCATCGCATGCAGATGACAGCGTTGGTCTTGGCCATGGGGTGCCAAACACCCGTGCTCATTGAAGGTGATTCGCTTCACGAAGTGGCTGATCCCGAAGCTATCGAACGATGGCAGCAGGTTGGGGTCTCGATTGAGCGTGTGCTCCATCAACCCTGGTAGGTCAACCGTGGCGACCGAAATGGTGGTCCAAACTGTCGATGGAGATGCGAAGGGAAGTGGGGCGGCCATGCACACATGCCCAAGGGTTGGGGATTCGCCTCATGTCATCGAGCAGACGCCGCATCTCAGGTAGGGTCAACGGCTCGTTGGCTTTGACCGCACCCCTGCAGGCGTTCATGAAGGCGATGTGGTCTTTCTTGGCCTCGAGCGTTTCCAGCGGACCACCGTCTTGGGCCAGGTCTTGAAGGAGGTCGAGGAAGAACGGTCGCACTTCCTCGCCGTCCAGAAGTTGCGGTGATGCCGTCATGGTCCACGCACCGTCGGTGTTGGTCAAGTGGAATCCGAGTTCATTCAATCGTGCATGGTGTGCATCAACCAGCGCAGATTGCCGAGCATCCAAGTCGAGGTTGAGGGGAGCAAGGCGAGTTTGTGGCTCCCAAGCTTGGCCTCGATGGCGCAATCGCTCGTAGCGAACACGCTCGTGGAGGGCGTGCTGGTCAATGAGCAACAATTCATCCTCTGCTTGGACGAGGATGTAGGAATCAGCAAATTGAGCAAGCGGTTCCATGTGGGGCAAGTCGTTGAGCTCCCCTTCCAGAGGCCCCTCCTCACCCGGTCGAGATGGTGTTCCCAATCCAGCGTGGCGATGCAGGTCTCGCTCGGCCGATGAGAGCGGTGCAGCCACCGGTTGTTCTGCTTGGCCGGGGAGCAAGGATTGACCGAGTGGCGAGGCGGAGACTGGACGTTCTTTTTCAATGGCCGCTGTTTCTTCAGCGGTTTGGCCTACAAGATTGAGTTGTTTCCCTGCTGCAACGGCCCATGCGGGGGGTTGAGGCAACGGTGCCGGTTCTGCCGCCTCAGGTTGTGGCGCCATTCCCGCTGCGGAGGCCAAGGAATGCGCCGGCTCTGGTTTGGGTTCAGGATTGAGGTAAGTTTCAACTGACTTTACGTGTTGCTGCGCTGAAAGACCTTGCAGACCTGGGATGCCACCTGTGGCATCTGGCTCGGTAGGAATGGCTTCAAGCGTGTAAGCAATCGCCCGCTCCAAGCGCTCAAGCACGCGCCATGAATGGCGAAGTCGCACCTCTCGTTTGGTGGGGTGGACGTTGACATCCACTTCATCGGGGGGGCAGTCAAGGTTCACCACAGCAAGTGGATGCCGCCCCTGCATGAGTCGGGTCTTGTAGCCTCGTCGAATGGCCTGAAGGAACGGCCCCGCTGCCACAGGTCGTTGGTTGATGAGCACGTGAATATCATCTCCCTTTCCACGGGTGATGTCAGGTGTGCTAATCCAACCACTCCAGCGCTCAGTTCCCGGGGCCTCGTCGTCTTCCGGCGGTTGGTGCAAGGGCACGAGATCGGTCGCTTGAGCGCCCATGATATCGTACAAGCGGTCCATCATGTCCTCCGTGGGAGGAACGTTGAGTAACGTCCTTCGCTCGGTTTTCAAGTGAAATCCGCAGGAGGGGTTGGCCAAGGCATGGTCGACAATCACGTCAACGATTCTGGCCGTTTCGGTTTCAGGGCGACGCTGAAAGGCCAACCTCGCAGGTGTGTTTTGGAACAAATGTTCGACCGAAATCAAGGTGCCATCCGCCATGCCGACGGGTTGAATGTCGGATTTCACACCGTCTTCCATAACGATGGTTGCGCCGGCTTGGCCCACGGGCTTGCTTGAGATTTGCAACCTTGATACCATGCCAATGCTGGCCAACGCTTCGCCTCGGAAGCCAAGGGATACGATGGAGGCCAGGTCATCTTTTGTTCGAAGTTTAGAGGTGGCGTGGCGGTCGAGCGCCAACGTGAGGTCCTCTTTTGCAATGCCTCCACCGTTGTCTTCAACGCTCAGCCGGTCAAATCCACCCTGTTCAACCGTGATGGTGATGGAGGTTGCTCCAGCGTCAAGGCTGTTCTCAACCAACTCTTTCACGACTTGAGCGGGACGTTCAACCACTTCGCCAGCGGCGATGAATCCGATGGTTGCATCGTCAAGTTGGCGGATTTTTTGTGGTTTCATGCACCACCCTCCAAATCCTGTTTCAAGGCATAGAGCACATCCAAGGCCTGCCTTGGGCTTAATTCGTCGACCTGGGTGTTCCTCAGTCGGTTAATCGCCATGCTTTCCTCAGGGGGGGCAAGAGGGGCAGGGGCCTCTTTGGTTTTCATGGCCGCCGCGGCAAAATAACCCATCAAACTGGCCTGCCCTGCATCTCTGGATTGGGGCGCACCTTGCTCGCCTGCTCGGGCGCCTCCTGCTTGCTGCTCGAGGAAGGCGAGTAAGTCCGTGGCTCGCTCAACCACGTTTCGCGGCAGTCCTGCAAGGGCAGCCACCTGCACACCGTAGGAATCGTCACACGGGCCATCAGCGACGCTGTGAAGGAATCGGAGTTGGCCATCGGTATGTGCAACTTGTACGTGGACGTTGCACAACCCGTCGATTTCGTCCTCCAATCCGATGAGTTGGTGATAGTGGGTGGCAAACATGGTTCGGGCGCCAATGCGGGAACAGATGTCTTCCGTCACGGACCATGCGATGGACAAGCCGTCAAAGGTGGAGGTGCCTCTTCCTATTTCATCCAGTAATACCAGGGAACGGTTGGTGGCACGTTTCAGGATATGCGCCACCTCGATCATCTCCATCATGAACGTGGATCGCCCTCGTTTCAGATCGTCGCTCGCCCCGACTCGAGTAAAAATCCGGTCGACAAGACCAATTTTTGCGGCCGTAGCAGGAACAAAACATCCCGCTTGCGCCAAGACCGATACCAAAGCCACCGTGCGGAGATAGGTCGATTTCCCACCCATGTTCGGGCCCGTGATGAGGAGGAAACTCCGTTTGGTATTCATCACCACGTTGTTTGGCACAAAGCCAGCTTGAGTCTCGAGAACGGGGTGGCGGGCCCCTTCGAGTTTGATGATGTGTTGGTCGTTGATCTCTGGTTTGGTCCAACCTCGTTCACGACTGACCGTCGCAAAGCACTGAAGCACATCGATGGAGGCCACTCGGCGGGCTACATCGGCGAGGGAGGAGGCATGAGCAACGCAATAGCTTCGCAATTCGAGGAATTTTCTGTACTCCAGTTCCTTGAGTTTTGAATCTGCTGTGAGAAGCAGATCATCTCGCTCCACCAATTCTTCGGTGGTGTATCTCGAACCGTTGGTGAGTTGTTGCTTTCTTCTCCACGTCTCGGGGACCTTGTCGAGATGAGTTTGGGTTACTTCGATGTACCAACCAACCTGCCGATTGTTTTTCACCTTCAAGGAAGGAATGTTCAATTCTTCTCTCAGCCGCTGTTCAAGTGAGGTGAACCAGGCTTTCCCTTCGCTGGTCACCGTTCGCAACTGGTCCACCTCTTCGTCGACCCCAGTCCGCAACAGCCCACCGTCGCGCAAGCCCAAGGGTGCCTCTTCGTTGAGCGTGTGGCGAATGGTTGTCATCATCTCATTGAGTTCTTCAAGCCCTTCGCTCAGGTGCATGAGGAGTGGGTCTTGACTGTCTCGGCACCACTGGGCGACGGCTGGCATGCGTTCGAGGGCGTGGGCCGTGGCGATCAAATCACGTGCATTGCTGCGCTGATAGGCCAACTGTGTGGCCAAACGTTCCATGTCCCTGATACCCTTGAGGGAGGTTCGCATCCCGTCCAGTCGTCGTGCGGAGCGGGAAAGCGTGCCAACGGCGGCATGACGGGTCTGAATCGCTTCTCGGTCGGAGAGCGGATGAAGCACCCATGTTTTCAGAAGCCTTCTGCCCATGGCGGTGCGGCATCGGTTCAGGGTTGAGAGGAGGCTCCCGTCGTATTCTCCCGCCAGGGTGGCGGTTAGCTCAAGGTTGCGCAACGTGGTCTGGTCAAGCAGAAGATGGCCCTGTTCCTCCACCAGTTCAACGTCTTGCAGTGGCACATCCGGTTGACGATGGACCGTTGCGAGGTAGTCGGCCGCCAAGCCCGTTGCAGAGATGGCCAAGGGAGCGTGGTCGAGGTCCAAATGCCCTAAATCCGCTACGTTGAGCATGGTTCTCAATCGTTCATCCCGCTTTGCAGGGCTGAGGTTGTGCTGGCTTACCATCGTGGCATCCAGCATCGGGAACAGCCGAGCGAGTTGGTCGTTGGCTGCATCCTTTGGGGTGAGGACGAGTTCACTTGGTTGCCATCGTAGCAGGTCGTCCTGTAATCGCAACAAGCGATCGACACCGCCGTGGGTTGAAGCCCAAGCCTTACCGGTCGAGGCGTCGATCACCGAAAGTCCAAGCGCGTCGGCACCAAGGACCACCGCGGCAAGAAGCGATTGTTCGTCGCCGTCAAGGAGGCCCTCTTCGTAGAGGCTACCCGGCGTGTAAACACGCGTGACCACCCGCTCGAGCAACTTTGCACCGGGTCGCAATTCCTCCTCCTGCTCGGCCACCGTCACCTTGTAACCTGCACGTAGCATGGTTCGAAGATGATCTTCCAACCCGTGCCATGGAAAACCAGCCATAGGGATGGGTTCTTCCGCATTTTTGTCCCTGGAGGTGAGCGAAAGCCCCAGCACCTCAGCAGCGACTTCCGCATCGTCGTGAAAGAGTTCGTAAAAATCACCCATGCGGAAGAACAGAATGGTATCTGGATGTTGTTCTTTGATGTCAAAGAACTGGTCCATCATCCCACGTTTGGTCATCGTCGTTGCCTCCATGGCTTGCGCTGGAATTATCCAACCCTGACGAGAGCACATGAAGGTTCTCAATCAACGGCGTGCTCTGCCCTGATTTATCGAGAAACCATGGCTCAGTTTCTTGCCATCAGTTGGCGGCCAGCATGGGCTACCATCATGCAGAGCATCACCCCGCCAAACAGCAGGAACATCAGGTTCAGAAAACCCCGGCCACTTTCTATAGAACCATCGGCTGTGATGTCGATGGACCACTGAATGGGGAAGCCGTTTTCATCGACGCCGTGCACATGGACATGATCGCCCTGCATACCAGCATCGGTGACATCAACCGGCACGTGCCGGCTGAGTTGGTGGACCTCGAATCCAGTGTTGTCATAGGTGGCGATGCTGGATGAGCCGAGGGGTCCGATGAACCACACCGTTCCATCCATGTCGCCGATGACCCTGGCGGCAGGCGCATCAATGGCCGCCACCTCTTCGTTTGGGCTGATGGTGAGGCTTTCAACGGTGCCACCGATGACCAAGGTGTCATCGGCCCATGCAAAACTGTGAAACACGCCGCTGGCAAACATCTGAACATTTCTGAGAACCGGCGTGGCATCGTCGCCGTTCCAGAGAATCCAGCCCAACACCGGCCGAGACTCGGGCGTCGCGGGGCTTGAACCGTCGGCGCCAGATGAACTGGTGTGTGTTCCATAGGCCACCCAAAGCCCGTCGCTGTGGGCCTCAAGGCCGTGCCACTGGACGCCAGAAGACATGGACATGGCTGGGGTTGGCACGCCGTTGGCAATGCCTCGCATCGAGGTGCTGCTTCCTTCAGCGGTCAGCAACAATCGCTGGGTTACTCCTGCTGCGCTTCGGTCAGCTGCATCCAGCACCGTGAAGGTCTCCTCAAAGGCCGTGTAGTCGTAGGTGATGAGCAGGTTGTCTTGAATGCCCATCACTTGGTTGGGTGCCACCGAATAGAGAAGTTCACCGCTTGGCATGGTTCGCATGAATTTTACTTGAGCGCCCATGTCGTTGCCTGCGGGGCTGTAAACTTCAGTGGGTAAGCCATTGGCATGCTCGGTGAACAGGTGATAGCCTTCAGTTGGAGCATAGACCAGCGCCGTGTATCCTTCGCCAGTGGGGTTGTATTCGATGTGGGTGACCAAACCGCCTTGATGAAGGGCGTCGTCGTTGACGATCATGTCGCCTACGAAGTGTTCGGTGGCTTCAATGGCAAAGGCACCGAGGGCCACGAACAGAGCAAAGAGGGAAAGCGTCAGCCATTGGTGTTCGGATTCCTCCTCGAGGAGTCGCCGCCAGCCATCAGCCATGAACGGTGCTGGGGTGGAGACAACATGAAGACTTTGCTCGGTCCAGGGTGGTGCGCAGCCGAGAAAGCGTGGCTGAAGGGTGCGGAGATATCATAAAGGGAGCATCGGTCGCAGGGATGCTTGGAGGCATACCTATGGCACGTAAACCAGCTGTGATGTACCGCCGCTTGAAAGGCCCAGCCTACACCCGCCGAAAATACATCGGTGGTGTGCCCAACAACCGGATTCACCAGTACCACGTTGGAAACCGACGTGCTGCGGAGACGGGCCAGTTCCAGGTCGTCCTCGAACTTCGTGCTGACAACGATGTTCAGATTCGCCACACTGCTCTTGAGGCAGCCCGTGTCGTTTCCAACTCCACCATCCGCAAGGTAGCCGGCGCACAAGGGTATGCCCTTCGCGTCCACACCTTCCCTCACCACGTGCTGCGTGAAAACAAGCAAGCCACCGGCGCCGGTGCTGACCGTGTCTCGCAGGGTATGCGATGTGCCTTCGGAAAGAATGTCGGTACGGCTGCTCGTGTCAAGCGTGGCCAGCGTGTGATTTCCATTCAGGTTAATGCACCCAACTACCTCACGGCCCGTGATGCACTCCGCAAGGCCAGCATGAAATTCCCTACCCCGTGCACCATCCGCCTCATCCGTGGACACGAGCACCTCAAGGGTCTCATTTGAGACGACGAAAACACATCCGTTTCGCCGGGCTTGGCTCGGTGAACGGCAGGTGAAACAAAATAGAACAGACGAGAGGCTCGGCCAGGTGATGAAATGCGTGTTGCGGTTCTGAAGGAAGACAATTGTCAACCGAAGAAGTGCAACGATGAATGTCAAGTGTTCTGCCCCCCAGTTCGAAACGGGCAAGAATGCATCATCATGGACGAACACACGGGCAAGCCTCACATCTCGGAGAGCCTTTGCATTGGATGTGGTATTTGCATCAACAAGTGCCCTCATGACGCCCTCATCATCGAGAACCTTCCAAGCGAACTTGAGACCGATATGATTCACCGGTATTCCATGAACGGGTTCCGCCTCTTTCGTCTGCCGACGCCATCCAAAGAAAGCGTGGTGGGTATTCTTGGGCCCAACGGTATGGGGAAATCTACGGCGATCAGCGCCCTCTCTGGGCGAATGATTCCAAACCTCGGGGACTGGTTGAACCAAGAGGCACAGTGGGACGAGGTCATCGCCTCCCTTCCAAAAGGCGAACTCCGAGACTTCTTTATCGCCGTCCAGGCCGGAAAAATCCGTGTGGCCGTCAAACCCCAGAATGTGGACCGGCTCCCGAAGCGAATCACCGGAACGGTCGCTGACTTGCTGACCAAAGTCGACGAGCGAGGTCTGCTTGAAGAGACCACCCGGTCATTGGGCATTGACCACCTGTTGGACCGAACTGTACAGCAACTCTCAGGTGGTGAATTGCAGCGAATGGCCATCGCCGCTACGATCCTTCGAGACGTGGACGTGTACTTCTTCGACGAGCCTTCCTCCTATCTCGACATTCACGAGCGCATGCGAATCGTGCGCATCATTCAATCCCTCGCAGAAACCAAGCGTGTGATCGTGATTGAACACGATTTGGCCGTCCTTGACGTTCTCGCGGATTTGGTTCACATCGTGTACGGCAAGAAGGGGGCGTTCGGAATTTTCACGCCTGCTCGCTCTACTCGGCAGGCCATCAACTCCTACCTTGACGGATTTCTTCCCGAGGAAAACGTGCGTATTCGGGACAAACCGATCAAGTTCCTTCGGCATCGCGACCGGTCAGCCGAGGTCGGCACCCCCGTTGTCTCTTGGGGTGGTCTTGAGAAGAAGCTAGGTGAGTTTAAACTCACATCAGGGGAAGGAGCCGTGCACCGATCTGAAGTTGTGGGCGTGGTTGGGGCGAACGGAACCGGAAAATCGACCATGATCAAAATCCTCGCTGGTGAACACGAATACGATGCTGGCTGGGTCACTGCAGAAGCGACCATTTCCTACAAACCTCAACACATTGATGTGGACATTGACGGTTCAGTACAACTCTGGCTGGACAGTGAGTTGGGCCCAAGATGGCGAAGCGGCGAGTTCAATGTGAACGTCATCAAGGCTCTCGGTATCGACCAACTTCTGCCAAAGCGCGTCAAGAAATTGTCCGGTGGTGAACGTCAAGCCGTGTCCATCGCCCTTTGCCTTGGTCGTGAGGCTGACCTCTACCTGCTCGATGAACCCTCGGCTCATCTCGACGCCAACGCCCGTATGGAGGCGGCGAAGGCGATTCGCCGGACCATGGAAGCCAATGAGAAATCGGCCTTTGTGATTGACCATGACGTCTATTTCATCGACATTGTCTCCGATTCCTTGCTCGTCTTCGAAGGTCAAGGTGGGGTTGAAGGTCGAGCAACAGGTCCGTACAAGTTGCGGGAAGGGATGAACCGCTTCCTGGCGGGTGTTGATGTAACGTTCCGCCGAGACCATGATTCACGTCGCCCGCGCATCAACAAGAACGAAAGCAGGAAAGACCGCGAACAACGAACCAGTGGTGACTACTATTCTTACGATGCATGAAGACCAAGCGATGGTACCCCAGGGAATGGAGGTGCATCCATGCCCGTAGGCCTCCCGCCCAAAGGCGGCCCCTTGGGGCGGACACGAGGGCGATTGTCCGCGAGCGCGTTGACCACCTATCTCCGATGTCCGCGTCAATGGCTTTTGGGCTACCAAGTCGGCCTCCAGGGCCCGACTCGCCCTTCACAGATTCTTGGCATCGTCCTTGAAGAGGCGTTCTGTGATGTTTTGATGATGCACCCTCCTGCCATCTCAAGCCAAAAGGCGTTGTTGGATTGGGCGCAACATCAAGTGCACGCTGTAGCGACCACTGCGCTGAAGAAAGGAAAGGCTGCTTGGGACGAGGTTCTCTGGAAGTCTGACCCTCTTGCATGGGACGAAGTGTCGCTGGCCTCCATTGAAGAACGTCTTCTCGGAGGCTTGCGTCTGTTTATGGAAGAGGTCAAGGCGTGTTTTGAAGCCGACGGCGGACCATTTTTGGGAGCTCACCGGGCTGGTTCGGTGCCGTTTGAGGTGCCTGCCCCCACGCTTGGTGCAGCACCTGTATTCCCTCTTCGCGAAAAAGTTCGCGATGTTGAACTCCGATCTTGGACCCCACCCGCCCAACCCGAATGGTCGCCTGCTTCCTCCTCCATCACCTGGCACGAAGCATGGGAGTGTGCGCGTCCTTGGTTCAAAGATCCGCGAGTTCACCAGCCTCAACGCCTCTATCACCCCGATGGCTGGGCCTCGGGTGAACTTGACATGGTGTTGCGGTGGGATGGTCGAATTCGAATCGTTGATATCAAACTCGGCACACCAAATTCAGCATTTTCATCCTCGCTCGAGCACCAGTTGCGATTCTATGCTTGGTTGTGGCACGAAACCCATGATGGTCAAGCGGTCCATGGCATGGAGGGCTGGTACCTTGAGGCGGGTGAGCGGGTGGCCTATACGCCCCCAGTCTTGGAAAAGATGTCTGAGTTGACACAAACTTACAAAGGACATCACAAGGCGATGCGGGCCCAAGAGGCCGGTGTCATCTCGTTTCCTGCCCCGCCTGCTGATGCATGCGCAGGCGAGGCCGCCGGTTGCGGTTGGTGCGCCGTTACACGGGCAGAGGATGGCACGTTGGTCCTTCCCGAACGGTTCGAATGGGTGGGGAACCTCCCCGAGGTTCAGCTGAGGGCACCTTACGGGCCGCTTAGCGATGTTCAAGGTCGTGTGACGGTCACTGGGCGCCTAACTGGGGCTTGGGGTCCCATGCCCAATCACTTCGCCGAACATGTCCTTGGTGCGGTGCTGGTCGTGGGGCAGCAACACATCACGGTGGAAGAAAGCGAACCCGGCGCCTTTTCTGGACTCCACGATCACGCCGAGCAGGATCTTGTCCTCATCGACGCATTGCCTGGTGTCTGGCGCGACCAAGCCCGCCTCTATGTTGACGGCCAGACAAGGCTGCAACACCGTGCTGAACTCTCGGATGATGAGATGCCACCCGTGACCCGTCTTGGTTTGCTGCGAACCAGGGCCAATGTCAAAGGGCATGTCCTCTCCATTCGTCAGCGACGTGGCGTTCGAGTTGACGGAAAACCATGGGCCATGGTGTCCTTGATGTTGTGGGACGGCCATCATGTTGCTGAGGTGGTGGCCTTCGGTGCCAGTATCAATCAGCGCTTGCTTGAACTCCGGCCAGGCGATGGTTTGGCGATGACAGGTGTTGAACTTGGATGGCGTTCCGGCATCCTCCAGCTCAGGATTGACAATCGAAAAACGCGCATCGAAACATTCGCAAACCAGTAGTCCGTTGTTCCTGCACTGAGGCTTCAAAAGGTGTGGCCAAAGTGGACTTTTCATGCCTGTCCACATGGCGAATCCTGCAGCCGATGAAGTCGGACCCTACCGGCGAATGTCGGCCAGCCAGGCTAACACGTACAAATCATGTCCGCGGCTTTGGTTTTTTCAGAAAGTGTACCGTTTCAAAATGCCACAAATCCCCGTGTTGTTCGTTGGGAGAGCCGTGGAAGAAGCCGTATGTCGAGTACTGAAAGAATCTCCAAGTTTCATCGTCGCCGCATCGAGCCCCGATGTTTTGGGACCGTCGCCCTATGTTGAGGACGGGAGGCCCGTTCCCGCTGGAAAGGCGGACTGGCCATCCGTGGGTTTGATGCCGTTGTTTCCAAACGAACAACCCTCGTCGAAAGACGACTTGCAGGCTTGGGCTCTCGAGCGAGCGAAAGCCCATCTTCCTCCCGCCCTTGAACGCATGCGCTTGCTCTGGGAAAAGGATGAACGGAAGGCTGGAGACTGGTCGGAGGTTGACCCAGCCAAATGCCTCGACATGGTTCAGCACGCCCTTCTCTTCCATCTCGATGAGGTCCAACGGTGTGTGGAAGCAGGAGGTGGACCCGGGCTTGAAGCATGGCGTCGAGGCGAACGTCCGGTATGGCCAGCACCCGATGGCTTTCCCCACGAACCCTTTGACGGCCATCCACTCGCGGCATCGGGCCCGATTTCATGGTGCGAAGCTTGGGAAGTTGCTCGACCGTGGTTCGTTGACCCCGATGCTCCTTCCTTTACCATGAATGCCATTCACCCCGACCATTGGTTCCAGGGTGAATACGACCTCGTCTATCGATGGACGGGCTCGGCCGTGATCGTCGATCTGAAGGCGAGCGTTGGTGCGAACGACCGTTCAGGGGACTATGTTGAGCAACTCAAAATCTACGCCATGCTGTGGTACGCCACCCACGGTCGTCAAGAGCAGGTTGCTGGACTGCAAATCTGGTACCTTGGTCATCCAAGTATCAAACATGTTCAAACGCCAACCATTGACGAAATGGAAGCGATTGAAGATGAGATGGAGGCCCTTTGGCGCACGCTCAAAGAGGGCGAACCCACGCTAAGTGAATGCCCACCTGAACCTCGTCCAATGCGAGGTTTCTCGGCCGGAGGTAAAGCGGCTGAGCCGCCCAATGAATCACGTTGTGAGCGCTGCGACTGGAGGGCGGTGTGCCCGGGTGGAGAAGGAACGGACGA
>Ga0181564_10001981_pt1 | contig 18156 bp, 7 predicted proteins | sample 011ome_24_FD_134512 | JGI IMG/M metagenome (GOLD analysis project Ga0181564, IMG submission 134512) | Coastal salt marsh microbial communities from the Groves Creek Marsh, Skidaway Island, Georgia - 011513CT metaG (megahit assembly) | ecosystem: Environmental > Aquatic > Marine > Intertidal zone...
CATTCTCAAAAAAAACACACTCGAGTCCGAACTCGGTTCGTTTGAAGAAAAACGCGAAGATCTTGCAAAAGACAAGTACCACGACTGTGAAACTGATGCAACGATGCTTCACTGGTGCCCTTTTGGATTGTGTTTTGCAGATTGCGGTGGACGGTGCAGATTCCACTTGGACACTGCGACTGCTTTGCTTGAGCTCAACTGACTGGTGCATGCCGCAAATCTTTGTTGGTAACAGCCAACAGCAACAACAATAAAATCACACAAAAAAATATAATACGTTTCCTCGAAATTTGTGTCAGATCCTTTGAACAGTATTTTTTGTGGGGGGTTTTTCTTTTTTTGTATTTTTCTCCGCAAAGAGCGTTTTTTTCGTTTTTTCCACCGGTTTCTGTTTTATTGTTCCCTAAATTTGGTTACGTCATCAAAGATCTTTTTTATTCAACACACATGGCTTCGTCGATCAGTGAGGACGATGCACAAACAGAGCAAGATGAAGCTGAGAAACTTATTGCAAAACTCACCTCCATTGCATCAGACACGTTTGATCACGAATTCTCACAACAACTCGCGCGCGCCACAAAGCCTCTCGAGTTTTACTGGGAAGTAGACACAATCAGCATGAGTAGATTCATCCCAGAAGAAATCTACCGATCCATTCAACTTTGGGGCAGCAACATGTTTACATATTTAAAACTTGGGAATAGCCGCGGAAGTAGGACCAGACGCATAAAAAGGGTTAAAACAGGAGACACACGATCCGTCGGTTCACAATCACCCCCAAAAGCAGCCAATCACACAACCACCCCACCCCTTGACCCAAACACCGCGTTTTTACCTCAAGCGAGTGATTGGGAGCAAATCATCCGATTACCGAACATGGACATCCCAGCGTCTTGTGTTTACGCACGGCAAGGCACGAGGGCTCTCTTGTGCGCACTGCACCGCGTGGGAATCCAGCCTCTGGACACACCGATTGAAACATGGGCTTTGTTTGTTCACGACACACTTTTAGGCAACTCGCTCAAAAGGGGGTCAAAGCTCAAAGATAGACAAAGGTCCCAAGACCCATATGCTCCCAAGAAACAATTTGAACGTTTCTCGATCGACACGTCAAAAATCTCAATCCCAGGGGTTAACCCCGATGATTGGGTAGGCGCCGACGAATCAAGCAGCGAATCCGATACTGAGTCTGGTTCTGAGCAAGAAGCAGAAAACAAACGACAGGAAGCTCTCGCAGAAACACACCTTCGCGAAACAGAACACAAAAATCGGTTCGACAAGCACGAGCAAGAACAACTGAGCGATCGCGAGACCTCTGCACGTAAACAAAGGTGGCAAAAGGTGCTTTCCCCTAAATTACTACTGGTTCTGATTTCCGCAGTCAACGAGTGGGCATATTTCAAGGGTGTGCTACACGATTATGTCGGCAGTCCAACGCGCTCTCAATCTTTGACAAAAGCTGACAAAGTGCGCTACGGAGTAGGCCTCAACAGGCACGCCCAGACTCGCACTCGAGCAAAAGAATCTGTGGTCAAGAAAGCAAATGATTTTTACTTTTTGGAATTCTCGACAGGAACCGCGAGAGGCAGACGCGCGGCTCGAGGTGGGTGCAGAAGCCAGGAACAAAGAGGGCAACGAGGCTACGGTCCTATACGCATTCATTCTTCACGAGGCGTAAGTTTGGAATCCGTGTTAGAATGCGTAACGCTCGGCACAGTGCTGGATGCGTCTGTTAATCCGTTTTGGACAAATCATTTGTACAAACGAATCAAGTTCGGTAGCCTCGCGTGCATGCCTCATTTAGGGCTAACGCCACGTGCTGCCAAAGGAGCGGAGCTTCGGATCGAAACAAACCTGTTTGCACGAATATCTCTTGCACACCAAGGCAACTTTGACGAGCGGCAATTGCCTAGGTTGCTCCGAGGTTCGCCAGAGCACATAGACACGAGATCCACGGGGTTCAGTCCGAAACAGGTCCATGCATTTACGCACAGGCTGATGCAAGAAGCCATCGACGATGGAGTTTGGTCTGCTCTATGGGAGATTTTGGATGCTTCCGACACCTGGATGGGAGAACTAGAAGCGCTGTTGACCAAGTTGCTCGGTTCCGAGCCATCGGCCGAAAAGGTGTGGGAAACGGTGTTTCAGCGTGACAAGTTCGAACGCAAATGGCTACTGCTGATGCGAGGATTGTGGGTTGATCTCGCAGTCGAGGAAGCTTCCCACAATCTCCACATCCAGAGTTTGCTCAGGCGCGGCTATCGCATTTCGCCCGATTCACAGAACGAAGTTGTCGACAGCTCGACCATCGATTTTGTTGCTCTCACTTACAACAGCGAGGACGATTCCGATTATAGACCAACCCCGGTCTCCAGGGACGAAGAAGACACCAAATCCGACCATTCGGATCTTGAGAGCCTCTCAAACGACAGTGACAATGACTTTGATCACGTGACTTCTGATGATGACAGCTCTCAAGACTCACGCGACTCGGATGCATCGTCGCACGATTCTTATGGTGATGCACACGGTCTGGGGAGCGCCAGAGCGAACAAGAGTCCTTACCAACTGAGACCGAGAAAACGAGTTCGAGGCGGCAACATCGCCGAACATTACAAATCGACGGCACCTGCACCTGATATCACTCACTTGGACTTGTACGAAACACCAGTTCCGTCGTCAGCGACCGCTTTTCCTCTGGTTGCATCGAATTTCCAACCAAAACGCAGTTTTTCTGAAAACGAAGCTCGCGAATCGAGCGTTGCACAGATCCAACGCATTCTGTGGCCAACGGGATCCACCAAGAAAAAAAGACCGCGTGCATCGGTCGATCACGCGCACACAAAGCAATCGCACAAGCGCACAAACCCGTTTTCAAAGTTTATCACTGGATTCAGGAATTATGCGTTTTTCCACTTTGTCGAGTTCCCGCCCAAGAGCACGTTTACGAGCAAATGGGAATTTAACCCGGTCTTTGTGCGACACAGCTTGTGGGAGGGGTCTTTGGCAATGCTGAGCGACTCCATCCGAGCTCACAAGTTTCGTGAATTCGCATCCAAGGAACAGGGTCCGGAAGCTGAGGAGCAAGCACCGGCTTTTAAAGTCATTGAACAGGTGGATGCACACAACCAAGGCGAAGAACTCCTGTTTGTGTCGCCAGAGACAGAAACGGTAGTTTTGGAGCAAGCAAGCACGCAGTGGGCAAAATGGATCGAACAGTTGACCAACTACCCAAAAGAGCAAGTCGAGCGACTCAAACGGAGCGTGAAGCCAGGCGGGTTTGTCGAGGATTTCGATAAAGCGGAAAAAGACATCACAAACATGGTTGGAAACATCTGCGACCTTTCGATCAGCTTTTTCAAGCAAATTATCGTGCCCGATATTTCGATGATTGCAACAAACGCATCAAACTTTGAAAAAGTTCTGCGACAAGTGCTCAGGCTTTTGCAAAAACACGGAACGTCCGATCAACTCGGGAGCGGGTGTGAATTGGATAGAGTGCGCGCAATCGAACACAGCACTGTTGTGTGCAATAAATTGGCAAAACTCAGCGAGCTCGCAAAAAGCCAGGTGGCTGAATCAAAAGAACACGGCGTTGATCCGACAGGCAAAACCCCCAAATCGGTGGACAAACAAAGCCTTAAACAAACCTTTAAAAACAAATTCAACGTGCTTTTTAAAGAACTTGGCCAACTTATTGAGGAACAAAACACCCGTTTCAAAACTGCGTTTATTGTGTATGGATTGAGCACCAACGCAAAAACTATTCCACCGAAAGCGCTTTTAGCCCAGTTTGTTCATTTTGAAGAACGCCTCTGGAGCTCGGTATGGAGCACCATCAAAACCAAGTTTGGTGAAACACTGTCTTTATCAGCAACCAATCCAGAAGATGCCCTTTCTGGCCAACCATCGAAAGGAACAGCAACAGGATCACTGCATCCCGATGCCTTGCCTGCCGAAGCCAAGCATCCATTAGAACCACTCGTCGCTTGCCACACAGTACAACAACTGCACCAAACTATCGAGGAGCTACGCGTGGCACTGCGGCAATGCAATCAATTACGCAACTCGCACACTTATCATCACGTTGCATCCTTTCCGCGCAAAAAATCCCCCTTTCAAGCAAGCAGATGTCGCGTGGATGAATTGATTCAAGAAACGTTTGGACCACCCAGTCTTGACGCACATGCACAGTACAACAACAAACTCCATCCATCCAGAGAGCAAAAAATAGGCGACCGGATCTCTCCAACCAACCTTGCAAAGTTCCACGACCAGTGTTTCGATTATTTCAGCAATCCAGAAAACTTGCTCGAGATCGAGGGTAGCGCTGCACACATACAGACCCCGTCCCACATTCAAGCAGCAATGCAACACTCCAATACTCGGCTAGATGCCCAATCTAAAAACTCTTCAAACATTTGCTTGCCACAAAACAACCCGCAACAACAGATTGCACGAGCAGCGGCGTTTGCAAGGTGGTTTTCGTTTAAAGTGGCGTCCAACTAAAAACTCCATATCTTGTTTCTTTGTTTGTCGTTTAAATTTTCGTTTAAATTTTCGTTTAAATTTTCGTTTAAATTTTCGTTTAACTTTTCGTTTAACTTTTCGTTTAACTTTTCGGTTTTTTTTGCTTGTTGATTCTCTTTTTTTGGATTTTTTTTGTATTTCAAGTGCCACTCAAACGTATTCAACTATAAACGACTGACCAAACATCAATCACAACCACACAGGAACAAGACAAAACCCCCCTTTTTGTATTAAAAAGAAAGCGAAAAAAAAAGAACACGACGAGGAAGACCCCTCGTATCTCAAAGTAAGTTTTGTTTTTAATGTGGCCTTTTGAACCTGTGCATTTTCAAAAAAAAACTGGAAATAGGCATAAACAGAGGGAGCGGGGACAGCAATGCATTCGTCTTTCTGTCAGCCAAAGTCACTGGCCGTCGAAAGCCAAACCCTGTTCGTCTTCTTGCAAGACACTCATGAGCAATTCCCTCAGCACTTGGTTGGGCACTTCATTTCTATCCATTTTCATCAAACAGGATTCTGCTAAAGCGGCAGTGAACCACCGACTTTTGATGAGCTGGGTAACCAGGTGGTCGAATCGAAGTTCAATGCACATTAACATCGCAGCATCAAACAAAGCCTGGCAGACGCCCGAATCCTCCCAGTGAACTGCGTGCGTCACGTTGTCCTTTAGAAATTGCGTGATTTGCGCATGATCGCTTGCTGTTGCAAACAGGACAGGCAAATACACACAAAAATCCGCTTCTGCGCCCAATTTCGTGACCAGCGTTCTAACCAGTCTGATGCTCCCAAGTGCGATCGATTCGACCAAAGCACAGTTCAGCTCTAGTTGGCTGAAGTTTGCATAATGGACCAAGTGTTTGGCGATTTTAGGAGGGTATCCTTGGCGAACTGTGCTATAAAACGCAGATCGGACGTCTGATTTGTCAACTGTTGTTTTTGAATTGACCAGGAACTGGATCGTGTTGAACTTGTGCAGTTCACAAGCAAACGGCAGAATCATCCGACACAGCATCTCTTCGGTTGCACCTAGAACTTTCCACCACTGCAAAATTTTGATCCAACATTTGGGCCAACGCCGAAACCATTTTTTGCTAAACAGGGTGTTGGAGTCGCACTTGGGGAACTGGAGATCGTCTGCTCTGAGGGAAAAAGTGACGAAACACAACAGGATAAAACAATGCTGCGTTTCCACGTCGTATCCACCGTTCGCACGCAGGACAGGACTGATGCATTCAGTGGTCCACTCATGCGCAAAGTGGTCGATTGCTTGGTCATTTTTGGTTACTGCATGGAGCCATTGGTTGCACGTGTTGCCAAGGGATTCTGGGGACAGCAGTGCTTCGCGGTTTGAGTGCCAAGCGGAAATGCGTTTCAGTAGACCAACTGAACTACTGCGTTTGTTGTTGTTGTTGTGTGCATACATTTTGCTGTCGCCTTCCATTAGTATATTGGCGCGCTCGGCGTCTGAACTCAACAGCCACTCGGGGTACAAGTGGTCCAGGTGTGTGCACCTGATGGTGTCCGTTTTCTTGCGTTTGCATGCTCTGCACCTCAGATCGATCCTCATCCCGATAAACTGCCGTTTCTCCGCGGGATGGGTGGACTCAAGCAGTTTGGTGAGGCAATTGTCTTCTTTGTCATGCTGACTCAACATCAAAAGCAACCTACCCAAGACCCAAACTGTCTGTGTTTGCTGTGTGTGAATAAAATTTGAAATAAGGATCGGTTTGTTATTTGTGCGTCGCGGTTGGGATTTTTGTTTGTTTTGAAAGAATGTACACATACAATTACAGTCCCACAAGCGCATTTTCGTTGGAATGCACAAAAAATACACAAAAAAACACTCTAGTAAAGAAAAAAAATCCATTTCCAAAAAAAGGAAACTAGCATTGTTATTCGTGTGTGTGTGTGTGTGCGTGTGTTTGTGTTCATCAACACAACTTTTGTATTCATTTTTGTTGTTATTGGTTTGAAAAGCAGCAGATTGCATTTTTTGTTAGTTTGGACGTATTGGTTTTTTTTGGTGGTGTGCAGAGTTGCATTCTACCCATGTTCACTTTCTTTTTTTTTGCCAAACGACGCAAAAAAAAAGAGAAAAACAAACCAACACAAAAAACAACAACATACTTTTTAATGATACATTGCCGTAACTTTCTGTGCGACTATCCGATGGTTGAGAGAGGCCATGACAAACGCTATGAGCATGTCGTCTTGGCCTTGCCCGTCTCCAGAGTGCACCTTTGCCGAGTACGTGTGATTGCCGTTTGATTTGAACTTTTTCTGAAGACGGCCGCACTGTGAGAAAAACTCTTTTTTGGTCGCATCCACAACGGTTGGATCGAGCGTCACCAAGTCTTTGTAAAAGTGAATCCTGTTCTCAAACATGTCGCACATGGAAGAAATCACCGCTGCGTTCTTGTTTTGGTGGTTCGTGACAAAACCAGACATATCGGTGTTTGGCCTAAACTCAAACAGATTGGCGTTGGCCGACTTGGCGATTTCGTAAAACATGTTTGCAATGATTGGGCCTCCGTAATTGGATTCAACACTCAGGACGTGGTCCATCTTGCCCAAGATTGGGTGGCGGTTGAACCCTTGCATGTACCTCTGGATCATCTCGGTAATATCTTCCACATCGAGCGGGTCCGCTTCTGCCAAACCAACAATGATGAGCTCACCTGTGTGTGGAACCCTCACCACGCTACATATCCCTGTCTGCGAGTCTCCTGACCCAGCAGGGTCGATCATTGTCATGATAAAGTAACCTTTTGTGTTTTTGATATCCACGGGAAGGCGAGCCTCGAACGCATTGAGCCACTCTTTTTTGTACACACACCTTTTGTCGGACCAGATCACTCCGAGCGCCTCTTGTGCATACATTTTGCTGTCGCCTTCCATCAGTATCTTGACACGCTCGGCGTTTGAACTTAGCAACCACGCGGGGTGCAAGTGGTCCATGTGCGTGCACTCGGTGGGGTCCTTTTTCTTGCGTTTGCATGCTGCACACATCACCTCGACCCTCAGCTTGAGAAACAGCCGTTTCACCGCGGGATGGTTGGACTCAAACAGTTTGGTGTAGTAATTGTCCTCTCCCAAATGCGTACTGAGAGCGATCAATACCGAGTTGGCGACTTTCATCATCGGCGCGATCACTTCGTGCAGGATCTGTTTGGGGATGCGTGATGCTTCCTCGAGTACAAAGATGTCGGCAGTGATACCTTTGTTTCCTTGGACTGTGGCGGCCAGAGCCTGCAGCCGGTTGACTAACCCGGCTTGCTCGCACCTTGCTCGGTCTTCCGAGGGAGTGCCTGCGTGCGTCACGGTAAACTCTTTTGTGTTGTTTGTGCACACGCGCGATTCCGCTCCATCGAGCTCCATAAAGTAACCCCTGACCTTGTCCATGAGCGCAGTGGACATTTTCTGACCGGTGGAAAAGACCACAATGTTCACTCCTCTGCAGCAGTACATGAGGCACGCGAGAGCCATGGACACGGCGGTGGTTTTACCCCACCTGCGCGGAGTCATGATCATCGCTGCCATGTTCGGCTCGGTCCGCCCGAACCTTCGCATGAGCTCTTCGCGCATGAAAAGGTAGTCTGATCCTAAAATGATCGGAGCACACGTGTTGAAGATGGCTTCGTGGAACCTGACCTGATCAGGACTTCGCTCGTCCTTGAAAGCATCCGCGAGCTCGAAACACTTGTCGAACCAGTGCATGCCTTCGTTCTTGCCGTCCAAGCGGTCGTCCAGCAACTTAACATCGAGTCGATCCTTGAGTCTCCGGTTCGCATACTCACTGTCGTGGTCTCTCAACGCGTCGTTCTTCGTACGCGCAAAGCTTGTTTTGAGCGGATTACTGTACTTGCCTTCGAGTCCACCTTCTGCTTCTTCTTCTTCTTCTTCTTTGTCGTGCTGCCTGGACCTTCGCAAGTCGCGGAGCAACCTGCTTGTCATTTGTTCAATGTCTTCTTCCTCGTCCTCGTCATCGCTGATTTCCTCGTTCTCGTGCTCGAGGTAACTGTCGTCTTTCGACTCGTAGCCAGGGTCTGCTTCGTCGATCTCTGCATCGCCGTTTCCCACTGCCTCGTTCTCGTCGGCGTGTTTTTGGTTCGTGTAAAGCTGCTTGAATACGTTTGAATTACCGACTGTATCGAGCGCGGCCGACGCGGACTCGAAAGTACTCAAATCACTCGGTTCGTCGGCCCGCCTGCGCTCGAAATTCCCAGACTGCCTCGGCACCATAGCCACCGAGGCCTCGGCTCCAAGCAAACTTTGCCACATTTTTAGCGACTCGAGAGCGTCGTTGGGTCCGACCAGTGATGTTTCGGTCGGCCGAGGTGCCAGTGCCTGGATCAGGTGGTCGTCCTCATACTCTTGGAGTATTTTTTGGCGCTGTTCTTCGTTTTGCGTGGTCGAGTTGTCCCTCACAAAAGTCCATTCTTTCAGGTCGGTGGCTCCCAAATCGATGGCGCTTTCGTGATCGCCCTCTGGAAGCCTGACCAACCCAGAGTGAGGAGCTTCGTTGCTTTTTTGCTCTCCGTCTCGTGCAATCAATTGATAGAGCTCCCCCACATCCTCAAAAGGATGGCGGTTTATTTGCGGGAGAGGTGGTGCACACTGTTCTTTTGTTTCTTCCTCCGAGGACGGTGCATTTGCGGCTGTCGTTGATTCGCCGTATCCACCCTGTGCGTTCTGTGTCGCTAATTGATTCAAACCGAGATCACGAGAATTAGTGGTCGGATCAGACGCGGAAATGGCGGAAAGAAACTGCTCGTGCCCTTCCTCGCTGTCTGTGGCAGAACCTCGTATTTGAGGTTTAGGGTCCGAGCTGTCGCTGTCCTCTGGTTCAGAACTACTCGAGGGAGCTCCATGTTTGGGATATTTTCTCCTTTTTGCTCGTTTTGCAAACTCGGTGTTTTGTTCGTTTCCTTTACGTTTCAAACCTCTTGCGACATGGGCTTTGCGAGGCTCGCCCGAATTGTCCCAGCTCCACTTTTGAGCAACACTGCGATCTCGATGGAATTCTTTCAACTCTCGAATGTGTTTTGTTACTCGAGTGTCTTTGCTTTTCAACTGTCGCGCACTGTAGCCCGTGAACCTTTGCCAAGGCTCGCTGTTTGCAGTTTCTGCATTTGCCACAACCACGCCTTGGCCTTTGTGCACTTCACGGCCACCGCCATGTACTTCCCCCTTTTCTTCTTCTTGTTCTTCTTCTTCTTCTTCCGAAGATTCTGCCAAAGCCAACAGCTTTGCTCTCGCGCGCCTGCTTTCCGTTTGTTGAAGTGATTTGGTTTTTGTGGTTTTTGTGGTTTTTGTGGTTTTTGCAGTTGATGGAGCAATCGCAGGATGATCTTGTGAGTTTTGTTTCTTTTTCAGAGTCTGTGTGGGTGACGGCGTTTGGTTGCTTCTCCCAACTGGAAAATACGGAATCGAAACCACCCCTTTACCACCAACCGCACGACCCGCGGGTTTACTCGGTGCAAACGAATAGCTGTCTTCCCTCTCCTGTGCTTGCAAGTCTGCAAGCGCATCAATACTAGTGTGTGACTGTTTGGGTCGCTTTCGTACACTGTGTGGTGAAGAAGCTGATATCTCCTGGAGTGGTCTTTTTTTATTTAAACGGTCTCTTTGAGAATCCAGGGGAATGTCTGAACGCACTTGTGAGGTGTGGTGTTGTTGTTGTTGTTGTTGATGCTGTTGATGCTGTTGCTGATGCTGTTGTTGTTGGGTTACCATATTTGGCCGATGACGATTTGGTTGCAAATGAGCCATTGAAGAAAATGATGAACTGAATGGTGTCGCGCTTTCTCTGACACGCGGAGCTTGTGGATTCGTGCCTGCAGTTGATGGACTCGACACTGCCGCTGCTGGCGGATGATGAAATGTATCATCTTGAAAACCACGAACAGCGCGCGGGCGGTGAGCCGATGCGTTAGAACGCTCTCTAGATGGTCTGCTTTGTGCATACAAATACGATTCGCCAAAAATCAAGGGAACACCAGACTCACGTGGTCCGCCCTGGCTTCTTCCTGAGCCACTCTCGTGACTTCTTGTGGGCCTTCTACGTCGTCTTTGTCTCCGAGACCTTCTCGGAGTTTCTTGTTCGAATGTTGCAAAAGAGGAACCGCCTGCAGACACTCCTTGAAAAGAATCTCTTTGGTGTCCTGTGAACATTCCTCTTTCCAAAAAACCTGCTGTTTTGCGCTCATGCATGCTGCGATTTGACTCTCGTGGAGATGCCGCATAGTTCAAATAGAGCGGTATTTGGCCGTATGGAGCGTTCCTGGACAATTGCGAAGCAGCGACGTAATGAGGTGGTCTAGAAGGCGGTGCGTCAACTTGCCAATCTCTTCCAAACGGTGTCGAACGCGATTCCATGCTTGCAAAATCTCCATACGCAGCGGTGGCTTGCTCTTGTTGGTTAAAAAACTCACTCACACGGGTTGCTCCGATCGAATCATGGGTATTGAACTCGATTTCTGGTTCTACCAGAGATGCACCATGAGACTGCTGAACGGCCTCTCCGTCGTCGCTGCTCCATGTCCCCAGATCATTTTCTCTGGTGTGTCTGGTTCTTGCATCGCGCAGTCGTTGGTTCAGTGAACGAGTAGAAACCGATGAGCTACCCGGATTGAACATACGTTTTTCTTAATGCGTGCGTGCCTTTTCGATGCGTGTGCTGCTAGTTGAAAACGCACAAAAAACCCAGCAAATTAATTTATTTTATCTTTGTAAAAATTATGTTACTAAAAACAGATTTGAAGCTTTGGTATATTTTTTACCTGTGCCTCAAACCACGCAAACGCTCGTTTTCCCTCGGACTCTTGTTCAATGTCATTTTTTTTTGTACACAGTGCCCCCTTTTTTGCACGTTGTGACGAAATTTTATAGAACGGGCAAAATTATAAAACAAAAATCACATTGATTTGTGTACACACGTGCCGTTTGATTGTTTGGGCGGGAAACCGCTGTCACAATCCAAATTCCTCCAAAGAACGGTTACACCCCTTTTTGGAGGATCATATATCAAGTGAGCACATTGGGTCACGGTTAATTACACGCGGATGCGCTGCACAAAAAACACAGTGAGATTTGTTTGTCGTGGTTTTTTGGCGAAAATGACACTTTGTTCTTTTTTTTTGCTCACACACCGCTTCTCCATCTTCTCCTTTCTTGTGTTGTTTAACTTTTTACAAAAACCTGCACCAACACATTTTTACAGCAAACAAAAACCATTTTAGAACAAAACAGAATATCCCACTTTGATAGTTCGTTTTCACACACACACACACACATTGCAAAAACACATTTCAAAAACGCATTTCAAAACACATTTTAACTTGGATGACACAAATTGTTGTTTGAAATTCGAACAAGAAACACACGAGTGTTTGATGTAGCTTACGTTCTTGGTTGTGCCCCAATATTGCGCATTTTTTTTCTTTTGTTGGTAGGTTCGGAAACCCCATGACTATGGAACTCGAAGACACAAAATGGGACCATATCTTGGAACGGCATCACGACCAAAAAAAGGGAGATTGCAAAACTTCCGTGGCTCACTTGCTGACCAAGTTTCGGGCGAAAGCAAGAGCGAAATCAAGAGCGAAACGTGGTCGGAAGCGCAAGGCTTCATCTGCAGAGCAGGCTACTACTACCGCGAAAAGAAAGCGAACGGACACAAAAAAGAGGTCCCAAAAAAGCCACAAGAAACGAACCGTTGCGAAAGCGGGGAAAAAAAAGAAGACGCGTCCCAAACACCAAACCTCCAAGAAGAAGTTGGTGGCATCCAAGAAAAAGAAGAAGAAGAAGAAGAAGAAGAAGTCGAAGTCGAAGAAGAAGCCGAAGCCAGCGGTGTCTAAGAAGAGGTCTGCAACGCCAAAGGTGACGGTGCATTGGACAGACGCACTGGTTTCGAAACGTTGCGATTATGTCCAAGTGAACCCTTTGGCCACCGACTCGTACGTCAGACTCATGCTGTTTCAGCATTCCATGGATCTGCTTTCGCGCGTCGGCAACACCAGTCTTGGTGTAACAAAGGACACTGCGTTGGACACGCGGTTCCAGGCTTTTTTGATGTTTGGAGGTGCCTTCTCGGAGAGTGCGAATACTCCTCCGATTGCCAAGAGCAAGGGCTTCGCCGACTCTCGGGACGACTCGTTGGAGCAGATTGTGCACGTGTTTGACACGGTGAAGCAACCAGACACGCCGCCGCACGAGGTTGTACCAAACGACCAGGCTAGTACGCCTTTGCCCGTGCAACCAGTTCTGGGGCTCGATGCACAGGGCAAACCTCCTGAAGCACCCATTGAGAAGCAGGGTGAGCACTTGTTCGAGAATTGGGACGCTCGGATGATTGAACGCCAGGACGAAAAGGGCTGCGATTGGAACCAGGTGACCCAGAACAACAGTATTGTGGACGACGAGAGTGCCAAAACGCCGCCCTCAAACCCGTGGATCAAGCCAGTCGACGCTGTCAATTCTTTTTCGATGTTCGACCCGTCCTTTTCCGGCTTTCTCGTCACCCCGCCTCAGGAGTTCAACTGCGACGAAATTGCCATTTTGGACAAGAGCTTCAGTGCTTCCGCCGCAGACCAAATACTCCAAGACCACCTCAGATGCTCAAACGACACACCTTCCCCTTCGGAAGATGGTCAACCCGCCAACGTCTTTGACGAGTTTGATACTTTCATTGACGACATCGAGATCCCAGACGACTTTAATCTTGCAGAAGCTTTCTCCACGAACTTATCGGAAGAAGATACAGCAGCACGAGCTCCAGTGGGACCGCCACTCCCTGCATCCCAGCTGCCGGTGGGGGACATCCCACGCAGGTGCCTCAAACCCATTGAAGAAACAAAAGAGAGTGCAACTTACTGCAAGTGGATCTACACGGTTTCGGAGTTTGTGGAAGCGTGGAAGGAGCTCATCGAGAAAACGAAAACTCCAACACGGCACAAGCTGTTCAACGCTGTGTTGGAATCTCGTCAGCCGTTTGCCAGGCACGATCTCCGAACCACGCAGTGTTTCAGCACTCTCCGAACGATGGTCACCGCGACCGAATCGATCTCTGCGCCTTACAGCACGCGCAAACGGATGCTGACCGCGCTGCTCGAGTGGTGGGTCCTGATTCACGTTGCTCTGTTCTCTAAAGCTTACCAAATCTTGGAGGACACCAACAACGACAACTGCGCTCCAGAAGCACAGGGGTCCCTGTCTCAGCCTCCGCTTCTTTCTTCGTTTGAGAAACACGAGTTGCAAGAGATCAAGAGCGTGCGTGACGACGTGGACGCTTCGATTCAAACCTTGGATCCCCTTGCTCCCGTGATTCTCATCCAAACGAACAAAGAAGTCCGGCACACCCACATGCGGTCCCTTGCGACTTTTTTAGACTTTGAAGCGCATGCACCGGCATCTTCAAAGGCACCTTCATCCTCGTCGTCAAAGGCAGCCGCCGGAACGAAAAAGCGCAAGAAAGAAACGCTGGGAGACAGGCTGATTGACTCGTTCAAGCGCGTTTCGGGCGTAGACGAGCTGCTGCACAAGATTGCATTTGACGACGACAACATCCACGAACAAGCTCGAGAAGAGTACATGCGGCTGCGCATGTCGCTGATTACGTTTGCCATCATGGCGATTGAGCCAGGCCCTCGGTCCAAGAAATCTGCTTTTCGAGTCGACAAGACCCTCCTCGAATCCACCCTTCGCATGATGCGCAAGTCCTCTCCTCTCCCTTGCCATTCCGGGTTTTCCGTCTCGTCGCTGTACGTGTTTTCAAAGGACTCTGTGGGATCTCAGAAAGCTCTGTGGTTTGACTGTGCGTTGGAAAAAAGTGGGCTAGTGAGCACTTTGGAAGTGGGGATCCTCGACCGCGCGATGCAACCGAGCGGGTTTGTCTACGCGCAAAAGAACCCGCAAATCTACAAGAAGATTGACGTGCACTCGGAACCCATCAACATCATGCAGACAGTCTGTGTCGCGTACTCGGAAGAAAAGAAGGCATTCACGTACTTGTTGCAAGCAGGCGCCGCGATGAAGCTGGTGTTTGGAAACGACGCGAGCCGGATTCCCTTGGAGACGTGGCAACGTGTGTTCTGCATGTTCTGCGTGCCTTTGGCGCACCGGGATTTCAAGGAACGTCCCAGGGCATTTGAAGTGTGGGCGCCCAGTTGGAAGTGGTCGTGGGCCGTTGCGCTTTTTGTGCACGCTTTTGTCTGTTCGCTGGACATGCGATCAATTTGGGAAATTTTGCACAAAATCCTCCGCAAGATGCACAAGACATCACAAAAACACAACAAGGACCCCAACGTGACACTGGCGAGGTGCATGGTGCAATCGATCATTCGCAACAAGCGGTGCTTGAGCTGGGAAGTCACTGCACACAACAACAACACGAGTTCCTCTTTTCGGAAAGTGTTTGGCGTAAACACCTCTTTGGTGCGAGGGCCGGTTGTGGTCAAACCAGAATTCCCCGACGAGAGTTCGCCCTTGACCAAAGCACGCGAGTCGTTACCTGGCAAACACACGACCGTGGGGTTCAAGGAGTTTAGGGCTCACCTTGATTGGAGCGTGGCACCGACGCTTTTGGCTGAGTTGTGCTTTGAAACGCTTGCACCGGGGATCGAGTTCATGCCCGACACAAGGGCAAACGAAAAAAATTTGACCAAAGTGGTGGAAACTCAGTTTATCTCCATGTCGTGGTTCCTGGAAGAGTGTGACCTGCTTGCCAAGACCCCGAGTGCCGTCAAATGGCTGGAGAAACTCCGGATGTGAAATTTTTGAACAAACACGATTTTATAAACTGGTTTCCTGGCATTGTTTCGTCAATCGAATTAGATTGTATCCAAAAGATTTTTTTTATGTGTGCGTGTGTGCTCTGTTCTAATGTGTGAATTGTACTTCGACAACTATTTCATTCTCCACAAACACCAAATCTCAACGATTGGAACGACCCAATGGAACAACAAAAAAAACTAATTTCAAGTTTAATACCATGGAACGGGTCGCATTCATCAATACAAAAAATATTCAGTAATTTTCTTTCGTTTGAGCGTGCGTGTGTGTGATGCCAAAAAAAAAATTGTTTTTTGTTTAAAGGTGCAATGCAAACAAAGTCAAGTACATTTTTATTTTGTCGCGACATTTTACTGGTTTTTTTTGTCCAAAGCGCAACTGTAGAAAAAACTCGCCGTCCTGTACTTTTTGGATGTTTGTTCTGGCAACCGAGGTACAATGCCTCTGTTTTTGGGCTGTTGCTGTTTTTGCACAAACAAACCAAAACAACAAAATGATGTGTTTCTCCGACATTGCACAAGACCTTTTTTAACCTGTTTATTTTTGTCGTTTTTTTTGTTTTTTTGGGAGGGATGAAAGAGGCAACGAGAGATAGAGCACGAGATAGAGACAGAGAGACACATAGAGATGAAGAAGAGGTGAAGAAGAGGTGAACCACGACTCTTTAGTAGTCGGAGTCTTCATCAGAATCGCTCACCATGCCAGCGGCTGCCATTCCACTCTCGGCATCATCTGAGAGATCGGCGATGAATGGCTCAGGGTTAAACGAGCGAAAGAGTCCAGCGAACATATACGGGAGGGTGACACCACTCATCACTGTAAACGTGTATTTAGTGTTTTTGTAGTAACCCCAATCGGGTGCGGCCTGATTGTCAATCGAGTTGACCACAAGAGTCTGAATCATACAGAACACGAACATCAACAGATAGTACAAAGCGACGGGCTTGAAGTAGCCCGATGCCATCTTTTTGCAACTTCCCATTCGGAAAACAGCAGTCAGGATGAGGAGTGCAAAAGCTACCGCACACATCACAACGTAAAAAATGAACCATTTCTCGACTGTTTTCTTGTCTTGGTAATCGCCCAGAACTTCGCTGTTTGAACTTGCTGAGTCAATAAAAGCGATGACGAAGAACACGAGATGCGGCAAGGAGTACACCATCAAAATAATAAACGTTGCCCAAGAATCACCACTGCGTTCTCCTACAGTGGTCCAGTCTCCGTACGCGACTTTTCCTGAATCAGCCCCTTCATCAAAGTCACCGGGATCCGAGTCCGAATCGTGCCCGCGAGCATGACGACCACGTCCCCTAGAGTGGCGACCGTGTCCACTGGTGGAACTGCCGTGTCTGCTTCTGCTTCTGCTCCTCGAAGAGGTGCTGTAACCGTGACGCCCCATTGTTGATTGTTGTTGCTACCGCTGCTGTTTTGTTTAACCTCGATACAAAAATATGCGCAAAAACAAAAACTTGTTCACACAAATAAAGTTGAAAAAAACTAAGCGAGGCAAGAGCTCCTGCTGGTTCGGTGGTTGGAGAGAGACAAACACTCAATTGTAATAAAAAATAAAAAAAAAAAAATAAAAAAACAATGAATACACAAATATTTGCTCTTGCAAAACATGCCCAACAAAAAAACGTATACGCGAAAAAATACACCAGTTTACAGCATGCTGTGAAATCTAGAATTTAATTCCAGATATTAGCTTGAACCACTAAACCTAATACGTTCACAAATCGCAAAAAAAGTTTGAATTGTCTGGACGAAATCACGTTATTTTGAAAAACAAAACGACATTCTACATTTGTTCAGAAATTTCCAAAATCCAAACTGAGCAAGAAGACCGCATGAATTGTTGATAAATAAACCACAGTTGAAAGAGAAATTTCGAAAAATGCCACCGAACAAGAAACGAAAACTTGCAAAAGTTGACGAAGAACCTGAGACTCTCTGCTCCATCACGGTTGCCGCCAGGCATTTCGGTGTCTGCACCAAAACCATGCGCAAGTGGGTCGACCGTGGCGCGGTCGTTGCAACCCGCACCAATGGAGGGCATCGACGAATCGACATCTCAAAACCGCTCGTTCAAGCGAAGAAAGCCAAACAGCCACAGCATCATCCGCGCGTTGTCGCCTGCTACGTCCGCGTCAGTTCAAGGAAGCAACTCCCCCATCGCGAAACACAAGAAGCCTTTGTTACGCAGCGAGCAAAAGAGCAATTTCCGGACGCCGCAATCCAAGTCTTTCGCGACGTCGGGTCAGGCCTCAACTTCAAGCGCACCGGCTTGCGTGCGCTACTGGACGCCGTCCTGCGAAGAGGAGTCGAAACTGTGGTGGTTGCCTATCGCGACCGTCTCTGCCGCTTCGGCTTCGAGCTCTTCGAGTGGCTGTTGGGAAAATTTGGCACCAAGATCGTGGTTCTCCATGCGGCGGAAGCGGATCCAACTGAACGAATCGGAGAAGACCTCCTGGCAATCGTCACGGTGTTTTGCGCTCGTGCGCATGGCATGCGTTCGTACAAAAGAGCACTTGCGAAGAAGCTTGAAGAGGAAGAAGGAGAAGGAGCAGAAAGAGAAGAAAAAGCGGGAGCTGCAGAAGCAAGCAAGAGCAAAGGAGCTGAGCAGAAGATGTGCTTTGGGAAAGGAAGAGGCAAAAAGAGACAAAGAGAGAAGGAGGGTGGAGAGGGAGAGGAGGCAAGCGGAGAACCGACGTTGTCGCCTTTTGAAAGCCCAAGACAAGCAAGCTTGGAAGCGAGAGGAGGAGAAGAAGAAGTGTTTGGTCCTGGAGAAAAGGTGGTTGACATCAATGGACTTTGATGAGAAGAAGCAGTACGGAA
>Ga0181564_10001982_pt1 | contig 18151 bp, 19 predicted proteins | sample 011ome_24_FD_134512 | JGI IMG/M metagenome (GOLD analysis project Ga0181564, IMG submission 134512) | Coastal salt marsh microbial communities from the Groves Creek Marsh, Skidaway Island, Georgia - 011513CT metaG (megahit assembly) | ecosystem: Environmental > Aquatic > Marine > Intertidal...
ACCACATTTTTTCTTTTTTTTAAAAAATTAATTAGCACTGACCCTCGTTCGACCTGACCAATATTGCATCACCAACATTCTGGACCATTACTATAAAACGTTCGCCAGGGACTGGCTGTCTCTCATCATAATTAAATTCCAATGCCATATATATGTTGAATTCAACATCGTCGTAAACTGCCGGGCGGTAGTTTCCCGCGTCAAGAACATATAATTGGTAATACTCAGAAGGCCAATCGTCAAGGGGTCCAAGAAGTCCAAAGGTTTTATCAAGAGCAACTGCACAGCCTGCATATTGGGGGCCCTGAAAAGACGCACCAGCAATGTTCTCAAAGGTTAGGTCAACGGGACATATCTCAACAGACGACACATATCCTCCCTCTAATACAGTGATAAAAGTTTTTGCCCCTGAGCCAGCCATTACGTATGTCCCCGCGTTAATGGGGTCCCAAACCGTAACATTGCCATCGACCTGATAATACTCAAAAACAATAGAGCCAATGGTTGCGGTGGCAGTACTTATTCTACCATTCCTGGTTGTCGTAAGCGCGCAGGCCTCCTCAAGTGTGGAGGCGGCATCAAACGTCATGCTAGTCGAAGGTGAATTCGTGACTGTACTTACTCTAAACACCGAAACAATAGGGTGGCTCATAAAAGTATTTAAAGACGCGCTAGAATTTCGGGGGACCTTGTTGAGGTAGTTAACATACTCAGCCTCCAGGTCCGCATTCTCTGCGCCTTCAGCAAACTCTATAATAATATTAGGCCCCAGAATAGTAAGTGAGTTATTAATCTGAAGAGTGTTCTGTGTGTTCTCGTATGAAAACGAGGTCACGTTTCCGTCTGCTGAAATAATACGTCCTAACGCCATTGCTTATAATTTTTACAAATATACAAATTCTGTATTTTCTTATTAAAGACATAGCAACGTAGCAAAATGGGCACGACTCTGTATCTTTGACACAAAGATAAATCAAAAAATAAAAAGCCCCCCCGAAGTGGGGAGGCTTTGTAGTGTGGCTTAGGAACTAAAAGATTATTTTACAATCTCAATCTGAGCCTCTGTTTCCGGAGTAAATTCTCCCGTCTCAAGGTTAAGGGTTCCCGCGCCGTGATCTGCTTCAAGCGTCTCCATTAACGCCTTAATCTCGTCTCCACTTGCGCGAAGCTCATCGGTCAGGGCCTGTTGGCGAGCAGCTAGATCCAAGGACGACACATACAATGCACCGAGTTCCATTTGGATTTGTTGTTGTTTTGCACGGGTTTCACGAGCAGCATTCAAGTGCTCTTCTTTGACTTGCGCCATGTTGAATTAAATTTAGGTTAGTGAATATTAACAGTCAACTGAATCCTCATATCCTTCTTGAGCCTTGAGATGCTCATATGCCTGTACAAGGATATCAGCGGCCTCTGCATCAATAGATGGAGTGAAGTTGTAGTGTGAACGATAGATGGGTTCAGCGTGAGCGTCACGGGTGGCGATAGAAGCGTAGGTCGCTACTTCAAAGTTGCAACGCTGCACTTTAGCCCACACCTCTTCGGGGGCTGTTGCTACGGGAGGAACGGGGTTTCCGTCTTCGTCTACCGTAGGAGTCGCTGGGACGTAGTTATAAGACTTGACGTCAGAAGACTCGTAGTTGAGTCGGTTTACTTTGTGATAAGCTCCGGTAAATTCCATACCGAACTTGTCTACTGTAGCGGTTACTGCCATTGTTTTGTTGTTTAAGAATTACAAATATACAAATTATTCACAAGAATAAATATCATTGACCTTTCCATCTTCTCCGATTTGAATCAGTTTGGTTCCGCTTGGATAGTAGAACCACTGATTGTTTCCGTTGAATATGTCTCTATTGTTGTCATAGATATAAGAGTTCACTGCTACCGGGTCTGTAGTTGAATAGTAGGAGGCTGTCTCGCTATTTGAACCCTCTGTACATCCCTGCTCAGTATCGTTAAATCCAACATCGGACAGAGCTATTGCCGTAAGGGAACTATACCCATAGAACTCAGAGATAGCATCAGGCGTGCTAAATCCTGCAAGCCCAGAGAGAGTTCTCAGGCTATTGCTTGAGGAACCCAACTCTGTTTTGATTGCGCTGATAGATAACGATCCGCTACTTGGTAAGGCCATTGATTATCTCTTTAAGTTCATCAATCTGCTTCTGTTGCTCCTTGATGGCCTCAATCAGTACAGCGGTGAGGTTTCCGTAAGATACGTTGTACATACCGCTTGCGTCTTGATTGACCACCTCTGGGACTACTTCAAGAACCTCCTGAGCAATGACACCAACCTTTGTTGATTTGTCTTCAGAGTCTGTGCGGTTGTAGGTTACACCACGAAGCTGGAGGGTCTTGTCAAGAGCGTTCTCAATGGTGTGTACGTTCTCCTTAACACGAGCGTCAGAGTATGCGGTAACATCACCAGCGAAGGTTACGTTGCCGGACATATCAAGCTGCATACGGTTTGAGGACGCACTCCATCCACCTACACGAATTACATTATCATAATCCAGCCCAAAGTTTACAGCATACTGTCCGCTTCTATGGAATGACATAAACGCTGGACCATTGTCACTAGAAAACGCCTGAAGACTTGCGGAGTCAGTTGCGTTTATAGATGTAGTAGCCCCCCTATTGCTATAGAAATATTTTACCCCAGATGTCCAGCCCCCATTGTCGTTTACTACACTTAGACGAGATGTGCCATTTGGGTCTAAATAATAGTCAGTATCATTCGTATCATAGAAGATAGTTCCATAAAAACGTCCGTCACCAGCAATGTATGTGCTACCATACCACTGGTCAACAGGCATAGCGTGCCTACAGGCAACTGTATCGTTGTTAGTATAACCACCCAAGTCATCAGCACCAAAGATGCTCCAGTCTAACCATCCTTCTATGTCAGCAGAATTGTATCCTAAGTATAGGTCACGTGCTACAATTACAGGATAAGCTTTGCTTATTTGAATAGCAAAGCAAGTGCTTCCATCTGTAACGTCACGCATTACAAAAATTCCCGGGCGAACATTTGGGTTGGTTGTGTTATACTCCCATCCTTGAAAGCCACCATTGGATTCTGGATTCCAATAACCTCCAAGGCTTATAGTCGTCTTTGCGTTTGTATCACCGTATCTAGCAAACAGGTCAATAGTAAAGCTACCCATCTGGTAAGAATCCTGCGGTACACGAGTCTTAATGATGATATACTCATTACCACCACCGCTACCAGATAGTGTAGCCAGAACGCCCGTTGCCGTCTTTACAGGGTTGTCTTGACCGGGGAGTCCAGCAGCTGAGTTATTTCTATAAGTGAACTTACTCTTAGTGTATCCAGCGACATTTAGAGATAAACTAGAATTTGCTGGGTCTAAGTAGTATGTGGTATCCTGAGAGTCGTAGAAGATAGGCGCACGAAGCGATGAATCAGACTGTAAAAGTTCGGGAATGTAAATTTGACCACTAGTGTTTATATAGAACCTTACAACACCCCATCCGTCATTGGTTCCAGAATTATCTGGACGCATACCCATATTCTGCACAATACGAAAATTGTCATCACCATAACAATATCCAATGTTCCACCTTGTATTTGTAACACCGTTAGAAAACTGGATAGATGGTCTGTCTGAAGCGTTTTGTATATGGAATCTTGCTACTTGACCCCAAGAGTGAGTACCGTATGTGCTCTCAAAAGAGAAAGGAATATAATTTGTATCAGCATATTGTGTTGATACGTATTTTCCAACGTATCCAAATTCAGCAATTGACCTTGGAGAATTGATGCTGTCGTAGTTGTATACATAGTGATTAGTAACGCCAATCTCTGACATCCTAGAAAGTCCAGCAAAGTCTCCGTAGTAATTAGTATCTGCTGAATCGTAGAAGATTGGAGCACGAAAATCACCATATGATTCAACGGAACCTCCAGGATATACTCTTAACCTCCAGTTTCTATCTTGATTTAGGAATCCTATTTCATTGCTACTGTTTGCATATACATACCCCCTAATGGTTCCAGCAGTTTCAAACCTTAAAGAAGACTCACCAGTGTTTCCTGAATGAATTCTAAAGTCAGCAGAGTCGTATGGCATTAAATGCCAACCATTATTAGGCCAGTGAAGACCAGTACCATTGTTTGTATGATACGCCCAGCCAGTATTACGAGTTCCATCAGAACCCATATACAGCTTTAATGAGCCATCGTAGTACAGATTGCTTTGTTCAAACGAATACAGTGTATTGGTAATAGCAACAGTATTGCCACCAAGACCTGCTGCATTATCGTGATTGTCTTCACTACCATTACCAATTACAATTTTGTTACCATACCATCCAAGAAATAGAGTTATTGCATCATTAGTCCAAGTAGTACTTGCATCAAAATGTCTTTCTACAGTAGGCTGGGCTACATCATTTCTAACAAATGATGTTCCGTGAATACTATCTACCGTATCGGCATTGCTTACTGACTGAGAGCCGATGTTCCCAGTATGTATTACGTAATTTCCACCTTCAACTAAAACACGACCTCCTCTGTAGTTTATATACAGGTCTGCAGATACTCCATCAGTGTCATACGTATTTAACTCATTACCATATTGATAAGTTACATAGTATCCATTACTTGAAGTATTCCATAGTTTTCCAGCTTTTTGAGCATAGTCTACTGACTGAGAGCCGATGTTGCCACTAGTGACCATTTCTACCCATCCAGATGTTGTTGTACCCCACTTACCTCTAAGCCAATATCTGTTTTCATAAGCGTTAGCAGCGCCAACCATCATCCATCCGTATCCAGAACTACCATCAGATGTAGCTAAATGTTGTCCAGATACAATGCCTTGAGCGTGAATATACTCACCTCCCTGAGGGTGGTCTGTTTCCGTCCCCCAAATATCCCATCCAGAAAAACCACCTTTCCAAGCATTAGCCCAGGTACCTTGGGCAGTACCCCAACCATTAGTACCAGTCCAGTAACTTTCGGTAGATGTAAATGAACTTCTATCATTCCACCAGCTTGGCATTCCCCATCTAGCTCTTGTAGAGGTGTTTAATTGAACAAGGTTAGAAGTTCCGCTAGGGTCTAAGTCATATGTTCTATCATTATTATCATAGAATATAGTCCCGTATACAGCACCGGAAGACTCTAGATAAGATGATGCATATAGGTAATCATAACTTCTTTGTGATGTAGTTGCTGAGTTACCCGCAGATGCAGCATAGTTTACTGACTGATCTCCAATATTAGCATTAGTAATTTTGGCATATGCCGTACTGGTTCTGTTTATTGTATCAAAAGAGGTTACAAAATCAATGCTCCAACCAGATGCCCATCTAGAGTCTATAGCAGTATAACCAACCTGCATATCCGTTATAAAAACCTGAGGATAAATCCAAGAGCTGTTTGTCTCCCCAATCCAAACACAATCTCTTCCATCGGAAACACCAAACCTAACAGTTAGATTTCCTCTATTAGTATCTCCATCAATATAACAGAATTGATTATACCAGTTGTTGCCGTCTCTATGCCCACCAAAAGTTATTGTAAAAGACTTACTGAGTGAATACTCATAGACTTTAGCGGTACAGGTCATCATCATACCCGAACCCTGTGTAGGAAGTTTAATTCTAATTGCTCCAGTAATTACACTAGTACTAGTAACATATGAACCTCCATCTGGGATAATGAATCTTCTATTTAAAGAATCTCTAAGAGAGACAAAACTTGTTTGAGAAGTTGTTGCTGAATTTCCAGAAGAGTTGGCGTAGTTTACTGACTGAGAACCAATGTTACTTACGGTAATAGCGGTAGAAGCATCTTGCTTATTATTTAATGCTGTACTTAGCCAGCCACTTTGAGCCGTCCAAAAATCACCATCAGTAGCAAAGTAAAACTTATCACCTACGGCATTTAAGTGGAGGCCAAGTCTATTAGATTCGTTAGTAACCCACCAGTTAGAACCAGCGCCTCTTAAAAAGTTCATCTGATATCTATCATCGTTATATGTGACCTCTAGACGGCCAGTTAAAACGACCCTATCAACAACGCTTGTTCCGGTTGGATTTAAGTAATAGTTGTTATTGTCATAATCATATATAATTCCTAGATAAGAAGCCCCAATGTTTGTTAGTGAACCACTTACAGTCAGACCGCTATATATGTTTACTATGTCTGCACCATCGCCAATGGACATCAACTGACTTCCAGTCTCAATGTTGTAGAATCTGGTCCCACCATAAGCCTGATGAGAACGCAGCCAAATACCAGTATAGAAATGGATATGTAGTGGCTGAACCCAAGCGGCTTCTGGCTTGCCAATATAGTAGTTTAAGTCGCCAAATGAGTGGAAGTTAATACCACGAAATGCGGAAGTTGCAACAGAGCCATTTACAGTATATCCAAGGTCAATTACATTTCCAGTATTTAACTGACCATTTACTGTGGTACTTAAAAGATTAGCCATATTATTTGTTCTCTAATTTTTGGATACGCTCCGATAATTCCTTAACCGTTTGCAAAAGTAAGACCGACAGTCTTGTGTAGTTTAGTGACTCAGGCTGTCCCTCGTCATTGTAATGTACAACCTCAGGGAATAGTTCTGCTACCTCTTCGGCAATCAAACCAATCTCTTGAGTTTCTGATCCTATCTTATTATATCGTACAGGACGAAGTGCATAAACCTTATCTGTTACAGGCTCAAGGTCAACGATGTTTTCCTTGTAGCGTATTGAAGACTGTTCTGTGATAGTTCCTGAAACAGTAAAGTTCCCTTCTTGAGATAGTGTTGCAACATTTGCCCAAGAGCTTCCTCCATAAGACCAAAACGCAAGTCCGTTCTCAGCATTTAATTGAGTTAGCATTTGATGGTCTTCTACGGTGTTAGTCCACCTAAAGAATCCATTTTCACCAATAGTATCTGAGCCGTCAGCTTTTATTCCTAACTCTTTAAAGTCTGTTCTTCCTGTTACGCCTCCACCCGCAGCTAAAGAGAGATATAGTCCAGCGTGGTTGCCCCATCCGTATGCTGTGTCGGCATTGGAGCCTTGTGCGCTTGTTGCAGCGTAAGATGTATAGTTAGATGAGTCAAGAACAACTGCAACCGTTCCACCACCATAAGAATTCTTATGACAGTATAGTGTCCCGTTCTCCCATCTAAATTGCCATCCGTATGAGTTATTGTGGAATCCGGTGGTGTTGGAATTTGTATTAACCATTAATGAAATTTGACCATTGCTAGAGTCAAACTCAAAACCGTTATATCCGTTTCTTGAACCTACTATTTTCCAAGCACCATAAGAGCCATCGTTTGGATAAATATGTGCGCCATTGATATTAGAGTATAGGCCGTGATAGCCGGGCAAATGAACCCAGTTATTGAACTCAGCATATCCACCAGCCATATTGGACATAGTAAATCCACCAGAGAGCTGGAATGATGGCGCTCTAAAAGATGTTGGCGCATAAACATATCCTGACTCACCGTAGTAAATCTGCAATGCTTGATAGCCCCCACCACCAGAGTTTGTATGTGTGTTAAAGGCGTAAGCTAATCCATTTGTTCCCTGCACTGATGACCAAGCACGAGACATAAATGACATAGTGGTGTAGTCGTTCGTCTGGTAGTGCGAACCATAGTTCGTTATTCCATCCGGAACATTGTATCCACTATTAAGAGTCAACTGGCCGGTCATCGTATCACCAGACTTAGACACCTTACCAGCAATACTGTTGGTTACATTGGTCGCAAAGTTCTGGTCATCACCTAGAGCGTTAGACAGCTCTTTAAGGGTGTTTAATGCCTCAGGAGCAGAATCTACAAGGGCTGCAATCTGTTCGTCTACATATGTAGTTGAAGTGTATCCTTGTGATGTTACCCAAGCCTGTGTTGGTAACGGTGCGCCATCCCAATAGAGTGAACCATTGGTGCGCATCTCCAAGAACTTACCTACGTTACCGCTAATATGGAATGCAATACCAGTAGTAGTGCTATCATATGACTCTGTCCAAAGAGCAGCAGTCGTGTAATTACCATCAGTCTGTGCTTTTCTTGATTTAATTGTAGCGTAACCGTAAATGCCACCGTAGTTAACAAAATCACCATCGTTTCTTAATCCTCCCGGAGTATAAACACCAGAGGTATAATGAAGTTGATTGTTTAATCTGAGCCAAGAATCACTAGCGCCTTCTATTGCATTCTTTTCTCCAAGATAAACAACACCACTACCGGTAATTCTTGTAGTCCAAGTGCTTCCATTATGTATAGCAAACGCATATTCTGCGTTTGGAGAAACTCTGGTACGCACACCATAATCAAGACCGCCAGCATTTACATAAAGACCCCAGTCATTATTGTTTGACTTGGTTACATACAATACGGAATCAGTAGACGAGTTGCCCGCACCTCCATCAAATATTGCTGCGCCATTAACGTGAAGTTTTTCTGATGGACTAGTAGTACCAATACCTACGTTACCTGCTTGAGTAATAGTCATTCTAGTGGTATGAGTAGTTGTACCACTTGCTGTTCTGAACTTTATTTGACCACCATCACCGGAGAATATGTTTGTGGAATACGGACCAGAATCATATTGAGTCATATTGATTCCGTAGTAATCTACTCCAGATGTATACAGGTGGAATGCTTGGTTTAAAGATGCTCCATAGTCAAGACGTACAGCCGGACTAGTAGTACCAATACCTACGTTACCATTGGCCTTAATGGCCATCTTTGTTGTTGGCACATCCCTACCTCCGTTAGCGGTCTTAAATAGGATTTTACCATTATAGTTGCCATCATCACCAGACGATATAATTGCGCCTTTCCAGTCAAGGTTTGTTCCCGATTGACCAAGCCTAAAAATAAATTCAGGCTCATATTCATATCTTGCGGAAACGATTATAGCATTTGTTGATGCATCAAGGAAATTACCAACTTCAAGTTTGTTTGTTGGACTAGTAGTACCAATACCAACATTGCCAGCTGCTGTAAGGTGCAGTATGTTGTTTACTGAATTTGAATGGAATGCGTGAGCTCCAGTATTATAATAGTTAAAAGTTCCAGCACCACCGTAATTAGTAAATCCAGCACTTGATTTGAAAATATACGCTCCACCAACTCCGTTAGCTGTAAATTCCATTTCAGAATATCCAGCTACAGTGTCACTTTGTAAACCCAAAAGAGTTCCGTTGCCAGATACAGTTAGGTTTCTATTTGGACCAGTAGTACCAATACCTACGTTGCCTTTAATATATGTATTACCACTATTGTCTATCCAGGCACAAGGGTCGTTCCAACCACCAAAGGTTACACCATTATTACCTGATAGGTTAATTGCCCCAGTAGAGTGCCCAGCAAGTGAACCACTTTGCCAGTTAGGCCCAAAAAAATGAATAGTGTTTCTTTCTGTTCCATCGTAATATGCACGTAAAGCTGAATAAGAATCAGTAGCATTCCCTGTTTTTAAAACAAGTCTTTGATTTCCAGTAGAACCATTTCCAAGTTCTATATTTCCTACAATAATATCATTGGTGGTGCTATTACCCCTTCCAGTAACCGTAGCCAATGTATCGGACTCAGCAGTAATGAAACCAGCATCCTCAATGTCGGAGACGGAAGCCATTTGACTTAGGTCTACCGTATTGCCGTTGCTAATAGTAAGAATTTTTTCTCCTTGATTCCACTCAAGCTCTTGTGAGTCTGTCTCCGAAGTGAGGTATCCAGCTAATGCGTGGTTGCCCCATCCATATGCTGTGTCCCAATCGGTTGCATTATTTGTCGTAGTGTACCACGTAGAGCCAGTGTAAACTGGATCTGATTCGGTTTCAATTTTTCTATCTAATGTGTCCTGAAGTTCAGCTATGTCTCCAATCTCGTGCGTATGGAGGAGGTCTGCATACAAGCCTGCGTGGTTACCCCAGCCATAAGCGGTATTCCAGTTGGTAGAATTATTAGTAGTAGTGTACCAAGATGAAGCTGTGTATATGGGGTCGGTCTCCGTGAAGGAGGTGAGATATCCAGCCCCGCCATGGTCCCCCCATTCATATGCTGTATTCCAAGCATTGATGTCCTCCGTTCTAACATTATAAGCAGCAGACTGAACGAATACAGGGTCAGTCTCCGCATAGGATGTAAGATACCCTTGCTGACCTACCCAAGTCTCCGTAGCGTAGCCCGTAAGATCTGTAGTGACCACCTGCCACGTGCCATCGCCACGCAAGAACTTGCTTCCGTCATCAAAACCAGAAGCAGGAACAAAACCGTTAGAGCCGGGAACAATGACCTCCTCGCCACCAACGACATCAGAAGTCGCCTGCGTAAAGACGCTATGCGTGTGAATTAAATTAGCATACAGCCCTGCGTGGTTACCCCAACCGTAAGCCGTATCCCAGTTGCTTGAGTTATTGGCCGTAGTATACCAAGACGAAGCCGTATAGATGGGATCTGTCTCAGTGTAAGACGTTAAATAGTTTGGGGTCTTGTTGTACCAAATGTTAACTCCGGGGTCTCCACCAAGTGGCTGTCCATATACTAAAATCTGATCAGCGGATGGGTTGCTCACCACAACATCAGTAAGCGAATTTAAATCTCCATAGGAAACGCTGCTTACATAATCGGTTCCAGCAACAGCCTCAACTATTAGGCCGTCGGAATTAACCTTTAGTATCGATCCACTCGCAAGTCCCGCTAGTGTTACACTACTTAAAAATTTTTGAGACATATTCTTTGTGATCTACTGATTGTCAAAAATACGAAAAAAAGAAGGGGCTTGGTTTAAGCCAGCCCCCACTCTTATTGTGATTATAATTTATAGAAATCAAGGCTCCGAAGGACCTAGCCCTTCATACACAAGGCTGTCTCCATTTAGCTTAGCGGCAGACAAGATCGCGATATAGTCACCCTCCCCAACAGTAAGAGAGAATGAAACCTTAACGGTGGATGTTGTTGGGCGAAGCACGTCTACGTGTACAGTCTCAAATGTTGCTGAGTCAACTACCTGAACCATGATACGCTGCGTGTTGTAGTCGTGAGTGATAGTATACGCATTACCAACCTTGCTAACAGAATCCTGTGTTGAGTCAAGCGTGAACCACTTAGGAGCGCCAAGGAGGTTAGCAATCGTGTTTACGTTGGCCTTCTTAATAATACCCGTCTGCCCAATCGCATTCTCATACATATAGAAGAAGTCCGTGCCTGAGGGTGTCATTGTATCTACGACACCAATATGGAACTTCTGGTCAACAGTAGAGAACTGGTCGTTGGTCTCGTCCCAGATGAAGCTTACGTTTGTATCCGTTCCGCGCTCAACTTCAAAACCTGCATTTTGAGTAGCGGCTTCTGTCTCATCAGAGTTCAACTTGATGATAGAATCACCGATGTTTACCTCGTTAGAGTTTACACTGGTGGTGGTTCCGTTTACGGTAAGGTTTCCGGCGATAATAACCGCAGCGCCACCAAAAGTAATTGTCTCGTTACTGCTCTGGTCTACCGTGCGCGTGATGTCCGGCTGCTCAAGCTGATTAGCGCCCCACATCAACAACTTGTACTGTGTGAGGTTGCCAGAGTTCTTCAGCTCAATGTCGTTAGCATTTACCGTGATACCGGTACCAGCACCTACGGCGAACGTGCGAGATGCGTCAATAGCTCCACCACCCGTCAAACCAGCGCCAGCAGTAAGGTCGATGCTATCGTGCGCTACGTTGCGAGTATGAAGTAGGTCGAGTTGTACGTCATTTGCATTTACGGAAATACCCGTTCCAGCGCCTACGGCAAGGGTTACATCACCAGATGTTGCATCACCCGTAAGACCGGCTCCTGCGGTAATTGAACGAATGTCTCCAGAAACATCTAACCAGTCCGTTCCGTTAGAGAAACGCATTACATTGTTGGTGGAGTCGTAGATAATACGACCAACGTGAGAGGCAGCGGCAAGTCCGCCGATCTCAGCAAAAGTTGCAAATTGTGGTTTGGCATTGATTAACTCAAGTCCTCCAAGATCAATCGGCGATAAAAATTTAATAGCAGCCATAGCGATTAGTTAAAATATGCCTTGCCTGAAAAGGCTCCGGCATCAAAGGTTATTGTTACATTGTTATTGTCGACATAGTTAATGCTACCATGTACTACGTTATCTAAGGAGCTCACCACCGTAACGGACGGCTTCTTCCCTAGGTTATGCTGAACCATCCACGTGGCAGCAGGTGTCCCCTGCTCGTAGACAAAGTATTGGTCTCCGCGACCAGCAACAATGCCTGCTACAGAGATTTTACTTGCTGGCTGAGAAACAACAGAAACCCCAGACACGCTGGCGACATTGATGTCGATGTTTACATCAGCTCCGTCTACTACGGTTATACTACTCATGGGGTGATGTCCTCATTAATTTTAAATATTCCGTAGATCCAAGTCTTCACAAGGTCTTGGCTTGTGTCTTTGCTCTGCAAATCGTATACAAAAACGCCAGACTGTACAGTCTCCATGACGGAGTATGGACACGTCACCGTAAGCTCATTGAGGTTTACGACAACATAATTAAGACTATCGTGTGCTATTACGTCATCAACCGAAGTGCCCGTTTGCTTTACTGACATCTTAAAGGTGTGATCACTAACATCCATGGCCTGTCCGCTGTCGTCCGTAAACGTCAGCTGAATCTGAAAAGAATCGCCTTTACGACACGTAATGTCAACCCTTTTAGAGATGTCTAGATTTATACTATCTGCCATAATGCAAAGATATGATTTTTAATATTTCCCTTCCAGCATGCCTTGTTCATCTTCTTAGCCATGGATCTTATCTTTGATACAAAGATAAATCAAATGAAATACCCACTTACGAAGGCCGAGCTCAAGCTCAAGGCCAAGCTAGAGAACAAGAAAAAGGTCAAGGAACGTAAGGTCAACAGGACAATAAAGAAGACACTCACCTACAGGTACCAACGTACCATGCCTGAACACGACTACATGAAGTACTGGCGCGTGATACGCTTCTGGGCGATGACAAAGTACGGCGTCAGACACGTGGACCTTGATATGCTCTTCTTCCTGTACTCGGAGCCCTACTTTAATAAGACGCAGTTCGAGGAGTTCAATGAGATATTCTCATGGGACAAGGGGCGGTTCAGCCGCCTTATAGACCTAGGGTGGATACACGTATGGCGCAAGGAGAGCTCCCGCGGCGTCAACCTCTATGAGCTCACCCGCAAGGCGAGGCTGATGGTCGCCGACGTATACAATAAATTAAATGGTGAGGAGATAGACTCCGACATCTTCGGCAAGGACCCCACCTACTCGCAGAAGGTCTACCGCAACTACATTAAAAAGCTCAGCGATGAGCGTAAACAAGAATTACGTCGCGCTCAGCTATCACGTGGTACGTCTCCCCGTCGATGATCATGGCGTGACCGGCATTGCGGTCGTAGTAGATCTCGTCATTGTCGGCGATGACGCTGACGTCCGACCCTACCTTGACGACCGTCGCCCGCTTATAGCGGAATGTGGTGGCGTCATCAGAGAGCAGCAGGCCTGAGTCCGTCTTTATCTGCTCCTCGATGGGTGTTATAATAATATACTTACCAATTGGTTTCATCGTCCCTTTATTTTTTTAATCTTAGACTTCAGCTTACTTATCTTACGCTCGTAGTTCATCTTGTCCTCCATGCGTCGCGCATAGATGGAACGCATGATTGGCACCGACAGCGCAAACCCAAGGGCCAGCACCACCACCAGCAGCGACACGAGTGTTATACTATAGTCACTCACTGTCATAGGATCGTGCCATCGTCACGACAGCGTTAGTACTAAGGATGGTCGTCGCTACACTGACGGCGTTCTTAAGGGCGTTCTTAGTGACCTTAAGGGGGTCGATGATACCCATCTTATACATATCGCCGTAGCACATCCCCTTGACGTCGTACCCCTCGTTGTCCTTATTGATGTCGAACATTATCTCCTTGGAGGAGAGTCCGGCGTTCTCAAGGATCTGCCCCAAGGGCGCTGCGAGGGCGTATGTCATGATGTCGTGTGCTATAATAGTAGCCGTATTGCTTGAGTGCATCTTATACTCGGCCTTCTGCACGAACAGGTAGTCGGACTGCTGCCATAGCGCGACACCCCCCCCGGGTAGTATCCCCTCCTCAAGGGCAGAGCGCACGGCACATACAGCGTCATCGACGCGGTCGTATGTCTCCTTCTGCTCCACGTCGGAGTTCCCACCGACGTATATGACGCCTATCCCTCCCGTCAGGCTGGCTATACGCTGCTTGATGAAGTCACGGTCGCCCTTCTTCTGTGCGGCGTCGTGTGCACCCCATAGCTCAGCAACACGCTTGTCGACCTCCACATTCTCACCATCATTACGCATGATGACTGTAGAGTCCTTGCCGACGATCACCTTGGCGGCACGTCCAAGGTCCGACATAGCAATAAGACTGAGGTCATCGCCCATAGCCTCACTAATAAACCGACCGCCAACACTAACGGCAATGTCACCCATGAGCTCCTGCTGCTTGTACCCAAACTGTGGGGGGACGATAGTACAGAGCTTCAGGTTATTCTTAATGACGTTGGCCGCCAGTGTGTTGTTGACCTGTGCGCTCACAGGACCTACAATAAGCAAGTGCTTGCCTCCAGATATAATAGGCTTGAGAATACTCTCAATAGACAGCACGTTACTAATCTCGTGGTCCGTCAGCAGGATGAACACGTCCTCGAGCACACACTCGTCCTTCTTATGGTTGTTGACGAACATCTTGTTGGCGTACCCACGATCAATCTTAATCCCGTCCGTTACCTCATAGTACGTCTCTTCCCCCATGCTCTTCTCGACGGTCACAAGCCCGTTGTCACCGACCTCCCTGTACGCCTTGGCGATGATGGACCCAATGACGGGGTCGTTATTAGCAGAGATAGACGCTACGTCATTAAGGCGTCGTGCACTGACCTTACGCGATGAGCGCTCAAGACGTCCAATGACCTCACCGCTGAGGCGGTTGATCTCACGTATCACCTCCGTGGCGTTGACGTCATCATTAATAAGCTCCAGTCCGCGCGTAGCGATGGCCTCCGTCAGCACAATGGCCGTCGTCGTCCCGTCACCCGCCGTCGTAGAAGTGCGGTCAGCGGCCTCCTTCATCATGCGTACCGCAAGGTTCTCAATAGGATGCAACAGGTCGATGCTCTTAGCTACTGTCACACCGTCCTTAGTTACAGTGATACCGTGTGTGTGGTGCTGACTCTCAATGAGCACAGTCTTGCCGCGAGGACCGAGTGTACTCTTGACGGCCTTACTAATTTTTCGGATGCCTTCACTCAAATGATGACGCGCGTCAGCGTCGAAGGTCAGTTGCTTGGGAGTGTAGTCCATAGTAGATTGGATTTATATGCCAAAGATAAAAAAAGCCGGGTGCTCTCACAACCGGCTAGTTAAATTGCTTTTAGGTGTGTTACCGCAATTTGTGTTTATTCTTAATCTCTCTGACGCGATTGTAACTCATCTTCACCTCTGGAGAACGAACAATTGTACCATTATTCGAAATAGTCTCGTAATAAGACACCCCACTCTTTCCGTCCTTATTTATTTCTGCAGTATTGCGGACGTTGCCCTTCATAGGGCCAATGTTTAACCTTGCTGAGTCTTTCAATGGTCTCAATCCAGACATTTTAGCACCGGGGTTATTGATGTCGTCCTTTACAGAGTGCTTGTTCCAGTCCGTAGAAGGCAATGGAACGTCTCTGCCGGATTGAGGTGTCATAGGTGACACCGTCTTCTTCATCATTTTCTTCTTAGGGTCTGGCATGACTGCTTGCTTTATATTATATATCAAAGATACAAAACAAAAATAAACGTGGTTTGGTACGAACACCAAAAGGTGTCCGTGTCAAATGTCAGTTTTTAGTCCCCCCTATACTACTACTACTACTTTACTATAGAGAGAGAAAAAATCTGTGGGAAACTGGGGTAAAAATGAGCATTTCTGTCATTTCCTATTTAACTTACTGATATATAATTAGTTATACTTTCTATTTCTGTCATAAAATGAGCACTAAAATGACAATAATTGTCACTTATTAACAGATTGTTAATTACTATTAGAGAAAATAAACCTATAGAAAAAAGAAAAGGGGACCGAAGCCCCCTAATCTAACCAACCAAATATGCGACTAATCACTTTCGCATTCCTTCGCCTTCCATCAGATCCATCATTGCATCCATCCGGGTAGCGCGGGCAGTATTACGCTGTGCACTTAGCTGTGTTGCGTTAGCAGCGGCAGCCATACGAGACACCTTTGTAATCCCCATTTCATTCGTGGGCATGTTGTTGATCAATCGACCATCAACAACCTTCATATCAATCATCTTTTTCATGTTACCAGTACTTAACGTGTAAACTAATTAAACCTAAATAGAGAATCCACTCCCCAACCTCTTCGTCCTCGTCGCGTAGGTAAATAGAAAAACCAATTAGCGGTCCAGTTAAAACCCTGTTCTGTATCTCTATCTGCCAAAAGTCGACCATAGGGTAAAGGTACAAAATATATTAGACGTCTGTAGGTAATGGGTTATACCCCCACCACGCGCGCACGACCCGCCACGGAAAACCGATTTATTTTCGGGAGGGGGGGTGCGATTTTACGATTCTTTCCCGGATTTTTTGCCGTTTTCCCGGAAGACATTAGCCCACAATCAGCCGTCCACCTGTGCAATCATTGGGCATTTTACACGCACGCAAACAACAGGCAGTCAGCCCGCAATCGGCCACGCCACGCCCGCCGCGCACAGGTAAAAAGAATGCGAACGGCAAGAGGGAGCCGTTAGCCCCCGCGCCCAATCCGTTCTCCTTAAATCTGCGAAGATTCCATTTTGAGCAAGGGAGCCGAATCTTGTATGTTGCTGATAGTCAGCGCATTTAAATCCTTTACGAAAAAACTTTTTAGTGTGCAAGTTTTTTTTCCAAAACCTTCGCGATACACTTGCCCTATTAATGTAAAAATCAACATGACCATGACTGCAATCAACCCCAAGAATCAGAAACAATTGAACAAGGCCATCAAGTACTTGACTGACCACAATGCCTATGACCTAAAGCGTAACGAGGCTGAAGGAAACGACGACATAAAGGCCTACAAGAAGTACGACCGGCTATGTGAATCCACCTTTGACAAGTACTTGGATGCTATTGAGTTTCTGCCCAAGAATCAGGTAGCCGCTATCATGAAGAGCGAACTTTATTAATCAATCAACCGGCACTACTATGAAAAATCCAACATTCACCAAAAGAGAACTTGCTATGATGGTTCAAGCGATTGGGCGTTACGAGGATGTCGCATACAACGAGGACGGCAAGAAGGGTAACGACAACTTGCGCAAGGCGGTTTACAAAATATTCGCCAAAGCCGATGCGATGGGTGTTCCTGTTTTCAACGAGGAGAACTATCTATATTGATTCAAAAGGTTGACTGACGAGTCCTAAATGGACGAAACATCCTCCGGGATGTCTCAACCAACACTAAAATTCAAAATGAAAGAACTGATTGACCTTCTTGAAGAAAAGACCTTCCATTGCGGATGGGCTAAACCTTGCGAAATCTACATCAACCAAGCGTACCGACAAGGTGTGGTAGTGAGTGGTGATAAGGTTGACAACTACAATGTCGCATATGTGATGCCTAATGGTCGCATGTATGTCAAGAAAGTGACTGCAAAAGATTCAGAACGAATCTTGAAAATTGATATGTGGAAAGCATTCAATAACGATGGAACCACATTCTCCGCTTGGGGATTCTAATCTATAACCTGAAACTATGACTATTTCAAACCACTCAGTATTCGCAATTGTATGCCGTCACTTCATTGGTGATGTGAATCAAGAAACGCTTGTAGATATGGCTAACACACTTGCACCATTCGCAGAGAGCCTGACGAAACTGCACGACACAGAGGAGCCACACATTGTGGCCGCTACCATCCTTCACGACTACTGCGGCCTTTCAAAAGATGACCCGCACTTCCTACCTCGTCTAACCAAATAAAATAAACTGACATGGCTATTATCGCAACCGGAAACGAATACAAAGTGCAATTCGGCACGATTCAAGAACTCGATGCCGTCATTAAGATGGTCATCAAAGGAATTCCTGACGGATTCTTTG
>Ga0181564_10001988_pt1 | contig 18114 bp, 8 predicted proteins | sample 011ome_24_FD_134512 | JGI IMG/M metagenome (GOLD analysis project Ga0181564, IMG submission 134512) | Coastal salt marsh microbial communities from the Groves Creek Marsh, Skidaway Island, Georgia - 011513CT metaG (megahit assembly) | ecosystem: Environmental > Aquatic > Marine > Intertidal zone...
ATCGCGCGCGCGGTCGGCGCGCGCCTTTGCGCGCAGCGCGTCCCGGTGCGCGCCGGCGCGCGCCGCCCTTTCCTCGCCGGCCCGCTCGTCCTCCAGGCGCTCCCTCTCCCGCGCCGCGCGCTCGCGCTCGACCGCCTCGCGGCGCTCGAGCGCCTTCTCGCGCGCGACGCGCTCGCGCTTCGCGAAGAGCTCGGCGTCGAGCTCGGCGCGCGTCACCGGCGGAGGCGGCTTTCCGGGAACCTTCGCCGTCGGAGGCGCCGGGAGCCGGTGGAACAAAAGCGGGCGCTCCACCGAGGCGGACCACCGGGGCGTAAAGTCGTCGCGTGGCGGTACGAGTTTTTGATCGAGTTTTTGATCGCGCGTTTGTGCCGCATCGTCCGCATCGTCCGTGCGTTTCCCCGTCGTGGCCCCGTCGTCCGCGTACCGCAGGTCGAGGCGAACGACGAAGTCGCGCGCGAGAGGCTCGACGATGTCTTTTTCCTCCTTCGCGTCGCGCGTCGCCTTCTCGGCGGAGGGCTTCGGGACGCCGTACGCCCCGAGCGCGCCGGGATGCTCGTCCCGGGGGACGCGCGCCCGACCGCGTCCCCGGGCGACTGGGGTATCTTCGGAGCCTCCCGAGAGTCGCGAGGCAGACACCCCCGAAGGCACCGCGCCCGCGAAGCGCAAGCCCTCCGCCGCGCGCGCGTTCCCCGGATCCGTCTTCAACACCGTGCGCAACACGCGCTCGGCGTCGTCGCTGAGCCCGTCCGAGCGCAGCGCATCGGCAACAGCGAGCGCCGCGTCGAGCTGCGCGTGCGTCAGCGCGGGCGTCCCGCGCCCGGACGCCCGAGGCGTCCCCGACTCCACCCACGGCGGGGGCTGAAACGCATACGCCGATTTCTCGGGAGACGAGACCGCGCCATCGTGGCGTTGCTCGAACGCCACCGCCGCGCGGTGGCGTTCCATCGCGCGCGCGTGTTCTGAGGCGACGACGTGGGCGCGCGCGGGGCGCGCGCGCGCCACGGGCGGTCCCATGGGCCCATACTTGGGCATCGCCGAGGCGTGCGAAACGCGAGGGCGCGTTTCAAAGTGGAGATTGGCCCGTCCTTCACTCCAGATTTGTGTCGTCTCAAAAGGAGTCGAATCCACGTACCACGCGCACTTCGACCCGCACCGGAACGAGGAAGATGTCGCGGGGCAGCGGCTCGACGCGCGAAATGCGCACGTGGCAGGAAACCGTGAGCAAGGAAGACAAGTGCGTGCGCGCCGCTCGATCTCCGAGCGCCATACCCCTGTCGTCCCGACCCTCCAAAAGCCGCTTTTAGTAGCTTCGATTCCCCGTGATTCTCTTTTTTTCCCGGCTGACCACCTCATCCCCTCGCCGCTGCAGGATCACGAAGAAGTCGGAGAAGTACTTCTTCGACCGCGACAGGGTTCGTTGGGTCGAGTGGGAGAAGGAGGGCGAGGCGTTCGCCGAGGTCGCGGGGGAAGAGGCGGCGAACCCCGCGAAGACCAAGCAGAACTTCCCCACCACGAAATCGCGGATATTCAGCGTCGTCGACTGAGAGCAGTCTGATGCGAGTTGTAAAAGGTATCGCAGAGTTTTGAACGAGCCGCGGCTCGTTGGTGCTCCTCCGCTCTCTTCGCTCGCCCAGCACACGTCGACGCGCGTCCCCTCCCTCGAGCGCGGCTCGCGCATCGTCTCCGGTGGAGGTTCTCGCCCGGGACCCGTTTCCGCCATGGAAACCCCGGCCTCGCCCTCCGCGACCCACACGTCTGGGACGGCGCCGAAATCCCCGGGAAGCCGCGGCACGCGCGGCGTTTCGCTCGCGGTCGGCCCGAGGCCCGATCCGCCCTCCGTGTCGGTGAGCGCGCCCGCGGGGTACGACGAGCCCACCGGGACGCTGCAGGTAGAGGTCAGCGAGCCACACAGGGTCGGGGACGGTTTGTCCAAGCACGTGGAGTACAAGGTGACGTACTGGACCACGCTGCCGCAGTACAAGTCCACGAGCGGATGCGTCACGCGGCGATACAGCGACTTCGAGTGGTTGTGGAAGATGCTTCGCGGGTCCATGGATGGGATCATCGTCCCCGCGCCGCCGAGCAAGACCCTGATGCCCAACGACGACCCAACATCCGCGGCGATCGATAAGCGGCAGGCCAACTTGGCGCTCTTCATCGCGCGCGTCGCGGCGCACCCCGTGATGCGCGAGAGCGCGGACCTGCAAGTCTTTCTCGAGGAAGCCGATAAAAACTCGTGGAGCGAGCGCGTGCCTTGGTACGAGCGCGGCGTCACGAGCGACGCCTTGAAAGGCGTCAGCGACTGGTTCCACAACACCGTGCGTCTGGATGACACGGGGACGGCGGCGAATCTGCTCGCGGGCGCGGCCGCGGGCGCGGCGGCGGCGCAGGGCGCGGCGGCGGCGGCGGCGTCGAAGGCGCGCGGCGCGGCGGCGGGCGCGGGCGCCGCGCCCGGCGGATCCCCGCACGCCGTGGACCGCGTCCCCATGCCCGCGCTCATTTCTGGCCAGCCCTCGACGCCGGCGAGCGTGGCACACCTGCCGGGCTCGCCCTCCGCGACCGGTCGGCCGGGCGCGGCGGGCTTCGAAGGCGCGCCGGGCGCGACGGCGCCCACGGATGGGATCCTCGAGACGCAGCATTTCCTCGAAGTCGCCGAGTACGTCTCCAAGCTGCGCGGCCGAGTGGACAAGCTGCTGCTCGCCACCTCCGCCCTCGTCAAGCACAGCGCGCACACCGGTTCCGTGCTCATGCAGTTCGCCGCGGTGGTGTCCGACCTGGAAGAGACGGAAAACAGAGCCGCGCGCAGCTTCCACGAGGCGCGCGTCGCGGCGGCGGCGTCGTCGAGCGCGTCGTCCGCGGGAAGCCAGACTTCCGGCTCGGAGTCGAAGATCCAGTGGACCGACGCCGCCATGCTGTTCGTGGCCACCTCGGGGCCGCCCCGCGCGCAGGCGGAGGCTGTGATGGCCGCGTTCGTGGAGCCGCTGGAGGCTGCCGCGGCGCTGTGCGGCGCGTGCGCCAGCGCGTGCGACGCGAGGAAGGCCATCGTCGAGCACTACAACCGGCTCTGCCGGCAGATCGCGCGGCTTGACGCGAAGATCGCGTCCATGGGCGTGCCCGAGCCCGGCCCGAAGCGCGAGGAGAAGCAGAAGGTGGAGCTCGCCGCGTCGGACCTGCGCATCGAGCGCACGCAGGCCATGCTGAGGTACGAGCGGTGCGTCGAGCACATCGAGCGCGAGTTGCTCTGGTGGCACACCGAGCTCGCCACCACGCTCGGCCTAGCGCTAAAAAACGTCGTCGCCGCGCAGGGCGCCGCCGCGGGACACGCGCTGCACGCCTGCGTCGGCCACTTCGACGCGCTCGGGGAGGCGGTGGCGAACCCGCCGTCCGCGTTCGTGGAGCAGAGCACATAGCAGAGGCGAGGAGACACACGAACGCGCGAAGAAGAGAGACTCTTTCTGAAGGAGGAACGAACCAAACGACGCTCTCTGCCGCGAAAGTATGACATACGTACTACCGCATGGCGTTCGCGTATGCGTTCATCGCCCGCTCGTCCATGGGCACGATGTGCCCCCCCGGGTGCTCGAGCAGCTCCGCGGAGAAGAACGCCTCCGCTACCTGCATCGCCTGCGCGGGGGGGTTCATCGTGTCTTGCTTTCCGACGACGTGCAGCGACCGCACCAGCGGCTCGACGGGAGGCACAGCCTCGGCGAGGTTTTCCGGTATCGCGTTGCGCATCTCGCCGTCAGCCTCCGCCGCCGCCGTCTCCACGCGCATGAGCTTGCGCACGTCCTCGCCGCGCGCGGTGGGGAACGCGGCGCCGACGATCACGGCTACGGATGGTCTCGTGCCGCCCTTGAGCCCGCGCCCGCACGCCACGGCCGCGAGCATGGCGCCCTGCGAGAAACCAAAGACGCCGTCGAAAGGCGCGCGCGCGTCCAACAGCGCCAGGCTCTCTTCGATGCCCGAAAGCTCGGTGGCTTCGAACGTGCGCACGCCGGGGGGGAGGTTCCACCAGGCTCTGCCGTCACCGCCGGTGCTGTGCGGCCCTTCCACGAAATCCCACTCCCACGTCTCCGACGTCGCCGCGACGAGAGGCTGCATGTAACGCTCGAAGCCGGCGGCGTTTCCGCCTTTCCCGTGAAGCGCCACCATCTTTCGTTTCTTCGCGGCGGATGCCGTGGCCGGGGGCATCGCTCGAGACCGAACGGACCCGCGGCGCGCGCTCGGCACGACGAGCGCCGACTTGGGATAGGCGCTCGCGCGCGAGCACCCTGTCATCGAGAGCACCACCTCCGCGGGCGCGGTGTGGTCTCTGAAGAGACCACATCCCGCCTCCGAGACCCTTTTTTCTCCACTCGCGGCTCATTGAGAGTCACCTTCAACTGAGAAGAGGGGAACAAGAAGAAGGCACCCGAAACGCCAAATCTTCTCGGACGCGACGCCACAGCGCACATCGCGCGCCGCTCGTGGCCGTCGCGAAGAGCGCGGAGCGGGCGCGTGCGTGACGCCGGAAGCGCACGAAGCACCGCGGTTGGCGGCGCGTCGTCGCATCGGCGCGGCGCGATGAGCGTGGTGCGCCGGCCTTCGTCCGCCAACGCGGCGGAACGCGTGGCCGGCTTCGGCGCGCTCCAGAGTCTCAGCGAGAACAGACCGAGGACGAGCGAGGGCGCGGGACCGCTCGGTTCCGGGTTCTTGTCATCGAATGACGCGTGCGAGGCGCACGGCGAGCCGGTGTCGCACCTCAAGGCGCTGAGGGACACGGCCCGCGAGCGCCGCGGCGTCGGATTCGACGACGAAAACGACGAAAACGACGAAAACGCACCGCGGTTCGGCGCCGCGCGGCATCCGCTCATCGCGCGCGAACGCGACCCGGCACACATCGAAGCCGACCTCGAAGACCGCGGGCCCACGCACGCGAGCGCGTCGGTGTTCAATCCACCGCCGCGAGTGGCGCGCCGGTTCGAACGCAAGCCGCCCCCGTTCGAGCGCCCGCCGAGGCCGGCCACGGCGCGCGCGCCCGACGCGACGGCGACCGCGACGACGCTCGCGGATGGCGCGCCGCCGCGGGACCCGCTTCCCGGAAACGCGTCGGCGATGATCACGGCGGCGACGGGTCTTTCGCGTGTTTCGGAAAACACGCAGCATGTCCCTCAGCAGCCTCTCCTTCAGCCTCCCTCCCACCCTGAACGTTCCACGTTCCACGTGCCTTCGCCCCCTTCCGCCCCGGCCGCGCCTTCGGTCCCGACCGTGCCCGCGCACGAGGTGGCCGCGCTGGTGGCCGCCGCGGTGGCCGGCGAGCCCCCCCGGGCGCTCGCCTCGGCGAAGGGCGCGGCCGCGGCGGCGATGGCGTCCGTCTCCGAGACGGTCCGGCGCGCGGTGACGGACGCTCGGCGCGAGGGCGCCACGATGGGCGCCGCGGAGGCGAGGCTGGCGCTCCAGCGCTCCGCCTCCAAGGCGGAGAAGGCGGCGCGCGCGGCGGCGGCGGCGGCGGAGGCGTCCGCCGCCGAGGCGGAGGCGGCGCGCGGCGAGGAGGCGCGCCGAAGGCGCGCCGCCGAGGCGCAGCTGGACGTGTTGCGGCGCGCCGAGAAGACCGCGGCCGAGAAGAAGAGAGGCGAAGCGCTCAAATCGAAGAGGGCCTCGAGCGCCGACGCGCCGGCGTCCGCCTCCGACGGCGCGCGGCTCGTCGAGAAGAACAAGGCGCTCCGCGCGCGCGCCGAGGCGATGGCCGCCGAGCTGCGGGCGCTGCGCTCGGCGGCGGCGCGGGAAAAGACGCGCGCGGACGACCTGGAGCTGCGCCTGGCGCGCGCGGAGGTGGCGAAGGACGCGGAGACGGCGCGCGCGGCGCGCGAGGAGCGCGGCGCGCGGGACACCGTCGCGCTGTGCGAGCGGAAGGTGGCCGCCGCCACGGAGACGCTGGCGAGCGAGCGGCGTCTGGCGAAAGACGCGAAAGACGCGTACGAGGTGCTCGTGCGCGACGCCAGGGAGGCTGCCGAGCGCGCGTGCGCCGCCGCGCGAGAGGAGGCGCTCGCGCTCGCGGCGGACGCGCGGGACGGCACGCGCGCGCTCGCCGCGGACCTAGCGGACGCGCGGCGGCTCATGGCGGAGACCAGCGCCGCGGTGGCCGCGAGCACGCGGCGCAGGCTCGCGGGGGGCCTGCGCCGCGCGGCGGCGGCGGAGCGTGCCGCGCGCGACGCGACGGAGCGCGCGCGCGACGCGGAGTCGAGGCTCGTCGCGGCGGAGGCGCGCGGCGCGTGCGACCGGGAGGCGGCCGAGCGGGCCTCCGCCGCGCTCGCGGCGCGCGAAGCGCGCCTCGAGGAAAGCCGCGCCGCGCGCGAGGAGGCGAACGCGAGGCGGGACGAGGCGCTCGCCGCGGCGCTGGAGGCGGCGGCGTCGGCGCGCCGCGAGGCGGCGGCGGCGTCCGCCTCGGCGGAGGCTGCAGGCGCGGAGGCCGAGGCGGCCTGGAAGGCGGCGGCGGAGGCCGAGCGCGAGGTGGAGGAGGCCGCGTTACGGAGGAGGGAGGCGGACGCGCGCGGGTTCGCCGCCAGGGTGCGCGCGCTGCGCGCGCGCTACTTCTCTTCGGGGCGCGAGGATGAGGACGCGGGCTCTTCGGACGCGGGGGATCCGCGGCGCGCGCCGGACCCGAAACTTTCGGGAGCTTCGGAAACGAGCCCGTCGAGGTCCGGCTCGCGCGCGGTCCGCGCGCGGCTGGACGCCTCCGGGCTGGTGGAGGCCATGCTGGACTTCAAGCGCCGGCAGAGCGAAGCGGCGGCGGCGGGCTCGTGTTCGTCGGCGCGCGCGGACGCGGAGTCGCGGATCGAGCTCGGGAAGCTGGAGGAGTGCGTCTTGGTCACGCTCTCGGGCGACGCGATGGCGGCGGCGTCCGCGCAGGGCGCGCGCCGTGGGCGGCGGGCGGCGCAGAGCGTCGCGGCGCCCGCGCTCGCCATGAGCGACGAGGACGTGCTCGATCTGCTCAACCTTTGAGCCTTGTCGACCGTCTGTTTTCGTTCGTATCAAAGGTTAGAAATACGAAAGTGAAGTCGTTAGGTACCATACGGTACGGTACGCGTTTCGGTGAAACCTCTCGCCGCCGCGAAGGACGTCCCTCGTGATGATTTCCGCGGCGACGCGCGCGGATAGTATGTAGCGATACAACAGGACTACGTCATCGGATATGCACACGTCCGCGTACTCGTCGCGACGCCTCGTCGTCCACCTTACTTTTCCCGATAGGGCGATAGGGAACACACGCGCGTGACGCACGCCGCTCACGCCGGCGGCGTGCGCGCGGGTTCTTCAAACGTTTGTTTCCCCGGGTTCGGCTCGGGCTGAGGCTCGTTCGTCGGCTTGGACGTCTCCTCCGCCCGCGCGGGCGCCGGCGCGCCCAGCCCCGGCCCCGGCCCCGCCGGGGGCCACGCGAACCCGCCGGCGGCCATGCCCATCGCCGGGTGGAAGAACGGCATCATCATCGGCGCGCCGTTGCCGAAGAAGGGCGCCCCGCCGGGGACCGGCCCGACGGGGGCCGCGCCTCCGGCGCCGCCGTCCGCGGGCGCGCCCCCGCGCGCCGCCGCCGCCATCGCGCCGAACACGTTGGCGAAGGGTCCCCACATCGCCGCGGGGGGCGCCGGGCCGCCGGGCCAGGATCCGGCGGCTCCCGCGCCCACCGGGACGGCGCCACCGAGCGCGGCGGCGACGCCGTTTGCGAAGGGCGCCGCCGCGACCGCCGTCGGCGCGCCCGCGCGCATGTCCGGCGCGGCGAACGCGCCGGACGTGGCGCCGGACGCGCCCCCCGACCCCGCGGGACCCGCGCCGTTCCCGGATCCCGAGCCCGCGGCGGCCCCGGGGCCCCGCTGGCTTCCCGGCGCGGGCTTAGGCGCCGCGCGCGCGGCGGCGGCGCCGTACGTCCGCCTGGCGGGCGCGGCGGCCACCACCGGCGCGGTCGCCGCGGCGGCGGCGGCGGCGGCGGCGCCGTCCCCGATGTCGGGCACGGGCACGCCCTTCTTCTTCGCCGCCGCGACCACGCGCTCGCGCAGACGGACGTTGGTCGCGGCGAGCGCGCGCATCTCGCCGAAGAGCGCCGCCATCTCCCCGCGCAGCGCCGCGTTGGACGCCTCGAGCGCGCTCGCGCGCCCGTTCAGATCGTCGTACTGCTCGTGCTTGCGGCGGATGGTCTGCCTCGCGCTCTCCCGGTTCGCCTGCACGCGGCGCTGCCGCTTCGCCTCGCGCTCCTCCTCCGTCTCCTGGACCTTGTTCGGGCCGCGGCCGCGCTTCTTGCCGCGGCTTCTCGCCGCGTCGTCGTCGTCGTCGTCGCCACCCTTTTTCCCGCCCCGCTTCGCGCCCCTCGCGCCGTTCGCGGCCCTCCCGGCGGCCGCGGGCTTCGCCTTCTTGCTCGTTCTTGCGCGCGCGTCGGCGCCGTCCCGCGGCTCGCCCCTGCCCGCGCGCTTCTCCAGCTGCACGCCCGCGTCCGCCAGCTGGAGCAGCGACGTGAACCCGACCGAGTCGGGGTCCGCGCTGCTCTGCCTCTTGAGCTCGGGGAACAGCGTCTGCGCGCGCGCGTCGTTCAGCACGTCCGCGTTCTGAAAAAGTACCGGCAGCGCAGCCTTACCGACCGCCGCATTCGTCACAGCGGCCGGCACGGCACCGGGCGCGCGCGCGTCCGGGACTGTTTGCTCATACCCGGGACTGTTTGCGTCGTTGACGGGCTCTGCGCCGCGCGCCTTTTGCCGGCCCCAGTGGAGCGCATCCGCGGCGGACTGTTTGCTCATACCCTCTCTCGGGGGCGACGCCGCCTCCTTCCGCGCCTCCTCGGGGGGCGTCATGCGGCGCCCGCCGCGGCTGCGCGCGCGCTTCGCCACCGCGGGAACGGGCGAAGGTGAAGGCGAAACCTCGTCGGCGGATTTCGTCTCGTCGGCGGATTTTGACCTCGCCTCTCCGGAGGTGGCTTTCGGCGTGTTCTTTTCGCCCGCGCCCGGAGGATCCGGGGAGGCGCGCGACGCGGGAGGCGCGTGTCTCTTGCTCGGGGCCATCCCGCGCGCGCGGAGGCGACGACAATACGCGTCTGGAAACGCGCGAGTGCGAGTCTGGGGATGACGTGACAGGGCGTGCGTGCGCGGGGTGGGGAGGACTCGGTCAGGACGCCGTCAGGGCCTCCGACGGGTCGTTTAAAGCGCGCGGAAAAGAACCGCGGGAAAAAGCGCACGTTCGATCGCTCGCGCGCTGGCGCCTCTCCGCGGTCGCGGGTTCGCCGCGATTCCATCGCCGCGGCCAGCTGGGAGCGCGGGAAGATGCGCGCGAACGCGAACCCGCCCTCGCGCGGATCGGCTCCGCGCGTCGGCTCGCGCGCTCGCGCGCCCAGCGCCGGGCCGTGCTCTGAAAAAGTACATTCGCATTCGGGCGTGGCGCCGAGACACTTGGCAAACGACCAAGTGGCCAGGCTCGGATGGGGCGCGTACCGGTCGGGTGAAGACGCGGGGCTCGTCCGGAAGGGGCGGGTTCGGACGGTGCGGTGTCCTTCGCGAGTTCGTGCGCGCGCGCTGGGTCCGCGCGTGCGTGCGCGTCGCGTGGAGTGCTGCGCGTCGGCCGCGGCACCGCCCTGCAGTCGTGGCGAAAATATCTCTTTTTCGTTTTCGCCCTCGCATGGGCAAACAGTCTCATGTGGTGAGACATCAGAACTTCGAAAAAGCCTTCTTCGTTTTCATCTTCGGAACTTCGGAGGGCTGGCTGGGCTGCTGGCCGATCGTGAAAAAGAGCGAATCACGCCTTTTGATCGGGTTTCCGTCGGATTATTTCATCGATCGAGCGCTTCAATCGTGGGTCGAACTCATCGGATCTCGTGAACGCGAGGATTTTGCGAAGGATTTTGATGATCGCGTTTTTCGCGAGATAGCGCATGTGTGTCGATGTGCGTGGCGTCCGCGTTCGCGCCTCAGGCGCGGCACTTGCGAGAGGCGCACGACCGCACAGGCGGCGTCGTCGAGTCCTACCTGGGAGGTAGACCAAATCGGTTCGCGCCGGGTCTCTCGGGACGAGAGCAGCGCGGAGGTGTGGGAGTTCTCCGGAGGTCCGGAGAGGAAGTTTCGACCGTCGGCGGTTGCTCTCGAGGCGACGCTCCGGTCCGGATGTCGGGACGCACGAAGGCTGTCGAGCTCCTCGACGCCATCGAAGGGCGCGCGGGAAGCGCTTCGACGATGTCCACGAGCGTGGACGACGGCGACGCGCTGTTCGGGGTGGTTCTCACGTCGAGGTACGTCACGCGCCACCGAAAGACGACGGCATCGACGCCACTCGCGACGACGTGCGCTCGAAAGCCTCACCGCCTTCGCGACGCGGCGCGAGGCGCGCGCGCGACGGGCGCACCACCGCGAGACGCGCGCCGCGTTTCGAGGCGCGAGATGCACGCGTCATAAGCGACGTCTCGCGCGAGGTTCCGCGCGTTCGCGTCGCCTTCCCTGATCACAACGCCGCGCGATCGTCCACCCGCCCCGCTCTGACCGTCGCCGTGCCTTCTCTTGCTTTCTCCGCCGCCCATCGCAGATCTGTCGACGGGACGCTGAGTCTCCCCGCCGAGCAGTGGCCCGCGGTCCAGCGCATCGTCCCGGGAACGCCTCTGTTCCTGTACGATACCGTCGAGCGCACGATATCGGGGGTGTACGAGGCGGTACGTCCGCGGCCCGCCCACCCCTCTCCAATCCTTCCCTCTCCGCGCCGGATCGCGTCGACAGAAACTCGCAACTGCGCGCGCAGTGGCGCGCAAATGGATAAGACGCGGCCACTTTCCGGTGGTTTCAGCGATTTACCTTACGAGCACGCAGTCTCGCGTTTGTGTAAATTCGCGTTTTCGCTCCCTTTTCGCTGACGTGAACGCTCTTCTTCTCTTTTCTAAAACGTCGCGCGCAGATCTCTCGCGGCGAGCTCGTGTCCTCGTCGGCGGCGGTCCCCGCGAAGAGCGCGTGGAACAACGCGCCCCTGGAGAAAACCGAAAAGCTCCCCGCGCGCGTCAAGGCGCGCCTGGTGCGCGGCGAGCGTAAGCTCTCGCCGGCGGCGACGGCGGCGTGGAAAAACGCCGAACCGACGGAGGGCGCGACGCTCGCCGGCGCGGCGGTCGCGTCGCTGGTCCGCGCGCTCCTCGGGCCCGACGAGCGCGCGGACGGTCCGCGAGACAAAGGCGCGTTCGCCGCCGCGCACGCCTCCGACACGAGCTCCATCGCCTCCGACGCGAGCTCGCTCGCGCGCGACACGTCCACGGTGTCCACGGTGACGGTGACCGCGTACGACGACGGCGCGTGGGAGACGGTGAGCGGGAAGAAGGACCGCGCGAGGTTGAACGATCGCGCCAAGAAAAACGCGAGGGCGTCCGGTGACGCTCGGGACGAGGCGCGCGCGCGCCGCGCGCGCGGAGGCCGCCGCGCGTCCGACGACGGCACCGGTCAACGCTTCGGCGATACGCGCTCGGAGACGTCGGGCGGGTTCGAGAGATGCGCTCTCGCCGGCGGAGGCGACTTCGCGCGCTCGGCGTCCAGCGAGAACGGCTCGGCGTCCTGCGAGGATCGCGCCGTTTCCCCCAAGCCGCCCAAGGGGTGGGCGGCGATCCTCACCGGGCGCGCCAGCTCGGCGCAGCTGACCCCCTCGGAGGCGGCGGCGCTCGCCGCCGAGGAGGCTGCGAAGGAGGCTGCCGCACTCAAGGAGCTGCGGGCCAGGGAGGAGGAGGAGGCGGCGAGGGAAGCCGCCGCCGCCGAGGAGCGCCAGAAGGCGCGCGCCGCCGCCGCCGAGCGCCGCGCCGCCGAGGCGAAGGCGGCGGCGGCGCGCGCCGTCGCCGGCGCGCCCGCGTCTAAGAGCGCGACCCGCGCTCCGGAGGAGCCACCGACGCGCGCCGCGATGGCCGCGGCGGGCTCGCTGCCTTCCAGCGAGCGCGCGAACTCGCCCAAGCCCTCCGGGCCCTGGGCGTCGGTGGTGCTCGGCGCGGGCGCGGGGGCCGCCGCCGCCGCGACGGACGGCTGGCGCTCGCTCGTGGAGGGCACGCTCGACGCCGAGGCGGCGCCGCAGGTCACCGTCACGCTGGACGGCGGCGCGGACTGGAACCGCATCGGCGACGGCCAAGACAAAAAAACAAGCGGGCGCGCGTCCCCCGCGAGCGGGACGCCTCAAAAGGCGCTCTCCCCTCTGGAGAGCGCGCCGGCGATGCCGGTTGTGCGCGCGGCGAAGAAGCTCCCGGAAGCGGCGCCCGCGCGCGCGGAGACGCTCCCGGGGGGCATCTCCGCGCTCGAGCCCGGAGTCGCACCCGCGCGGCCCTCCTGGTCGGGCTGGGCGGTCAAGAGCCCGCCCCCGAAGGTGGACCTGAAGGCGGAGATGGAGGCGGCGCTCGTGACGCGCGCGGCGTCGCCCAAACCCGCCGGCGGAAACGCCGGCTCGGCGCCGGGGTCGCCCGCGGTTCTCTCGCGGCGCGCGGAGGGCGACGCCGCCAACACGCACCTCGCCGCTTCTCCCAAAAAGAAAGCCGGCAAAGCCAAAGACGCGTTGGGGGTTCTCGCGCCGCCGCCTCCCGCGGACCGATCGGTGCGCGACCGCGCCGGCGTGAAGGGTTCGCAGACGGACGCAGCGGCGCAGACGCGCGGCGCGGATCGAACGCGCGAACGCGTCGGGTCGTTTTCGCCCCCGCCCCCGCCGACGTCGCCGCCGCTGACGCTCCCGGGCGCGTCGCGGTTCCCGCCGCGGCCGTTCGCGCCGCCGCCGTCCCCGCCCCGCGCGCCGGCACCGGCGGCGCTCCAGCCCCGCCTGGACGCCGCCATCGACGGCGGCGTCCCGGCGTCGTCGCACACGGCGCGCAGGGCGCTCGCCGCGCGCCTGGGCGCGGAGATGCTGGACTCGGCGCACGTCAAGCCGGATTCGCGCGGCGCGGCGACGCTCGCCGCCGAGCGCCGCGCGGCGGATGCCTTGATCCGCGCCGCGCACGCGCAGGCGCAGGATCTGTTCCCGAGTGCCGCCGCGGAGGTTTTCGGGTCGTTCCCCACCAACGCCTGGGTCCCCGGCGCGTCCAACGTGGACGTCGCGCTGGCGCTCCCGGACGCCGTCGTGAGCACGCCGCGTCTGAAGATGGAGGCGCTCGAGGCGCTCGCCGCGGCGCTGCGCCGAAACGCCTGGGCCGAAAGCGTCACCGTCGTGCACAGCGCGCTGCGGCCGCTCATCTTCGTCAGCACGCACACGGCGCACTTTCATTCTGGAGCGACAGCGAAAGCGGGCTCGAAGCCCGCGGACGGGTTAGCGTCCGCCGCGGCGTCGCCGCCGCTGCCGCCCGGCCCGCCGCCGTCGTCGGCGGCGGCGGGCGCGTCGCCGCCGCCGGAGCTCGGGACGCCGCTGGAGGTGCACATCTCCGTCAAGGACCGCAACCACAAGGGCGCGGCGACGGTGAAGTTCCTGCGCCAGGCGGAGGCGGAGTACCCGGCGTTCTCCTCGGTGCTGTGCGTGCTCAAGGCGTGGCTCGCCAAGAAGGGGCTGCGGGGCGTGTACAAGGGCGGCATAGGCTCGTACTCGCTGGCGCTGCTGGCGCTGCACGCGCTGCAGCGCAAGGCGCACGACGACGCCCGGGCGGCGGAGGCGGCGGCGGAGGCGGCGGGGACCGACGCGGCGGAGTCCGCCGCCGCCGCGGTACCCCCTAAGAAGGAGAAGGACCCGACGCGCGACGCCGAGACGCTCGGCGCCTCGCTGCTGTACTTCCTCGAGTTTTACGGGCAGCAGGTTGACCTGACCAAGGCGGCGGTGGTGGCGCACCCGCTGCGCCCCACGGGCAAAGCCGCCAAGAAGGCGGCGGCGGCGGCGGCGGCGGCGGAGTCCCCGGAGTGGGGGGTCGTGCCGGTGCGCGTGCCGGGGGACGGCCCGCCCATCGCGGCGGTGGGCGCCGGCGGCCTGACCGTCTCGGACCCGACGCAGCCCGGGCACAACGCCGGCGGCGGGTGCTTCGGGATCGCGGGCGTGCAGGCGTCCTTCCGGGAACAGCTCGCCACGCTCGCGGCGCTCCCCGAAGACGCCTCGCTGCTCGGCGCGCTCGTCGCGCCCGTCGCGCCCGGCGCCTCGAGGTTCGTCGTGTGACCGGTGAAGTTGAGGGTGTATTTCTGGATGGAAAAAGAACAGGTTCTATCACGTAACTACGTATTGGGAAAGGAAAGAAGAGACGGAATCGAAGCGAGGGGGACGCGCGGAAGCGAGCGCGCCGGAGCGCCTTTCGACGTTCGGGGGGTTGGCGGCGCGCGGATCCGTTTGAAGACGAGCGCGTCGCGCGGCGCGACGCGTACCGCCGCCGCGAAGACATTTATAATGCATGATAACGCAAGCAAGCTTAACACATTTACATCGGTAATGCATGATAACGCAAGGCAATGCATGATAACGCACGCAAGCTTTTACTTTTACAAAGTAATACCGCCGACGCGACTCGCGAAGGGATCGCGAAGGGATGTTCGAGACGTTTCTCATCACACGAACTCGAACGCGTCCTCCGCGGGGCGATCGGACACGGACGCGTCTCCTTCCTCGCGCCCGAAGAAACACGGAAGCGCCGCCGCGACGGCGGCGTCGGCGAGCGCGTCGAGGTCCGTTCCGCGTCGCGCGCGTTCCTTTTCGTCCGACGCAAACGCATCCTCCACGCGCACGACCCGCGCGCGGAACAAACCGGAGTCCTCCGCGGCGGTCTCCACCAGCAGAGTCACGGCGTAGGTCTCGAAGCAGTTCGCGAAGGGCAGGAAGACGGGCCCTCCTCCGCCTCTGAACGCCGCCGCCGCCTCGAACGCGCGCTTGGCGGCTTCCGCGACGATCGCGAACGAGCGCGAAGTCCATGCGGGTCGCGGCGTGAGCGTCGTGAGGAACGCCTCGAGGCCCTCGACGCGGCGACGCACGGCGACCCGCATGGACGCCCGCGACCCGACGACGAGCGCGAACGCGCGCACCGTCGAGCGGCGCGTCAGTCGCGCGCCGCTCGAGTCCGTCCCCGCCGTCCCGGAGCGCTCCTCCGGGCGGAACGACGGGCCACCGCCGTCGCGCGCGTCGATGGCGTCCGCGAGCGCCTCCGGTTTAAACAAACCCGCACGCGAAAAGTGGTGGTTCGCCACCACGAAGCCCGGAAGAAAGGAGGCTCGCTCGGTGTCTTTTTCTTTCGATTCTTTCGGATCACCGTGACTTCTCGCGTCGCCGGTATCTTCGCGCGAGTCGTTTTCGTTTTCGTTTTCGTTTTCGTTTTCGCTCTCTTCGCTCATCACGCGCCAGTCCATCACGCGGTCCCAGCGGATGAGCCTGTGCGGCGCCCACTGGAGCGAACACGCCGGCGCGCGGGGGTCGCTCTCGACGCGCCAGCCCCCCGCGCGCCGCAACGCGGCGGCGGCGCCCGCCGCGCCCGGCGACCCCGCCGCCACGGAGGCGCGCCTGGTCGCCGGCGATGCCTGGTCCCCTCCGCGCGCGACGCGCGCGGCCAGCGAGGCGGTGAGAGACACCAGGCGCTTGACCCGCCGCCGCCCCTCGGCCGGGTCGGGGAACCGCGGGCGCGCGGACCAGACTTTGCGGAACGCGTTGGTATTCGCGCGCGTATCCAGACGTTTTTTTTTTTCGCGGCGGACGGTTCCGGGCGCTTCTCCCCCGTCGCCTTCGTCGTCCCCTCCCGTCTCCCGGCCGGTCTCCATGCGCGGCAGCGCGATGGACAGCACGTCGCGCAGCAGAGCCGCGCACCGCCTCCTCCCCTCGGCGTGCGCGCCGAAGACGGCCATGCTCGGGTCGGAGTTGACCTCCAGCAATCTCGGCGCGCCCGACTCCGCGTCGACCAGGAAATCGAGCCCGAAGAGCTCGAAGCTCCCGCCTTCGATCGGCACGAACCCGGCGGCGCCCCCGGCTTTGCCGCGCGCCGCCGCGAACGCGTCCGCCGCGATGGCGCGTATGCGCTCGCGAAGCCGATCCGCGCACAGATCGAGCCGGCCCGATCGCCCGGGTTCCTCGCTCGCGGGAACCGACGAGGAAGAAACCGCGCGACACACGTCTTCCAGCGACGCGTGCGTCGCGGGCGGCGTATCGAGTTCGTCCGCGTTTGAGTCTTCGCCGTCTCGCGATTTTCCACGCGCCGCGGCGGGGCCGCGCGCGCGCACCCTGTGGTTGGTGGCGTGCGCGCGCAGATCGCACAGACTGTCGCGCCCCTGAACCGGCGCGGAGGCCACGAGGCCCACGACGTCGTCGTGCACGTACGCGCTCGCGTCGCCGGCGACGAGCGCGTGCGCGCGCAGGTGGAACTTGAACTTTTGATTCGGTCGCCCCGTTCGGTCCGCGGCGTTCGGTTCGCCGCCGCGGCGTTCGTCGCCGTCGAGGGTGGCGGACTCGACGTACCTCTGCGCGACCCACGGTACGGTCGCCGCGCACGAGCGCTCGGCGTGCGCGTTCATGAACCGCTCGGCGCGCGCCACGTCCGCCGCGTCGCCGGCGTCGAAAAACACGATGTCGTCGCCGCCGTTCGACTCGGAAGCCTTGAGCGCCCACGCGCCGCCGCGGCGGCGCACGGCGCGAGGCACGGTCTTGACGCGGAGAGCGGACTCGCGGTCCGTTCGGGAATCCCGAAAGTCGCCACGACCCTCCTCCTCGTCCTCCTCGTCCTCCTCGTCGCTGTCTTCCGGGTCGATCACGAACGTCTCGGGCATGGACGCGTACGCGGGCGCGTTGTTTTCGCCGACGGCGTTCTTGTGCCTCGAGAGCGTGGTCGCGAGATCGGCTTTTCGCGTGAGCGCCGTGACCAGCAGGAACCGATTCGCCGCGGAGGTTCCATCCAGCACGCCGTCCCAGCTGATATCCCGGCCCTTCGCCCACTGCAGACGAGCGTCGCGCGGGTCATCCACGTCCCTGTGCCACCCTTCGAGCCTGAGACGCGCGGAAGCGTGTGGGGCGTGGAGGCGGAGTGTCAGCGTCTTTTTCGGGCGTTTCTGGGATCGATCGATCGATCGATCGACGTCGCTCGCGGTGACGGTCGTGGCACGCACCCGTCGAACGCGTCCTCTAGAATTCGTCGCTCGTAGTTGGTGGAGGGGGAGAGGTACACGCCGAGACGCGCCTCGCCACCCATCACACAGTACCGCGCGCGGGGCGACGTGAGGGAGACGACCTGTCGTTGTTCGTTCGAAGCGCAACGTTGGGGGGAGTCACCGTCTTGGGAGATTGCCTGGCAATCACAGCCCGACCTTTTCGGGGTATGAGAATATCGTGTTCCGGCTTCGAAGAACGTTCATTCCCTCGCGCGCGCGCGGCGCGGCAGGGCCCAGACAGGAGAGACATGCGCCCGCGGCGTTGGGATCGCCTGCGCGGAGCTCTGGGTGCGTCTCCTCGACGTTCCCGTTCCCACTTTTGAGTCGCCTCGTCCAACCCGTCCCTGACACGATCGCTCCTCTTTTCAAACTGTCTACAGGAGTCTGCGTGGCGATTTACGCGCTCGCTCTCGCGGTGCCCAGCCTGCCGTCTTCGGACGGGGAGCCCACCCTTCCATGGAACCCCGGCGTGGGGGCGGGGACCCTGTACGCGCGAGCGGGTGTCGGGGGCCGTCGAAGACTGCTCGAGTCGTGCTTGGAGAACGAACGCGTGAACGACGTGAACGAGTGCGTGGCGTGCCCAACGGATGCCATCAACGAGGAGGGCGATGATTCGTCTGGGTCTGAGACCCACTGCGAATGTCCGGCGAACTACCGCGTCCAGTCGTTGGAGTGCGTGGAATGTGTCGTCGGGTCGACGCGCGCGGCTGGGGATAACCCTTTGGTCGACGGGGACACGAATTGCGAGTGCGCGACTGACGAGCGAGTCGTCGACGGCTCGTGCTCCGCTTGCCCCGCGGGCACGACGAATGTCGCCGGAGACGACCCTCTCGGGGGCAACACGGAGTGCACCACGTGTGCGGCAGACTACCGCGTGAACGACGCAAACACGTGCGTGGCGTGCCCAACGGATGCTGTCAACGACGCGGGCGATGATTCGTCTGGGTCTGAGACCCACTGCAGCTTGTGTCCGGCGAACTACCGCGTGGAGTCGTCAGCGTGCGTTGCATGTGTCGTCGGATCGACGCGCGCGGCTGGGGATAACCCTCTCAGTGCCGGGGACACAGCTTGCGAGTGC
>Ga0181564_10001989_pt1 | contig 18114 bp, 13 predicted proteins | sample 011ome_24_FD_134512 | JGI IMG/M metagenome (GOLD analysis project Ga0181564, IMG submission 134512) | Coastal salt marsh microbial communities from the Groves Creek Marsh, Skidaway Island, Georgia - 011513CT metaG (megahit assembly) | ecosystem: Environmental > Aquatic > Marine > Intertidal...
CCCGGGATACCGTCGATATATCCATGTTAATCTCTTGAGCGATATCCTTTAAAATCAACGGTTTGATTTTTGTTTCATCGCCGGTTAGAAAATACTCTTTTTGATGGGTGACTATGGCATTCATCGTTCTGAGTAAGGTGTCTTGTCTTTGTTTGATGGCGTCGATAAACCATTGAGCGGCATCGAGTTTATGTTTGATAAAGGTGACGGCTTCTTTTAGACTTGGGGTCTTGTCTGCACCATCTTTATAGGTGTGCATTAACGTTTGGTACGCAGGAGACACGTGTAATTCTGGCGCGTTTCTGCCGTTGAGTTGTATGTCTATAGATCCGTCTTGGACCATGAGTGTGAAGTCAGGGATGATGTGTTCCGTGATTTTGCCTTGTTCCGTAAAGGCACTTCCTGGTTTGGGGTTTAATTTTTCTATCTCATGCAATGCTTCCCTAAGCGTATGCTCCTCCCACTTAAGACGCTGCATAATTTTATCATAGTGCTTTTTGCTGAATGCATCAAAGGCTAGTTCTATGAGTAATTTTGCGTTTTTTACCGCTTCTGTGCTTGTTTTTCTGGATAGTTGAATCAGAAGACATTCTTCTAAAGTTCGTGCACCTACGCCTGCTGGATCAAGTTTGTGCAAGAATTGCTCCATCACCTGCTCTATTTCATGTTCGCTAGCTATCAGATTTTCGTTAAAGGCGAGGTCGTCGAGTAAATCGAGCATAGGTCTTCTTAGATAGCCGCTTTCATCGATGCTTCCGATTAAAAAGGCAGCGATTAACCACTCTCGTTCGGTGGTCATCTGTTGGTTGAGTTGGTCTATCAGGGATTGGTAAAAACTTTGACCAGCTGCATAGGGTATTTCTCGTTCTTCTTGTTCCGCGTAGTTGTTGCTTTGCGTTTTGTAGTCGGGAAACTCGTCATCGCTCAAATAATCATCGATATTGACATCCTGAGCATCGATCTCTTGAGTATCATTCTCGTATAAATCATCCTCATAAACGTCCGATACGTCATTGTCCAACTCCTCTTTTCCTTTTTCTAGCGCTGGATTTTCTTCGAGTTCTTGCCTGATCCTTTGCTCGAATGCCTGTGTAGGCAACTGAATCAACTTCATGAGTTGAATCTGCTGGGGGGATAATTTCTGAGAAAGTTTAAGTTGTAGGTGTTGTTTTAACATGTCTTGAAGCTACATTAAGCAGCGGTAAAGTCCAAGTTAAAATTCTGCATTTTGCGGAGTTCTGGGGAATGGAATAACATCGCGGATGTTGGTCATACCAGTGACAAACAGTACCAATCGCTCAAAACCTAAGCCGAACCCGGCATGTGGTGCCGTGCCAAATTTTCTCAGGTCAAGATACCACCATAATTCTTTGGGGTCGATTCCCAGGGCTTCAATGCGTTGTTCTAGCACAGCTAATCGTTCTTCCCTTTGTGACCCACCAACGATCTCTCCTATACCAGGGAATAAAATATCCATGGCCCGAACTGTTTTCTGATCCTCGTTGAGTCTCATGTAAAAGGCTTTTATCTCAGCGGGGTAATCGTACAGTACTACGGGGCACTTAAAGTGCTTTTCTACCAAGTAACGTTCGTGTTCGCTTTGTAGATCCACGCCCCAACCTTCAATGGGGTATTGGAACTTTTTCTTTTTGTTCGGGGTGCTCTGTATCAATATCTCGACTGCTTCGGTGTACGAAAGTCGGATAAATTTATTTTCGGTGACAAATTTTAATTTCTCGATTAGGGATAGCTCACTTCGATCAGCCTGTGGCTTTGATTTTTCTTCCTCGAGCAAGCGAGCTTCCAAGAAATTCAAATCTTCTGTACAGTGGGTAAGTGCGTCGTTAATCACGTACTTGATGAAGTCCTCTGCCAAGTCCATGTTGTCCCATAAGTCGTTAAAAGCAACTTCTGGTTCAATCATCCAAAACTCAGCCAAGTGTCTTGAGGTATTGGAGTTCTCGGCCCTGAAGGTTGGCCCAAAGGTGTATACTTTACCTAGTGCCATGGCGTAGGTCTCGGCCTCTAGTTGGCCCGATACGGTGAGGTTGGTTTCCTTACCAAAAAAATCTTCTTTGTAATCTACTTTACCCGCTTCGGTCAGTGGTGGATTTTGAGGGGCTAGTGTAGTCACTCGAAACATTTCACCCGCTCCTTCTGCATCTGACCCGGTAATGATGGGGGTGTGGACGTAATAGAATGATTGGGTAGTAAAATAATGGTGAACGGCATAGGCCAGCCTAGATCGCACTCTCATTACTGCGCTAAAGGTATTGGTGCGCACCCGCAGATGTGCTTTTTCTCTCAGGAATTCAAGCGAGTGTTTTTTGGGCTGAATGGGGTATGTTTCTGGATCAGAAGTTCCATAAACTGTGATATCTGAAACTTTCAGTTCATATTTTTGTCCTGCTCCTTCAGATTCAGTGATGTCTCCAGTGAGTTTTAACGCTGCACCTACGCTGATCTGTTTCAATAAGGCGGGGTCGTACTGCTCAAATTCGACCACGCACTGAAGATTTTGACCGGTTGATCCATCGTTTAGCGCAATAAATCGGTTACTTCTAAAACTGCGTACCCATCCCTGAACGGTAATGTTTTTAGCTGTTTTGTCTTCTAGGAGCAATTGGCAAATCGTAGGCGTTTTCATAGTCAGCTTGTATAGGCAAATAAGGAAACAAAGATAATTTATTGATCTGAATCATCCGGGAGGATATCCAGGGGGATTTCTTTTAAGGTGTTTTTGTTGGCAATACTTCGCTCCAATGAAAGCAATAGGGCAGGTAGCAATACAAGGTTTGACAACATCGCCAGTAATAATGTGATGGACACTAAGGCACCTAAGGCGATGGTGCCGCCAAAATCGGATACGGTGAATATAGAGAATCCGAAAAATAAAACGATGGAGGTGTAAAACATACTCACCCCAGTTTCTTTGAGTGCTCCGTATACAGAGACTTTAATTTTCCATTGATGCAAGACTAATTCTTGTCGGTATTTGGCCAAAAAGTGAATGGTATCATCTACCGATATTCCAAAGGCAATGCTGAATACCAAAATGGTTGATGGTTTGATGGGAATGCCGACAAAACCCATAATCCCAGCGGTTATGATTAAGGGTAATATGTTGGGAATCAAAGAAATGACAATCATTCTAAACGATCTAAACAGATAGGCCATAAATAGGGAGATGAGCAATATGGCTAGTACTAGTGAGATCATTAAGTTGGTGATTAAATATTCTGTTCCCTTGAGAAACAGAAGTGCTTTTCCAGTCGTATAGGTAGTGTATTGCTCTTTGGGAAAAAGCCGATCGAGTGTTTTGTCTAAACCGCTGTACACCAATTCCATTTCCTTTGTTCCTAGATTTTTAATTCCTGTGGAAATTCGGGTGATTTGCCCGCTGGAATCTGTGAAGGCACTGAGTAAGTTATTTTGTGACTCACTGCTGTTGAGAATGGCTTGGTTGATAAAACTTCGCTCTTGTGGACTGGGCAATTCATAGTATTGAGGTAAGCCATTGTAGTAGGCTTGTTTGGCATATTTAACCAGGTTGACTACAGATAGTGGCTTGGCCAGATTTTCTTCGGTTTCTATGTATTGCTGTAGTTCATCGATTCGCTTCAAGGTGGCTGGGCGATATACCCCATTTTTTTGTTTGGTTTCTACAACAATATCCAAGGGCAATACGGCGGTAAATTCCTGTTCGAAGAACCCAATATCTTGGTAAAAAGATTTGTTTTTGGGCATATCCTCAATGGGTGACCCCGAGGTTTTGATTTGGAAAATCCCTATGATACTGATGGCTAGTGCAGAAATGGCTATCATGTAGATAGTTACTCTGCGATGGCGCACGACCTCAATGGTCCATTGTACAAAACCCCCGATCCATCTTTTTTCTAAATGTTTCAGGTGCCTGTCTTTGGGCTTATCCATCATACTGTAGATGATGGGAATGATGGCAATGGACAAGAGGAAAATACCCAAGATATTGATTGACGCTACAATGCCAAATTCTTTGAGCAAGTTACTGTTGGTCAAGGCAAATGTGGCAAACCCCGAAGCAGTGGTCATGTTGGTCATCAAGGTGGCGTTGCCCACTTTTCCAATCACCCTAATCAGCGAAAGCGCTTTGTTTCCATGGTTCTTTACTTCCTGTTGGTATTTGTTGATCAAGAAGATACAATTGGGAATACCTATCACGATAATCAATGGGGGAATCAGCGCGGTAAGCACGGTGATTTCGTACCGCAACAATCCCAAGATACCAAACGACCACATAACGCCTATGATTACCACGGCCATAGAAATCAAGGTGGCTCGGTAGGACCTAAAAAACAAAAAGAAGATTAGGGTGGTCACCACCAATGCGCCCAATATGAAAAGCCCAATTTCATCGATAATGCTTTGTGCATTCATGGTCCGTATGTAGGGCATACCAGATACGTAGGCATTCAGACCGGAGTTCTGTTCGAACTTTTCTACCAATGGGTTAAACTTCTCCAGTATGAAGGTTTTTCTGGCTGAAGTATTAACGATTTTTTTGTCCAAATAAATCAACGTTCTCACGGTTGATGTCTCCTTGTTGTATAGGATTTGTTCGTAGAACGGTTGGGAGATAAAGAAATGTTTTAAAGATTCGGGATCAGGTGTTTGTTCCACATCTTCGTAGTAGGGGCTAAAAGTAAAACGGTCTCCCGATTCGCTTTTTTTGAGCGTGCGTACATTCTCGGTGGAAAGTACCAAGTCTACTTCGTCCAATTTTTCCAGCGAGCGGCTAAATTCATGCCAATGCCCTAAGGATTCGGCAGATATTTGGTCCGCATGAGTGATGGCGACAGCCACGATATTGCCTTCCTCGCCAAATTGAGATAAAAAGTTTTGATAGGTGAGGCTGATCGGGTGATCAATAGGCAAAAGATTGGCCTCCGTGTTGGAGAACCTCATGTACTTCCATTGGGTAGCCAGCGCAGCAGTGATTCCAGCAATTACCAGAAGGATCAGTAAGCGATTTCTAAGAATGACCCGGGCGATAAGTTGCCAAAATCCGTTGGTTTTCATAGGCGTATGTCAAAGCTGGGCAGCATGTGTTCTGCCACCAATGGATTAGACGGTCATGATTTCTTTTTCCTTAACGCTGTATAACTGTTCTACTTTAGCGATGTATTTGTCGGTAAGTTGTTGCACTTTGTTTTCCGCGTCTTTGAGCACGTCTTCAGGTAACTCTGCAGCCTTTAAATCTTTGTTGGCCTCTTGACGCGCTGATCGGACGCCTACTTTGGCATCTTCTGATTCTGCCTTGGCCATTTTGGATAGTTCACGCCTTCTTTCTTCGGTTAAAGGCGGGATGCTGATAATGATTAAGTCTCCGTTGTTCATGGGATTGAAGCCTAAGTTGGCGACCATGATTCCTTTTTCAATTTCAGAGATCATATTTTTCTCCCAGGGCTGTACCGTCAGCGTTCTCCCATCAGGTGTATTGATATTGGCTACTTGAGACAGGGGAGTGGGGTTTCCGTAGTATTGAACCAAAACGGAGGAAAGCATAGCTGGGCTAGCTTTGCCTGCGCGCAATTTAACAAATGCTTTCTCTAAGTGAGACAACGCCTTTTCCATCTGCTCGGCGGCGCTGTCCAATACGAATTGTACTTCTTCGTTCATGGGTGTTCTCTTAGGCGTTTACTATTGTTCCCACTGCCTCACCGCGCACAATGCGCAACAGGTTACCTTGGGTGTTCATATCAAATACAATGATCGGCAGTTCATTCTCTTGACTCAAAGTAAATGCCGTGGTATCCATCACTTTAAGTCCTTTTTTGATCACCTCATTAAATGTGATGGTGTCAAATTTAGTGGCTGCAGCATCCTTTTCGGGATCTGCGGTATAAATACCATCGACACGAGTCCCTTTGAGGATTACGTCTGCTTGTATCTCTATAGCCCTAAGCACCGCGGCAGAGTCTGTGGTGAAGTAGGGGTTACCCGTTCCTCCGCCAAAAATAACCACCCGTCCTTTTTCGAGGTGCCTCATGGCTTTACGTCGGATAAATGGCTCGGCTACTTGATTGATGTGAATGGCAGATTGAAGACGAGTCGGCACACCGATCTCTTCTAAGGCACTTTGCAAAGCGAGTCCATTGATGACGGTGGCCAGCATGCCCATATGATCTCCTTGAACTCGATCCATTCCATTGCTCGCACCGGATACCCCCCTAAAAATATTTCCACCTCCAATTACAATGGCTAGTTCAACACCAGATTCAACGACCTCTTTGATCGCTTCAGCATATTGTGAAATGCGGGTTGGATCTATGCCGTATTGAAGATCACCCATCAAGGCTTCTCCACTTAGTTTTAACAGGATGCGTCGGTATTTCATGGGGCTTGTTTTGGTGCCACAAAAATAATCAAAAAAAAAGAGTCTGTGCCTTAATCCATCCCTTTCCAATCATAGAGGATAAAAAAAAAGCTGCTGGACAACCAGCAGCTTAGTGGATACATCTTGTAGATGAATTAACCTAAGGCTACACGAACAAATTCGGTAACAGTTAATCCTTTGTCAGCTGTTTGCACATATTGTGCTACAGTCATGGTGTTGTCTTTGATGAATTCTTGGTTAACCAAGGTGTTGTCTTTGAAAAAACGTTGAAGTTTCCCTTGAGATATTTTCTCCAACATAGCTTCTGGTTTACCTTCTTGGCGCAATTGATCTTTAGCGATTTCAATTTCTTTATCGATGATCGCTTGATCTACTTGACTTTCGTTGAGCGCCACAGGATTCATAGCAGCTGCTTGCATGGCAACATCTTTAGCGATGGTCTCGCAACCTGGTACAGAGGCAGATAGACCTACCAAAGTAGCGATGCGGTTTCCAGCGTGGATGTAAGAACCTACAAAAGGTGCAGACAGTTTCTTGAAACTTCCTATTTCAATTTTTTCTCCAATCACACCGGTTTGTTCCGTCAATTTTTCTTGAACAGACATCCCGTTAAAATCGGCAGCAAGAAGTGATTCTAATGAATCAAATCCCATAGCTAAATCAGCTATAGCATGAGCTAGTGTAGTGAAGGATTCATTTTTGGCTACGAAGTCAGTTTCGCAGTTTAGCGAAATCACAACTCCTTGGTTTTGAGCTGCATTTACTTTGGCGATGGCAGCACCTTCAGTTGACTCACGGTCAGCTCTGTTAGCGGCTACTTTTTGTCCTTTTTTGCGCAGAATTTCAATCGCTTTTTCAAAATCGCCATCAGCTTCCACCAATGCTTTTTTGCAATCCATCATTCCAGCACCTGTGGTCTGTCTGAGTTTGTTTACGTCTTGGGCGGTAATATTAGCCATGATATTTGGTATTAAATGATTAGCTCAATGCAGCGATTAGGTCTGCTTTTTTCATCGTGGCTGCACCAGCGATATCGCTAGCAATGGCCAATTCTCTCAACTCGGCTACTGTTTTGCTTTCTAGGTCTACAGTAGTTTCTTTGATCTCAGCAGCTGCTTCCATCGCTTCCATTTGAGCATCGTCAGAAACATCTTTATCTGCCTTGCGGTCAGACAAACCTTCTGTAATAGCCGTAACTACACTTCCCATAATGGCTTCGATTGATTTTGAAGCATCATCATTGGCGGGAATTACAAAGTCGATTGGTTTTGGATCACAGTTGGTATCCACCATAGCGAACACAGGGATGTTCAATTTTTTGGCTTCTTTCACAGCGATGTGCTCTCTCATGGTATCTACCACGAAGATAGCTCCAGGTAGACGAGTCATATCAGCGATGGAACCTAAGTTTTTTTCCAACTTAGCACGCAAACGATCCACTTGTAATTTTTCTTTTTTAGAGAGCGTTTCAAACGTACCGTCCGTTTTCATACGGTCGATAGAACTCATTTTTTTAACAGCTTTGCGAATAGTCACAAAGTTGGTCAACATCCCACCTGGCCAACGCTCAGTGATGTAGGGCATATTAACTTTTCCAGCTAAATCAGCTACGATGTCTTTGGCTTGTTTTTTGGTAGCTACAAACAATACTTTGCGGCCGGAAGCAGCAATTTTCTTCAAAGCTTCGTTAGCTTCTTCTAATTTTGCCGCTGTTTTGTAGAGGTTGATTACATGGATTCCATTGCGTTCCATGTAAATGTATGGAGCCATGTGTGGGTTCCATTTTCTGGTAAGGTGACCAAAATGTACACCTGCCTCCAAGAGGTCTTTAACTTCAATTTTTGCCATTTTTTTACTTAGTTTACGTTCTTAATAATTTTTAGCAATATCCCTTGTGCAGCGCACGAGACATTTAGATGCTAAACTAGTTGCCCGCAGTGCGGACTCTATGGTATTTGGTGCCCAAAGGGCGGTTTCAAGGAACAAAAAAGTGGTTTTCCAAGGGAAAACCACTGTAGTATTAACGTTTGGAGAACTGGAAGCGCTTGCGTGCTTTCTTTTGTCCGAACTTTTTGCGTTCCACCATTCTTGGATCTCTGGTTAAAAGACCTTCTGGTTTAAGGATCGCTCTGAATTCTTCGTTGATGGCGCAAAGTGCTCTGGAGATAGCTAAACGAATCGCTTCAGCTTGTCCGGTAATTCCACCGCCAAAAACATTTACTTTAACATCGTATGAACCTTCTGTTCCAGTTAAAGAAAAAGGTTGTTGTACTTTGTATTGTAGGGTGCTTGTAGTCAAGTACTCAGCCAAGTCTTTCTTGTTTACGGTGATTTGGCCTTTTCCTTCAGTCACATAGACGCGGGCAACAGCAGTCTTTCTTCTTCCAATTTTGTGAATAGCCCCCATTATTTGAATTCTTTAAGATTAATTACTCTTGGTTTTTGCGCTTCTTGTTGGTGTGCAGCTCCTTCATACACTTTTAGGTTTCTGAATAGCTCAGCTCCCAATTTGTTTTTAGGCAACATACCTTTGATAGATTTCTCTACCATGCGTGTTGGGTTTTTAGCCATCAGTTCAACAGCAGATAAACTGCGTTGTCCACCTGGATATCCCGTGTGACGCACATAAGTTTTGGTTTGCATTTTGTTTCCAGACAAGTGGATTTTTTCGGCGTTGATCACCACAACATTATCGCCACAATCTACGTGTGGGGTATAGTTTGGTTTGTTCTTGCCACGCAACATTACGGCTACTTTCGAAGCCAAACGACCCAAAGTCTCTCCTTCAGCATCTACCAAAACCCACTCTTTTTGAACGGTGTTTTTGTTGGCTGAAACAGTCTTATAACTTAATGTGTCTACACTCATAATCTTCTAATTAAACACGTTGTTCCCTACAAACGGGCTGCAAATGTACATTTAATTTGCGATAATGCAAATCTGTAATTTCAAATATTTCTAATTTTTTTCAAAAAAAGTCACTTATTAATGCGCTTCTAACCAGTTAGATCCTGATCCAATCTCTACCTCTAAGGGAACGGCACAGGTATAGGCTCCCTCCATTTCTTTTTTTATCAACGCTGTGAGCTGATTTTTTTCCGGCAAATACACCTCGAATACCAATTCATCATGCACCTGTAGAAGCATTTTGGAGTGTAGGTTTAATCGCTTCATGGACTCGTGAATGCGTATCATCGCTACTTTGATGATGTCGGCTGCTGATCCTTGTATGGGTGCGTTTACAGCATTTCTCTCAGCGGCACCACGCACGACTGGATTCGATGAATTGATGTCTTTTAGATACCGCCTACGTCCCATAACCGTTTGTACATATCCGTGTTCTCGGGCAAAGGCAATCTGTGATTGAATGTAGGTATTCAGTTTTGGGTAGGTAGCGTAGTAGGTTTCAATCATTTCTTTGGCTTCGCTTCTGCTCAGGTCTGTTTGGTTGCTCAGTCCAAACGCAGATACCCCGTAAATGATGCCAAAGTTGACTGTTTTGGCTTGACTTCTTTGCGATTTTGTCACCTCTGCTAGTGGGATATCAAAAAGTTTTGCCGCTGTAGCGGTGTGGATATCAGCCCCTTGCTTAAACGCCTCAATCATGTGGTCTTCCTGGCTGAGCGCCGCAATGATTCTCAATTCAATTTGAGAGTAATCCGCAGACATCAGTTCATATTGATCGTTTTTAGGAACAAAGGCTTTGCGCACTTCGCGTCCTCGTTCAGTTCTTATGGGGATGTTTTGCAGGTTTGGGTTATTGCTGCTCAACCTTCCAGTAGCGGCTACCGCTTGCATGTATTCGGTGTGTATTCGGTGTGTGTTTTTGTCCACCTGGGTAGGTAATGCGTCAATGTAGGTGCTCTTAAGCTTGGCCAATCCCCTGTATTCAAGTACTTTGCGCACAATTTCATGATCTTTAGCTAAATAAGACAACACTTCTTCTGAGGTGGCGTACTGACCTGTTTTTGTTTTTTTTGGTTTATCGACCAGTTTTAGTTGTTCAAACAGTATTTCTCCCAATTGTTTAGGCGAAGCGATGTTAAAGGTGGTACCCGCACATTGATAGATTTCTTGTTCCAGTGTATTGAGGTCTCGTTCCAGTTCTATGGAAAGTTGGTGGATAAACGGTTGATCCAAACTAATTCCAGCAAGCTCCATGTCCGCCAAAACATCGATTAACGGCAATTCTAACTCCTCGATCAAGGAGGTATTTTCCGCTTGAGCTAGTTCCTTTTTGAACAGTTCTGCCAGTTGATACGTAATGTCCGCATCTTCACAAGCGTAATCAGCCAACAAGGCAGGGTCGACTTCTCTGATCGATAGTTCTTGTTTTCCCTTACCGACAAGATCCTGGTAGCTGATGGGTTGATAGTTGAGGTACGTCTCGGCCAATACATCCATGTTGTGCCTCATGTCTGGATTGATTAAATAATGCGCAATCATGGTATCGTACCAAGGCGCTGATACTTCGACGCCATAGCGTTTAAGTACCTTAAGGTCATACTTTAGATTATGGGCTATTTTTTCCACTTGGGTTGACCTGAAAAATGGCTGTAGCTGTTCCAGGGCACCTTGTATTTGTTGGGGATCTGGGCCTAGCGGAATAAAATAGGCTTTGTGGGCTTCCCAGCTCAGCGATATCCCCACTAATTCAGCCTCCATAGGGTTGAGTGACGTCGTTTCTGTATCAAAACAAACACTCGGTTGCTGGCAAAGTGTTTCCACCAAAAGTTTTAATCCCAGACCGGGGTGTATCACCTGGTAGTGGTGGCTGGTTTGTGCCAAATGTGTTCTTTGGAAACTTGTGGAGGGCTCTGCACCCCGGGTAGTGGGGGCTGGTGCATCAAATAAGGAGTATTGGCCTTGACCCGGAAGAGCAGGTGCTGCGTTTGCTGGGGCAGGTGTTTTGTTTGAATCGGGAATTGACTGGGAGGCAGTTCCGTTTAATTTGTTGTATAGTTGGTCAAACTGAGTTTTTAGTCGTCTGAATTCCAAGGACTCAAATAGTTGGGTAACCCGATCCATGTCGGGTACGGATAGTTCAAAGTCTTGAGCATCAAAACGAACATCACATTGAGTATTGATGGTAGCTAACTGTTTTGAAAGCATCCCCAACTCTTTAGCACCCTCAATATTTTCACGCATTTTACCTTTTAGCTCATGGGCGTGGGCCAACAAGTTTTCCATCGTGCCGTAGGTCTCTATGAATTTCTTGGCGGTCTTATCTCCCACACCGGGTAGACCGGGAATATTGTCGCTTGCATCACCCATCATCCCCAAATAATCGATGACCTGTTCAGGTCGTTGGACCCCAAAACGTTCTTGAACCTCTGGAATACCCCAAATTTCAATACCATTACCCATGCGCGCAGGTCGATACATCAGGATATGCTCGCTGACCAATTGGCCAAAGTCTTTGTCAGGGGTTACCATGTACACCAAGTACCCTTCTTTTTCTGCCTGTTTGGCCAAGGTTCCAATTAAATCGTCCGCTTCCATGCCTTCCTGTTCCACAATGGGAATGTGCATGGCTTCAAGAATTTGGTGGATATAGGGAACAGCTATTTTTATGGCTTCTGGAGTTTCAGATCTATTGGCCTTATAGGCTTCAAATGCTGCCGTGCGCTCATGACTACCTCCTTTGTCAAAACAAACCGCCAAATGATCCGGTTTTTCTCGGTTGATCACATCGAATAAAGAATTCACAAATCCGTATATGGCGGAGGTTTCCATGCCATTAGAATGAATACGTGGGCTTTTTATCATCGCGTAATACCCTCTGAATATAAGCGCATAGGCGTCGAGCAAAAAGAGTCTTTTTTTTGGAGTCATAACGTTAATTTCATGGGTAAATCTACAAAAGAATATCGGCTTACCCCATGATTTTGTTCGGTGAAAGGACCAGGGTATGGGGCTTTTGTTTTTTTGTTTCTTTGTAAAAAGAATCGACTATGGAGGTTGAAGTTTGTGCCCACACCATTGCCTCGGCCTTGACCGCTCAGCACGCTGGTGTTCAACGGATCGAGTTGTGTTCGGCGATCGGCGTAGGGGGAGTAACACCCTCATTTGGAGTGATGGAGCAAGTTCGCAGACAACTGAGGATTCCAGTCCACGTATTAATCCGACCTAGAATGGGGGATTTTACCTACACACACCACGAATTTGCTTCGATGATTTCGGATATTTCACTGTGCAGAAGTTTAGGGTTTGAAGGGGTTGTTTTTGGTGTACTGACTAAAGACAATAAAATCGACCAAGTGCGCACGCGTCAGTTGCTCTATGCGGCACAGGGAATGAAATGCACCTTTCACAGGGCCATAGACTGGTTGGACGACCCAGTTGAGGCAGTATCTGTATTAGAAGACCTGGGCGTGGATACGGTACTTTCGTCTGGAGGGGCGTCATCAGCTATGGAGGGTTTGGCTACCTTGGAACGCATGCAACTCAGGGCTAAAAAGATGACCGTGATGCCTGGTTCTGGGGTAAAACCTGATCAAATTATGCGGTTTAAATCCGCAGGTTTTCGGGCCATCCATCTATCGGGCATAGTTCCTGAACAGGTATTGGAGTCACCACCTAAGGTGCCTTTGATTTCTCCCAACCTTATGGCAGAGCAATATCAATACGATACTTCGGCAGAAAAAATCAGACAAGTTTGTGAGGTCTTAAGAAAACTTTAGGATCCATTGACTGCGAGCATCCTATATTTGCCAAAAATTTGATGATGCGCTGGGTTATATTTATTGCATTTTATGCGTTTTTTGGAGCTTATGCTTTTCAGGCGCTGAAAACATTACAGCCCAAAGCCTGGGTATGGTGGCTGATTTCCATAGCCTGGAGCGGCGTTTTGGTCTTCTTTATAGCTCAATTTGCTTCAGGAGTCACCTCAAGGATTGGGGTAACCCCCATAACGGGTTGGGCTTTTGGATTGCTGCTATCAGTCATGGTTTTTAAAATGACAGCTACCTCTGTCCTGTTGTCTGAAGATTTGGTTCGGTTTATTGTGGCTGGTTTTCGCAAAGTGGTCGGAGATCCAGCGCCGCTTTTACCAGGTAGAAGAAAATTCATCAGTGCACTAGCTCTGGGCATAGCCTCTCTGCCTTTCGGTGCCTTGCTCTACGGTATGTACAAAGGTAAGTACAACTACAAGGTTTTGTCGTATGAATTGTATTTTGACGATTTACCCGAGGCATTTGATGGGTTTAAAATAACTCAGATATCGGATATACACTCGGGTAGTTTTGACGATCCAGAAAAGGTAGCCTATGGGGTTGACCTAGTCAATGCTGAAAAGGCTGATTTGGTTGTGTTCACTGGTGATCTGGTCAATAACAGTGCTGTGGAGATGAAGCCTTGGGTGGATATTTTTGCTCAGATTTCAGCGCCTGTAGGTAAGTATTCAATTTTGGGGAATCACGACTATGGGGATTATATCGAGTGGTCAAGTGATCAGGAAAAGGCGGATAATTTTGCTGATTTAGTCGGTACCCATGAAAAAATAGGTTTTGATTTATTGCGCAATGAACACCGTGTCATTGAGAAAGATGGTCAACAAATACACCTCATTGGGGTAGAAAATTGGGGTAGAGGAAGATTTATTAAAAAGGGCGATTTGGCCCTGGCCAGCGCTCAAGTACCCAAAGATGGTTTTAAAGTATTATTGTCTCACGATCCATCACACTGGGAGGATGTGGTTTTGAAGGAGGATACCCATTACCACTTGACACTAAGCGGACATACCCACGGGATGCAGTTTGGGGTAGAGATTCCGGGTTGGATCAAGTGGAGCCCAGTTCAGTGGAGGTATACCTATTGGGCAGGTCTATATCAAGAGATGGGCCAGTGGATCAATGTCAATCGAGGTTTTGGATTTATCGGCTATCCTGGTCGGGTAGGTATGTGGCCTGAAATCACCTCTATAGTCTTGAAAAAAGGCACGAATACAGTCGCCTAGTCCTGATTGTCTTGCCAGAAACTTTTTTTTACTACTTTTGAACCGCTAATCAGCCGTTTATGTCAAAATTTGGAGAATTAATCGACGTGCCTTTTCCCGTTCTGTTGCAATTCTACACAGAGTGGAGCGAGTCTGCTCAGCAGATGCACGAAGTACTTAACCACGTAGCCGCTGCTTTGGGTGACAAAGGAAAGGTAATCAAGATCGATGTGGATAAGAATCAAGTCCTCAGTGAAGCATTACGCGTAAAGACACTACCGACACTGATGATTTACAAACAAGGAGAAATGCTTTGGAGGCAGAGTGGGGAACAAGATGCCAACACCTTGCTCATCAAACTCAAGGAACATATATAACCAGGAAGGTACTGATAACAAACAGGCCGGAGCTCAGCTCCGGCCTGTTTGTTTTACTGACCCAAGGTATCAGCTGGTCCATCTCCTAAATCTATTGGGGTTTCATCTTGACTGTAAAAATGACTAAAACGTTCGATATAACTGCTAAACGTTGCTGATTCTTCAGCCCATTGATCCTCTGGATGGAAGGAGGCCCACAATTCAAAAGCTGTGCGGTAACTATCTAGATCACCGACGATATCTTGTATCATTCGCGACTGCTCCTTTATAGGAAGTTGTCCGTAGTAGTCCAAATGATCTTGGTATTGAGCGATTAGATCTCTATAAAGTTTATCTCCTTTTTCAAGAGCGCCTGCTTGATAATACCCCTCAATAAATGGTTCTACGAAGGCGTAAAAACCAAATTGCTGCAGAGGTACATGCCTCATGGCTAGGTCGCAAATCTCTATTGCTTTCTCGTTAGCTCCTTCTGCTATTAGCGCGTTGACTAATCGAGCAAGGTGAGTTCTGAATGACAATCCCTGTACTTTGGTCTGTCCATCGATATACAGCTTCGGATCATCCGAGTTGCCCCAAGTCCATGAAGTGACTATATCATACATGGTTTGCGTATCTATTCGTCCAAACTCATAGCTGTTTTGCTTGGGTGTTTTGATCGGCACAAGTTTATAGGCTAGTCCATCCAGTTGAAGGTAGTCTTGCATCCAGATGTACTCAGCGGGATCAAAACTGCCCCCTGAAAAATAGATGGGGCGTTTCCAGTCATTGTTGGCCAAAATATCCAGCATCAATAGTCTGTTTTTGGGCAATGCGCTCTTAGGTAGATCAATGTCTATGTAATCTACGATCAGCGCACTGTCTTTAAGGGCGACTAAGCCACTTTCCAAAACATTCTTTTTGTTGACTGGAATTCGTATTTTATGGGTTGGATAGTAAACAATATTCAAGCTTGACTCCGGGTATTGGCTCAAGTCAGCCCCTTTATTCTCCAATATATATTTAAATTTCGTTTGAGGTTTTCCGCTGCTGATCCAAGCCATCCAGTCTTGAATAGTCCAGCGGTTATCCGTTATTTCTTGGTAGTATACCGCATCGAGCGTACCAAATCTGTATTGATTGTGGTTGAGCTGGCTAGGAATAGGGTCGCTTAAGTACGCTTTGCGCTTCATCTGGTCGATATACCAGTCAGTGGCCAATAAACTGGTGTTGATCACCCGAACATCGGTTCTGTAGCCTTCTATTTCCTGGAGGTACCAAAGAGGAAAAGTATCGTTGTCCCCTATAGTAAAAATCAGGGCACCACTGTTTTCCTTAGTGGATTTCAAATAGGCTTCTGCTGTAGAACGAGCAGTGTATCTGTTGCTTCTGTCGTGGTCATCCCAGTTTTGAACACCCATCAAAACAGGAGCTGCCAAAAGTCCTAATCCAACAGTCAATGGGGCAGTAAAACGATGGTCTTTGATTTTAGCTAGTATCTCATAGAGCGCCATAACCCCTAATCCCATCCAAATAGCAAACACATAAAAGGCACCAACTAGAGAATAATCCCTTTCTCGGGGCTGAAAAATAGGCGGGTTGGTATAAAATTGAATGGCCAATCCGGTGAATAGGAAAAATACCATCAACACCCAAAATTGTTTTTTATCCTTCCTAAACTGATAGGCGATTCCCATCAAGGCTAGTATAAAGGGCAAGAAATAATATGTGTTGCGCCCCTTGTTTTGGGCTATGTCCTCTGGAAGATTATCCTGGGTGCCTAGGCGATAACTATCCATCCAATTAATCCCGCTTAACCAATTCCCGTGGTTGTCATACCTGCCTTGTATGTCGTCTTGTTTGCCCACAAAATTCCACATCAGGTACCTCCAAAACATATAATTGAATTGAAAATCAATCATATAGGTTAGGTTGTCTGAGAGGGAGGGTGGCTGTATGTCGATATAAGGACCTAGCTCTTTGAGTATGCTGATCAGTTCACTAGCTCCGTAAGCGCCTGAAGAGACATTTTTTCTAACCTCGGCAATGGCTGTTTGCAAATCTTTGTTACCCGCATATTCCGGTTTTGCGGTAAAAACAGGTGCGCCGTAGTAGGTTATGTAGTTTTCGGCGTTTTGTTCACTCCACATTCTGGGTAAAAACCCGGTGTGCTTGGGATCAGCGCCACGTCCTGCATTCTTGTACGCGTTGACAATTTCGTATTTTCCTGTGGTATAGTTTTTTTCGTATTTGGGTTTATCGTCCTTATCTACACCATCACTGGAAAACAAGTTGGTGTAATAGGCACCGAAAAAAGGGCTGTCCACACCGGGGTATTGTTCTCGATTGTAGTAGGCGAGAAGCGATCTGGCATCAGAGGGGTCATTTTCATTGACCACAACTTGAGCATTGGCCCTGATGGGCAACATTAACCAGGTGGAGAAACCTAGAAGCAAGAACAATGCGCAAAGGACAGCTGTATGTGCCGAGCGCAGTGACTTTTTGGAGGTGTAGCGAAGTGCCCAAACAAATCCTAGGGAGATAATAAGTCCTAACAAGAATGATCCTCCATTAAACGGAAGCCCAAATTCATTAACAAAAAACACTTCGGCCCAACCGAAGGCTTTGAGCACATAGGTCAATGAGAATTTATACACCAAGAGTAGGATAGCCACCGAAGCAGCATTGGCCAGGGCAAAGTTCTTTATTGTAGTGGTTGGGTATCGCTTAAAATAATAGAGAAGACCTATGGAGGGAATAGCCAGGAAGCCCATAAATTGAATGCCAAATGTGAGCCCTATGATGAACCAAATCAGCACCAACCATCTATTTCCTCTGGGTGTGTCGATTTCATCTACCCATTTAAGTCCGAGCCATAGCAACAGGGCCATGATCAAGCTAGCCATCGCGTATACTTCAGTTTCGGTGGCATTGAACCAAAAACTATCTGTGGTGGCAAATCCCAAAGCACCTACCAATCCACTGCCCAAAAGAGCGATGTATTTTCTGGAGGTCCAAGTTGTTTGAGGGTTGAGCAACAACCCCAAACGGGTGATGGTCCAAAACATAAACAGAATAGTGAAGGCACTAGAAAACGCGGAAACTGCATTAACCATCAGGGCTATGTGTTGTGCGTCGATGGCAAATAGGGCAAAAAACGCACCGATCATCTGTAATAGCGGTGCTCCTGGGGGATGGCCTATTTGAAGTTTGGCGGCTGTGGAAATGTATTCGCCAGCGTCCCAAAAACTGCCCGTGGGTTCAATGGTAAGTCCGTAGATGCATAAAGCAATAGCAAAACTAATCCAGCCCAAGCGGCGGTTCCAGACCTCAAATAACTGTGGTGTCATGTGTATAATTTGAGGCACAAACATAATGAAAAAACCCTGAGTTTCCTCAGGGTTTCGTTGTTGGCCTACTAGGACTCGAACCTAGAACGACTGAACCAA
>Ga0181564_10001993_pt1 | contig 18104 bp, 18 predicted proteins | sample 011ome_24_FD_134512 | JGI IMG/M metagenome (GOLD analysis project Ga0181564, IMG submission 134512) | Coastal salt marsh microbial communities from the Groves Creek Marsh, Skidaway Island, Georgia - 011513CT metaG (megahit assembly) | ecosystem: Environmental > Aquatic > Marine > Intertidal...
CTTCCTATAGAGCCGTGGTAGACCACCACGTTGATAGGCTGGATGTGGAAGCGCAGTAATGCGTGCAGCTGACCAGTACTAATAGCTCAATTGGCTTGATTTATGCACTGAAAAAAATTTAATAATTTATTTTTTATTAGACATTGATATTTATACTTAACCCCGACCTAACCGTCGGGGTTTTTTTTCATAAAATTTTTATATATCTATTTGATTTCACAATTAAAAAATACTGCTATATTTAATTAATGAATAGTTTTGGTAAGTTAAAGATCTATAAAGACAAGCCAACAATTATCGCAGAGGTTGGAGTTAATCACGAATGCAATCTAAAAAAAGCATTTAAATTGATATCTGATGCTAAAAACTGTGGTGCGGATGCTGTAAAATTTCAAACATATAAAGCAAATGAGCTTGCAATTAAAAACAGTCCTGCTTACTGGGATCTAACCAAAGAAAAAACAACTACCCAAAGAAAGCTTTTTGAAAAATATGATAAATTTGAAGATGTAGAATTTAAAAATTTGTATTTGGAATGTAAGAAAAAAAAAATTATATTTATGAGCACGTTGTTTAGTGTTCAGTTAGTAAATAAACTTTCCAAATTTTTATCAGTACTTAAAATTGCTTCAGCCGATATTACCAATGTTCCTTTGCTAAAAGCTATAAGTTCACAAAAAAAACCAGTACTACTTTCAACTGGAGCTAGCTCATTAGATGAAATAAAATTTGCCTTAAAAGTACTGGATTTACCAAAAAAACAAGTTTGCATAATGCATTGTGTCTTGAATTACCCAACAAAAAATGAAAATGCTAATCTGAATTTTATTTCAACACTAAAAAAAAATTTTCCATTTCATTTGATAGGCTATTCTGATCATGTTTCTCCAGATAAGGATTTAACATCTATAGAAACAGCTTGGTACCTTGGTGCACAAATTATAGAAAAACATTTTACATTTGATAAATCAAAAAAGGGAAATGATCATTATCACTCAGCTGATAAAAATGATTTTTTAAGATTTTATGAAAGGATGAAAAAAATAAAAATCCTAAAAGGAAACTTTTCTAAAAATCTCAAAGGAGAGGCAAATAGTATTAAATTTGCCAGAAGAAGTATTGTTGCTCAAAAAGATATAAAAGTTGGAGAAATATTTTCAGAACATAATCTAACAACAAAAAGACCTGGAATATATATTACCGCAAATAATTGGGATAAGATTATCAATAAAAAATCAAAAAGAAATATTAAAGCTGATACACCAATTACAATTAAAGACTTTTAGAAATATTATTAATAATTTAATATGTGTTATTTTAATCAATTAATTTAGAGTAAGCCTTTATGATATTTTCGATAATAATTACATGCTATAATAGAGAAAGATTAATCTCTAGATGTATTAGAAGTGCTTTGCATCAAAAAAATATTAATCGATATGAATATGAAATTATAGTAGTTGATGATTTTAGTTCAGATGGATCAGTAGATAGAATTGATGAATTTGATAGTTTAATAAAAATTATTAAAAATAAAAAAAATCGTGGGCTTGCATATTCTAGAAATTTAGGCCTGAGAAAAGCAAGAGGTAAATATGTTGTTATGCTAGACTCAGATGATTTTTTGGCTGAAAATTTTTTATTTATTTCTGGTCTTTTCCTGGAGAATAACAATTGGGACGCTGCAGCAACCGATTATTTTAAAGTAAATTTAAAAGGAGTTAAAATTAAAAAAGAGTCAGCAAAAAAAAATCCAATAGCCTGTGGAATACTATTTAAGAAAAAATGTTTAGAGTCAATTAAATTTTATAATCAAAAACTTCGGTTGCATGAAGAAGTAGATTTGATGAAAAGATTCTTGAAAAAATTTAAACTGGGTTTTGTTCATTTGCCGCTTTATCGATACACGAAGCACAAAAAAAGTTTAACTGGGATAGATAAGAAATAAATATTGATTTTTAAAATTTATTTTTATTTATAAATTGTTCCCAAATCATTGATGATTTTAAGATATTTTTAATTGAACTATATCTTGGTTTATAATTAAGTCTGATTTTTAATAATTCAATTTTAGAAATTACTTCCGAAGGATCTCCATCGATTTTATTTCTTATTCTTAACTTTAAATTTTTTTTTGGAAAGTGATCTAGTAAATCTTTAATTGATACTCCATTTCCTGATCCACAATTAATTGTTAGATTTTTTTTTTTATTTTTTAGATAAGTTATTGATCTGTAGATTATGTTATTTAGATCATCAATGTGTAAATAATCTCTTACACCATATCCATCCTTGGTCAAAAAATCATTTCCATAAATGTAGAAGGGCTTATTATTAAATTGAGAATTGCACAATTTTTTTATAACTCCAGTATTATTTAATTGACCCAACTTAAACTTAGTATTTGCGCCACATATGTTAAAAAACCGTAAATTAGCGTGAAGTATTTTTGACTTAGAGAGAAATTTTTCAAATAAAAGTTTATATTTTCCGTACATATTAATAGGTTTTTTTTTATCGTTTTCTTTAAAAGAGGATTTATATGAACCATACACTGCGGCACTTGAGGCAAATAAAAAATATTTAGTGTTATATTTTTTTGAAATATCAACTAAATATTTTCCATACACAAAGTTATTTAAATAATATTTATTTTTTTTTAAATTAGACTCTCTAGCATCAATTTTTGCAGCTAAATGTATTACTGTTTCAAATTTATATTGTTTAAATATTTTTTCAATTTCTTTTTTTTCTTTGATATTTACTTTAAAAAAAGAAATATTTTTATGGAAATTTTTTCTTTTTGAATTACTTAAATTGTCTATCGATACCACTCTTTTTTTTTTTCTTAAAAGATAGGAACATACTGATCTTCCCACAAAACCTTCTCCACCTGTAACTAATATATAATTTGGATTTTTCATTTTTCTAAGTGTATATAATAAAGTTATAAAATGATTAAAAAATTATATCCTGATGCATATTTTAATAATAGGTTTCTTAATGACAGTACAAGAATAAAATCATTTCAGAAAGAAAAATATTTTATCGAAAAATTTACTGGGTTAAATAAAAATGTTTGTGACGTTGGTTGTTCAACTGGAGAATTTCTTAAATCAATTAAGTGGAGTGGTACTAAATATGGTCTAGAAGTTAATGAGCGAGCAATTATAGAAGCAAAAAAAAATGGTATTAGATTTAATAAAAATATTTTAAATATTTCAAATTTTTTTGATGTAGTAATTTTTAGAGGAACAATCCAACATCTTGATAATCCTTTTAATTATTTAGCACGTACACATTTATCTTTAAAAAAAGGTGGATTAGTTTTCTTTTTGGCTACACCAAATATCAGTTCTTTGCATTATAGGCTTTTTCAAGATTTACCCGCACTTGATACTAAAAGAAATTTTTACTTACCCTCAAAAAAATCATTAATTGATTTAATGAAAATTTATAATTTTAAATTTATAGGCTGTGAGTATCCATATTTTAACTCAGGTTATGATAGGCCATTTATGGATTTATTAAGTTTTTTCCTAAAATTTTTTGGTTTACATAATAAAAATATTCCATTTCCTGGAAATATGATGAATTTAGTTTTTAAAAAATGATAAATAAAAATATAATAAAAAAAATTTTTAACATCCACAGATCTTTAGCAGGAAACGGCAATAGAGAAACTTTAAATATTTTATCTGATCAGACGTCCAATTGTATAAAAATAAGATCTTTTAAAAGTGGCAAAATTTACAATGGTTGGAAAATTCCAAATGAATGGAATGTAAAAGAAGCTTTTATATCTTTAAAAAATAAAAAGATTGTTGATTTCAAAAATAATAATTTACATCTTATTGCAAATTCAATATCTGTAGATAAGTATTTAAATTTAAAAAACCTTAAGAAAAAAATATTTACACTTAAAAGTTTTCCCAGCGCGATACCCTATATTACTAATTATTATTCAAAAAATTTTTGGGGTTTTTCTATGCAATATCAAAAATTTCAAAAACTTGTATCAGGGAAGTATAGAGTAAAAATTGATGTTGACATTAAAAAAGGATTTATGAATTATGGTGAAGCATATATAAAAGGTAATTCAAAAAAAGAAATAATCTTTTCGACTTACATTTGTCATCCCCAAATGGCTAATAATGAGATTTCAGGTCCAGTGGTTAATACAAATTTATTGAATTTAATTAAAAATCTATCAAGAAAAAAAAAATTAAAATATTCTTATAGATTCTTATTTTTACCAGAAACCATAGGTACAATTGCACTATTGAACAAAAGATTTACTTATTTTAAAAAACATACAATTGCTGTTTATATTATAACCTGTGTTGGAACAGAAAAAAAATTTAAATTAATACAATCTCCATATAAAAATACTTTAAGTGAAAAAATGGCTATTCAAGTGTTAAATGAACATCAACCATGGGAAAAAAGGTCTTTCTTGAATAGAGGAAGCGACGAAAGGCAGTGGTTATCTCCACATGTATCAATTGACTGTTGTTCAATAGTTACATCAAAATACGGAGAATATAAAGAATATCACACTTCTAAAGATAATTTAAATTTTTTAAGTTTAAATGGAATTAAAAGAAGTACGAATTTATTTTTTAAAATTTTCAAAAATTTTGAAAATTCAAATTTTTATTATAATTTAAATATTGGAGAACCGAAAATGGATAAATATGGCATTTATCCAAAAACTAGTACAAAAAATCAAAAGGAAATAGTAAAATCATTTATGGACGTTTTGTCTTTTTGTAATGGAAAAAATAACGAAAAAGCTATTTCTAAATTTACAAATTTAAATTTAATTAAAACAATTAAAATTCTGAAATTTTTAGAAAAAAAAAAGTTAATAAAAGTTTTGAGGTAAAATAAAATTATGAAAGCATTGGGACTAATACCGGCAAGAGGTGGGTCGAAAGGAATAAAAAATAAAAATATTAAAAATATTAATGGCAAACCATTAATTGCCTATACTATTGAGCAGGCATTAAATTCGAATATTGATAGGGTTATTGTAGCTTCAGATGATGAAAATATTATTAAAGTAGCAAAAAAATATGGCGCAGAATGTCCTTTCATAAGACCAAAAAAAATTTCAAAATCAAAATCTCATGCATTTGAAATTTATAAGTACACAATAGATTGGTTAAAAAAAAATGAAAATTATACACCTGATATATTATGCGTAATGCTATGTACTACTCCTTTTAGAAAAATTAAAACCATAAATTCAAGTCTTAAAAAATTAAAAACAAAAAAATTTGATTGGGTATTTTCAATTAATGAGATGGAACATCACCCCTACAGAGCGATGGTAAAAAAAAATGAAGTTGTAAAATCTTTTTTTGATATTCCAAATAATAAAATTTGGCTTAATAGACAAGAACTGCCAGAAATGTATAGATTCAATGGAGGTGTTTTCGCAACATTTGTGGAAAACATTGTAAATCATAAAGAGTATAACATTGATAATTTAAAATTTAAAAAAACAAGGGTCGGATATGAAATCATGACAAAAAAAGAGGCAATAGATATTGACGATCCAATAGATTTAGAATTTGTGAAATTTTTGATGAAAAAAAATGGTTCAAAATCATAAACCTAAAGTTCTAATTTTTGGATATGGGTCAGTAGGAAAAAAATATTCAAATTATTTTTTAAAAAAAAAAATTGAAGTAATAATTTATGATCCATTTATTAAAGTTAAAAACTTAAAAATAACGATTATTAAAAATTATATAGAACTCAACAAATTTAAAAATAAAATTGATTATTCTGTAATTTCCTCTTTAGCTGGAGATCATTATCCCAACTTCCAAATTGCTTCAAATCTTGGAATAAAAAATATTTTAATGGAAAAACCATTGACTAATAAATTTGATGAATTGTCAAGAATCAGTCATTTAATAAAAAAAAAAAAAATTAATTTTCATTCGAACCATTCATGGGAATTATATAAACTTGATTCCTTTTTAAAACAGATTCAAAAAAAATATAGAATGGGCAATCCTATAACCTTTCTATCTTTTGGAGGTGCATTTTGTATATCAACTGGTGCTATACATTTATTTAATATCATAACAAAAATATTAAAAATTGATATCAATGATATGATGATATTTTCTAATTTATATCAGTCAAATATAAATCCAAGATCTAATAAATATAAAACTTTTGGTGGTGTTGTTTCTGTATCTGATGGAAAACAAAAAAATATAATCTTTAATTACACAAACTATTCAAAAATAAGAACTACGCAAACATTATTATACAAATTTCATAAGATTGACTTTTATATCGATGGTACTTACCATATTTATCGAACAGATAAAAAAAATGATTATAAAAAAATCACTTTTTTAGAAGATGCTAAAATTATTAAGAAAGGTAAAATTTATAAAAAAGATAATATATCTATAGCCGCAGATTATTTGTTAAAAAGAAAAATTAAAATTGGGTACAAGTCCGCATACAATTCGAATATTATCTTATTTTCAATAATGATTTCTGGCAAATTAAAAAAAACTATTAAAATTAAAGATACAATCCAGTATTTTAAAAAAAATAGTAAAAAGTTTTTATTTACATAGTTTTCATATTATAATTTACATAAATCAATGAAAAAAATTAAAATAGGTTATATCGGGTCTGGCCCTATATCTAACTTTCATATACCTGCAATACAAGAATTAGGATTTAAAATAGAATTATTTTACTCTAGAAATTATATCAAAGCATTAAATTTTGCTAAAAAACATGAAATAGTAAATCCGCAAAAAAATTTTAATCAATTTTTAATTAAAAGTGAAAACTTGGATGCAATTATTTTATCTATCAAAACAGATGTAACAGCTAAATATTTAAAAAAATTATGTAAATTAAATAAGCCCATCTTTGTGGAAAAACCTGGGGCTCTAAATTCAAAAGATCTTATAAATATTAAAAAAATTTCTAAATCAAAAATTTTTTTTTTATACAATAGAAGATTTTATAGTTCAGTAAATGAAGCTAAGAAATTTGTAAAAAAAAGCCATCAAAGTTTCACAAGTGTAAAAATACCAGACTCAATAAAAACTATAAAACAATTCTATGTGAATGGTTGTCATGTATTAGACTTACTACTGTATTGTTTTGGAGATCTTCAGTTAATATCATCACATAAACTTAAAAAAAATTTAGGTTATTATTTTTTACTAAAATCAAAAAAAAATGGTCTTATCTCATGCCTTTTAAACTGGGGATCACCTCAAAATTTTGAAATTAATATAATTGATGATAAAAATGAAAGATTAGAATTAAAACCTCTCGAAACTTCATTTTTTTTCAAAAAAATGAAAAAAATTGAACCATCAAAAAAAAATCCAATTAGATCTTATATTCCAGAGTTAGAAAAAAAAAATTCAACCATATCTGTAGGAATGAAATATAAACCAGGTTTTATTGAACAATATAAAGAAATAATGAAATTTATTTTAAACAAAAAAACAAATAATATTCTATGTAATATAGACGATGCAATTAAGGTTCTTTATTTAATTGAATTAATTATAAAAAAAGCAAAAAAATAATGAAAGCTCTTATAATATGTGGTGATCATTATAGACATAGATTTATAATTGAACCAGCATTTAAAAAATTTAATAAAATTAAATGTATTTTGATGAAAAGAGAGTCTCAAAAAAAAGGTAAAAAAACTGAACTTTTAAATATTTCTGAAAATAGATTAATGTCAAAACATTTTAAGTTGCGATACCAAAAAGAACTTGCGGCTTTTGGTAATAAAACTATTTATGATTTAACATTACGTGAAAATATATTTGATACAAATCAAAAAACATTAAACTCAAAAAATACTATTAATTTTATTAAAAAATTTAAACCAGAAGTTTGTTTTTTAATGGGGCCTCATTTGCTGACTAGCAATATGATAAAAGTTTTGCCAAAAAAAACTTTCAACATTCACTTAGGCTTATCTCCGTGGTACAGGGGGAGCGCCACATTATTTTGGCCAAGTTATAATTTAGAGCCATGGAAAACTGGTATAACTTTTCATAAATTAAGCTTAGATGCAGATGCCGGACCAATAATTCATCAGACTGTTGCTAAATTAGAAAAAGGAATGGACTTATTTGATTTATCAATTTCAGCAATCATGGAGGGCAAAAAAGATTTTAAGAAAATAATTAATCATATTATAAAAAGAAAAAAAATTAAAAGTTATAAACAAAGATTATATGGCAAATCATATTCAAGTAGTTTTTTTAGAGCATCTCATTTGAAAGTAATTTATGAATTATTTGGCGATAATATTGTTGATTATTTCTTAAAAAATCAAACTAAAGTTAAAAAGCCGAAATTAATTAAATTATGTTAAGCGTTTCTATATTGGGTAATGGTCCTTCAATTAAATTTTATAGAAAAAAAAATTCCTTCAATGATTTAATTATTGGCACAAATAACATTTTTTATTTAAAACATTTCAATTTAATAAAACAAGAAAATAATTATTATACAGCTTACGATGAAAGGTTTTTTAAAAAAGGTTTTGAAAATTGGATTCATCATTTAGAACGATTTAAAGGAAAAATATTTTTCCCTGCATCTTGGAAAAATAAAAAAGAGTTAAAAAATTTAAAAAAAATTAATTATTCTCTTCCAAAACATAATTATAATTTAGTAAGAGATTATTTAAAAATGTTCTCTAGTACAGATGATTTAAAAAGTAGTGTTGTTATAAATAACGCAATTCCTTTGGCATTATCATTGAAGGCAAAGTTAATAAACTTATATGGTTGTGAATTTAGATATAAACTTGATAAAGACTCAAAATTGACAGATAGCTCATATTTTTACAAAAAAAAAAATATTGGATTTGATCATACTAGATCAACTGAAAAAATATGGACAAGTATTCAATTACAACAGTTAAGAAAAATTAAATCTTTTTTAGGAAAACATAATATAATTTTAAGAGATATGACTATTAATGGTACTCTTAAGTTTATTTAATGATGGTATTTAGTGTTATGGAATGGTTGTTTCTTTTTTGTTGCTATATCAATTAAAGCTTCACAGATCATATTTTTATCACAATTACCCAGTGAAAAAGTATGATATTTATCCACAAATAAATCTGGTAATAAATTTTCATTTATTTTAGTAAGTATTTTTCCAGTGCCATCTAGATTGTCTAACCTATGTAAGTTTAAACTTTTTCCGTATACAAGTTCATTGTTCATTAAAACTCCATAGTAATTATTATCAATTTTAAAAATGTTGCCACCAAAACGATTAGAGTTTTTATTATTAGATAAAGGTGATCGATTATCTAATTCTGCAATAAATTTATCGTCTATTAATTGCATTTTCCACATCATCAAACCTTTTTCTGGATTAGTCGCAAATATGTATACTTTCTCATCAACTACTAAAGGAGTTGCATCAAATACATTCATATCAGTAATTTTACCGGCAACTTCAAATCTTTTCTCTTTTAAATTGTATAAATATAATCCTTTTCCGCAAAAATATTCCTCAAACATCCAATATGTTTTTTGTCCAAGTGTAAAACTAATAGGGTATGAAGTTTTGCAATCAGGATTTAATCTATTAAAAGTTTTACTATTATTGGGAACAAATACGTTATCACACAAATTATTTTGTTTTTCATCAAAGTAACATCTCTCATAGGCAAATCCATTTTTATAAAAAATTGGGTCAAATGTATTAACAACAATATTTTTTGAAATTTTTAATAAATCATTTTTAATAAGATTTAATGGTTTTACTTCCTTTATTTTAATTTTTTCTAAATCAGACATATCAACAATTATTCTATGAGAAGTCCACTCCTCATATTCAAGCCACATTGCAAGATGAAGATAATTTATTGTTATGATTTGAATTTTTCTTATAAGATATGCAGTACTACTGTCAGGATTTTTTTTAACATAATAAAACATAGTGGCAGTAACTGTCATTAATACCATAATAGTTAAAACCACTGTTACAAAAATTTTTTTTATTGAATTCATACTTTTTCAAAATTAAAAGATCAATATTGATTATCATTTTATCAAATGATTATATAAAAAAGTAGTATAATAATCATTTTTGTTTTAAAAAATTATCAAAGTACTTTTAATAATGGGAATTAATGATTTAGAAAAAAAATTTGATACATCAAAGCTAAGATATGATGATTTTAATCCTTGGCCTTTAATAAAACTTAAACTTATAAAAAAATCAAATTTTGAGCAGAAATCAAAAAATTTTAATTATAAAAATGAAGTAAAAAAAGAAAGTAATTTAAAAAAAATTATAAGTTTTTTTAAATCTTTTTTTCATTATCTTAGAAATCCAATACAAAATGACAAGGTTGATATTTTATATTTTATAAAATCTTACCAAACTAGAAAAAATTCAAATAATAATTACTTTAATGAATTTTCAGATCCTATGGTCTATTTTGTTGGAAGAGAATTAAACATAAAAGTTTTAGAGCTTAATGACATGAAACTGTTTGAAAATCGAAGATATGAATATCCTAATACTGCCTCAATAGATTTTGTAAAATATCTATCTTTAATAAGAATTAAAATAAAAACAATATTTGGAATTTCAAAAAAACCAACAAACATTGGCTTGTTAAAAAATGAATTGAATGTATCTAGTCTAGAAAAGGAATTAATAACTTTAAATGAATTTTCCAAAACTTTTGAGAAAATATTAAAAAAAAATAGGCCAAAGATTGTTTACCTTGTGTGTTTTTATGACATGTATTCTATGGCAATGTCGTTGGCGTGCCATAGACTTAATATAAAAGTTATAGAATATCAGCATGGATTTCTTAATGACTATTATAGCATGTATACAAAATGGAGTAATGTGCCAAGCAGTGGCTATGAATTAATACCAGATATATTTTGGGTGTGGGATAATGAAACTAAAAATAAAATCGATGAATGGGCAAATTCAACTTCAAAACATAGTGCTATAGCAGGCGGCAATATGTGGTTATCATATTATAAAAAAACCAATCCTCTTATCAACTTACGAAAAAATAATAAAAAAAAAAATATTTTAGTTGTTTTGCAATTTAGCCCATTACCAGAATTTTTTATGAATTATTTAAAAAAAAATAAAGGTAAATTTAATTGGTATTTTAGAAAGCATCCACTTCATCCAGTTCCAAATAATATTAAAAACACACTTGAAAATTTTTCAATTGAAAGTATTGACACCACATCAAAAAAAAGTCTTTACGAAACATTCTCGTTTATAGACGCAACTATCACATTATATTCAAGCGTAGGATTCGAAGCTCAATGCTATAAAATTCCATCCATATTTATGGGAGAAAATGCAAAGTATGGATTTAAAAAATTATTAGGTAAAAATGGTCTATATTTTGCAGAAAATGAATCAGATTTAGACAATTATTTTAATAGTTTAGAGTCTCTTTCACAAATAGATAAATTTTATATAGAATTTGATGAAGATAAAATTAAAAAAGAAATTAAAAGAATATTCAATACTTAATATAGAAATTAATAATTATCTTTTCTATAACAAATTATAAATGAAAAATTTTTCTATATAAAAAAATGACTATAAAAATTTTAAAAACTTCTCCAAGATTTGTATTTTTAAGCAATGATAAAGTTTATAAATTTTTTAATTCAGGACATGAGTGCAGTCAAGAAATCAAATTAATTAGAAACTCACCTCTGTTAGAATTATATGATGAAGAAAATAAATATAAAATGAAATTTATTAAAATTTTAGAAACAAGTGAAAACTTCTATACAATGGAACTTATAAAAGGAGATAGTATAAATATTAATAATAACCTCGAAGATTTTCGATTTGCAGGAATATGGTTAAGTCACTTTCACAAATTAACATATGATACCAAAAATAAAAAAGTATTTAGATTTGGTGATTTTGTTCCTGACCATTTATTCATAGATCATGAACACAAGGAAATTTGCACGTTAGATCCAGGACATTTATTTGGGACCAAAGATATAATTGAGATAGATATAGCAAATTTTTTTGTTGATTTAATGTTTAATAAAAATTTTAAAATTATAAAATTATATAAAATTCTGAGAAGTTTTCTTCATGGTTATGGACTTAATAAAGTAGATAGTTCTATACTTGAGAAAAATATTAAGCTAAGAATACTAAACAAATCAAAACAAATTATTAATTTGAGTAATCGATATTTTATTGCTTATTTTTTTTTCTTATATGCAAATATTAAATATTTTTTAATTAGAAAAAAAATTAAATAAAATGAATTAAAAAATGAAAATTCTTATGACTGGTTGTGCTGGTTTTATAGGTATGCATTTATCAAAAAAATTAGTCAAACATAATGAAATTATTGAAGATATAAAATCAATTAAAATTATTAAATTAATTTCATTAATTGAAAAATCATTGAGTATAAAAACTAAAATTAATTTTTTAAAGGTTCTTAGTATAGAAGCTTACAAAACATCTGCTGATATTTTGAAATTAAAAAGGTTGAGTTCACATAACAAAAAAACTTCAATTGAAAAAAGAATTTTAAACTTTGTTAATTAATATAAAATATCTACTAAAATAAAAATAAAAAATAAAAAAAATGCCTTTCGTTTCAATAATTATGACTGTAAGAAATTCTGAGAAATATGTATCTCAAGCAATTGAAAGTGTATTAGTTCAATCATTTAAAAATTTTGAATTTATCATAATTGATGATGAGTCAAATGACTCCACAACTAAAATTATCAAAGATTATCAATCAAAAGATAAAAGGATTATTGTACATATAAATTCAAAAAAAAAAGGACCTGCCGAGTCTCGAAATATTGCTATAAGAATGGCAAAAGGAAAATGGGTATCGGTTATTGACTCAGATGATGTTTTTTTCCCAAAAAAAATTGAAAAACAAGTTAATTTAATTGATAAAAATATTATTTTTATTGGATCAAGCTTTTTATATATAAATGATAAAGGAAGTCACGTTGCATATTATAAATATAAAAATAATTCTAAAATTTTAAAAAATAATATTATAAAAAATAAAAACTTTCCACCGCATTCATCTTATTTTGTAAAGAGAGAGTATTTGAAAAAAATTAATGGATATAACCAAAGATTTTTAATGGCACAAGATTATGATTTATTGTTAAGGTTGCAAATTTTTAAAAATAAAAAATTTGCTGTTTGTGAAGATGTTTTAACAAAAGTGAGAATTCATGCTCAAAACAGATCGTTAAAAAAAATTAATTATTTTTCGCAACTAGACTTTTCAATTTTAGCAAGTATATGTTTTAGAATATATCAACAAACTAAAAAAAATCCTTCTGAATATTTAAGTACTAAAGAATGGAGTAATTTCATTTATATTGTTAAATTACACTTAACATCTTCAAGCTATTATAAATTTTTAGTCACAAAATTGAAATATAAAAAAAGAAAAAGAATTTTTGAATATATAAATTATTTTTCAAGTTTAAATTTTTTTAAAAGTTACTTTTTGGGACATGTTTTGCCTAATAAGATCCAGGATAAATTGTTAATAATTTATAAACAAAAATTTTTAAAGTAAAATTACTTTAATATATGATTAAAAGTACTAAATTAATAATATTTTAGTTCTTCTTAATTAAATCTTAAGATATTAAATTATAGATATTTTAAAAAAAAATAAATTTTTAAATTAGGTTTCATTTGAAGTAGTTAGTAATGCTATAATAGACAAGAATTGATGTTAATAGGATTAGATTAATGAGAAAAATTTTGGATATATTCAATATATTGGAACACAAATTTAAAATAAGATTCTGTAGATTATTAATTTTCATATTTTTTACATCATTCCTGCAATTTTTTTGTTTATCATCTATAGTTTTGGTTATTTCAGTTCTATCAGACACGACATTGATCTTTGAAAACAAATATTTTCTAGCTTTTTACAATCTTGGTTTTCAAGGAGAACAACAATTTATAAATTTTATAATTTTATTTTCTTTAACTTTAGTATTGTTATCTAGCATTTCAATTTTAATTAATAATTATTTGATTTCAAAATTCTCCAATTTATCATCTATAAATTTAGAAAATATATTATTCAATTTCTACATAAATTCTAATTATTATTTTTTTAAAAAAAATTCACAAAATAGATTAATTTCAAAATTAAAAGATAATATAAATATTTTTTCTTTAAAGCTATTTCCAGCAATTTTTGTTTTTTTTTCTGCATTATCAACACTAACTGCAATCATTCTAATTCTTCTTTATATTGATTTTAAAGCAACTAGTTTAATTATTCTATCTTTGGGAGTCACATATTATTTTTTCTTCATTTTTTTAAAATCTAAGGTTGGTTCTTTTAGTCAGCAGAATTCAAAACTACTTTTGACCAAGACCGAATTTATAGTAAATACTTTTAAAAACTTAAAAGTACTAAAGTTTTTTTCTAAAAAAAATTTTAAGAATATTCATTTTCAAAATTCAATGTTATTTGGAAAAAATTCTATAAAATTATTTGTAATTGAAACTTCGCCAAGAGTTTTTATGGAATTAGTTTTGTACTCTGGCTCTTTAATATTAATTTACTATTTTTATAAATTTGACAACCAGTATTTAGATATTTCAAAAATTGTTTTTTTTGGTTTGGCATCATCAAAAGCCTTACCATCTATAAATCAATTATTCGCATCAATTGTTCAATTAAAATCTAGCATTCCATATATAAAATCCTTTGAGGATGAAATTGATTTAATAATAAAAGAAAAAAATATAGTTAACTATGAAGAAGAGATTAAATTTAACAAAAGAATTGTATTAAAGAATATTTATTTTTCTTATCAAAAAGAAAGCGTATTTAATATTGAAAATTTAAATATTCAGATAGATAAAAATAGTTTTGTGGGAATTTGTGGCAAATCAGGATCAGGTAAAACAACTATAGTTGATTTATTAGCAGGTATTTATATGCCAAATAAAGGATCACTAATGATAGATGAAACTGAAATAAATGATCCAAAATTAAACAATTTTAAAAAAATTGTTAGCTATGTACCGCAAGAGTTTTACATAGGTGATAGTACAGTAAAAAACTCAATTTTGTTTGGATCCTCTGATTTTAATGAGGATAACTTAAATTTTGCATTGAAATTTTCAGGTGTAGATGAATTTATTAAAAGCTTACCTAATAAACTTGATACTTCAATAAGTGATAGAGGTATCAATTTAAGTTTGGGTCAAAAACAAAGAATTTCTATAGCTAGGGCACTATACAAGAAGCCTTCAATATTAATCCTTGATGAGGCTACAAATTCTCTAGATCTTATTAATGAAAAAATTATTTTAAATAACTTAAAAAAACTAAAAAATGAAATGACAATAATTTTTATTTCTCACAAAGTTTCATCTCTAAATATATGTGATGAAATTATTTTGATTAAAAATGGAAAGGTTTATGACAAAGGGTCTTATGATTATCTTAAAAATAATTCTAAATATTTTCTGGAACTAGTTAATTAGTTATGAAGATTTTAAATGTTGCTATAATTGGTTGTGGAAAAATTGCAGAAAAACACGCTCTCATTTTAAAATCAAAAAAAATCAAAAAACTTAATTTAATTGCTGTATGTGACGTAAATAAAAGTAAAGCAAAAAAATTTGGAAAAAAATACCAAGTAAATTTTTTTGATGATATCAACAATTTATTAAAATCTATCAAAGTAGACTTGGTAGTAATATGTACATCAAGTGGTCATCATTATGCTAATGCATTAATTGTATCAAAATATAAAAAAAATATAATTATTGAAAAACCAATCTGTTTAAATTTAGGACAGGCCAGAAATCTAGTTAAAGTTTATAAAAAAAATAAAAATATGATGTTTGTGGTCATGCAAAATAGATTAAACCCTGTGATAAAGTTATTAAAAAATGTAATAGAAAAAAAACTTTTAGGAAAAATATCTACTATTTCAATAAAAGTATGGTGGAGTCGTGGGCAAAATTATTATAATCAAGCAAGTTGGAGAGGCACATGGGATTTAGATGGTGGTGTTTTTATGAATCAAGCTATCCATCATTTAGATATGATGACCTGGTTATTGGGACCAGTAAAATCTCTTGTAGCAATTATAAAAAGAAGATTAGTTAAAATCGAAACAGAGGATGTAGGAAGTGTTTTGTTAGAATTTAAGAATAGTGTATTGGGAACCATAGAAGCAAGCACAGCATTGAGACCAAAAAATTTAGAAAACTCAATAACAGTTTTGGGTGAACTAGGTAATGTTAAAATTGGCGGTCCTTATATGAATGATTTAGAAATATATGAATTAAAGAATAAAAAAAAAGCCAATTTTTTTTTGAAAAAATATGAAGATGAGAATAAGGAAAACAATCATTATTTATTTTATCAAAATGTTATAGAAAATTTGTCTAACAAAAAGATAAAAAACAAAGAATACATAGATGGTAAAGAGGCACTTAAGAGCTTAGAATTAGCAACAGCAATTTATCAGTCAGCAATTAAAGAAAAAAGAATTTATCTACCTTTAAAATCTTACATAAAAAATAATAAAAGAAAATTATTATCTGTATTAAAAAAATAGATGTGATGAAAATTAATATTTGTGTTATTAAAATCAGATAATGATTAAATTTGCAGATTTAAATTATCAAATAAAAGATATAAAAAAAGATATTTTTAAATTTATTCGATCAGCAATTAATAGATCTGCTTTTATTGGTGGTGAAAGTGTAAAAGAGTTTGAAAAAAATTTTAAAAAAATTCATGATGTAAAATATTGCTTAGGAGTGGCCAATGGCACTGATGCTTTAGAGATAGCAATAGAGTCCTTAAATTTAAGAGAAAAAAGTGAGGTTCTAGTTCCAGTAAATACATGGATATCCACCGCAGAAGCTGTGATAAGAAATAATTTAAAAGTAAAATTTGTCGACATAGATAAAGATACCTTTTTAATCTCAATAAAAGATATTAAAAAAAAAATTACTAAAAATACATCAGCCATAATACCTGTTCATTTGTATGGAAATCCATGTGAAATGGATGAAATAAAGAAAATTGCAAAAGAATATAAATTAAAGATTATTGAAGATTGTGCACAGGCACACTTAGCTGAGTACAAATCAAAGAAAGTTGGAACATTTGGTGATATTTCTTGCTTTAGTTTTTTTCCAGGTAAAAATTTAGGTGCTATGGGAGATGCAGGGGCAATAATTACTAATTCTCAAAAAACTTTTAAAAAATGTAAAATGATAGCAAATCACGGTGGTTTAAAAAAAAATTCTCATGAAATAATTGGAAGAAATAGTAGGCTTGATAATATTCAAGCTGGCATACTGTGTATTAAATTGAAACAATTAGATAAATGGATAAATCAAAGAATAAAAAATGCAAATTTATATGAAAAGCTTTTAAATAAAAATAAAAAAATTTCATTACCTAAGAAAAAAGAATATTCAAAGCATGTTTATCATTTATTTGTAATTAAAACCAATAAGCGAAATCAATTAATTAATTTTCTAAAAAAAAATCAAATTCAAACAAATATACACTACCCAAAAATATTGACCAAAGTACCCGCATTTAAAAAATTTAAGAAGCAAACCACCAATTTAAATGCTGAAATAAATTCGGGAAGAATACTAAGTTTACCTGTAGGAGAACATTTATCAAAAGTAGAGATTATTAAGATATGTCAATTAATTAATAAATTTACAAATTGAGAAAAGTATTAATCATAACTGGACAATTTGTGCCGTATACCAAATCTCTTGGGGGCGTTCTTAGAGTTTATTCTTTTCTCAGAACTTTAAAAAAAAAACATAAAGTTTTCTTAGTAGTTAGTAAATCATTTAAAAACAAGAGTTATGGTTATCTTGGTCTTTTAAAAAAAGATCTAAAAAAATTAAATATTAATTACATCAAAAATAAAAATTCAAGACTAGCACTTTCAATATTTAATTTTAGATCTTTTAGAAATATATTTTATCTTCTAGGATTTGATTATTCATTCAATTTAAGAAATCAGTATTATGAA
>Ga0181564_10002006_pt1 | contig 18034 bp, 19 predicted proteins | sample 011ome_24_FD_134512 | JGI IMG/M metagenome (GOLD analysis project Ga0181564, IMG submission 134512) | Coastal salt marsh microbial communities from the Groves Creek Marsh, Skidaway Island, Georgia - 011513CT metaG (megahit assembly) | ecosystem: Environmental > Aquatic > Marine > Intertidal...
GAGTGCGTTGATAAAGTCCTTCTCCCATTGCAGCAGGCGCTCATGCTCGGCTTGGGCCTCCGCGGGATCGCAGTAAACAAACATTTCCACTTTGTCGAATTGGTGCACGCGAATAATTCCAGTGGTATCGCGGCCGGATGCCCCAGCTTCACGGCGGAAACAGCTTGACCAACCTGCATAACGCAATGGCAATTGGCTTGCGGGAATGATTTCATCCGAGTGATAGGCGGCGAGAGGAACTTCACTCGTGCCCACCAAATACATGTCATCGGATTCCACGCGGTACACATTTTCTGCCGCCTGTCCTAGAAAACCGGTGCCTTCCATTGCACTGGGCAGGACGAGTGCGGGAGTAATCATGGGAATGAACCCATTGACCTGAGCTTGCGCCATGGCCAGGTTGAGTAATGCAAACTCGAGCATCGCACCATGACCGGTGAGGAAATAAAAACGCGACCCTGAGACTTTTGCACCGCGCTCGGTATCAATGGCCTTGAGACCTTGACCGATGGTCAGATGATCCTTTGGTTCAAACCCCTCCGCAGCGAAATCGCGTGGTGTGCCCACAGTCTCCAGCAGGGTGAAGTCCTCCTCCCCACCAACAGGGGACCGAAGGTCGACCAAATTCGAAACCTGGAGCCAGAGGTTCTCCACCTCACGTGCTTTGTCATCGGCTTTGATTTCAGCCGCTTTCACCTCGGCCGCCAGATTGCTCGCTCGCTCCATCAACTGATCAACCTGCTGCTGCAACTCTGGGCTTGGGTTCTTCTTGAGTTGCCCCTGCAGAGGGCCAATTTCTTTGCTCAGGGTTTTTTGAGAGTTGCGCAGTTCATCGAAAACTCTTTGCTCGTCACGGGCCGCGATGTCAGCAGCCACGAGCAGGTCAACTACCTGAGTGTCTTCGCCGCGGCGGCGCTGGGATTCGCGGATCACCTCGGGGTCATTGCGCAGGATTTGTGGGTCAATCACCCCCCAAACCTACCGTGAGGCAGGTTTGCCGGAACCGGGCTGGCATTTGTTCACATTCATGTGGCATAGTTCCTTCACTTTGCCTCGAGCGTCTGGCTCAGGCTCCTTTGTTGGAGAGGACCTTCATTGGACTACAACTGGTTAACACCGAAAGCCCAAGCTCGACCCGCAGGGGAAAAAGGTTGGGGCTCGTTTGTTATAGAACGCATTTCCCAAGGTGAGACCGTGGCTGCTTTTGGTGGCTGGGTTGTTGACCGCGCGACATTGTCTGGCATGTCAGAAGACCGACAGGGCCGCTCCATTCAAATCGATCATGAGTTGTACTTGGTGTCGAGCGACACCCCTGAACCAGGCGACATGCTCAACCACGCGTGCGAACCCAACTGTGGACTGGTCGGATCACAGGTGCTTGTCGCAATGCGCGATATCGAACCGGGTGAAGAGCTTTCTTTTGACTATGCCATGTGTGATGCCAGTGACTACGACGAATTTCAGTGTTTGTGTGAGCTCGTAAGTTGCCGTGGCATTGTCACAGGAAGTGACTGGCGCAAACCCGAGTTGCAAGAAAAGTATGCGGGTTACTTTTCGCCGTATCTGAACAGGCGCATCGCAGCGCTTGTTTAGAACTACAAGTTAGCGAACCTGTAACACAACTTTTCCTGTTGCTTCACCGTTCTCAAGAAGTTGTTGCGCAGCAGCTGCTTGCTCGATCGGCATGATGCGATCAATGATTGGCTTGATTGTTCCGTCTGTGATCCACGGCCAAATTACTTTTTCCACCTCACGGCAGATCGCAGCTTTCTCATTATCAGGACGCGCGCGTAACGATGTCGCCGAAATGCTTACATTCTTGCGAAGTGCCTGCAGAATGTTGAATTCTGTTGTCGCGCCACCCTGAGTGCCAATGATGACCATGCGTCCATTGCGCTTGAGCGCCTCAATATTGCGTTCAAAGTAGGCGGCACCCATGTTGTCAAGGATTGCGTCAACGCCACCGAGTTCCTTGGTAACAACCTCAACGAAATCTGCGTCGTTGTAATTGATAAGAACATCAGCACCGAGTGCTGCACATGTATTCAGCTTTGCTTGGCTACCCGCGGTCACCACAACTTTGGCGCCCATTGCTTTTGCCACCTGAATGGCCATGGTGCCGATGCCAGAGCCACCACCGTGAATCAAAATGCTTTCGCCCTCACGCAGGTTGAGCACCCACTTCAGATTGCTCCACACCGTGCAGGCAACCTCGGGAAGTGCACCGGCATCCAGCAGGCTCACACCCTCAGGCACCGTCATGACCTGACCAACGGGGACAGCGACTTTTTGTGCGTAGCCACCACCGGGGAGCAGTGCTGTGACGCGCTCACCAATTCGATCGAGAGTCAATGCTGCGCCCACACTGACAATGGTTCCCGAGCACTCCAGTCCAAGGACTTCACTGGCTCCAGGGGGTGGCGGATAGTGACCTTGGCGCTGCAAAATGTCAGCGCGGTTGACCGCCGTTGCGGTGACGTCAATGATGACCTCGCCTGGTTCGGGGCGTGGATCGGGCACTTTGGTCCACTCGAGAGTTTCTGGTCCTCCTGCTGCCTTTTGGGTGATGGCAAACATCAGGCCTCCTCTTTGTTGTACTTAATAACGACCAGGCGATCGCCGCGTTCCAGTAGTCGAATACTTTCAGAATAGAACCGGTGGGTCACGCCATTGCGAATAACGGCGAGAACTATTTGACCGCGAATGTCGAGTTCGGCAGGCGAGAGCCCCAACTCATCTTTATTGATTTCTCGTTCGGTGACCTCGAGACCGCGAGAGGAATCCAGAAGGTCTTCCATCAAGGCGCCAGCCTCGGAGCTAATGACAGAAAGTCCCATCAAGCGTCCTGCAGACTCAGCGGTAGGAATAACGCTGTTGGCACCTGACTGACGGAGAATGTCAGCGTTTTGTGACTCGCGAACTGCAGCAATGATTTTGCATTCGGGCTTTGCCAGCCTACGCGCGGTCAACGTCACCAACACGCTGGTGTCATCCTCATCCGTTGCAACGATAACTTGGCCAGCTTTTTCGATAGAGACATCTTTAAGAACTTCTTCGCTGCGAGCGTCACCATTGATCGCAACCAGTCCATCGCGCGTTGCCTGTTCACAGGACTCGCGATCAGGGGAGACAACAATGATGGTGTTCTTGACGTATCCGGCATCGACGAGTGACTTGCCGGCACTACGGCCTTTCACTCCGTACCCGATGATGATCGTGTGGTTGTTCACGTGTTTCCTCCATTGACGGGAGCGGATTTCATTGCGTGTCTTTCGTGTGAGAACCTCAACAGTCGTTCCGACTAAAACAATCAGGAACAGAAAGCGAAGTGGTGTAACCACGAGAGTGTTAACAAGCCGTGAGGATTCGCAAATGGGAACGATGTCGCCATAGCCGGTTGTTGAAAGAGTCACTGTTGCGTAATAGAACGCATCAATCCAGGTCAGTGGACCTTCCATGCCGTTATCGACATAACAGTCGCGCTCGAAATAGACCACGGCAGCGGTGACGACAAGAGCCATGAGTGCGATGAACAACCTGAGGGTCATGTTGGTGAACGGGCTCATGCGCCGGCCCGCGAACAGCAAAGTTCGCTGAATGCCGCCGGCGGAGTCGTCGTCGAGAAGGTCGTCGCCGTGACGACGATGATTACTTGCCACGATCCCGAACTACCAAGACTCCGACAACTCCCATTCCCACGAGTGCAATCATGCCAGCAATGATGCTGGGTGCTCCGAGCAACTTAGCGGCTGTGGCCGCCAGGACCACCATAAGGAGCCATCGCAGGGCGTGTCCGTCATAGCGTGATGACATGCGGGCACCAATCCACACTCCAGGAATTTGACCAATAAGGAGGGAAATCACCACGGCGATGCTTATCTCACCGAAGCCGGCATGGGCAATTGCTCCCGCAATCAGCATGGGGACTGCTTGGGTCAGGTCGGTTCCCACGAGTACCGAAGGTCGCAGGAGGGGATAGAGCAGGAGCAGGCTCGTGACCATCAGAGATCCTGAGCCCACGCTGGTGAGGCCCACGAAGAAACCAACAACAGCACCAAGGACAATTGTTTGTGGAATTTTCACGGGCATGGTGGTTCCGAGCAACTCTGATTGTGACCGAATAGTGCCCGCGCGTTTGGCCACAAAACCCTTGGCAATCATGGCTATCAAGGCGATGACGAGAACCACGCCTATCCAGGTTCGAATAGTTTCCGCTGCTGCATCGGTATTCAACACCTTGGCAAAAACGAGTGTGCCTAGCAGCACCGCGGGAACAGAGCCCACCGATAACCACCACACCAGCCGCCAGTGCACGGACTTGGCGCGAATATGCACAAATGCGCCAACGGGTTTCATCACGGCGCTGGCCACGACGTCACTGGAGACGGCAGCTGCAGGGGAGACGCCAAAGAGGAGAACCAACATGGGCGTGACCAGAGCCGCGCCGCCCATTCCGGTCAAACCCACCATGAGGCCGGCCACTAAGCCACCGAGACTGAGATAAAAATCGAGTTGCAGAAAATCAAGCACCCGGTGACTTTAACCCAAATGAGGCTAATTACCTACTAACAAGGTAGGAAATGCAGGGAATTCTAGATTCCCTGCATGTTTATGGTGAGAACGACATCACCGCGAGCCCCGCTACCGGGCGGAATAACGGCAAAATCGGTGGCCTGAGCCCATCCGGTGAGACCCGCTGGACCATCGCTGGGCAAAGGGGTGGCGGTGCGGCCGGCTGCGGTCACCTGAACGCTCACCGGGACGATCGTGGAATCCTCGGCGTAGTCCGGCAACGGGGCTTCATCGATAAGTAACGCGGTAGTCGTGCTCTCCTGCCACCGCTCGCCGCGAAGCCCCGCAATGAGTGGTGGTGCGACAGTGAGCAGGCCCGCAAGTGCATTGCGAGGATCACCGGGCAGTCCCAGAAGAAGGCGCCCATCGGGCAATCGCGCCAACAAAGTCTGAGATCCCGGAGTCATGGTGATTCCATCAATCAACCAATGCGCCGCAAGATCGCGCAAAACCGTGCGCAATAAATTATCGCCACTTGGAGCCGTTGATCCCGTTGTGATGATCAGGTCAGCTGTGGAGTCATCGATTTCTTGCAGCAGTAAATCGCGCGTCTCAGGTGCTCGCACGCGCGGATTACCGCGGGCACCCAGCGCACCGACGAATGCGGGCACACTCAAACCCAATGCATCACGCACGCGACCACCACGGGGAGCACCTTTGTCCAACAAACTTGCGCCAATGACGAGGGTTGAAACAACGGGCGGCCGGCAAATAGTGAGTTGATCAAACCCTGCGGCGGCCGCAAGTGACAGGACCTGCGCATTAATCAGGGTGTCTGCGGCAACAAGTTCGCGGCCAGCACTGGCGAATGCCGCCTGTCGAATAATTCCGCTGCCCAATTCGGGTCGCGCATTTTCATCTGGGGTTCCATTGAGAGAGTCACGCGCTATCAGTTGATTGTCTTCGACGACAGATGCGCTGATGGGAATAACTGCATCAGTGTGCGGAGGTATGGGTTCGAACTCTCGCACTTTGACCGCATGATGTTGGGGAAGTGCGACATCGGCTGCCAGCTCAATTACGGTCCAGGGGCCACTCGCGCATAATGCAAATCCATCGAACTGGGCAACATCGCAACTGGGTTCGTCTGCCAAACTAACAAGCGGTTCACCTAGTAAGGATCCATGTGCTTCATCGAGCCTCGCGGATGCAAATGGCAGCGGGCGTCCGGCCGCGTGTGCAACATGTCGAGCTTGAGTCCAGCCGAGCAAACCATCAAGCCCAAGCGCTGATGAATTCGCATTGCTATCCATGGGATTTATCGGCTACATGCCCAGTTGGGTCATGAGCTCGCGGATGTCTTGAACACTGAGCCATTGATCGTTCGTGTCTGACGAGTAGGAGAAGCCGTCAGCAACTATGTCCCCTGCAGGTTCAACAAATCCCCACTCTGCAAGCGTCGGTGGAACTATGTAGCGTGTTGGTTGCGCAATCGTGCGCCGCGCATCTTCAGGGGAAATCATTTCCTCATGCAACTTCTCACCCGGGCGAACCCCAACTTCAACGAGCGGGGCGCCTGGTGCGATTGCTTCAGCCAGGTCAGTGACTTTCATGCTGGGAATGCGGGGAACATACAGTTCTCCACCATTCATATCTGCGAAACTTTGAATGACAAAGTCAACTGCCTGCGGGAGGGTGATCCAAAACCGTGTCATGCGCATATCGGTGATGGGCAGTGGCTCACCTTTATCGGCTAGTGCTTTGAAAAACGGGATAACTGAACCGCGACTACCCATGACATTGCCGTAACGGACAACCGCAAACTGCGAGCCATAACCTTTGGCATAGTTATTACTAGAGATGAACAACTTGTCGGCGGTCAGTTTGGTTGCGCCATAGAGGTTGATGGGTGATGATGCTTTGTCAGTGGAAAGAGCAACTACTTTCTTGACACCTGCCAGCATGGATGCACGGATCACGTTCTCTGAGCCGAGGACATTGGTCTTGACGTACTCCATCGGGTTGTATTCAGCGGTGTCTACCTGCTTGAGGGCTGCCGCGTGCACCACGTGATCAACACCGTGGAGCGCAATTTGAAGCCGCTCAAGGTCACGGATGTCACCTAGAAAGAAGCGGACTCGATCGTCATCGCCCCACTTTTGCTTCATTTCATACTGCTTGAGTTCATCTCGGGAGAAAATCACAACGCGAGCAGGGTCATGCTCCGCGAGAACCGTTGCGAGGAATTCCTTGCCAAATGAACCGGTGCCACCCGTGATCAGAATCGAGGCATCCTTCAAGGGTGATTGCGCCGACATGTGACTCCTTGGTTCAGGTAATAACGAGGCCTAAAGTTCTAGGTTCGCGCTCCCTCTAGCTCGCGCTCACCTGCGGGCAGCCTATCGGTTGCGTCCGCATTCACGGGAACCTGCGCGCTCACGGGCTCCTGCGTGCTCACAGGTGTCGCACTCGCAGGTCGAGGTTCGCGAGGCTTGCGCGCCGCAGGTGGAACAAATGCTCGGGCCAGCAACATGAAGACAATCACGGCACTGCCCGCAATAAGTGCAGCAATGGACCACTGAGACATTGCATCAGTGCCTGCCAAGACGTAATGGGCTGTGGCGAAGGGCCACGCGAAGTAGGCCATCAAGTGGGAACGCTTAAAGAACACATTCCCTTTCTTGCCCAGCTTGGTGCGAATCCGACCAATGAGGGAGACGGGGATCATCAGCCACAGGGAAATAGTTCCCAGCGCGACAGCAAAGGGTTGCCACGGTGCCGTAAAAGGAATCAAGATCTGGGTCACTGAGAAATGAACAACCGGATCAATGAGTAGTGTCACGAGGTGAATTGCAAGTGCGCCTAGTGCGAGTGCACCCAACCAACGGTGCATGTGCAAAAGTGCAACGGGAGTTGCCTTTGATCCTAGGAGCTTGGTGCGCAGCAACAGTCCCCAAACAATGACCGCGGTAAGTAGACCCCAAGCGGTGACTCCACTGGCACGGATCAGTAACCAACTCCATGCGATGTCGTTCATGCTGCACTCCCTACTAGTTGATTCGAAACAAGTACGTGCTCAATGTTCATGTCATTGAGAAACTTCTCGCCATCTTGATACCCGAGAACCATTGCTGCGGTGGCAAGCGCTTCGGCTTTCCAGCCCGAATCCGCAACAACAGTTGCTTGCACCAAGTCGGTTTCTGAGACCGTTCCGGTGCGCGGGTCGATCACGTGATGCACTCCTGCCCAGCGCTTACGCATAACTGAACTTGTTGCCACGGCAAAGGATCCAGATTCATTGCAAACCGTCGCCAGACACGATTGGGGTGAGGATTCGTCCACAACTGCAATGCGCCAGCTGTCATCTCCAGGAGTGCCGAAAACAACAACATCACCACCGATATCCGCTACGACACCGACTGCACCAGCCGCCATGAACTCCCGGCACACGATGTCACCGGCTAGGCCCTTGCCAATGGCACCGGGGTCGAGGGCAACGCCAGGGGAGAGCATCAACTGGTTGCCGTTCAGGGTGATCCCATTAACAGTCGGTACTGAGGGCAATGAATCAATCGAACTGGCCGCAACCTGAGGGAAGTCAACGTTGTAACCGAGTGATTCCATGATTCGAGCCATGGTCGGGTTGAACAAACCGTGGGTGAGTTCTGCTGAATCCAGCATGCGTTGCACCAACTCTGCGAGGTCACGGGAAACCTCAAATGCACCGAATCCTGCGCGCGCATTGGCCCGACTCAACTCACTATCGGGGCGAAAGCGTGACCACGCTTGCTCAAGAATCTCGAGCCGGGCAGCAGCGAGAGCTACCATCTCTTGGTACCCCGTACCCCACACCGTGATCGAAATATCGCTGCCCATGGCGCGAAATATTGATGTCGAAGAATCTCGATTCGCCGTGATCATCCTGATCCCTTTGATTGGGCCTGTGGTTTGGCCTGTTGCTGGATCTGAGGTGCCGGCTTAGCAATTGTGATCTTGGGTGCGGGAGCCGCCGTGACTTTGGGCACGGAATTTGCATTGGATTGCGGCTTCGAGATATTTTTTTGCTTGGCAGGTTGCTGAATTTTTGCAGCGCCTGTTTTTTGACTTTGCTGCAAAGAAATTTCATTAACCAGAGCCGCCAGCTGATCACGATAGTGATTCAGGCGATCGGCTTCCTGTGCCAATGCTTGGGCGTACGCGTCCAATTGCGCCTGCGTGTATCCACCTGAACTCAAAGCTTCTTGGGGCACCGCAGTGTCAGATTGCGAGTTGTCAGATTGTTGCGCCTGTGCATCTTGTGCTGCTCGAACACCAATTAACCCGACAACTCCCACGCCAGTGGCAACTGCTAGTCCGGTGGAAATTAACTTTGAGTTCCGGGAAGCACCGGGTTTTTTCGTAGCCATTGCTTTCTCCAAATCCTTTGTGCTTATTGCTTGGGGTTGACAAAATGTGAATTAGTCGTCGTCGCCATCGTGGTCATCACCGTGATCGTCATCATCACCGTGGTCATCACCGTGATCGTCATCATCACCGTGGTCATCGTTGTATGAGTTGTTCGTTGGATCACTCGTTGGCGCGGCGGCTTGTTTGTTAATGGCCCATTCGAAAACAGTTCCAGTAGATGCATCAACGTAGCCGGTAACCACAGAGCCATCAGGTCGCGTTACCTGCACTGCGAAGGCAGAGATTCCGTTCACGGTGACTTGTTTGGTGCTGATAATTTTTCCCTGTGTTTGGGCAAGCACTGCTTGCTCAGCGTCAGCAACTGTTAATTGACTGGCTGACTCCACTGGCCGCGATTCGGATTTCTTGTCAACCTTGATCTTTTTAGGCTTCTTGGACTCTTGAGGCTGTGCGGAGGCCGGCTGATCCTGCCCGCCAATGGTGGGCAATTCAGGGAGCGCATTTGCGGTGTAGGAGAGGTCCGGATTGGGGGAGGCGGACAGGGCAACCGTGGTGATTGATGCCTGTGAATTTTGGTCTGCAGTTGCCTGGACCATGGCGACGGCAGCGATCGTGCCGGCGATCACAATGCCGCTACTGACGGCAACGGTCGTAATTGCTTGGCTTCTTTTCATGTATTGAGTGTGACAAAGTAAGTGTTAAGCCAGGGTTCATGAAAGTAAAGTCCAGGTAAGGAAATCATTTTCCGCCTGAGCGCATGGCACCATGGGCACATGCATGTCTTAGTCGTCGAAGACGATCCCGCCATTTCAGGCCCTCTTGTGACAGGCCTGGAACGCAATGGAATTGAGGCCACATGCGTTCAATTTGGTTCGATGGTTATCGATTCTTTGCCGGGCAAGGACCTAGTGATCCTTGATCTGGGTTTGCCCGATGAGGACGGACTTGATGTTTTGAGGGCAATTCGAAAGATTTCCGATGTCCCCGTGATTGTTGCCACCGCTCGAGGCGATGAAATGGACCGAATCATCGGACTGGAAATTGGTGCTGATGATTACGTGGTCAAGCCATTTTCGGTGCGCGAGCTTTCAGCGCGCGTTCGAGCAATTAGCCGCAGGAGAGTGGTTGAAGCACCCATAAGTATTGGCTCTATTGTTTTCGATCGCAATCGACGTAGCGTTGAAGTTTCCGGTAAAAGTATTGACTTAACTGCCAAGGAATTCGACCTGTTGGGAGTTTTGTTGGAAGAGCCTGGCCGGGTTGTTCCTCGTCAGGAGCTCTATGCGCGCGTGTGGGATCCTGTTTGGGTCGGGACAGGTAAAACACTCGATGTGCATGTTGCGAGTGTGCGCAAAAAACTGGGAGATGCCAATCTGATTGAAACTGTGCGTGGAGTGGGCTACCGAATAGTGCAGGCAACATGACCAAACGACTTGTCATTGCAATGTCTGTTTTGGGTGCTGTTATTTCACTTGCACTTGCAATCCCGTTGGGAGTGGTGATTAGCAATGACCGTATAGCGAGCTTTGTTGATGGTTTAGAAATTGAGACTCTTGGTACAGCGTCCCTGATGTCGTCCGAACCCTATATCGATTGGCAGGCTACGGCGGATGCTGCCGCAGATCGCACGGGCGCACGGGTAGTTGTTGTTGATTCCGAACTTAACTTGGTTGCTGATTCGGATGACTCAGGTCTTGATCGTTCATTTAATCGACCCGAAGTGGCTGCAGCACTTTCAGGTGATCTGACTTCTGATGTACGGTTTTCAGAGACCCTGAATACTGATTTGCGTTATGTCGCTGCGCCGATTGTCCAAAATTTTCAGGTTGTGGCAGCCGTCCGACTCTCTCTAAGCGAGTCTGATGCTTATGCCGATGTCAGAACTGCGGTCATGTGGCTCATCGTCTTTGTTGCCAGTGTGGTTATCGGTGCCGCTTTCCTTGCCGTGTTACTCGCTCAAACTCTGGCAGCACCCGTTCTAGCTCTCACCGAAGTGGTCAAAAAACTTCCTACTGATCTAACAGTGCGGGCAAACGAGAAAGCGGGACCGAAAGAAATTCGTAATGCGGCCACAGCTCTGAACCAGACCGCAGCTCGTTTGGATGGAATAGTGGAGCGAACCCAGAGAGTGGCAGCAGATGCCTCGCATCATCTGCGCACACCACTCACGGGAGTCCGTTTGCGACTCGAAGCAATATCTGATCTGTCCCAAGACGAAGCCGTGCATGACGATGCAGAGGCTGCAATCGCGGAAGTGGACCGATTGGCGCACCGAATCGACCAAATCTTGACTCTCACCAGGGCTGACTCCGGCACGACCACGCTGCAGGTCGAGAACCTAGGGGCGATTGTGACCGAGCGGTGCTTGGCCGCAGGTGTTATCGCCGAGGAAAAAAATGTTGAGATCGTGACAACGGTTCAGGATTGCTCAGTCCAAGTCCCAGCTGGTACGTGTGGCCGGATTATCGATGAACTCCTGGGCAATGCCATGGCTTATGCGCAGCATGAGATCCGAGTGTCAGTTGTCACTGACGGCACATGGGCAGTCATGAGTGTGTCCGACGATGGCCCAGGCTTGTCAAACCCTGCTGACGTTGACAAATTATTTGGCAGGTTCTATCGAAGCAAGAACGCTATTACAGGTGGTAGCGGCCTCGGTTTGGCTTTGGTGCGCGAGAGTGCCCGACTCGCTGGTGGCGATGCGAAGGCACAGGTTTTGGCGCAAGGCGGGCTCAGTATCTCTGTGAACCTACCTTTGGAACAAGACTGATTTATTCTTGAGCCATGGGACTTGACTCACGAAAAATAGACTCTCGAATTACCGCATGTCCCTCTTGTGGGACCAAGAACAGAGTGCCCGCCGCGAGCAAGGGCACGCCTACATGCGCATCATGTAAAAAAAATTTGCCGTGGGTCGCTGATGCCACCGACGCAAGTCTTGCCGCCGCCCTCAACACCAAAAAGTTAGTCCTCATTGATCTCTGGGCTCCTTGGTGTGGACCGTGCCGCATGGTGGCGCCGATTCTTGAGAAACTCGCTGAACGTTATGCAGGCTCACTCAAAGTGGTGAAAATCAATGTTGATGACAATCCGCAGTCGGCACGTGGCTACGACGCGAGTTCTATTCCAACTTTGGTCATGGTTCGTGACGGAAAAGTGGTGGACCGCGTGATTGGCGCTCAGCCAGAACCGGCGCTGGCGGCAAAGATTGATCAACATTTGGCTGTCTAAAGGGCGATATTGCACACGTGCAATGTTCTTGTATTGCACACGTGCAATGCCCCCGTATTGCACACGTGCAATATCCTCGGATGGTGCCCGATACCGCAGATGTCGTTGTCATCGGAGCAGGAGTAGTTGGACTGGCACTCGCCGACACGTGGCTCTCTAGAAACCCCAATGACACAGTGGTGGTGATTGATAAGGAATCAGAACTCGCGCAGCATGCATCTGGTCGCAATAGCGGGGTACTGCACGCAGGGTTCTATTACGCACCAGACTCATTGAAAGCGAAGTTGACGCGAGATGGTAACCGAATGCTCAAGGAGTTCTGTGCCGAGCGCGGCGTGGACGTTCGGGAAACGGGCAAAGTCGTTGTCACAACGAATGAGTCGCAGTGGCGGTCCCTTGATCAGCTCTTTGAACGTGGTCAAGCAAATGGCGTGACCCTTGAGCGCATTGATGAGCAGCAACTGAAAGAGCTTGAACCACTCGCTCGCACTTGTGGCAAGGCCCTGTGGTCACCCACCACAGCAGTTGCTGATCCAGTCGCTGTTGTCACAGCGATGGCGGCTCGGGTTGGGCAACGCGGTGGGGTGCTGGAATTGGGCCAAGAAGTCGTTACCGCTCAACCCGGGAGTGTCACCCTGAAAAACGGCAGAACCATCAAGTGCGGTCATTTGATTAATGCGGCTGGCCTCTACTCGGACACAGTGGCCCACTGGTTCGGGGTGGGAATGGATTATGCGATGTTGCCCTTTAAAGGTCTCTATTGGTACGGGAATTGGGCGCCAGGAACCCTCAAGCGCCACGTTTATCCGGTGCCTGACCCCCGAAACCCATTCCTCGGTACCCATGTGACGGTCACGGTTGATGGTCGAGCCAAAGTTGGTCCCACCGCAATTCCATCGATGTGGCGGCAAGATTACGGAGGCATTGGCAATTTCTCTTCGGGTGAGTTAGCGCGCATTGCACGTCTTTACCCTCGATTCTTTCGTAGCAAACATCACAATGTGTGGGGCTTAATGCGCACGGAGTTGCCCAAGTACTCCCGCAAGAAACTGGTTTCTGAGGCTCAGCAGCTCGTTCCAGCTCTGAATCCTGCGGATTTTGCACAGCGAGGCAGACCGGGAGTGCGCGCGCAACTCCTGCACGTGCCCTCGGGCAGGTTAGAAATGGATTTTGTGGTCGAGCCGGGTGATCGATCAACGCACGTTATTAATGCTGTGTCACCGGCGTGGACCAGTTCACTTGCAGTTGCTGATCATGTGATCTCTGGAATCCATCGCGATTGAACAAATTTCTCAAACGTGTCGCAGACACGTTGTGATTGCGATGTGGGGCACAGTAGGCTTGTGTCATTAGAGCTTCAAAGTGAAGATCTCCCCAGCGCAGTCGAGTCGGAACGGTTGTATAGAGACATGATTCGTACGGTCATGGTTGTCGAAGACGATGATGCAATCCGCATGGTTCTGCGGACCAATCTGGAAGACGAGGGCTATCGAGTCCTTGAAGCCGTCACCGCTGAACAAGGTTTGGTCATTGTTCAAGATGAGCAACCCGACGTGGTCCTCGTTGACCTGAGGCTTCCTGGAATCCATGGCTTGGACCTTGTTCGCTCCCTGAGAGCAACCAGTTCGGTCCCGATCATCATCGTTACCGCTCAAACCGATAGCCATGACGTTGTCGCGGGCCTTGAAGCAGGCGCTGATGATTATGTGACCAAGCCATTTGTGGCCAAGGAGCTCATGGCGCGCATTCGCACTCAGTTGCGTCGCACTAATCATGAAGATGAAGTGGAAGATGGCTTGGTGTGCGGTCCCATTGAACTGCGCATGGACACCGCTGAAGTGGTGCGCAACGGCGAAGTTATTCCGGTCTCGCGCATTGAGTTTTATGTTCTCGCTGAACTTATTGGCGCGCAAGGGCGCGTATTGAGTCGCGATCACCTGCTGCGCAAGGTGTGGGGTTATGGCAACGCGGGCGATGGCCGTGTTGTTGACAACTTGATTTATCGGTTGCGCAATAAAATCGAAGAGGATCCCGCCAACCCGGAACTCCTCCTGACCGTTCGGGGCTTTGGTTACCGAATGAAGGCCTAAATGCGCTTCGGACTCAGAGCCCGAGTCGCGTTGGCATTTGGATTGCTGTCGCTGGTCATTGCGGGCGCTGTTTCGGGCGCAACCTACTCAGCGGCCCGCTGGTATTTGCTCAATCAACGCGAGGATTCCGCGATCACGCGTGCAGTTCTTGACTCACGCGCGACTTCGGCTGCATTGGCCTCGGGACTGGACCCCGTTGAAGCACTGGACCAGATTCCGTCAGTGGGAACATCGCAGCCGATGCTGCAGGTAAAAGGGGTTTGGTACACCTCTGGCGTCACGGTCCCACCGGATGCACTCCCGCAGTCACTTCTTGCAGTAGCCGCGCGAGATGGTGGTGCGCAGCAAAGAACGGCTATCGGTGACGAGGAATATTTGCTCGTAGCACTTCAACTCCCTACGGGAATCTATGTCGAAGTCTTTCTCTTGCGGGACTTGGATTTGATTTTGACAATCGGTGGCTGGCTCCTTGTTATTCAAACCATGATCGCGGGCCTCTTGGGCGTTCTGATCGGCAGGTACGCTTTTGGTCGGATCATTCGTCCGCTGTTTCGACTGGGTGCAGGTGCCCGAAGGATTGCCTCAGGTGAATTCTCCACCCGTATTCCGTTGACCAAAGATCCTGACCTCGATCCGATTGCAGCTTCCTTCAACGGTATGGCGCAGTCGGTGCAGTCAAGAATCCAACGGGAGCAACGTTTCAGCGCGAACGTTTCGCATGAATTGCGTTCACCATTAACCGCCGTTGTTGGGACTGTTGACCTGCTGGAAAAGAACGTTGAGCAACTGCCCGAGCGCGAGCAAAGACTCATTGGCACACTGCAAACCCAAACAGCGCGTATGCATCAAATGCTCATTGATCTGTTGGAAATAAGTCGGATCGGAAACGATGATCCACCACTCTTAGAGTCGGTTGATGTCGAGACACTGTGTCTGGATGCAGTGCACGTGCGCAATCTGCCTGAGGATCTGGTCTCAGGTTCTGCACCTGTCATTCGGACAGATACCCGCCGATTCGAACGTATCGTGGGCAACTTGATTGATAACGCCAATCGCCATGGGGGTGGCGTCACGGCCATTCGCATTGAACACAATGCCACTGTGATCCCCGAAGTTGTGCGCGTCTGTGTTGAAGACGATGGCCCGGGTATCCCTCCCAGTGAGGTGGAGAAACTCTTTGAACCATTCACTCGAGGTGTGGCTGCCAAGGAAACTTCTGGTGCAGGATTGGGATTAGCCATTGCGATTGAGCAATCGCACCTTTTGGGGATCACGTTGCGCGTGGAATCTGCGGACTCTGGTGGCGCGCGGTTTGTCATCGAGATCCCGTTGATCGAGTCAGACATAATCGATGAATTGGGAGGCTCAGATGAATAGCTGCTGGGCCTCGCGTGTTCGGGCGGCGCGATGCGTGGCCATGTGGTCTGGAACAGCTGCCGTGTGCTTGGCGCTCGTATCGTGTGGAGTTCCCACCCAGGATGTTGCTCAACCACTTGCCAGCGGTGTCATTGCCCCTCCAGCTCTGCCAGTCACGCCAAGTTCCACCCCAAGTCCTAGCCCGAGTGAATCTGAGTCCAATGCGGAGCCAGTGGAAACAGTCATCATTGAAAAAGTGAACCTGTGGTTTGCCGGCGACAATGGACTCATCCCTGTCACCACTGACGTTTTGGCTCCCGTTACGCCGGAGGCAATTGTCGGCGGGCTTGTTGCAGGACCACCTGAGAATGAACAACTTCGAACAGTGGTTGTGGATCCACTGACGGGGCAGCCCCTTATTTCAGTGTTCACAGGTGACGTTGTTTCGGTTGTGCCGGACGCCTCCGTCTACATCTCAGTAACGCCCGAATTTGCCGCACTGCCTCCTAATGAGCAAGTGCTCGTTCTGGGACAGGTGGTCGTTAGTATTTCAGGTGCGGGAATGGGCGCGGTTGCATTTGTTGATCAATCAGGCTCACCAGTTGCAGTTCCGCTGCCTGATGGGCGACTACTCGATGGCTCCGCAACAACGAGTGACTACATCTCACTCTCCGCCTGAATTAATCAAGCAGGCAGTAAACGGCCGATGCCGGTGTATGAACGGCCCCACCAAGATCCGCTAATTGGACTCACGCGAACTTTTTTGCCAGCGCTCGGAGCATCGATCATTTTTCCGTTTCCAATGTAAATTCCCACATGGTGAGCACCGTTGCGGAAAAAGAACACGAGGTCGCCGCGCTGGGCATTTTTCTTGCTGACTTTGCGCACCTGCTTGTACTGGGCTCTGGAGTAATGAGGCAGGTTTCGACCCGTCGCTTTCTTAAACACGTATCGCACGAGACCTGAGCAGTCAAACGCATTGGGACCCGAGTGGCCGGCGCGGTAGGAATCACCGATTTGAGCACGGGCGATTTTGATCACTTTATTGCGCACCTGTCGGACTTCATGCTTCTTCTTGGCAACTTTGTTGGTGCGCAATTGGCGCGTGGCTTCATTGCCCGTTGAGTCGATTGCCGCCACCAGTCGTTCCTGAGGCGCAGATAACCGGTCTGCTAGAACGATTGATTGCACTGTCTCCATGGACTCGGTGGATCCGCTGGAACTCGTGTGAGCGGAAGCTGCGGTATTTGTGAATGCAACAAGTCCAAGTGCAGTCATGACCATAGCCATGGTTAGCGAGAGCAGGGGGTGCTTGTTGTGGGACTCCGAACCCAGGGAAGCAGGCTCGGTGGTGCCTTGGTGTGAATTGCCATTCGTGCGGTGCATCTGATCTCCTCGTCCCCCGACTCGGTGTGCGAATCAGACCCCGGGTGGGGGCTGACCGTGCGCATCAGAATGGAGACGCTAAACGGGTTTAAAAGATAACGGAATAGTAACGACCGTTATTCGGACATGTTTGCGACAAGTCTGTGACACAAGTCACGAGTGGTCCCTCATAGATGCAAAACGCGGAAAAACAGTGCAATCACTCAATTGTGGCGCGTGATCTGTGGTTCATTCGTGGGCGCAGATAGAGTGCACTCTCGTGAACGACTCCGTGTCCAGAGAGCCTGGCTCGAACCCTGGCTCGAACCCTGGCTCGAGGTCCGTGATGGCCAAGGGATTAATTTTCGTGGGAGCCGCCACCCTCATCGGCAACGGAACCGCCTACCTGCTGAGCATGGTTTCGGCCAGAATCCTTGATCAAGCCGACTTTGGAGCCTTGGGCGCACTCCTGGGCCTATTGGTGATTATCGCGACTCTTGGTATCTCAACCCAAGCGCTGACGGCTCGAAGGGTCTCGACGGCGATGCTCACCAACAGGGCAGAAGTTGAGGGCCAGGCAATTCGTCTCTCGGCATTCGTTGGGCTGGGAATTGTCGTCGTGGCACTCATCGCCGCGTGGCCCGTCAGCACGATATTCGCCATTCCCGTGGTCGCTGTGGTTACCGGCATTGCCTCGTTGGCATTCGTGGTCGTGGGTTCCGCGGCCATGGGTATTGCCCAAGGCCGTGAGGAGCACATCAAGCTGTCCATTGCCTTCATCGCAAACGGCATGGGGCGGGCATTTGGCGGCATCGTGGGCGTTGTCGTCCTGCAAAGTGTGACAGGCGTCGGCATTGGAATTCTGGTCGGCTGCGCGGTCGGTGCCGCAATTAGTTACCAACTTATTTGCCCACGGACTTTCAGCACAAAACTTACCGATGGAATTGGTGTGGAATTCGGCCACGTTGCCCACGCGCTCATCGTGCTTTTCACCTTGACAAATATCGATGTTCTTCTGGCCCGGATTTTTCTCACCGAGGATCTTTCTGGCGAATACTCGGTGGGAGTTTTGC
>Ga0181564_10002012_pt1 | contig 18004 bp, 8 predicted proteins | sample 011ome_24_FD_134512 | JGI IMG/M metagenome (GOLD analysis project Ga0181564, IMG submission 134512) | Coastal salt marsh microbial communities from the Groves Creek Marsh, Skidaway Island, Georgia - 011513CT metaG (megahit assembly) | ecosystem: Environmental > Aquatic > Marine > Intertidal zone...
ACGCTGTCTGGTTTCGCGCTTTTCGCTATCCTATATGTACCCTCCTCGCACGCGACGCTCGGTGAGAAAACCGATGAAAGCGCCGATGAAAGCGCCGATCAAAATGAAACGCTGACTGATCGCGCTGACTGGACAAAAGCAGTTTGGATTGGCGCCAGGAAACTTCTGGAAAGTCCAAGGAAGCTTCATTGGCGGCGCTCGGCACCCCCCCGGTCAGACTAATTGCTCATATGACTTCGGCCCAAAACTGTGCGCTCGCGCAAGCCCGCCAGCTGGCACCTCCTGAGTCGCCGTCCAAGCGGAGCCCCGCAAAAGCGCGCTGAGGCGAGCACTACATTTACTCCGAACGCGCGCTCTCGAGACGAACACGAGTCTCAGCGCCATGAAGACTTTCTGCGAGGTGTGCACGGCGAACCCGGCCACCGTGGTGTGCTGCGCCGACGACGCGGTGATGTGCTCGACGTGCGATCAAAGGTGCGCGCGCGAAGCCGGAAACACGGCGAACGAGCGGGGCGCGGAAACGGCATTTCTTTCTTCCCGTTTCGCGAGCGCCGCGGGGCCGTGAGCCGCGACGCGACGGGCGACGAAGCGCGCGGACGACTCGCATCGACGCGCGTGTCCTCGCTTTGCCTTGCCAACGCTCGTTCCATCGCGTCGCGACCGGGAACTGACCCTCGCGCCCTCCCCCCGTCTCCCCTTTATCCGACCGGCTCCCGCAGCATCCACTCCGCCAACGCCGTGGTCGCCAAGCACGAGCGCGTCGCGTTCAGTGCCGACGCCAGGCCCATGTGCGACATCTGCCAGGTGCGCGAGACCACGAATCGACGAAAAACACACGCGGCGAGACGACAGGCGGCTCGCGGAGGCGTTCGCGCGGTCGCGCGGCGCGCCCCGCGCGGTCGCCGGCGCGTCGCTTCGACGCCGAATTCGAAGCGCGGAAACTCCGTTTGCGGTTTCTTGTGACTGAGACGCCACGCGGAGTGGACGTTTTCAACGAAAACGCGAGCGGTTTGCGCGCTTGCTTCTCGCGCGGTTGAGAAAAACGCGACACGCGACGAGATCTTTTCCGCGACTGACTGAACCACGCGACTGACTGAACCACGCGTCTTCCTTCCTCCGCTCCAACCTCCGACCCGCGAACGAACCAGGCTGCGCCCGTGTTGGTGGTGTGCCACGAGGACCGCGCGTTCCTGTGCCGCGGGTGCGACACGTCCATCCACGGCGCCAACGAGTTCGTGGCGAAGCACCGGCGCTTTCTGTTCACCGGCGTCAGCCTCGCGCTGGAGAACACCGCGTCGAAACCCGCGCACGGCTCGAAACAGCAAACGCAGGCGAACAACGTGGCACCCACGAACGTCATGGAGAAACCCAACGCGCCTTCCAACGCCGCGCCCAAGCCGTCCAAGGGGAAGCGGAAGGCGGCGGCGATGCCTCAGAACTCGCACGAGTCGGAGGATGCGCTGGTGCCGTCGCTCGCGGGGCCGTCGAGCTCGGGCGGGAGCGGCGCGGCGCAGGCGCCGCTGCCCGACGACGAGTTCAACTCGTTCGTGGCGGACTTCGTCAAGGGGGGCGCCGCCGCGGACGCGGAGTTCCTGGACACCTTCTTCGACGACATCCCGGCGGGATTCAGGGATGAGGATTTCGGCGTCGTGCCGACGTTCAGGTGACCCGACGACACGTCGGGCGCGAGATCCGGGATCTCCCGGGATCCCGCGACGCGTCGTACGCGTAGGGGAACGAACGTAGGGGGGATATAGGGGTCGAAAGGGAACTGCTGCGGGTTGGGATGGGTGGGTGCACGCAAACAGGGTGAGAAAAAAGAAAAGCCGCGCCTCCCGGGAGGCGCGGAGATGTACGAAAAGGTTTTGATGAAAGGAAAGACGAAAACGTCGCCCTACGAAAACGTCGCCCAGCCCGTCGTCGTCTCGCCGAGAGAAGATTCTGTTTCGGTCGCGTTTTCCTCCGCGCGCGCGTCTTCGTCGGCGGGTTTCCCGAACGCTTCCGCCGCGGCGGAAGTCTTCCGCGCGGAAGGCTCCGAAGGCTCGAACGACGCCCACCCCGTCTCCGGTTCCGAGGGTTGTTCCAGAACCTCCGGAACGTTCCCGAGAGGGGCTTCTTCCTCCTCAACCTCACGCGGTCTCACGGGTCCCGCGTCTGCGTCGGCGGCGAGCGCCTCGCACCGCGCCGCCACCTCCGCCGCGCTCGGCCGCGACGACGGGTCTGTCGCCAGCGCGTGTTTCACGAGCGCCCTCGTTTTCTCGCTGGTTCTCGAGCATACTTCCGGCGACCACGCGAAGCGCCCGCTCAGCGCGGCGAGCTTAGCGTCCGCGCCGAAGGGGGGCCGGTCCTCCAGAAGCTGGAACAGCAGACACCCGAGCGCCCAGACGTCCGCCGGGCGCCCGACGCCGCGCGCCGCGAAGACTGGATGGCGCACGTCCCACATCTCCGGCGCGCGGTAGGTGGGCGTGGTGGTTCGCGCGAACTGCGACTCCGCGCGTGAGCGGTCCCGCGGCGTCGAAAACACGCGGTCGCCGCCCACGTGGGCGCTCCCGAAGTCGCACAGACGCCACGTCGACCGCGCGGACGCCGCGTCCAGCGCGGACAGCACGTTCTCGGGCTTGACGTCGAAGTGCGCCACGGGCGGGTCGCGTGTGTGCATGTGCGCGACCGCGCGCGCCGCGCACGCGCAGGCACGCAGCGCGTCCGCCTCGCCGAGGCCTCCCAGGCGCCGCGCGCGCTCGGCGAGGCTCTCCTCGCACAGGTCCATCACCAGCAGCGCCGCGCGGGCGCGTCCTCGCGCGCTTTCGCCGCGCGCGTTTCTTTTTTCTTCGCCTCGCGTCTCGGGCGGGACGAGCACGTCGTGCGCGTGGAGGGTCACGACGTCGTCGTGCGCGGACACCGAGGCGTGCACGACGCCCTCACGGCGCGCCTCCGCGTCGGAGAGCTCGGGGGGAAGCAAACACTGTTTCAGCGCGAGCGGCGCGGACGCCTCCGCGGCGTCGACGGTTCCGTCTCGACCGTCGTCGCGCTTCCCCGGTCCGTCCGAGACGCTCGCGCAGCGGTACACGCGCGCGGCGCCTCCTTCCGCGAACATCGCGCCGACGCGGAACGTCCGGCCCGCGACGACCAACCGCGTGCCCGCGAGGTCGTTCGGGTCGCTCCGCGATGTCGAGGCCGCGGTGAAGGGCTTCACCCTGGCCTCCACCTCGCGAAGCGCTTTCCGCAACAGATCCATCGAACGGGTCGACGCTCGAGAGAGAGGCTCCGCGTCCCCGAGCGGACGCCACGCCGCTCGGACGCCCGCGGACGGGAGACCCGAAACGCGTCGTCCGACGCGTCGCCGACGCGCCTGCCTCGACCGCCGCGCCGCGCGCGTGTGGTCGTCCCTCCTCTCGGACGGCACGAGTTCATCGCATCACTAATAAAAGAAGTCAAAATACACTAAAACCGCTACTGTACTGGACTCACAAAAACGGCCCCTCTCGTCATCGTCAACCCCTACGCGTCTCGTCGGACCGCCTTCTTCTCTCCCCCCCCCGCGCGCGCGTTGATGGCGGACATGAGCCCCACCGCGGGCGCCACCTTCTGCTGCGTGGTCCGCCTGTCGTACGTCCCCTTCTGCATCGCCACGGAGTGGCCCATGTACATCGCGAGCGCCTCGAGCTCGGCGTCCGACGCCAGGCCCGCGCCCCGCACGTGCGTCACCACCATGTCGCGCACCAGGTGCGGGTTGGTTTTCTTGCCCGTCAGCCGCAGCGACGTGCGACTGAACGTGCGGCTCAGCTCGGATACGGTCCAGGGCGAGCCGTTCGGGCGCGTGAACACAAAGTCGTGCGTCGGCGCCAGAGCCGCGCGGTGCCCCCAGTCGCTGTAGCCGGCGGCGGCGACGTCCGAGGTTGACGTCGCGCCGTCGCGCGCAAAGTCGTAGTCCACGCCGAAGAGCCACTGCTCGAGCGCGGGGTAGAGCCTCGGGTCGAGCTCGAGGTCGGGACGCGCGCCGTACGCGTTGCCGGTCTTGTAGTCCTCGGGGGCGTGCCGCACGACCCAGCGGCGGCGCGGGATGAGCTCGATTCGAGACGTCTCCGCGTCTCCGAGCGTCCCGTCGGATCGGTCCGCGACTTCGTCGAACGTCTCGCACACCAGGGTCTTGCCCAGCCGCAGTTCCCGGAGCGTCCGCTGCCGGTCCGGCACGCTCGCCAGGATGGCGAACAGCAGGTACCGCTGCACCGCGCACGCCACGTCGCCGTCCGACCGCTGGTCCCCGAGGTGCGTCAGCGGCGCGCACTCGCGCCGCAGCGTCTCCACCAGCGCCAGGTACGCCGGCCAGTCCAGCCACTTGGCCGCCTCGTCCGCCACGTGCGCGCCCTTGGCGGCGAGCGTCTTTCCGCCCCGCTGCACGCGCACGAGCTCCATCACCACCGGCCGCTCGTACTTCTCCTCCCTGGCACCGTTCGCGTGCGGCGGGTGCAGCCACTTGGCGATCGCGATGAGGCTCCGGAGCTGGAACGCCTCGGTGGTGGCGGCGATCCCGCGCGCCTCGCACAGCCACTGCAGGTACTCGATGGCCAGCGCCGCGCCCTCCGCGTCGCCGGACGGGACGGCGTCCAGCAGAGACAGAGACGCGGGGGCGTGTTCGCTCCGCACGACGGGGCTCCCCAGTCTCGTGCAGTCTGCGATTTCGTTCGTGTCACTGAGGCGGCTGACGCCGTCCCACCCGCCGCGCTTGACGCGCACGAGCCACCCCATCAGCCCGCGCGCCACCTCTTCGTAATTCGCCGCCGTCGCCATCCGCACGGGCGCGCGGCCGCCGCCCACGCGGCGCGTCGTGACGTCCCGCCGCATCTTCTCCAGCTCCGAACGCAGCGTCGCGGGAACCTCCGCGTCGCGCAGCGCGTACGGAGGCAGCCGCTTACGTTTCGTGACGCGGACGCTCGACAACGCCACCGCCGGCGGACGCGGACCCGCCGACGCGCGCTCGCGCGTCCCGGCGGAGACGATCTGGTTGCTTCCCCAGTCCCTGGCGAGTTGCGCCGTGCGCCCGGTGGTGGGGCGCTCCAAACGCTCGTCGGGGCCGGGCAACGCCCCGCCGATCCACCCGTCCTCGCTCCGCGTCCGCGCGGACGCGGCGCCGGACGTGGTGGCCCCGCCGGACGCCAGGCGCGCGGCGTCCGTCTCCTCGCGAGAAAGGTGGCGCATCGCCTGGCCCCACCGCGCGGGCACGCCCATCGCCACGAGCTGGTCCACCGTGAGCGACGCGACGTCCTCGGCGGTCTCGAACCAGTTCGCGCGGAGCGTGCGCGCGATCGCGCGCGCGTCCTCCTCGCCGCGGCCCACGCGCTGGCACACGCGCGTGGCGAACGCGTCCAGCGTCTCCGCCTCCGATGGCGCGATCGTCTCGTTGTCGAGGGGAAAGTCGCCCGCGACGACGCGCACGGGTCCGCGGCGCGCGCGCGAGGGGCGCTCGCGCCCCATACGCGGGGTCGGGGAGAACCCGGCCCGGGGGGCGGCCGTGCACGCCACGCGCGTCGCCATGGACCGTCTCGTCTTCCGGGCGTCGACGTTTGAAAAAGCGCACGACGGTCCCAGCGCTTTTTTCGACGGACACACAGCGTCGCCGCCTCTCCGTCCGGCGGCGACTGCGAACGGAGCTTTATATACAGAGGCGAACCGAGACGCGACGACGCGAGCGACGAGCGACGTTTGCGTATCGTAGTATCGTAATAAAAGACAAAACACTACCTTTTCGGTGGGAACGGACACAACCTTCGTATGTACAGTGGCGTGCGGTCGTCGTCCCTTCTCAAACATCGCTTCCTTCGCCGAACCGAAACGAAACAACCGAAACGCGTCACGCCGCGACGGTCATCGCGTCGGTGCGCTGCTTGAACACCTCCGCGTCGATGGAGTCCTTCACCAGGAACCGCCACACCTGCACGAGCCTGGTTTGGCCGTAGCGGCGAATGCGCCCGATCGCCTGCGTCTCCGACGCCTCGTACTCGTACTGCGAGGTGGTCAGGAGCGGGTGCACGAAGATGGCGTGGTTCGCCGTCGTCAGGTTAGCGCCCGACGCCGACTCGTCGCGGCTCAGCAAAAGCAAAACCCGCGCGTCGTCCTTCTCGAGCTCCTCCTTCTGGAACTCGTCCAGCGCGCCCGTCTGCTGGTGCACGGAGCCCTTCAGCTTGAGCGTCTTGATGTTCGCCTGCTCCAGCACGTCCGCCACCTGCTTCATCAGGTCGGGGAACTGCACGAAGACCAAGATGCGCTCATCCGGCGGGGTGTCGCGGATACGCTGCACGAGGTGCGCCATCTTCGAGCCGTGCGAGCCCAGCTCCAGGGGCTCGTTCTGCGCCGTCGCCGTCACCGCCGCCTTGCCCTTGGCCTTCTTCGCGGGGCTCTTGAGAGGACGCGAGGCGTCGGCGGTGGGCTTCTCCGAGCCGAGCGACTCGGCGTCGATCACCGAGGAGAAGCGCGCCGGGCACTCGCAGCCGGGCACGCCGCACTCCTGCAGGTTGGCGTTCCGCTTCAGGCACGACAAACACCCGACGTGGCCGCACGTGGACAGCACGCCGCAGAGCTTTTTGGCGTGCGCGGGCGTCGGCGCGCGCTTCTTGGGGCTCTTGGCCGAAGCGCCCTTCTCCGGCGCGGCCGCGCACGCGCCGCACAACACGTCGTCGTCCGCGGAGAGCCGCTGCAGGTCGCGCACCGACCGGAAGAAGCGCAGCGAGCGGACGCGACCGACGAGCTCGCGCGTCAGCATGCGCAGCGCGCGCACCTCCTCGCGGATGTTCCACTTCTGGTTGTTCAGCTCGCCCTCCAGCTTCTTGGGCGCGCCCTTGCGCGAGGGCGTCGGCTTCGCGGGCGTGTTCGCGGCGGAGGCGAGCGCGGGAGACGCGGGAACGGGACGCTTCGCGGGCGTACCCGGCGTGTCGCCGGCGGCGCCGCGGCTCAGCGCCTTCTCGAACGCCCGCTGTTCCGCCTCCTTCTTGCGCAGCTCCGTCGCGAGCACGCCGCCATCCTCGATCACTTCGACGTGCTTGGGGTTCATCTTCTTCACCTCGATGCGGATCTCCGACTCCGCGGCGGGCACGAAGTCGTTGGACTTGTTGGGCTTGAACCCCTTCTCGAAGGTCATGATCAGCGTCTGCTTCTGCGTGCCGGTGATGCCGTGCACCACGCCCACGCGCCAGGCGCCGTCGATGTGCAGCTTGAGGACCGAGTTCACCGGGGGGACGCGCGTCTTGGGAACGTGGTCGGCGGCGCGCGCCTCGGAAGCCGCGTCCAGGAGCTTGACGAGCATCTCGGTGCCCTCGGGGTCGCCCGCGCCTTCGCCGCGGACCATGCTCTGCCACTTGATGAACTGGTTGTCCTCCTCCTTGTCCTCGGCGTCGAAAAGCTCCACTTGCAACACCTTCGCCGTCTCCTTCCACTCGCGGTAAAAGAACCGCGTGTCCAGAATCTTCTCGTCCATCGCCTCCTGGCACTCCTTCAGCTGCGCCTGGCGCACGTTGATGATGTCCTGGCACGTGCGCAAGGCGTTGCCCTCGTCGTCGTCCAGCTCGAACTTGGCGCAGCGCTTGATCAGCGCCTCCTCCGCGGTGGCGGAGCCCTGAAGCACCTTCGCCAGCCTCTTGTCGCGGTCGCCCTTGTTGCCGCCCTTCTTCTGCTGCCGCGCCTTCATGTCCATCGCCTGCAGGTAGTGGTCCAGCTCCAGGTAGATGGCGCGCTCCGCCGGGCGCAGCGCGATCTCCACCGGGATCTCCTCGGAGCGGATCTCGTCAATCTCGGCGATGTTCTGGCGCACGAAGCGGTCCAGGAAGCCCTGCGCGACGGCGTGCCGGTTGATGTGCCACTGCTGCGTCGGACGCTCCTTGAAGAACTGGAACGTCTCCGCCTTGGTGATCTCGCTCTTCGTGAAGCGCGGCTGCTCGTCCGACCCGAGGTTGGTGCCCAGCAGCGCCGCCGTGTCCTTGATCTCGGCAAACGCGCCCACGGGGGGGGTCCCGGAGAGCACCCAGCGCGCCTCCGCCTTCAGACCGAGCACTACGCACCGGTCGGAGGGCTTGAGGTACGTGAACTCGTCCACCACCACGCGGCGCCAGTGGAACATCTCCAGCGGCGGCGACGTCATCTCCGTCCAATCCGCGCGCACCTCGCGCGTGTCGAATCCCCAGTGGTCCTTGTCCACGCTCTCAAACGTCTCATCCTCGTCGTCGGACGCGTCGTCAGCCTTGGTGCGCTTCTTGGACTTGGCCGCGCGCGCCTTAGCAGCTTTGCGGTGGCGCATCGTCTCGAACTCCTCGTCCGTCTCCTCCTCGGAGTCCATCTCGAAGTCGGAGTCGTCGTCACCGGCGTACTCCTCCGCGTACGTCACCGGCTTAGCCGCCGCGCGCTTGGGCGTGGCGCGGCGGGCGCTCGTCGGCGAAGCGGCGGCGTCCTCCGCGCGCGTCGCCTTCTTGACCGGCGTGGACTTGGGCGTGATCTTCTGCTTCTTGACCGGCGTGGACTTGGGCGTGGCCTTCTTCTTCGCCGCCTGCGCAGCCTTGGCCGCCTCCTTGGCCGCCTCCTTGGCCGCCTTGGCCTTTTCCGCCTTCTCCGCCTTCTCCGCCTTGGCCAGCTCCGTCGCCGCCGTCTTGTCCATGTACCTGAAGCCCTCCTTGCCGCCCGCCGCCTTGGTGGCCTGCACCAGCCTCTGCCCCTTGAGGCGCTTGGGCGCGATGATGCGCACGTTCTGGATCTGGCCCTTGCCCTTGCGCACGCGCTTGGACGCGGTGGCGGCGCCGCCCGCGCCGGTGAGCGTCTCCGTCTGCGCCTCGAGGCCCGCCAGGCACCCGTGGTACGCAGCCGCAAAGTGGCGCCCGGCGTTGCTCGACTTGCAGTCGGGCATGCGCCCGGCGCCGGCGAGGCGCGCCAGCCGCTCGAAGTAGAGCGGCGAGCGCAGCACGGAGGTGGCGCAGATGACCACGTCCGCGTCCTGGACCTCAGCCACCGTCAGGTGCGTGATGTCCGCCACCGTGCGCACGGCCACCACCTTCAAAGTGCCACCCTTGGAGAACTTGGCCACCTCGCGCGGCCACTGCCGGAGCAGCTGCGACGGCGCCAGCACCAGCGTGGCTTTGGTGGGAATCGCGCGCACCGGGACGGGCTTGGACGCCGTGCCGAGCGCGCCGGGCACGGGCCACTGGATCTGGTTCGCCAGGATCGCGCCGATAGTGATGGCGGTCTTGCCGTATCCCACCTGGTCGGCGATGATCCCGCCGCGCACCAGCCTCTTCACGCGCGCGCGGCCGTCCATGCGCAGCCCGAGCGCGGGGAGCACCGACTCGGCAACCTCCTCCTCCACGAAAGGCGCCTGCGCGCTCGACTCGCGCTCGAGCATCCAGTGCAGCGATCGGAGCTGTTCGGGCCTGAGCGGGAACTGCTTGGTGTTCCATCCAGGGGGCTGCGTCGCCGCGGGGTCGCGCCGGTTGGACGTCAGCTTGAACGGCTCGAGGGGCGCGGCGGTGTCCATCTCCGCGTGCCGCACGACTTGCCACTCCATCTCCGGCGTGGCGGAGGAGTTTTTCCCGGCGTCGTACAGGCGCGCCGCCGAGCGCTCGCGCGCCACGCCGCCGGTGATGTTGGCCAGCGCGCGGTGCACGAGCGTCGCGGGGTTCACGGCGATCACCACGTCGCCGGTGGCGGTGTCCGAGGACGTCTTGGACTGCTTCTTGGTGGCGCGATCGTTGGCGCGCTTGCGCCACTGCACGACAAACGGCGCCGGGCGCCGTTTCAGCGTCTGCTCAAACACAGCAGCCTGCTCGGGGTCCTCGCGGCACTCGATCTTCTTCTCGTTGGTCTCGTCGGCGCGGCGCACCCACTCCAGGGTGGGGGGCATCGGCGCGCAGCGGGGGCACGCCGTGTCGCAGAGCCGCGCGCACGCCTTGGCGTCGCCGGCCACCAGCGGCACGAACTTCTGCACGCCCTCGGGCAGGTCGAGGCGCGACGTGAACCACGCCAGGCGCCCGAACGTCGCGTTGGAGCGATCGTTGCGCAGGGTGACGAAATCCCCCTCCGGCCAGTCCGCGGCGTCGACGTCGGGGAGGGTCACGGACGCCTTCATCACCGCCACGGCGTTGGCGCAGCCGCCCACCTTGACACCGAGGCTGGCGGCGTTGCGGGGCGCCGCCAAGGTCGCGACGGTCTTGCGCTCCTCCAGCGCGAGCGTCTCCACCTTCATCCACTGGCCATCCGTGAAGCACTCGTACGTCGTCACGGCGTTGCTGTCGCTGGCGCGGAACTCGGGCGAGACGCGCGCGGCGTGCACGCGGTGCTCGCCGTACTGCAGCCGGCGGTGGTTGTCCGCGAACACGAAGAAGTCCTTCTCGCCCTTGCTGTTGCGAATGGGGTCCAGGAAGAAGTACATCTCCGCGTGCTTGTTCAGCTTGTCGTCGCCCACGCGCTTGTGCAGCGACGCCTGCGCGGCGCCGCACTTCTCGAACAGCTTGTACGTGCCCTCCACGTCCAGGTCCAGCGCCGACTTGTCCGCCTTGCGCTTCCAGGAAACCTTGTACTCGGAGAAGCGCTCGCTGGTCCAGGCCTTGCGGTCCTTGGCCATGACGGCGATCTTGGAGGCGTCCGCGGGCATGCCCAACGTTTCCTGCCAGCTCTCCACCAGAGGGCCGCGGCCCTCGATCTCGAGCTCGAACGCGCGCCGGACGGGCACCAGCACCGCCCAGTCGCCCTCCAGCAGGTGCTTGGCGCCCGGCGCGACGCGCATGCGCGCCACGGGGTGCGTGAACACCTCGTGGATGGGCTCGTCCGTGGTGGCCGCGGGCGTCACGATCACGCGCCACTCGGGGCGCGCCATCGCGGCGCCCATGCGCAGCTCGAGCGCCACCTCGTCCGCGCCCGGGCACACGTACCGCGCGATCCAGACGTCGGCGCGGCGCACGTCGCGGAACAGAAACTCGGCGGCGGCGATCGTCTTCATCGCCTGGGTCCAGCGGCGCCAGGTCTCGTCGCGCGAGTCGTCCTCGGACGACTGGCTCCCGAAGAGCGCGGGCGAGTCCTCGGCGAGCGCCTTCGCCTTGGCGGAGGCGTGCGCGACGTCCAGGCCCTCGAGCGTGACGCGCATGGGCAGCGTCCGCTTGAGCTTCGCCGCGAAGTCGGTGGGCTCGGCGCGCCGCAACCCGTGATCGGCGTAGTTGTGCTCGGGGCGGCCGCAGCACTTCCCGCAAGCGGTGTGCCCGCAGTCCAGGCACCGCTTGATGTCCGCGACGACGCCCGTCTGCGCCTCGCACACGCACAGGCGCGCGGCGGCGCCAGCCTCGGCGAGGAGCTTCTGGAGGCCCTTCGCGTCGCCCTTGGGCACGACGGCGCACAGCGCCAGGTCGTCCGCCAGCAGGTCGGGCACGCCCTCCACCTTCGCCGCCGCAGCCTGCGCGTACGCGGCGCCGCCGACGGAGAGCGACGTCGCGGCGGCGCCGACGTCGACGCCGGACGCGCGGCGCTTCTTCGTTTCTGCGGCGAGGCCCTTTTCGGCCACCTTGGAGTAGTCCAGGATGGTGTCCTTGACGACCATCAGCGCCGAGAGCATGCACGCGCCCACCACGGTGGTGGTCATGGCGTTCCCGGCGAGGTCAGACATCTGGCCCTCGCTCTCGCGCGTCAGGAGCAGGTCGTCCACGGGGATGCCCTGCAGCGACAGCGCCTCGATGCCCACCAGCGGGCCGCCGCGGTTGGTCACGAACGGCACCATGGAGGGCGTGAGGCACGGGCAGATGCCCGCCGCGCCGCTGCCGGTGGTGCGGTCGACGTTCTGCGACAGGTTCCACACCAGCGTCTTGTGCGTGGAGTCGGTGTCCGCCTGCGCCAGGCGCAGGTAGTCGATGTCCATCAGGTCCAGCACGCGGTCCGTCTGCGCCTTGCCCCAGTCGTTCCACGCGTAATCCGGCATCGTGCACCCGCCCTCCCAGTTGGTGAACGGGCGACGCGCGCCCAGGCCCTCCTCGAGGCGCGCACGCTGGTGGCGCGACTCGCAGCGCGCCCAGTCCGTGCCGGCGCGCGTGCTGTCCTCGCCCGGCCGCGCCAGCATCTGGCGCCCCTTGTGCACGCGCGGGTCGTCCGAGTCAAACAGAAACGCTTCCAGCGTCGACGACGCGGGGCGCTCGAGCAGCTTCACCTGGTCCTTCCACTGCTGGATCAGCGTGCCCTGGCCGCCCTTCTTCTTGTCGAAGACGTACCCGTTCCCGCAATCAGAGTCATCGAAGGGGATCTTGCCGGAGAGCTCCTGCAGGTAGTCAAAGTAAGCCTTGTACTCGGTCGGCTTTCGGATCATCTCCTTGTCCTTGCGTTCGGGTCTGTTCAAGGGGTTGGGGTCCTTCACGATGACGTGCACGTCCTCGCCGGGCGGCGGCGCCGCCATGCCCGGCTTGGGCGGCACCTTGGTGGCGAAGAGGTACACGCGCGTGCGCGTGTGCGGGATGTAGAAGCGCTTGGTGTCCACGCGCATGAAGTGCGCGGCGTAGCCCTTGGCCTGGAACGCCAGCGAGATCTGCTCCCAGGGCGCGCCGCACACGTTCTCCAGGATCACGACGGGGGGCTGCTTCTTCTGCACCCACGTCATCATCCCGCGGAACGTCTGCCCGGACTCGCCCGCCTCGCTGATGGTCTTCTGCTCGTTGTTCAGGTTGGAGTAGTCCACGCAGGACGTGCCGGCGACGAGCATGTCGCAGAACCCGGGGACGTCCACGAGCGCGCCGTACGCCGTCGTGGCCTGGTCCTCGTCCAGCTCGCGGATGTCGCGGAACAAGATGGGCGGCGCGAAGTTCCGCTCGATGTACGCCTGCTTGAAGGGCTCAATCTCGCACGAGAACACGTGATCCACGCCGAGCTTCGAGCCGTACTCGCGCTCGGTCGCGACGCCGATCTTGTCCAACGCCAAGAGGGGCGACTCCGTGCCGGAGCACATCGTCGCGACGCGCAGAGGGCGACCGAGCTTCTTGATGAAGTCGCGCAGCTCGGGGAGCTTCTTCACCATGTCGTGGAACATCTCCTGCACGTCGCGGATCGCCGGGAGGTCCTCCGCCAGCTGGCACTTGCCCTGCGTGTCCTGGGAGTCGCCCGCGCCGGAGTCCAGCGTGCGCATGGACGCCGCGCGTTTGCTGCGTGCGCAGAAGGGCAGAAGGGTGAGGGGAACGTCGTCAGGGACTGACTCGCGTCGCGCGCGACGCGCGACGCGCCGAGGCGCGAATCGCGAAAATATCGAGTTGGAAAAAAATCGCACACGAAACGACGCTGCCGAGTCGGAACGTCCGACACGAGGGGCCGTTAAGATCGCGCCCCGATCGCGCCATCGCGCGGCCGAAACCGGCTCAGGGAGGCGGTCGATGAAGGCTCAAAGGCGAGCCGTCGCGCGTATCGCGTCGTCCCGCTCGCGAATGCGCTCGAGATGCGCGGCGATACGCCAGGGAAGGGCGCGGGAACGTACCTCGGCGTGCCGGGCTTGCTCCTCGGTCTCGGTGGCTTCTTCATGCCGAAGGAAGGCTCGTCGAAGGCGTCGTCGGCGTCCATGTTCACGTCGTAGTCGCCATCGTCCTTCTTGGAGCGGCGCGAGGGCTTGTCCTCGAAGGCGGCTTCGTCAGCGGCGGCCGCCTCCATGTTGAGGCAGGCCTTGACGGCGGCGCCGCGGCGCGGCGTGCCGCGCGGTGAGAGCGCCTCGCCGCGAGATCGCGACGTGGGCGACTTCGCGACCGCGGCGGATCGCTCTTCGGGCTTGATGGAGGGACGGCCCCGGGACCTCTGCGACGGCGTGGGCGACGCGAGAGGACTCGAGGGGGTCTTGGCCTTGGTGATCACGGGCGAGGGCTTGCCCGCGCCGCGCTTAGCGGGCGAGCGAGTCTTCGCGGAAGCGGCAACCATCGCGGACTCGAAAGTCGGTGGCCCGACAATTGAGTCGCGACCGCGTTAGCGACGCTCGGGACGAGGGAGACGCTCGACCCGCGCGCGGTGGTTGCGCGACTGTGCACGTGCGCGTACTTCGCGCGACGTCTCTTATGCTGTTTCGACCGCCGGCACGCGTGTGGGGCGCACGGTGGTCTGAGCGTGCGCGTTCGCGCGTTCGCTTTTCGTTTCGGGAACGCCATCGTTTCGTCGATTCCGAGAGCTTTTTCCCGCCGAAAATCGTTCCCCTCGCAAAAGAGCACAGGCAAACAGTCTCAAAATTCGTTTCTGACTCCGTGTCAGGCGTCACGAGTCTGTGCGGAAAAAATCGGGTACGAATCGCGATACGGCCGATTCGCTGCAGCCGGAAAAAAAAAGCGCGTCACCGGCAACATCCCGTGCGACCGCGCGTCGGCCGAGGACTGCGGTCCGCGGATGAAATAAATCTGAGACACCTCGAAAACGCAGCTCGCGTCCGCGTGGCCGTCACCTCAGCGCGCACACACCGGGGACCGGGCGTGCGCCGAACGCGCAGCGAACGGAAGCGTCGCCGCGACAGACGCGCGCGGGGGATGTCGCGCGACTCGGAGAGCGACGGAGGCGGGGGCCTCGGGGCGCTCCTCGGAGGGTACGGCTCGGATTCGGACGCGCCCGTGGAGGCGTCCGCGCCCGCGGGGACGAGCGCGGCGGGGACGCGCGGGGCGGACGCGGGGGCGAGCGGGAGCGGTCACCCGCCCTCTCAGCCGGTTACCGATACCGGTAAAGAGCGCGAGGTGGAGTTAGATCCTCTCCCCGCAGGCCCCGTGCGGGGTCCCCGCGCGCCTTCCCCCGGCGCGGCGCCGTCGGGGCCCGAGGAAGGGCACCCGGGGGATCCCGGCGAGGGCGCGCCGCCGGCGGGCCCTGCCAGGCCCAGCGCGGGCGACCTCGCGAACGCGCACGCGGCGTACGCCTCCGTGGAGACGAGCGCGAACGCCGACACCGCGCAGAACGTTCGATCTGAGCCTCCGGAGCGCTCAATTGACGTCGCCGGACCATCCGCGCGGGGTGGTGACCTTCCCGACTCGGCGTCCCCTCCGGCGGCGGCGCGTACGAGTCTCCCTCGCAGGCTGGCGCGCAGCGCGCCCGCGGCGTACTTGCGCGGCGTCGCCGTTCCCGAGCGGCGCGCGGTTCTCGGCGCGCGCGCGGCGGAAGAGCTCCCGAGCGCCTCGCTGGACGCGAAGATGCGCAAGTGGATGGCGCTGCGCTCGCGCGGCGTCCGGGTCAACGACGCGCTGCGCGAGAGCAAGGGGTTCCGCAACCCCGATTTCCTGCAGAGCGCGGTTTCGCGCTTCGGCATCGACGAGCGCGCGACGATGTTTTCCCCCGACGTGTTCGACCCGAACGAGATCGCGGCGAGGAAGGGAGACTACTACGAGTGCCTAGCCTCGGCGCAGAAGCTCGCCGCGGAGCGCAGGGAGAAGGAACGGAAAGAAAAAGGGCCGAACCGGGTCGTGCAGTTCCGCAGCGCCGCCGCCGAGCGCGCGGCGGCGGCGGCGGCGGCGGCGGCGGCGGAGGTGACCCGGCGCAAGAGGGAGAGAGGAGCCTGATGCGTCAGGAGACAACGTCAGAGACAACGTCGTGCGCGTACGACAGAGATAGATACTCCTTTCGAGTGGTGTGTGTGTACGCGTATACACACGTAGCTGGGGTGGTAAAATAGTAGTAACATCAATAGATAGACCATAATCACGAAGAAAAACGTTGGCGACCGTCGCGACGCGCGCGAAAAAAAAAAAGTCCCTCGCGGCGCCGTCGTCTCGTCAGTGCCACGGCCTGTCGTTCTCGCCGTCGTCGTCCCAGCGGCCCTTGTCGTCGTCCGACCCGTCCGACGCGTCGTCGGGCGCGCCGAGCGGCGTCTCGGCGTCGGCGTCGAGCCGGAAGAGGCTGCGGAGCACGCGCGTCGCCGCGGGGCTGGGCGCCGGCGTGGGCAGGGGCAGAACCTCGGCGACGCGCCAGGCGAACAGGGGCGTCCCCGATTCGCTCGGTCCGGGCCCGGGCCCCGCCCACGCCCCGAACGACGTCTCGGGCCCGACGCGGTGGTTGGCGAAGTCGTCCGCGAACGCCTCCTTCGACGCGTACGGCACGCACGACCCGAACGTCACGAGCGCGACGGTAGTCAACGCGCCCGCCGGCGCCGCGTCCGGCAGGAACGCCTCCGGAGCCCTTTTAGTGTCACCCGGGAGTCTCGGCGCGGCGGGCGCGGCGAGGAGCGCGATGGGTCGAAAAAGCAGCGCCTCCGGGAGCGCGTACCCGCGCGTCTCCGTCGTCTTCTCGCCGCGCGTCACCATCCCCGCCCACGGCTCGCGCATCTCCAGCCCGAACGAAGCGAGCGGGTCCGCGAAGACGGTGAGGTCGGGCGGAAGCGTGTTTTTTTCTGCGGAAGCGTTTGTTTTGGTTCCGGCGTTCGAAACGAAATCGCGCGCCCGCGAATGAATCTCGTCGTCGTCGGCGGCGTCGGCGGCGTCGTCGTACGTCGCGTCGGTCGCGTCCTCTCGATCCTCGTCGGTGGCGTCTCTCGCGCGTTTCCCGAGACGTTTCCGCCTCAAGCGCGGAACCTCAAACGCCAACCTCGGCGGCGCCTTCGCCATCCCGCGCTCGATCTCGTGCGCCACCACCTCCAGCAGAGGCCTGTGGTGGAACTTCACACACATCGCGGGTTCGCCCGGCAACGAGCACGAGAGCTCCGCGTTGAGCGCCTTCCCCAGCCCCTTCGCGTCCCACGGCGCGTCGGGGTACGTTTCCCGCAGACGAATCAAGTGCTCGGCGCCCTCGACGCCGCCGCGCATGAGCGCCACCTCGGCGTGCTCCCAGCCGTCCGGCTTGGGCCGGCCGGGCTTGGGCATGGGAACCTCCACCGCGGGAACGACGAACCCGCGCCACTCGATTGGCGGGCGCAGACGCACCGTCGTGATTTCGCGACCGCCCACCGCGCTCGAGCCGGCGACGACGTGTCCGGCGCGTTTTAGGGAGGCCAACGCGTCGCGGTACGAAGCTTCGGAGGCGCACCGGAAACACACGTGGTCGATCTGCACCGCGTGTGACTGCACCGCGTTCGCGAGCCCCCCGGGAATTTGTTCCAACCTGCCGTACCAGTCGTCCAGAAACGCGCGAGCGGTGGCGTCCCACTCGGCGCGCGCGCGCGCGAGCGCGTCGAGAGTCGCCGCCAGCGCCGAAGCCGCGGCGCTCGGCGACGAACGCGTCTCGGCGTCGAAGACGTGGCAGATCGAACTGGAATCGTCGAGCGAAGGCGGCTCCAGCGTGTCGAGCTGGGACTGCAGCAACGAGGCGGGGAAGAAGTGACCGTTCTTTGACCGTTCTTTGAGCCGCTTCTCGAGCTTCGCCTTTTCCACGCGAAGAAACACGAAATCCACCGAGCCGAGCCACGGCGCCTGAGCCGTCACGTCCCGGACGAGCGACGCGCGGTGGTCGCGCCTCAGCGCGGAACACGCGACGACGACGTCGCGGTGCGTGAGCTTCCCGTCGAGTTCCTTCGGGCGCGCCGACTCCAGCATGCGCGCGCGCACGCGCGCCAACCACGGCTCGCGGTCCATCTCCGTCAGGGGCTCGCCCCGGGACATCTTCTCGCGCGCCTCCGGGCTGTGCAGGTCATCGGCGTCGACGAACACCGCGTCGCGCTTTGTCTCGGGCGCGGCGTCGTTCAGGCGCTCGACCAACGCTCGCCCCAGCGTGGTCTTCCCGCACCCGGCCACGCCGTACAACACGTACGCGCGGGACGCCGACGCCTCCGACGCCATCGCCGCGCGACACGCGTTGGGCGGCGAAAAAGATTGGCGAAACGTCCTCCGGTCGGAGGGGGGAGGCGCGAAAAAAAAAAACGTCGGCGTGCGTGCGCCAACATGAAGGATCTCTGTTCTATGCATTTCGCCTGTTGTAGTCGATATCGATACCTCCGCGACTAACTCCTATGATGACATCCCCCCATACCGTCTCTGAAGGGACGCGCGCGTCACTTTCGACGTACTTCTCTCCGTCCCCTAAGAGCTCTCGTCGTCTCCCGACGACGCCAGGAACCGAACCGCCGCCG
>Ga0181564_10002026_pt1 | contig 17937 bp, 13 predicted proteins | sample 011ome_24_FD_134512 | JGI IMG/M metagenome (GOLD analysis project Ga0181564, IMG submission 134512) | Coastal salt marsh microbial communities from the Groves Creek Marsh, Skidaway Island, Georgia - 011513CT metaG (megahit assembly) | ecosystem: Environmental > Aquatic > Marine > Intertidal...
CGAACTGCCCTTTTCGCTGTACTTGGAGTTTTTGTACTCGCACAATCACGCTGACTTGTTGTTGCTGAAGCAAGTCAAGACAGCGGTTGAGTCGAGAAACTCCGTGTGCCATTCTGCAACGGTTTTGGCCAACGCATTGACCCATGCCGGAACGACGTGCGATCAGTTTCTGCGAGATAATTTGGATTGGTTGAGTCGAGCGACAAACTGGGCGAGATTTAGCGCCACGGCGGGCGTTGGCGTGATTCACCGTGGTCGCACCAAGGATTCCCGTCAGTTGCTTTCTCAACTTCTCCCGGCGCCATCACCTTACACTCTCGGTGGCGCATTGTATGCCATGGGCTTGATTCACACCGCGCAGCCCGGAGAAGCTCTCCCGTTCTTGCTCGAACGCGCGCGTGGTAACAACAACGAGGTGATTCAGCACGGCGCTTGCCTCGGCATGGGTCTCGCCGCCATTGGCACCGGCAACGCCCAAGCCGACGGTGAATTGTTCCGCATTCTGCGTACCGATAGTGCCGTCGCTGGTGAAGCAGCTGGTATTGGTTTAGGTCTTCTTTACGCTGGTATGGGCACGGCAAGAGTGCAAGAAATGCACCAGTACTGTGGCAAGACGAGCCACGGGAAGATTGTGCGCGGTTGCTCACTCGGTATGGCGCTCACTGTGTATGGACGTGAAGAAGCCGGTGATCCTTTGATCGAGTCTATGATTCATGACGGTGACAAAATCATGCGTTATGGTGGTTGTCTCGCCACGGCATCTGCGTACGCTGGTACGGGTAACAATAACGCCCTGCGCAAGCTCTTGCATATGGCTGTCTCTGACGTATCAGACGACGTGCGCCGCGCTGCGGTCATGTCTTTAGGTTTCGTTTTGTGCTCTACTCCTGAACAGTGCCCGCGCGTTGTTGCACTCCTCGCGGAGTCATACAACCCGCATGTCCGGTACGGTTCTGCCATGGCTGTCGGTATCGCTTGTGCGGGTACCGGTCTCGCCGACGCCATCGCTCTCCTTGAGCCGATGATGAACGACCCTGTTGACTTTGTGCAACAAGGAGCCTTGATTGCCATGGCCATGGTGCGTGTGCAGCAAAACGAAAAACAACTCGCTGCTTTCCGCAAGAAAGTCATGGGTCACATCCAAGAGCCGCATGAAGCCACGATGACAAAGATGGGTGCCATCATGGCGCAAGGCATCCTCGACGCTGGCGGGCGCAACGTCACCATTGGTTTGCGATCGCGAACTGGTCGCCCGCGTATGACTTCTGTACTGGGCATGTTGGTGTTCACGCAGTACTGGTACTGGTATCCGCTGTCGTACTTCATCTCTCTCACATTTGTGCCCACTGCGTTCATCGCCGTCGATAGTACGCTCGCAATGCCACATTGCTCGGTGACGTCTCATGTCAAGCCGTCAACGTTCGCGTATTTGACTCCCGTAACTGAAGATGACAAGAAGGACACCGGCAAGGTTACCAAGGCAGTTTTGAGTACCACTGCCAAGGCAAAAGCAAAGGCGGATAAGAAGAAGGCTGAGGAGAACGCGGATGGCATGCAAGTCGATGACGCTACCAAGGCGGCTGGCAAAGCCGAGGAAACCAAGCCCGACGCCGACGCCATGGACGTTGAAAAGAAGGAAGGCGAAGATGAGGCGAAGAAGGAAGAAAAACCTGAACCATCGAGCGAAGAGTTGACCAATCCATCTCGCATCACCGCGGCGCAAGACAAAGCCGTCCGCTTTGACCCCGAGAGCCGTTTCGTCCCCATCGCCGCCACGAGTTCAACCAAGTATCCCTGCCGTGGTTTCATCGTTCTTCGAGACACCACTCCGGGTGAAGAAATCGCGTACGTGGACTTGAAATTCAAGCCTCAAACACCTCCTCAGCCGGTTGAAGCCGCTGACGACGATGAACCCGCGCCCCCGGAAGACTTTGAATTCGACCCCGACGACGACGAGCGAGGGTACTAGACACGCACGCGCACGCGTGCAACATTATCGCCTTTATCTTTGTCCTCTAGAAATCGTCATCTTAGAGCGACAGCACCATTTGTAAACAAAAACACAAAAAACCATATACATCTTGACCAAGGCACAACGAACGTCTGTCGGAGCGGAACTCTGCATTCTTCGGCGCGCGCCGACGATGGTGCTCCCGACGACGACGAAAGACGCACCGTCCGTGCCCATGCAGCGAAACTACGCCGAACGCTACGCCATGTACGTCTCCGCGGCGACGCGTAACGCGACGTACGGACACTATCTTCGCCGAGCGTTTCGCTGGAAACAGATGGATGTAGAGTATTCGTTGTGGCAGTTTGCGTCGATGTGCGTCAACCCGAAGACGGTGTACCGACACACGACGTATAGAAAGCAGACAAAGAATCAGTGGGCGCGAGATGACCCGACGTTTGTGGTGTTGAGTGCGATTTTTGTAGCGGTGGCGGCGCTGCTGTACTGCGCCGCGTACGATGCCAACGGTCGAGGACACGCGGCGCGCGTCGTGACGCGGTGCGTACTAGGGGATTATTTAGGTTTTGGATGTGCCTACGCCACGATCGGGTGGTATTTAGCTAACAAGTACTTGCGCGCCAAGACGATCGGTGGACACGCGCACGCGGTGGAGCAAAAAGTGGAATGGTTGTACGCGTTTGACGTGCACTGCAACGCCTTTGCGCCCACGTACGTACTCCTGTACGTCGTTCAAGGCCTCGCCTCACCCTTACTCGCGCGTCAGGGCTACGTCGCCGCGATCGCGTCGTGCTTGTTATACGCCGTGGCCCTAGTCTACCACAATTATTGCGTATTTGTTGGCTACAACGCGTTGCCGTTTCTCGAACGCACGGAATTTTTCCTGTACCCAGCCGCGGCGTGCGCCGTCGCCGCGCCGCTCGCCGCCCTCGTCGCGTTCAATCCCACGAGATTCGTCTTATGGGTGTATTTCGGTGACAGGGCGTTGTCCTAGCGATGCCACAGTCGTCGATATAGCTTCACAATCGACGCCAATGTAACACAACCAACGCAGCTCCAGTTTCAAGTTGAAATTTTCGCGCCAAATTCATCATCGCCCCGCGCGCCACCGTCATTCCTCCGCGCGCGATGCCGCCGCGAAAGAAAAAAACCGCATCGAGCGCGGCGAAACCATCGCGCACGCCCAATCCCAAGGCGAAGGATGAGGATTTGACGATGGACGACGCGCAGGAGGCGCGATCGAGCGACGTCGCGGATGCGCTCTTCATCTTGGCGCGAGAATTAGAAGACTCTGGTGACGTGTTAGGGGCGTTAAAAACCTACGAAACAATTATTGAGAATTCAAAGACGCGTGCAAAGTGCTTACCGATCGATGAGGCGCGCGCTCGGGTGAAGGCGGCGGGTTTATTGCTGCGATGGACAGATAACGCGACGCGGGCGAAGACACACTTGGAAGCTACGCAAGTGTTGTTGAAGCCTTTAAAGCGTTGCGAGGAGTTGAAGTGCCTGGGGTTGAGTTTACTTGGACGAACGTATAAGATTATGGGTTTGGACTATCGCAAGCAAAGGTATAACGCGACACAGCGAGGGTTGGTGGTGGCTATCGGGATGCGGGAACGCTCGCCAGACGACGCGATTTGGACCATGTGGACGTTTCACTACTATTTAGAGCACGCTGACGCGTCTTTAGCAGAGGAGGATTACAGTGCGTGTGAAAGCTTTTTGGATGCCGGCATGAAGGTTGTGCGTTCGATTCATGGTGAGCATGGATCGCGCATGGAGGTGCTGTTTACGGTGGCACAACTTCAGCGAGCGTTGATACAGCGAGCGAGTGGCGTGGAGCCTGCGCGAGTTTTAGCCGCCGCAAAGAACGCTGATGATGCCATGAGTAGAATGCTGGCCGAAAATGAAGCCGCCGAAGACACTGCTCGATTACGTTTTCACTACGCCGTCATCCGTACGTTGGCCAAGTTGTTAGAAGGTGACGCTTTAAGCGCAACGAATGACAGGCAAAAGCTTCGCGGGTTGATGCGCGAAGTAGAACATGGTTCAAGCGAAGCCGCGTACACTTGGCTTCCTGACCCCGCAGCTTTCGCGTTATGCAAACTTCTTATGGCTGAAGTGTGCCGTCCGGCTGGAAAACTCGGTGATGCGTTGAGTGATCTCACTGAAGCTAAGGAGATTATTGATGGCGAGTTGTTAACACTCGGCGTGCTCCCGCAAGGCGGCGACGCTCCTAAGACCGAAATGGATGAATCCGAAGAAGACGAACGATTATGGGTGACGTGCGAAGATGAAATGCAGCTTCGTGTGGCGAATGACTGCCAACCATACTTGATTTTACGAGTGATGTGCTTGGAATCCATCGTCGCGGTGGCATTGACGTCGTGCAAGTACGCCGTCGCCTTGGACGTGTGCTGCCAGTTGACAGATATGATTGAGACGTACCCACAAACGCTCTCCCTCGTTGCGTCACATGTTGATATGACTGTTGGCCATGCATTACATTCACTTGGTAAATTTCAACAAGCTTCGGTACGCTTCATGAGTGCAAGCACCAAAGCCGCGACGCCGAGCTGGAGAGACGTGGGCACGTGCTGCGCGGCGCTCTCCATCTTATGCATCGACGAGGAGAGTAGTCAGAGTCGTGCATTAGACATAGTCAATCCCGTTATTCGCATGCACGAAGCCACCCTGACGCAAGTTGGGAAGAAAGACAAGGTCTTGAAGGACCCGAATACGTCTTCACCGAGCGTCGCCGATCAAGCCTTGGCGCTCTTCGTCGCCGGCTACGCGTTGCTCCAACAATCAAATGTCGACGAAGCCAAGGCTCGTTTAGGTCGCGCTCTCAAAATGGCTCACGGTTATAGTGGCAATAATCAACTCGTGTCGATGTCGCTACGATTGATTGCTGGCATCGTCATTGAAACCACAAAGACAGACATCTCTCAGTCTCTCGACATGGTGCAAAGTTCATTCACGTTGAGCAAGGCGCAGGAAGATTTACCCAGTCAGTTGGCGTCATTAGTGGACTTGATCAAAATTCATGAAATTCAGGAGCAACAAGGCTTGGCCGAAGAGGGCCAAACCGCGGTGTTGGTGGATTACGAAGTCCGTAAACGAAAACAGTATGAGGACAAATTTACGGCGTTGAGCGCAGACGAGGAAGCTATCGAACGCCTTGAGCGCTTAATCGACAACCCCAATAAACTTTAGGATAATGGTACTACTACACCTCTAAACACTACTTCTACTAGTACAAAATGTAAACGATGAGATACACATATAAACATGTTTTACACGAAGATGCGACGCAAGCTCTTCTTGTCAACCTTCTTCCGACACGTTGGACACTTGCCGCTGTGCTTATACGCTGCTGCGATACACCGTGCGCAAAACACGTGCCCGCAACGTGTCGACGTCGCATTCACATACGCATCCAAACATATCGCGCACTTACCAACAGCCCCGGACGGCCCAGCACCGTCATCCGACGCCGTCCCGGCTCCGAGCGCCGTGAGCCCGCCCGCGGCGCTCGCCCGCTCCACCCTTTCTTTCCGCGTGCGCTCACGCTGCGTCATCCGCGATGCAATCGCGGGAGCGCGCGCAGATTCAGACACTACCACAATCTCATCGTCGTCATTCACCGCCACCCGCGGTCGCGTCGCCGCTCGCGTCGTCGTCGTCGTCGTTTCTTTAGTTATCTCAACGTCCTCCGATGACGCGCTGCGCGCGCTCGACGCCCCAGCTCCCCCATCGCGGTCGTCGTCCTCGAGCGCGAGCGCGCGCGAACGGCGCCGCGAACGCGATTTCGCCGCGTCGGTCGCCGGCGACGTGAGATCCACGACGTCCATCGGCGTCAGCGCGGCGCGATGTGACGACGAGCTGTGGTGTTTCCCTCGTCATTGCTGCGCGCCGAGCTCATCGTCGACGCGTCGCGCGATGCTGTCGTTCGCGCGCGCGAGAGGTGGCGTTTACCCGCGCGAATGTTCTCGCGCGTCGTCGTCGCGCGCGCGCGCGCGCGTGCGCGCGCTGGCTCGGTGCACACGGCGGCGGCGACCCCAACGCGGACTCTCGTTAGGGACGAGAGCGTTTTTGTTTCCCTCTGGCGCGCCCGGTGGGGCCGATGGCGACCCGACGCAGTTCACCCTGCTCGCTGGGCTCGCGATGTCAACGTTGCGCGATGTTGCGGCGTTTGCGGCGACGGCGCTCGGGGGCGTGGCTGCGGTGGACGCGGAGCGGGAAAAGCGCGAGCGCGCGGACGAAGCGACGCGAAGAGATTTTGGGTTTGATGAACCCGTGCGAACGGCGGCTGGTGGTGCGGGGAACGATGGAAACGGTAAGTCAAACGGTGGCGGTGGCAGTGGTGGGAGTGGAGATGGCTATGGAGGATGGGATGACGACGAGAACGGGTCGGGCGACGGAGGCGGGGAGAAAAATTTCATTTGGGTTCGAAACGGTAAGAGTGGGTTGTACTGGGTCGGTGGGTTCTTGCTCTGCGCTTGGTATTGCTATTTCATTTCGAACGATCCTTATATGGGTACGTTGTGGTTGGCGTGCGCGATAGGTACGGGGTGGGGAATTTTTCTTGTCGCCGGCGGCGTATTCGCCGTCATGTTTGTAGCAAACTTTGGTTTGCAGCAGTATTTGGCGAATACCTTGGTGAGCGACATGAGCGGTAGCGATGATGCGATTGAAAAGTTGCTTAATAACAGTCGTGAAGCCCGGTTGATCGCCAGTGGGCGATACAAGCAGTCGATTCCAGACATGATTGAAGACAAGGTCAACGTCAACTCACACTTGAACCCGAACCTTCCAGACGACGTTACCATTGTCGGTAGCGATACGCAAATTGCACAAATCAAGTTGAAGCCCGGCGAAGAAGTCGCCGCGAGTCCAGGGGCGATGTGCTACATGAGCTCAAATGTGATTTCTATCACGTCACTCGGGCCTGGCGGTTTAGGCGGCGCCATAGCTCGGACGTTGGCGGGTGAGCCTTTCTTCATCAACACCTTTAGAAACTTAGGACAAACCGATGGATACGTAGCCGTTGGTGGATTAGAACCAGGCGACAAGATTGCCGTGATCGAGCTTAAGGACAAGACAAAGAATGATATTCTTTGCGCTCGTGACTCATACATGTGCTCCAAGGGTAGCATAAGAATCACCGCCGCCGCCGCTGTCCGCACGGATGATGAGAATGGCACGCAGACATTCATGGACATGGTGAAATATCGCGTCGGCTTTGCGTTACGTTTGGTTTTGTCCAAGGGAAATAGCATTTTCAACGGTGAATGGCTCGTCGGAGATGGCACGGTGTGCGTCACCGGTAAAGGCACAGTGATGCGTCACACCCTCAAAGCCAATGAAGAGATGGTTGTCGATTCGCGTGCGGTCATGGCACTCGAGCGATCGGTTGGGTACTCACTCGAGGTCGCCACTTCACCGCTCGCAGCCGTGTTTGGCGGCGCTGGTTTATTCTTTGTTCGCCTTAAAGGTCCAGGGACATTTTACTTGCAATCCTTACCGGCGCAGAAACAGCTCGATTCCGGTGTGCGCATCGGAGGACGTAAGCTCAAGGTAAAGGCGCAAACATAGAAGTAGCTCACTGATCAACAATTTTTTTGTTCCGTCGATACATGCGCTGCTTCCACGGGTGGTTTCGCAGCGCCGTGGGTCGCGTCGTATAATCATATAGCTACGAGATTCAATTCTTTGCATCGAATCCCAAGAATTTTACTTCTTCTTCCCCTTTCCCTTCGTCGTCTTCGTCGTCGACTTCACAGCAGACCTATCGTCGTCCTCGCAGACGATGAACTCATCCGCCACGTCCCCGTCGTCATCCATCTTCGCGCGCTCCGCCACCCAATTAAACCCCTGCACCCCACCGTGCGCGATCCCGCTCAGCTCCGACACTGCGCTCTCGATCACAGGCGTCCGTGCCCGTCGTCTCCCGCGCATTCTCGACTTTTTATACCCATCTTCATCGTGGAGCTCATCGTCCGACGCGCCCTCGTCGTCCCCGAGCACCGCGCGCTTGAGCGACCGCAAGCCCTTCTTTAAGAAATTCATCGCGCGCACCCGCAGCAACCGCGCGCGTTCGTGCGTCCGTGCGTGCGCGCGGTGGCGTCCCGCGCGTCGAGACGTCGGCGCGCGCCGTGTTCTGTCGTATCGTTGCTGCCGCGGCTGAATTCGTGATGATTCGTTACACGAGTCAAGTCGTCAGAGCACGTCGCGCGCGAGCGACGATGACGACGGTAAAGCGCGCGAATCGATGTGCGACGACGGCGTTCAGGTGCGTGTGTGCGAGCGGTGATCGCGAGCGCAGGTGGTGCGGGGTGCGGGGCGCGTCGAATGAACGGTGGTCCGCGGAACGATCTGAATTGAGATTGGATTTCGTGGAGGTTGACGACGATGGGGCGCAGGTTATCGCGGAATTATAAGTGTAGTGACTACAGATGATGTGTTTCGTCGCTTGCGCGTGTATGGGACGTAGATTTCGTTCGTCGTCGCGTGCGTGTGTCCGTTTACTGACGTGTGTGATGATCTTTGTCGTACGCGCGAGCGCAGCCCGAATGCCCCGTTCATCGCGACGGGTACGATGGCGGGGGCGATAGATTTGTCGTTCAGTACCACGGCATGTTTGGAGATATTCGAGACGAATTATGCGTCGGAAGATTTGGAGATGCCAGTGGTTGGACGCGCGGTGCCCGCGACGGAGCGATTTCACCGTTTAGTCTGGGGGACATGCGGGAGCGAGACGAGCGAGGAGATGCGTCTAGGTGTTATCGCGGGCGGATTAGTAGATGGAACCGTAAATGTGTACAATCCAGCGAAGATTGTAGATGGCGCGCAGAGTGGTGCGATTATTACAAAGCTTGCGAAGCATCAAGGCGCGGTGCGCGGGTTGGACTTTAACTCGTTTTCTCCAAACTTGCTCGCTTCAGGTGCAGAAGACGGGGAGCTTTGCATTTGGGATTTAGCAAACCCGACTAAGCCATCGTTGTATCCGGCGTTGAAGTCTGGAAGCGGAGGCCCGACGGCTGGTGAGGTATCGTCTCTGGCTTGGAATCACAAGGTGCAGCACATCTTGGCGAGCTCCTCCTTGAGCGGCACCACTGTGGTGTGGGATTTGAAGCGCCAGCGGCCGGTCATTTCGTTCACTGATCCGAATTCTCGACGAAGATGCTCGGCGTTGCAGTGGAATCCGGAAGTCGCCACCCAGCTCATCGTCGCTAGCGACGATGACCGTTCGTGTTCGTTGCAAGTATGGGATTTGCGGAACTCCATCTCACCCGCGCGCGAATTCGTGGCGCATTCCAAGGGTGTTTTAGCCATGGCGTGGAACTTACAAGATCCTTCGCTACTCCTCACGTGTGGTAAGGATAACAGAACTTTGTGTTGGGACACAGAAGCCGGAGAGGTGATCTCTGAACTCCCAGCGAGCAGTAATTGGAATTTTGACGTTCAGTGGAGCAAGACGACGCCGGGAATTTTGTCAACGTCGTCGTTCGATGGTAAAATTACGCTGCACAACTTACAGCAAGCTGGTGCGCCACAAGCTGCGGGTGGTCAAGCGCACGGTGTGGCGTCTGACTTTTCAGGTTTGTCCCACGCCCAGAGCGCCGGACCAAAGGTTGCAATGAAGCGCGCTCCGGAGTGGATGAAGCGTCCATGCGGTGCGACGTTCGGTTTCGGTGGTAAACTTATCGCCCATGGTGCTTCGCTTTCGGGTGCATTATCGTCGTCGACGGCGATTTCCGTCATATCCGTCAAGAGTGACTCATCAGAGCCTGGGGTCACGGACGAAGTGCGAGGCGAGTTTGAAAAGGTCATCAAGAGCGGTGAGACCGATGAGCTCATCAACTTTTGCAACACTAAGCGTGCTGATGCACCCGCAGATGACAAGGAAGCTTGGACCTTTATGAGCATTCTGTTTACGGAGGATGCTCGCCGAGAAATGTTGCGACACCTTGAGTTTGGCGACGCGTTGGAGGCTCGCGAAAAGTCCATGGCTGCTTTGTCCTTAAATGACGCGTCTGCTGGTCCTGATGACGATGAGCATGATACGGCATCTAGTGCACCGACGTCGCCGGCTTTAATGACTCCTGTGGAGGACAATGATGCGTTCTTTGATAACCTCGGCGATGAGGCGCCGAAGCCTCCGCCGCCCAAGGTACTGCCAAAGCCAAAGGCATCGCCGGTGAAACCAAAGTCTCCTGCACCCGCACAAGCGCCACCCCCCGAAGCAGCCGATTTTGAGATTCAGCGCGCTTTAATCGTTGGTGATTACAGAGCTGCCGTGGCGGCATGTGAAAAGGCTGGCCGCTATGCGGACGCGCTCATTCTTGCCGCCGCAGGCGGACCTGACTTGTGGGCAGAGGCTCAGGCAGCGCACATCGCGCGCGTTCCGCGTCCGTATATGCAGGTCGCCGCAGCTGTTGTTGGGAAGAACCTGTCCAACCTCGTCAAGGCCCGACCTGTTTCGGCGTGGCGTGAAACATTGGCAATGTTGTGCACCTATGCTCCTGGCGAAGAATGGGGCCCTTTGGCTGAAGTTTTGGCTGAAGGTCTGGCCTCCAGCGGTGATCATCGAGCGGCAATGTTATGCCATATTTGCGCTGGCAATGTCGACGCCGCTATCAAGTATTGGTTGTCCTCTTTACCTTCGCGAAACTTTGCGCCGAAGGACTTGTACGACGTCGTGGAGAAGGCAGTCATGTTGACACGCGCAGCTGGACAAACAGAATCCACTCAGGGATTCACGTCGTTGATAACAAACTATGCGGAAATGTTGTCCTCGCAGGGTGACTTAGACCATGCTTTGGATTACTTGGGTATGGTCCCAGGCGTCCCTAGCGAGGAGGTGAATGTGTTGCGTAACCGCATCATCAGAAGTGGAATTTCAAACCCAGCAAGCACGAGCGCCCCAGCGACGGCTCCGACTCGTATGTCGCAGCCTGCGCCGTACCAGCAGCAACAGCAACAATCATATCAGCAACCTCCGCAACAGCAGCAGCAGTCTCCGTACGCGCAGTCGCCCCAAGCGAATGCGTACAGTGCTCAGACGACGTCCTATGGAGCCCCTCCGGTACCACAACGCGCACCGCAGTCTACCCCCATGATGCCTGCGGCGTATGCACCCCAGCAAGATGTGCAGTCCACCTATGGAGGTATGCCGCAACAATCTGCGTACGGTACTCCTCCGCCTCAAGCCCAAGCTCAGCAGCAGCAGCAACAACCGCTGCCGCCACCGCGTCAAACGGCTTATGATAGCGCTCCGGTTCAAAGCGCCTATTCAGCGCAGGCTTCGTATCCGAGCCCACAAGCGCCGATGCAAGCGTCTGGACCTGGAATGACTCCTGCATACTCTGTAGCTGCCGCAGTGGCTGCGGGAACGATGGGCGCGTCACAACCGGCATACGGGGCGGGACCTTCGCAACCGCCCCAGGGCGCTCCGATGATGCCAGGTATGATGGTACCGACGCCAATGCAATCGCAGCAGCAGACGTACCAGCACGGCGGTATGGGCGGTGCACCACCGCAGCAGCAACAACAACGTGCACCGCCACCACCACCGACGGCGGCGCCACAAGCGGCGATGTTCAATCCAACGCCGACAGCGCCTCCCCCTTCCATTCCCCAACGCTCGGCGGAACCGCCAGCGTATGGCACGAGTGCTCCACCGCCGCCCCCTTCGCAGTCATATTCAAGCGCGCCGCCGCCGCCGCAACAACAGCCGACGTATGGACACGCTCCACCGCCGCAATCAGCGTTTAGCCCGCAGGCACCGATGCCCATGACCCCTACGCTGAAGCCTTTAGCGCCGTCGCAACCGCAGCAGCAGGCACCGCCCCCCCAACCAGCGGCGCCAGCCAAGCCACAACCTCCCGCGAATTGTACGATGGAGAATGTGGACACGAGCAAAGTGTCAGGCGATCTCGCCGTGATCACTGCGTCTCTCAGAGCGATGTATGACGTGTGCGCACAGGCCGCAGGTGCGAATCCCGCTAAACGAAAGGAAATGGACGACAGTTCAAAACGACTCGCGGTGCTCTTGTTCAAGGCAAACATCGGCGAAGTTTCTTCTTCAGTGACTGAGAAATTGAAGAGCTTGGCCCAAGCACTCGATATGGCGGACTACCAGAGCGCGCAAAACATTCAAATGGCCCTCACGACCGGGGATTGGGACGAATGTTCGTTCTGGCTCACCGCGTTGAAGCGCCTGCTTAAATTCCGTTCGACGTTGCCATAGAATTTGGTTTGAAATAAACAAAACTACAATAGTAACGACATATGCGCTGAGACTACAGTAGAAACATCAACACATGTAACTGTTATATCATTGGTGAAGAAAATGATGCATGGGTTCCATTTTGTCGACCATATGTCTCGCGCGTTCGCGTCGATGCGACTCGCGGCGAGGCTCCACCACCAACGCCGTATGACTCTTTCGTCTTCACGAGAAAAACGCGCTCGTCGGACGTAAGGAGACACGGTACAAACGATAGAAAAGGTGAATCATAACACATCTATTACCATGCGACGCCGTCGATCGACTTTCGCCCCGTCGACTTTCGCGAGAACAGCGACGATGGGGTACTCCACGCTGAGTCATTAATCGTCGCGACAGAAATGACATCAAATCAATATCGATCAATTCCCCATTGAAACCAGACTCATCACTTTCACTGAAAACATCGAAAGCACTCGAACCTTGACCAGGCTTCAAAGACCCACTCGAAACCACTCGGGTTCCTTTCGAGGCCCTCATCGAAACTAACTTTCCCGAACCTCGAAAGGTAATCATAGACGCTTTCGCCGACCCACGCCGCGGGCACCGTTCGAAAGCGCTCGCGAAAGCGCTCGCATCGATCATCATCGATCGATTCGAACCCACGCCCGACGCGGCGTTCCCGTCGTCATCGAAAGCACCATCGAAAGCGCACGCGCGGGGTTCGAAAGCGCAGGGACATCGATCGGCGGGCGCGTCGTGCGCGTTCGTCGCGACGGCGTCGGCGGACGGCGTGGAGGATTGCGTCGCGCGCGCGTCGTCGGCAGAATCACGCGCGGGCGCGGGTGCGTCGCATCGGGTACGATGCAGGATGACGAGATAGATGAAGAGGCATTGTTGTATGGTGACTGTGGTGCGTCTGCGTCGTCTCGTTCGCGGCGCGTGCGTCGTCGAGCTCGCGCTGAGGGGTGATTGAGCTGTGAATGTGGGGAGATCTGCGCGGGTGTTTTCGTGACTTGTCGACGTTGGACGACTGACGCGTATTTGTCTTTGCGCGTGTGTGAATATAGATGATTCGATGGATTTCAGTGCCAAAGCGCCGGTGAGTGCGAAGCCGATTCCGGCGGCGATTCCTCCCGCGTTGGCAAAGGCTCCGAAGACGTCGACCGCAGCGGTTGGGCGTCCAGCGTCACCTACAGTGCCGCCTGGGGATGAGGACACGCGTCCGACAGCTGTGTACGTCGCATCACTTACGTGGTGGACCACAGATGCGGAATTGGAGCAGATTTTAGCGGAATTTGGACGCGTCAAGTCGCTGACGTTTTTCACCGACAAGGCGTCCGGTAAGAGCAAGGGGTGCTGCGCGGTAGAATTTGCCACCGCTGATGCCGCGGCGGCGTGCAAAGAAAAGCTTCACGGGCGGGAAATTAATGGAAAGACGTGCGTGGTGACGTACGCGGAGATTCCAAAGGCGTCGTCGGCTCCTACGTTGGCTCCTAACGCACCTTTACCCCCGCCGCCAGACACCGCATGGAAAGGTCCCATACCGCCAGACAAACCCGGGTACGGCGGGGTCCCACTGCGTCACACTCAGCAGCAGCAGCAACAGATGCTACTCATGCAGCAGCAGCAAATGTTGATTCAGCAGCGGATGATGATGATGCAACAGGGAGCTGGCGGGACTCAAGCCGGCGGTCTGCCGCCCGGTATTCCCCCGCCGCAAGCCCCGCCGGGCGGGCCTCCGGGTGGAGGCAAACGTCCGCGGAAAGGATAGACTAGGTAGCGTTGCACGACCGCAGGAACGTTCGTGATGTAATATTTAGGACTTTAGAGATGCTAAAACAACAAGAATAAAACACTCGCGTTGACTTGAGATAATCCTCACAATTCACACCATGGGGCTCGACGGATACGTCGGCAACGGACGCGACGTCGCGCGCATCGCACGTCTCGCCGCCGAGCGTGACGCTGCAAAAGCTGCGTCTATCGCGCACGCCGATGCCTCGGCTGGGGCCTCCACATCCCGGCTGGTCGGCTTCGCTTCTGGGTCCACCATTGAAGCCGCCGACGAAGCATTCAAAGCGAGTACGGTTGGGCTGATGACGCGTCAGGACTTCGTCGCACGCCAGGAGGAAATAGAAGCCGAGCTCGAGGCTAAGCGTGCCGCCGAGCTCGAGGCGATACGCGCGGCAGAAGCGCGCGTCAAGGACAAGAGAAAGAAGAAACTTGCAAAGATTTCGAGCAAGTTGAGCTTCGACGAGGATGATATCGACGATGGTCTCGACATAGATGGGGCGTGTGATGAGGACGAGACGCAACAGATGGACATGCCTCGAAAGCGCGGGAAGTTCGGCGCGCTCGGCAAGAACCCAGATGTAGAGACGTCTTTTCTTCCGGACAAGGCGAGAGAGGAGGCGGAGGCTGAAGAGCGCAAGGCGCTCGCGGCAGAATTCCTCGAACGTGCGGAGGCAATGAAGGCGGAGACGGTGGATGTTGCGTACTCGTTTTATGACGGTGGTCGACGGGCCGGAGGGACGATGCGCGTGAAGCAAGGGGACACTATTGAGCACTTTCTTGTTAAAGTGCGCGCGGCGCTGCTCACTGAGGGAGGAACAATCAATCGTGATTTAAAAGCCGTCGATGCTCCGGGCATGATGTACATTAAAGAGGATTTGATAATCCCGCATGACTTGACGTTTCACGAGCTTGTTGTCACCAAAGCGCGTGGGAAATCAGGACCATTGTTCCGCTTTGACGCTCAGGATGATGTGCGAATTCAAGGCAACGCCAAGATTGAACGTCAAGACTCCCATCCAGGCAAGGTTATTTTACGCTCGTGGTACGAAAAGAATAAAAATATGTTCCCCGCGAATCGTTGGGAGATATATGAGCCCGGCAAGGACTACGCCCGCGAGGGGTATCGGATCAAATAGCGTTTTCATTAGTCACGGTAGTCAGTGTTAAAGATAATTTATCTTGTGGTTGTGCCCCAGAATTCGCCTCGCTGGACTTGCGATTCAAAAGACATCATGGCAATCAAAGGCAACGTTCTCATAATCGCTGGTAGTGACTCTGGTGGGGGTGCTGGGATACAAGCCGATATTAAAGCGACGCAAGCGCTCGGAGCGTTTGCAACCACCGCGGTCACCGCGCTCACGGCTCAAAACACTCTGGGTGTGCACGACATCCACGCACCGCCAATCGAGTTTCTAGTCAAACAGATCGACGATTTTCGGCTCGTTGAACTTGAAGCGATTAGCGTTCACCGGTGACCATGGGTCAAGATGATCACGACACTCGTCGCCCATCGCATCGTCGAGGAGTGAGGATTGATTCGTAGTAGTGCTACAGTTGTGATAACAAAATCGATGCACATTGGTGCAAGCAAGAAAGAAGAAGTGTTTTTAAAAAAACTGCAAGTATTTCATTTTCAGGCTATGTATCAAAGGCTACTACACGTATACTACAACTTAAGCACCCGAGCGACCGTCGCGTTGAACAAACACGCCGCATCCCGCTCGAGTACTCACTCTTTTGCCAAACGACAACTGATCAATAATACTAATAACTATTTAATCAGACTTCTTGGACTTCTTCGGCAAGAGCACCGAGTGGATGTTCGGGAGAACACCACCAGCGGCAATCGTCACCGTGCCCAACAACTTGGACAACTCCTCGTCGTTGCGAATGGCCAACTGAATGTGGCGCGGCACGATGCGCGACTTCTTGTTGTCGCGGCTCGCGTTACCGGCCAATTCAAGCACTTCAGCGCACAAGTATTCGAGCACGGCGGCCAAGTACACCGGCGCGCCGGCACCGACGCGGGTGGCGTACTTGCCTTGCTTCAAGTAGCGCGCGACACGGCCCACCGGGAATTGGAGGCCCGCCTTGGCGGATCGGCTCGTGGCCTTCTTGCCAGTCTTTCCTTTACCTCGGCCAGACATGTTTCTTTGTTTTTGTTTTGCTCGGTGAGTGCTTACGGGTCGTACGGGCTCGGGAGCTCGTGCGTCGAAGAATGACGTTGTGCGGTGCGCGAACCGACGCTTTTATGATTGCATTCGGGGTGGCTCAAAAAAGTGTTGGGTACGAGTATGTTTGCTAATTGACGAGTCATGATCGGTCAATTATGGTTTGACCAAAACGACGAATTAAGACTCGAAAATTATGAAACACACTCGCACCCAAAACACACGAGCCAATCAAAACGCACCAACGCGTTCGCGCGACCGTTGCGTTCGGGCGTAGATCCGACGACCGCGTGCGCGAGTCGTCACAACTGTACACGCGAAAAGCACGTTACACGCAATCAATCAACATGGCCGGTAAGAAGCCCGCATCCAAGAAGCCCACTGGCGCCAAGAAGGGTGGCCGCAAGTCGAAGACGGAGTCGTACAAGATTTACATCTACAAGGTGTTGAAGCAAGTGCACCCGGACACCGGCATTTCGTCCAAGGCGATGTCCATCATGAACTCCTTCATCAACGACATCTTCGAAAAGATTGCGTCCGAAGCCGCCAAGCTCGCTCGCTACAACAAGAAGCCGACGATCACGTCCCGTGAGATCCAAACGTCTGTGCGATTGATCCTCCCGGGTGAACTCGCCAAGCACGCCGTCTCCGAAGGCACCAAGGCTGTCACCAAGTTCACGTCCAGCGCCTAGACGATGGATGCATTTGGCAACAGTGCGCTTCGATCGCATTAGAAAACAAAATACAAACAAAAAAACCAGGTCGGACTGTGAGCACGCCCGCTCTGCCCGACGTAAAAAATACTGGTGTTCATTTAACACCACCACTCGAATGAAAGATGTACTAGTGCTTTCGAAAGTAACGAATTTAATGAACGTCGACGCGATGCGTGCCACCACGCGCATGAAAGATGTACTACTAGTAGTGCTTTCGAAAATAATGAATTTAATGAACGTCGCCGGGCGGTTTCTGACCAGGTGATGGCAAAAGTGACAACTACGACATTATTCCTTGACACTGTGAGCTTCAAAACAGAGTTGATCAAGCAACAAGCGTTCCTCAACCGCGTGAGGAATATGTTGAAAGATGAGGACGTGAAGCGAGAGGCGCGCGCGTTGGTCACTGAAGAGTGCGCTTCGACATCAGATCAGTCCGAAAACACTGTGCACGTTACCGATGATCTCGCACGCACACGTCATGCAGAGCGGGTCCGAAATCCGTAGCCCTTCTACGTCGAAGTAGTGCGTGCATTCAGTCGCAGTGACATCTTCAAATCATCAATCATCTTCAAATCATCATCAAAGCATATCATGCATACTTGTTTAATTCATGCATACATTTGTATAACATAATACTACAAATCATCATCAATACATATCATCATCAATACATATCATACATACATTTGACGTCATCGTCATCATCACCAGTCTCGATCGCGTTGCGCGTCGCGACGTTCGCGCAACGAGAAAATGTTCGCGATGCGCATAAACCCAGGGAACTCGGACGTGTCTTCGTCAAGCCCGCGCGATTCGAAGAAAAACGGACACACCATGGCGCGCTTGTACTCGCGTTCCGTGGGCAACAACCATAGAGTTTCCAAAGTCTTTGATCGCGTGCGACTAATCACCGGGAGCGGCGGCGATGCGCCCGCGCCATCTTCAATCATGACCATCGTGCCGCGAAGAAATCGCGACGAGTACTCATGTTCACTCTGAACATATTTAAACGTTAATGGGGTCACATATTCCCGGGGTGCGCCCTTC
>Ga0181564_10002027_pt1 | contig 17932 bp, 18 predicted proteins | sample 011ome_24_FD_134512 | JGI IMG/M metagenome (GOLD analysis project Ga0181564, IMG submission 134512) | Coastal salt marsh microbial communities from the Groves Creek Marsh, Skidaway Island, Georgia - 011513CT metaG (megahit assembly) | ecosystem: Environmental > Aquatic > Marine > Intertidal...
ACAAAGATTAATATTTCACGTGATGAAAGATCTAGAATATCTTTTAAATCATCTTTAATTAATTGCCCAAAAATAATTTTACGATATAGCCACAACGAATAAGTAGCAGCCAATACAACTCCAGTTGTAGCAAATAGCGCAAAATATGTATTTACGGAAAAAATAGAAAGTAAAACTAGGAACTCTCCCACAAATCCACTTGTTCCTGGAAGTCCAAGACTTGCAAGTATAAAAATCATAAATGAAAATGAATATATAGGCATGCGATTAACAAGGCCTCCATATCTTTCTATTTCTCTTGTATGTAAACGATCATAGACAACACCCACGCATAAAAATAAAGCTGCGGATACTATACCATGACTAATCATCTGTATGATTGCACCTTCTATTCCTTGAATTGTAAAAGTAAAAATTCCTAATGTAACAAAGCCCATATGGGCAACCGATGAATATGCAATTAATTTTTTCATATCTTCTTGTACTAAAGCAATTAATGAAGTGAATATAATGGCTATAATACTTAGCGTGTAAATCATCGGCGCAAAGTAATGTGATGCATCTGGAAACATCGTAATTGAAAAACGAATAAAACCATAGCCTGCTAGTTTTAATAAAATTCCTGCAAGTATTACTGAACCTGCTGTTGGAGCTTCAACATGAGCATCAGGTAACCACGTATGAAAAGGCCACATTGGAATTTTAACAACAAATGAAGCAAAAAATGCTAACCATAGAATAATTTGAGTGTCATAGTTAAACTCATACTGCAGCAGAACTGGAATACTTGATGTTCCGACTTCCCAATACATGAATATAACCGCAAGCAACATGAACACTGAGCCAGCTAATGTATAAAGAAAGAACTTAAATGTTGAATAAATTCTTCTTTCACCTCCCCATATTCCAATAATAAGAAACATTGGTATTAACCCACCTTCGAAGAAAAGATAAAATAGAATTAAATCCATAGATATAAAAACACCAATCATAAATACTTCTAAAGCTAAAAAAGCTATGAGATATTCTTTCATAGAAAATGTTATATTATTGTAACTTGCTAAAATGCAGATTGGGACCAAGAATGTGGTAAGCACAACAAACAAAATTGAAATACCGTCAATACCTACATGGTAACTAATAGTATCACCTAACCAAAAATATTTTTCCTCAAATTGAAAATTTGGATTTGACTGATCAAAATTAAATAATACGACTAAAGATATAACAAAATTTAAGAAAGATACCCAAAGTGCCGTTTGTTTTAAATTACTATCATTTTCTGAATTGCTTGATATGAAAGTCAAAAGCAATATTCCAATAATTGGAACTAATAATAAAATTGATAAAATTGGTAATTCGTTCATTTAGACAATAAAAATAAAATATGTTATAAGAAAAGATAATCCAATTAGGATTGAAAAAGCATAATGATATATAAATCCAGTTTGTATACTTCTTGCCTTTTCTGATATTTTTAGAACCATGCCTGCTATGCCATTTGGCCCAAAACCATCAATAAAATAACCATCAATAATCTTCCAAAAGAATCTACCAATGCCTCTTGCTGGAATTACAAAAACATAATGATAGAGTTCATCAAAATACCATTTATTTAGTAAAAATTTGTATAGAGGCTCATTTAATGATGCAATTGCAGTAGGTAGTTTTGTATTTTTTAAATACATGTACCAAGCAATAATAAATCCAACTATACCAAGCATTGCAGGAAGGTAATAAATTAAAAATGGTACATGATGAGATTCATAATGATGACCTGCAATCGCATAATTCCAAAACTCAACACTCGAACTTCCAATAAAATATGATTTAAAAATATATCCAAATGACAGTGCGCCAATTGCAAGTATAAATAACGGCATCAACATTACATTTGGAGACTCGTGAACTTCTCTAAATTTTTGTTCTTCCATTCTGGTTTTTCCATTGAATGTTAGAAACATTAATCTCCAAGAATAAAATGATGTCATTACTACACCCAAAGTTCCAAGGAAATAAGCATAATTCGAAAATAAAGCATCAGATAAATATGCTGCTTCAATAATAGCGTCTTTTGAATAAAAACCAGATGTAAAGGGGAACCCCATCAGAGAAATAGTGCCTATTACCATCATAGCATGAGTTATTGGAGTAAATATATAGATACCACCCATTTTTCTTATATCTTGTTCCTCATGCACTGAATGAATAACTGAGCCAGCGCCTAAAAAAAGCAAAGCTTTAAAAAATGCATGAGTAAATAGATGGAACATGGCTGCGCCATATGCGCCTAAACCAGCAGCAAAGAACATATAACCCAATTGACTACACGTAGAGTACGCTATCACTCTTTTTATATCATTTTGAACTAAGCCAATAGTTGCGGCAAAGAAAGCTGTTGAAGCGCCAACAAGCGTTACAAATGATGAAGCTTCAACTGAAAGATCAAACAATGGTGAGCATCTAACAACTAAAAATACTCCTGCTGTTACCATAGTTGCTGCATGTATAAGGGCTGATACTGGCGTTGGGCCCTCCATTGCGTCAGGAAGCCAAGAATGAAGAAATAGTTGCGCTGATTTACCCATGGCACCAACAAATAAAAGAAAACAAATTAAAGTAATTGCATTTACTTCGTATCCTACAAAATTAAAGCTTGTTGTTTTAAATTGATCAGCATTATCAAAAACAACTTGATATTCAACTGATCCAAAGACCATATAAATTGTAAAGACTCCTAAAGCTAAGCCAAAATCTCCTACCCTATTAACAATAAAAGCTTTTATTGCTGCAGCATTTGCAGATGGCTTTTTATACCAAAAACCAATAAGCAAATAAGAAGCTAGACCAACGCCTTCCCATCCAAAAAATAATTGTAAAAAATTATCTGCGGTTACAAGCATTATCATTGCAAAAGTAAACAGTGATAAATAGCCCATGAATCTTGGCTTACTATCATCATGAGACATATATCCGATTGAATAGATGTGAACTAAAGCTGAAACAGAAGTAATGACAACAAGCATCACTCTAGTGACAGAGTCAATATAGAGTGACCAGTTAACAGCAAGATCACCGGAGGTAATCCATGAGAATAAAATAAATTTATAAATTTGCGGATCGGAGAGATTAATAATAAACAAATAAAATGATAAAATAGCTGAAATTAGAATAAATAAAGATGTAAGAGCTTGAGAAATGCGATCCAAAGTTTGATTACTCTTAAAAAAAGAAAGAAAACAAGAAATCAAAAAAGCAACCAGAGGCAGAAGTACAATTGAATGGATCATTTTTTATACTAACCTTTCAGACTATTGATTTTCTCAATTTCAATAGTTCCTGCATTTCTATTATAAATTACAAGTATCGCAAGACCGATTGCTGCCTCTGCTGCGGCAACAGTTAAAACAAATAAAGAAATAATTTGTCCAGTTAAATCACCTAAGAAATATGAAAAAGAAATTAAATTAATATTGACTGATAAAAGAATAATCTCAATCGACATTAAAATTATAATTACATTTTTTCTATTAAGAAAAATACCGATAACTCCAATGCTAAAAAGAAGAGCTGATAATATTAAAAATTGATTTAATTCAATCATTAAATATCAACTCCCTCATTTGATTTTGGATCAACCATAGTTATTGTTGATTTATAATCACGATCTAACTGAGATTGAATTGACTGTCTTTTTACTCCATCTCGAGTTCGCAAAGTCAAGACAATTGATCCAATCATTGCAACTAGTAAAATCACACCTGAAAGCTGGAAGTATAAAATATAATCTGTATACAAAATTGATCCAATAGCTTCAGTATTTGTAAGATTCTCAAACTTAAGCATTGGGTTAACCAAGATTTGTATATTTGATAGATCAAATTTTGTATTAATGAGTACGATCATTAATTCAGATATAAAAACGACACCAACAAAAAAACCTATTGGTAAATATTGAAGAATGTTGTTTTTATCAATACTGACTTTAAAATCTAACATCATTACTACGAACAGAAATAAAACAGCAACGGCACCAACGTATACTATAATTAAAATCATGGCTAAAAATTCAGCATGCAAAATTACAAAAAGCCCTGCGCCATTAAAAAAAGTTAAAATTAAAAATAATACTGAATGAACAGGATTTTTAGTTGTAATGACCATTAATGAAGAAAGAAGTATAACAGTGGAAAATATATAAAATGATAATAAAGAAGCCGTCATAAACTATCTGTACTCCGCATCTTTTTTAAGGTTATCAGCAATTGCTGTTTCCCATTTGTCGCCATTATCTAAGAGCTTTTCTTTTGTGTAATAAAGTTCTTTTCTAGTTTCAGTTGAAAATTCAAAATTTGGACCTTGTACAATAGCGTCTACAGGACAAGATTCTTCACATAAACCACAATAAATACATTTGACCATATCAATATCATATCTTGTGGTTCTTCTAGTGCCATCATCACGAGGCTCAGTTTCAATAGTAATTGCTTGAGCAGGACATACAGCTTCACATAGTTTACAGCCTATACACCTTTCCTCACCACTTGGATAACGCCTTAAGGCATGTTCACCTCTAAACCTAGGACTTAATCTTCCACGTTCATAAGGGTAATTTAATGTAGCCTTTTTTCTAAAGAAATATTTCTGAGCTAAAATATATGCTTTGACAAAGTCAATTAGCAAAAAAGATTTTATGAAGTTAATTATTTTCATGAAAATACTGGCGCTAAATTAAAGAAAAATAAAATACACGAAGTGATTACAACTGCAGCTAAAGAAAGTGGAAGGAATACTTTCCACCCTAATCTCATTAATTGATCATATCTATATCGTGGGACAAAGGCCTTGACCATTGATATCATATAAAAAATAAGCATCATCTTTATAAGAAACCATAGAAAACCAGGAATTAGATTAAATGGCACTATATCAATAGGAGGATACCATCCACCAAAGAACATGATGGTCATCATAGCGCACATTAAAAGTATGTTTATATACTCACCTAAAAAAAATAGTAGAAATGGCATCGCAGAATACTCAGTTTGATAGCCCGCAACTAACTCAGACTCGGCCTCAGGAAGATCAAATGGAGGACGATTAGTTTCTGCTAGTGCAGATATAAAAAAAACTACAAACATTGGAAAAAGAGGAATAAAAAACCAAATATTTTTTTGTGCGTGAACAATTTCAGTTAAATTCAAAGAACCTACGCACATTAATACGGTTACAATTACAAAGCCAATCGATACTTCATAAGATACCATCTGGGCGGCTGATCGCAATGCGCCTAAAAAAGGATACTTACTATTTGATGCCCATCCAGCCATAAGTATTCCATAAACTCCTAAAGAACTCATAGCAAAAATATATAGAACACCTACGTTGATATCTGAGAGAACGATGTTTTCTTGAATAGGAATTACTGCCCAAGCAGCGATTGCCAACGTTGAAGTTAATACAGGAGCAACGAAATATACAAATTTGTCAGCACCCTCAGGGATAATAATTTCTTTGAAGAGAAATTTTAAACCATCCGCAGGTATTTGAAAAAAACCAAAAGGCCCCACTACGTTCGGCCCTTTTCTTTTTTGAACAGCTGCCCATATTTTTCTATCCGCAAATAGAACTACAACAACTCCTAAAAGCAAAGGGACAAAAATAAGCAAACAAAGACCTACGATGAAGATTAAATTAAAAAAATTATCAGAAATGAGATCTATCATTAAGACTTTCCATTTCTGAGTTCTTTTCTAATTTGACTACACTCAGCCATTGTTTTTGATAATCTTGAAATAGTATCAGTTAGGTAAAAGTCTTTGATAATTGTATCAATTTCTTTTTTATCAAAAGAAATCTTAGACGCTTTGTTCGCAAGTAATCTTTGATACGAACGCTCAGGAGATACTTGATCAAATAAATGAGAGAATTCTAGCTTTATTTTACTTCGAACATCATCAAGCGTTACAAAACCCCAATTCAAATTTAGCATTTCACTTAATTGATTTATTATTTTCCAGTCAGTCTTAGCTTGGTTAGGAGGAAAACTTGCTTGATAAGCATATTGCAATCTTCCTTCAGTATTAATATATATTCCATCTTTTTCGGTATACGCTGCTGAAGGAAGGATAATATCGGCATGACTTGCACATCTATCTCCATGCGAACCCATGTATATAATCTTTGTGTTTTTAAATTTTGTAAAATCAACTTCATCAGCTCCAAAGGAAAAGAGCAGTTTTAAGGAGCCACTTTCTGCATCATCGTAAATATCTTTTAATGATCGAGAGTTTTGATAACAGCCCATATCCAAAGCTCCTACTCTTGAAGCTGATAATTGAAGTGTATTAACACCATTCCAAGAAGAGCTTAGGAAGGCATATTGATGAATTATTTCTTCTATAAGTGAAAAAGTATTAAGACTATCGTCTCGGTTTAAAACTGATTGACCAATAATGATCATTGGTTTTTTTGCTTTACCTAATTTTTTACAAAAATAATTTTCTCCATCAGAAATAGACTTTAAAACATTTAAATCATTACCTAAATGTTCATAGTTAAAAGTTAGATCATGCTTATTTCCAATGAGTCCAACTGGTATATTTTTATTCAGTAAATGTTTTCTAATTCTCGTGTTAATTATTGGAGCTTCTTCTCTTACATTGCTGCCAAGAATTAAAATACAATCTGTTTCTTCTATGCCATTAATTGTAGAATTAAATAAATATTGAGATCTGTGAGCATATGGAAGCTTAACTCCTTCTTGTCTACATTCTATATTTTTAATATTGAGTGCCTCTGAAAGCTGCTTGATTAAGTATGAAGTTTCAAGATCAATAAAATCTCCGACTAAAAAAGCAGTTTCTTCAGGTTTGTTATTTTTCATTAATGATAAACATTCTTTCAGTGCATCTTCCCAGTCAGAAGTTTTTAATTTTTCATTAATTTTTAAATATGGAGTATCAAGTCTTTGAGTTAATAATCCATCACAAGCATATCTAGATTTATCAGATATCCATTCTTCATTTATGTCTTCATTTAATCGAGGGAGTATTCTTTTAACTTTCCATCCATATGTATCAACTCTTATGTTTGATCCTACAGCATCCATAACATCTATAGTTTCAGTTTTTTTTAATTCCCACGGTCTGGCTTCAAATTGATATGGTTTAGATGTTAATGCTCCTACAGGACATAAATCAATTACATTTGCAGACATCTCAGAGTCAATTGACTTTTCAAGATAAGTTGTGATCTCCATATTTTCTCCACGATTAACTGCTCCTAATTCTTTGACCCCAGCGACTTCCTCAGAAAATCTTATACATCGAGTGCAGTGAATACAGCGTGTCATATATGTTTTAATCAAAGGGCCCATATATTTTTCTTCAACTGCACGTTTATTTAAATCAAATCTTGATTTACCAGATCCATAGGCAACAGTTTGATCTTGAAGATCGCACTCTCCACCTTGATCACATACAGGGCAATCTAAGGGGTGATTAATCAATAAAAATTCCATCACGCCTTCCCTAGCTTTTTTTACTTTCTGGGTATTAGTATGAATAGACATTCCTTCATTTACAGGCATAGCACATGATGCAACTGGTTTTGGCGAACCTTCAACATCCACTAAACACATTCTACAATTTCCAGCTATAGACAGACGATCATGATAACAAAATCTTGGAATTTCTTTTCCGGCTTCCTCACAAGCCTGAAGAATTGTCATATCATCACGTACTTCAATTTCTTGTCCGTCAACTTTTACTTTAGCCATTAAGCTGCCCTAATCTTTTTCGTTAATTGTTCTTCTATTTCATCTCTAAAATGTCGGAATAGACCTTGAATAGGCCATGCAGCGGCATCACCAAGAGCGCAAATAGTATGTCCCTCGACTTGCTTAGTTACATCTAATAGCCGATCAATTTCCTCTGGATTAGCTTGTCCCGCAGCAATTTTTTCCATCATTCTCCACATCCACCCTGTACCCTCTCTACAAGGAGTGCACTGACCACAGCTTTCATGCTTATAAAATCTTGATATTCTAGCAATAGCTTTAACAAGATCAGTTGATTGATCCATTACAATAACCGCTGCTGTACCTAGCCCACTTTTAACAGAAACTAATGAATCAAAATCCATTAATACATTGTCGCAAACTGATTTAGGTATCATCGGAACAGAGGATCCACCTGGAATAATAGCTTTTAAATTATTCCAACCACCCCTAACTCCTCCTGCATGTTTCTCAATGAGTTCTTTTAATGGGATACTCATTTCTTCCTCAATATTACAGGGTGTGTTAACATGACCAGATATACAAAATACTTTTGTTCCAGTATTCTTGGATTTACCTAAAGAGCTAAACCATGAACTGCCTCTTCTTAAAATTGTAGGCACGACGGCAATAGTTTCTACGTTATTAACTGTCGTTGGTGATCCATAGAGTCCCTTATTGGCTGGAAAAGGGGGTTTTAATCTTGGTTGACCTTTCTTACCTTCAAGACTTTCAAGCAAAGCTGTTTCTTCACCACATATATATGCGCCTGCTCCTCTATGAAGATAAATATTAAAATCCCAACCTGAATTACACGCATTTTGACCAATAAGGCCAAATTCATAAGCTTCATCAATAGCTTTTTGTAAAACAACACTTTCGTTGTAATACTCGCCACGTATATAAATGTAACATTCATGAGCGTTCATCGCAAAGCCTGCCAATAAACACCCTTCAAGTAGTTTGTGAGGCTCATTTCTTATCATGTCTCTATCCTTACAGGTCCCTGGCTCAGACTCATCTGCATTAACAACTAAATAATTATTTTTATTTGGGTCTTTAGGCATAAAAGACCATTTTAATCCTGTAGGAAAACCTGCGCCTCCTCGACCTCTTAACTCTGACTTCTTAACTTCATCAATTATCCAATCAGAGCCTTTTTTTATTAAGTCACATGTTTGATCCCAGTCACCTCGTAATTGAGCTTCCTTGAGTGAGTACGAATGATCACCGTACAGATTTGTAAAAATTTTATCTTTAGCTTTTAACATGCTCCTCCGCTCTTGAACCCTTGCGACCAGTTTGAGAACCAATCGGAGATGGGGTTCTGTCAATTAAGGACTGCAATACATTTTTAGTATTTTCATAATTTAAGTCTTCATAAAAATCATCATTAATTTGTACCAAAGGAGCATTAACACAAGCACCCAAGCACTCAACTTCCATCCATGAAAAAAGTCCATCGTCAGATAACTGATTTTGATCACTTGAAATTATTTCCTTACAAGCCTTTACCACGTCATCTGAGCCTTTTAGCCAGCATGGAGTAGTAGTACACACTTGAACAAAATATTTTCCAACAGGGGTTGTATAATACATGGAGTAGAATGTGACTATTTCAAATACTTTTATATAGGGCATATCAAGGTGTGAAGCTACATGTTCAATTGCTGATTTACTCAACCAACCACCGTTTTGCCTTTGTGCAATATCTAATAAAGACATAACAGCACTTTGCTCTCTGCCTTTAGGATATTTACTAAGAGCAAATTTTACTTTCTCTAAACTCTCACTATTGAATGTGAATATTTCTGACATTATCTATCAACTTCTCCAAATACAATCGCAAGAGAACCTAATATGGCCGGCACATCGGCTAATAGATGTCCTTTCGACAATAAATTAAAAGCCTGTAAGTGAGCAAATCCTGGCGCTCTTATCTTGCATCGATAAGGTCTGCTTGTATTATCTGAAATTAGATAAACTCCAAACTCTCCTTTAGGAGCTTCTACAGCCGTATATATTTCACCCTCAGGAACATGAAAACCCTCAGTAAAAAATTTAAAGTGATGGATAATTGCTTCCATGGACTCTTTCATTTCTGCTCGTTTTGGTGGCGCAATTTTAGTATCTCTATTTATAACTTCTCCACTTGGCATATTGTTGATGCACTGGGACATTATTTTTATACTCTCTCTCATTTCATCCATTTGACACAAATAGCGGTCATAACAATCGCCATTCTTGCCAATTGGAACTTTAAAATCAAAATCTTCATATGAGTCATATGGCTGGGCTCTTCGCAAGTCCCATGGAACACCTGAAGCTCTTAATACAAATCCACTAAATCCATTATCGACAGCTTCTTCTTTTGATATTTTTCCTATATCAACATTACGTTGTTTGAAAATTCTATTTTCTGTTAATAGGGTTTCCATATCATCAACAACCTTAGGAAAAGATATACAAAAATTATTTATTTTTTCTAAAAGTCCATTTGGAAGATCTTGATGAACCCCACCCGCTCTAAAATAATTTGCGTGAAAACGAGATCCTGAAACTTCTTCGTAGAAATCTAATAGTTTTTCTCTTTCATCGAACCCCCATGTAATTGGTGTCATTGCGCCTACGTCCATTGCTGTTGTGGTAACATTTAATAAATGGCTCAGCAGTCTACCAATCTCAGAAAATAAAACTCTAATATACTGACCTCTTTTTGGCACATCTACATTCATCAATTTCTCAATCGCCAATGCAAAAGCGTGTTCTTGATTCATTGGCGCTACATAATCAAGTCGATCAAAGTATGGTATAGCTTGTAAGTAAGTTTTTGTTTCAATTAGTTTCTCTGTACCGCGATGCAAAAGTCCAATATGAGGGTCTGCTCTTTCAACAACCTCGCCATCTAAGTCCAATATTAACCTTAATACACCATGGGCCGCAGGATGAACTGGACCAAAATTTACAGTTACAGTTTTACTCTCAGCCATTATTATCTTTCTCTTCTTCTTGTTTATAAGTTGTACCTTCCCATGGGCTTTGAATATCAAAATGCCTATAATCTTGTTGCAACTTCACAGGCTCATAAACAATTTTTTTTTCAATTTCATTATAGCGAACTTCAACATTACCACTTAAAGGGAAATCTTTTCTTAGAGGATACCCTTCAAAGCCATAATCTGTGAGTATTCTTCTTAAATCTGGGTGATCATTAAATTGAATTCCATACATATCGAATGCTTCTCTTTCAAACCAGTTTGCACAAGGAAAAACGGAGGTAAGACTTTCTATTGTAGAATTTTCATCAATAAAGACTTTTACGCGTGCACGTAAATTATTTTTAAAACTTAGCAAGTGATATACAACCTCAAATCTGTTTTCTCTATCAGGATAATCAACACCTGCAATGTCTGTTAATTGTCTAAATTGGCACTTAGAATTATCTTTTAAAAATTGAAAACTCGGTATTAATTGATCTGCTTCAATAATTATCTCAATTTGATGATTAACTATTCTTGTTTCAATCGGATTTATCTTTTTGTTAATAGTCTCGACAACTAGTTCAATAGTATTACTCATAATTTTATCTAACGATACTGCCTTCTCTACGAATTTTCTTTTGAAGCTGTAAAATTCCATACATCAGTGCTTCAGCTGTTGGTGGGCAACCAGGTACATATATATCAATAGGTACAATACGATCGCTTCCTCTCACCACAGAATAAGAATAATGGTAATAACCACCACCATTTGCACAACTACCCATAGAAATTACATAACGAGGTTCAGCCATTTGATCATAGGCTTTTCGCAGAGCTGGGGCCATTTTGTTAGTTAATGTGCCAGCAATAATCATAACATCGGCATGTCTTGGTGAAGCTCTTGGGGCTGCACCCATACGCTCAACATCATACCGCGGAGTGCCAACATGCATCATTTCAACGGCACAACATGCTAAACCAAAAGTCATCCAATGCAATGACCCTGTTCTAGCCCAGTTAATTAAATTATTAACATTCGTTACAATGAAGCCTTTGTCGGAATAACGTTGTTTTAGATCTTCTAACTCTTGGGAGTCGATTCCTGGTGTAGTTGCTATTGCCACTCTAAAGCACCTTTCTTCCATTCATAAATGAAGCCAATAGTTAAAACTAATAAAAAAAACATCATAGACATAAAGCCAAGAAGACCCAGGTTTCCAAAAGTAATAGCCCATGGAAATAAAAACGTTACCTCAAGATCAAAAATAATGAATAATAAGGTTACAAGATAAAATCGAATATCAAACTTCATCCTTGAGTCACCAAACTGAGGAAAACCACTCTCAAATGCTGAGTTTTTTTCTGAGTCAGGACTTCTTTTTGCAACAAGAAAATTTGCAAATATAAATAGACAGCTTATTACCAAAGAAACAATTAGAAAAATTGCTAATGGAAGATACTCGTCTAATATAAAGTCCATAATCCTAAAGAGCTTTCAAACAATATATACACTTAAAAAAGTAAAAAAAAACAATGATATGCCTATTCAGATACGATTATTTGTGTATCATTTCAACATAGAAATAACTCGAATTTATTAAATTCAGTGCGACTAATTGGCTTAGCTAGGGTCTCTAATTATTTAATAAATTCAACCGTTTAATTATTTCAGTGGAGACATTACATGAGTCATGATCTTAAACTATTAGTAGACAACCTTCATTTTTCAGAAGGACCAAGATGGCATAATAACAAGTTTTGGTTCTCAGATTTCTATCAAAAAGCTGTTTTTTGCATAGATGAGTCGGGAAATTTAGAAAAAGTAGTAGATATTCCAAATCAGCCCTCTGGTCTAGGATGGCTACCAAATGACGACTTATTGGTTGTGTCAATGCATGACCAAAAAGTAATGAGGTTCAGTAATGGTCAACTAAATGTACATTCAGACCTATCTCACCTAACTACTTATACCTGTAATGATATGGTTGTGGACAAAGATGGGCATGCATATATTGGAAACTTTGGAACTACTCAACACAACGTTAATGTCAAACCTACATGCTTAATACACGTATCTCCTGATGGAGTGGCAAATAAAGTTGCTGATAATTTAGAATTTCCAAATGGAACCGTCATAACACCTGATGGAAAAAAAATGATACTTGGCGAAACTTACGCTGGAAGACTAACTTCATTTGATATTAATGATGATAAATCACTTTCAAATAGAAAGATATGGGCTCAGATGATGCCTTTGCCTATTTACTATTTTTCAAAAGTTCAAAGATTTTTTGGCGTAAGAGCTAGAGAGTCAACATACAAGGTTCGCGTTCCTGATGGTATATGTTTAGATGAAAATATGGGCATATGGGTCGCTTCACCTACCTCCACTGAAGTATTTCGTGTTGAGGAAGGGGGAAAAGTTACAGACTCAATTCAAACACCCAACAGAGCGTTTGCATGCATGTTAGGTGGAGTAGACCGAAAAACTTTATATATTTCAACTGGACAGGAATCTACGCCTGAAGTTGCCAGTAAACATAAGTATGGAAAGATATATACAACAAGAGTTGATATTCCAGGAGCAGGTTGGCCAGCATAAATGTATAAAGTTTATGGACGTCCATTTGCAGGATCATTAATAGCTGAATTCTTATTATCTGAAGCTAATGAAAAATATGAATTCATTAAAATTGATTATGATACTTCTAAACAAGATGAGTTTTTAAATAAAAACCCTCTTGGAAAAATACCTGTTTTAGAATGCCCTGATGGCCACTTAGTTTTTGAAACAACCGCTATCGTTGCACACATTGTAGAAACAAAGAACATATTAATCCCGGAAATTGAGACACAACAAAGAGATCTCTACAATCAATCAATGTCAATAATGTCGACAAGCATCTATCAAAATTATCATCACATAAATCATAGTTATTATTATGTTTCAGAGGAAAATTATGATGATTTGAGAAATATGGCGACTACAAGACAGGCTACTTTGTATAATTATATTGAGTCAATTTTAAATCCATACCTATGCGGAGAGGAAATTACTGCTGCTGATTTTTATTTATATATGATTTCAGCATGGGATCAGAATCGAAAAAAATTATTTACTGATCGGCCTAAATTATCATCTCTAATAAAAGAATTGAGTGATAGGCCGTCAATTAAAAAAGTCATAACAAGTCATTCTAATCATTGACTGTCTTTGAGCAAAAGATCTCAATTATTCTTAAATTAACTGCGTCTTGACGAATACTCAAACTTCTTATTTGAATTAATAAAAATAAGACTTATTTAAATACTATGAATATTTTTAAACAAATTTGGGGACTTATTATGAACCCGAATATTAACCCTTTAAGCAATATTACTAATTTAAAAGTTCGTCATATGATCATGCAGATACTTGCTTTTATGTGGAGCGGCGTTTTCTCACTTTACATAATCGATAGTCTCTATGTTTTTGGTATAACTGCTATAGCACATGCTTTACTCATTGCAGCAATTGTTATTACAGCTTATGTTTTTTACACTGCTAAAAATCAAACACAAATTTACGACCGAAAATCCTCTAAGGATAAAGATTAGATAGTTTACTTGTCGATTGCGTTTTCAACCTTCATAAATATTGGCCTTCCGTCATTCGCTGAACTTAATGGAATTATTTTGCCATCAATCTGAGCACATAGTGTAGGAGAGTTTTGCTTTTTATCTCCAAGCAACACTTCAATATCTGCAATGACTAATTTTACATCTTCTAAGATTTTTAGAACTTTCATAAATTCTCCTTATTAAAATTATTAAGTATTGATCTATTAATGTGGACAAGGAAAAAAAGTTTCTACCTGATTGGGCATAAAATATCTGGCTCTTGGCATATACGGCCCCATAACAGATTGAAGTTGATCTTGTCTCTGAACTTTTTGAATTGAATGTTGAAAGCTCTCTGATGGAAGTAAGTGCCTAAATTGTATGATAGTTACATCTTCATCGAACATTCCATCACCATCATCAGCCATAGGAAGCCATGCTATTCCACATTCATTAACGGCATTTCGCGGTCGATCTTCTATCCTACTAATTGCTATTGTATAGAACCCATTTCTATCAACCGGCACCTCTTCATCAAATAAACAATCATTTACACGTGTATTTACAAAACTCTGATTAGAACACAGTGACCAATAACGCACCTCTGACTCTTCTGTTGATGATGTACCTAAGTATGTTTTTGGGGTTTTAGGTGCCTTACCTCTTATAATTAATACCTTGCCATGCTTACGATTCAAAATAGATCGAATATATTGATTATCTAAGTTAGGATAAAATCCACCTTCACTTCGAGGTGCGTTTGGGTCAATTTTACCTGAATACATTCCAATTAAGCTTTTACGATCAAGCTGAATAAACCATTTAGGTGGGTTGTGAGCCGGCCACGTATCAGGTTTGTCAGGTTGAGATATCAATCTACGATATTCGTTTGGGGGAATCCCTAAGGCATCGAATGAAACTTGAAGAGGTTGCGCGGCATTTAACAGTTCACATGTTTGTTTACCTCTTAATCTTGTTCCATCTGATAATGTAAGAATAGGCTGAGGAAGTTTAGCTCCTCCTGTAATATCAATATTTTTATCTGGTAAATATATTCTATAAACAACTAACTGTTGTTGTTTTCGATACTCTGGCGCGAACAAAATATTATTAGTATTTTGACTTGTTGATGGACTTTCATTCAGTATATTAATTGAGTAAGAACGATTAAAATCAGATCTTTGATTGCCAGGTAAGAATGGGTTTGCTGCTTCAGATTGAATTTGATAATCAGTTATTGAACCAACAGGCTTTCCTCTCTCATTGTAACTGAAAAAAGACATATAACGTGAACGAGGATATTCTCCTTCTATCTCAAGAGTAGATCCTTCAGGCATAGAAAATGCTGCGGCCCAATAGTAAACATTAGAATCAGGATATGCGACGTTTATATATGGATCTGAACTAAATGGACCTCTTGCCCAAAAACAGTCACGTGGTCCTGGGATTGTATTACTACTAGCTAAGACTTCCGTAATTGAAATAAATAGGAAAAAAATAAAAAAAAATATACGCATAAAAAAAATTATACTCTCATTCAGTTAATTTTAAATGGATAAAGTGGCGGGAGTGACGGGACTCGAACCCGCGACCTCCTGCGTGACAGGCAGGCGCTCTAACCAGACTGAGCTACACCCCCACTATATTTTACCGTCCATCTCGTGGGAGAAATGGTGGGCGATGACAGGTTCGAACTGCCGACATTCACGGTGTAAACGTGACGCTCTTCCAGCTGAGCTAATCGCCCTTGAAGATTGGAATATATATATTTTATTATTATTTCCCAGTTTATTTTTAACAAAAAACTCGACCACTAATTAGTGATCGAGCTTTTTTTAAAAAAGTTTTTACTGGCAGTAATTAGCCTGCGTTATTGACAGCCTCTTTTAAACCCTTACCGGCAGTAAACTTTGGTCGAGTTGACTGAGGTATTTGAATAACTTCGTTTGTACGAGGGTTTCTACCTTGAGATGCTTTACGAATAGAGGTTTTAAATGTTCCAAATCCTACTAATCTTACTTCTCCTCTTTGCTTAAGAACGTCTGTAATTTGATCAAATACAGCATTCACAGCTTTTTCTGAGTCAGATTTTTGCATTCCAGTTATTTCGGCAACTTTACCAATTAGATCTTGTTTATTCATATAATCCCCCCCTTTTTAGGAGTTTGATTCGTTAATACATATATAGGAACTGATCTACTACATATAGTCAAGGCGAAAACCCTTGGAAAACTAATAAAAATAAAATATTTCGTGTTTAAAAGGTAAAGTTTAACTTAAAATCAATGTGTTAGTAGCGGATCCTGATCTTGATCTTGATCATCATCAGATATTTCACTGCTTGAATTTACAGATTCGCTTTCATCCCACTCAATTGGAATCAATGGCTTTGTTAAAGCTATTTTCAAAACATCATCCACATTATCGACAAAGATCAATTCTAGTCCCTCTTTTACATTGTCAGGAATTTCTTCTAAATCTTTTTCATTTTCCTTTGGAACAATAACAGTTTTTGTGCCTGCTCTTAAAGCTGCTAGTAATTTTTCCTTCAAACCACCAATTCCAAGAGCTTTACCTCTTAACGTTACTTCGCCCGTCATAGCAATATCTTTTCTTACAGGAATGCCTGTCAATACAGATACAATTGAAGTTACCATAGCAAGACCTGCTGAAGGACCATCCTTAGGGATTGCGCCTTCAGGTACGTGAATATGTATATCTCTAACTGGGAAAACTGTTGGCTTAATGCCAAAGTCAATACAACGTGAACGAACATAAGATTTAGCAGCCTGAATTGACTCTTTCATTACGTCTCCAAGTTTACCTGTAATAGTCATAATGCCTTTACCAGGCATAATTACAGCTTCAATCGGTAAAATGTCTCCACCAACTTCTGTCCAAGCTAAGCCAGTTACAATTCCAACTTGGTCATCAGCATCAATCTCACCATATTTATATTTTTTAACACCAGAGTATTCATTTACGTTTGTCTCGTTGATAGTTAAATTTTTAATTTCACCTGCGACAATTTTTTTAATAGCTTTTCGAGCCAAATTTGCAATTTCTCTCTCAAGACTACGAACACCGGCTTCTCTTGTATAATATCTAATTAGAGATGTTACTGCATTGTCTTCAATTATTAACTCACCATCCTTCAATCCATGTTTCTTCATGATTTCAGGAATTAAATGCTGTTTAGCTATTTGAACCTTCTCGTCTTCAGTGTAACCAGCAATTCTGATAATTTCCATTCTATCAAGTAATGCCGGCGGCATTCTTAATGTATTGGCAGTTGTTAAGAACATTGTATCAGAAAGATCGTAATCAACTTCCAAGTAGTGATCATTGAACGTATTATTTTGCTCTGGATCTAATACTTCTAGAAGCGCTGAGGAAGGATCACCTCTATAATCTGCTCCCAATTTATCTATCTCATCTAATAAGAATAGTGGGTTTGATGATCCAGCTTTCTTCATCATCTGTAATACTTTACCAGGCATAGAGCCAATGTAAGTTCTTCTGTGGCCTCTAATCTCAGCTTCATCTCTCACGCCACCTAGAGACATCCTTA
>Ga0181564_10002038_pt1 | contig 17895 bp, 7 predicted proteins | sample 011ome_24_FD_134512 | JGI IMG/M metagenome (GOLD analysis project Ga0181564, IMG submission 134512) | Coastal salt marsh microbial communities from the Groves Creek Marsh, Skidaway Island, Georgia - 011513CT metaG (megahit assembly) | ecosystem: Environmental > Aquatic > Marine > Intertidal zone...
ACTGCATGGTGTGGAGTTCAAGGTCCGGAGCATTGGGATAGCCACCCTCGCTCCACGAGCGCTTGGCGATGTCGGTATGCACGTCCAAGGTTTCACTGACATGGTAGTCAACCAGTTGTTCAATGAACGACGGTACGAGGTTGTAAGTGACTTTGGTGTCGGTCTCAGCGAGAATGCCGGGAGAATCAACGTATTCGGTCATGGCATGAACCCGCACCCAGGGCATCTCGTACATCCCCGTGAGTTTGTTCTTGTAATACGGCTGATGCTGGTGGAACACGATGGCCAAGTTGAGGGCGTCATCGACCTTCTCAGCCCCCTGCGATTCGATGATGGGGAGTTGTTGCGGGGAGGTGACGTTGGAGATGTTCTCGGCATGCCAGGCATGTGTGAAGGTCTCGGCCCCGTTGTTGTTGGCTGGATTCTGCACGGGAAAGGAAGCCCAGACATTGCCTTCATCTTGCCACTGGGCATAGACGAGGATGTCAAAGGACGTGGGTTGACCCAGTGCCGACCAGGGCAGCGCGAATTCTGTGGCTTTGTTGTCAGCCCAACCTGCATAGAGGTCGACCGTGGTGGACTGATCGGTCCATGTGCTCCCATCGTAAGCGATGTGCTGGTAGTACGTGTCGTCCTCAAGCACAAATCCGTGGTCGGCGGCAAAGGGAAGGGTGTGGGCGAAACCCCAGTCCCGAGCGAGGACCGAACCGCCCTCGGTCGTGTTGAGGTAGACAAAGAGGTCGGCGCCTTCGAAGGTGGACTTCCAATCGGTCCCGTCCCATCCGAGGAACAGCATGGTTTCATTCCAGGTCAACCGGAAGTCGATACCGCTGCTATCGGTGGCCATGAGTGAATCGGCAGACCAATCCGAATAATCACCGTCGAGCGTGATGTCTTCTGGGGTTTGGCCTTGGACAAAACCACCAAAAAGAGAGGCGAAAAATAACACCACAAGGAACACAGCCTTCGAGCGCATTGCATTGGCGTAACCTGATAGATTGAAAGGCTTTATCACATTTAGAGAGCCATGGAAGGGAACGGTGTCCTGTGTCACTTCACCTCTCTCCCAAACCCAGGCCTCGCCGATGCTCAACGCTTCCTGCGTTGGCTTGACGAGCACGATTACCGATCCTGGCAAGTCTTGCCTCTCACACCACCCGACGAACACGGTTCACCCTACGCCTCACCGACGGCGTTCGCCGCGTGGCCAGCATTGATGATGGCAGAAGCCTCCGCGCCAATGGACGATGACACCTACTGGTTGGAGGATTGGGGGCTGTATGCGGCCATCAAGGAGGACCACGGGGGAAAGCCGTGGTTTGCATGGCCAGCCCCAGTGCGCGACCGAGACCCCGCTGCCTTAGCCGAGTACCGTGAACGAGCCCACCACCATGTTGAGCAACAGCAACGCTTCGAGGCAGCCTGGCAACAACTCCAACAAACGGCGTCGCAACATAGGGTGTCCCTCATCGGCGACCTGCCCATCTTCGTCTCCCACGATTCGGCCGATGTATGGGCCCACCGCCATCTCTTCCAACTCAACGACGAAGGCATGCCTGACCTCGTGGCCGGTGTCCCACCCGATTATTTCTCGGAAGGTGGGCAAAAATGGGGGACGGTCCTCTACCATTGGGAGGCTCACCAACGTGAAGGTTGGCGTTGGTGGAAAGAGCGAATGAAACGCATGCTACGGTTGTTTGACATCGTCCGCATCGACCACTTTCGGGCCGTTCACTCGAATTGGGCCATTCCAACAGATGACGAGGATGCACGCCATGGATGGTGGCAGGAAGGACCTGCTGGCGAGCTGCTGGAGGCCCTTGTTGAAACAAGTGGCGATTCAGGACGCATCCTCGCAGAGGACCTTGGCATCATCCCGGAGGAGGTCGTCACCCTGCGTCGTCGCTACAACCTCCCCGGCATGGCTGTCCTGCAGTTTGGATTCGACGGCAATGCGACCAACCCGCATCATCCTGCGAACATTCAGGCTGACCAAGTGGTGTACACAGGTACCCACGACAACAACACCACACGAGGATGGTGGGAGAGCCTTGACGAGCAGACAAAACAACGGGTCAACCGCCACCTCAAACCCGGTGAACCACCCTCTGAGGGATTGAGGCGTCTGGCGAGTGAGAGCAATGCGTTGCTGGCGATTCATCCCTTGCAAGACGTGCTCGGCCTGGGCGAAGAGGCGAGAATGAACACACCGGGCACCTTTGAGGGCAATTGGAAGTGGGCGTTTGCATGGACCGACTTACCAGGCGAGAAGAATGGCTCACCGTGAACCTCATAACCCATTTTTTGATAGGTTAGCCCGATGCCACCCATTGCCTATTTCACGGCTGAAATTGGACTTTGGTCCGAACTCCACACCTACTCGGGAGGGTTGGGTGTGTTGGCGGGCGACCATGTGAAATCGGCAGCCGATGCATGTTTGCCCTTGGTGGGCATGAGCCTGCTGTACCGAGAAGGCTACGGGCGACAGCACCTTGACAATTCAGGTATCCAATCCGAGAGTTACGCCCCCATCGATCCCGCCGAACACTTGACGAACACCGGGAAAACCATTCAATTGCCCCTCGACGGGCAAACCCTGTTTGCCACCATTTGGAAGACCGATGTTGTAGGCATTTCCGGCCATGTCGTGCCCGTCTATTTCCTCGACACCGCCCATCCCAACAACACCACTTCCTTCGTTGGTTTGGGAGCACGATTGTACGGTGGCGACGATGACATGCGTGTTCGCCAGGAGTACCTGCTGGGTGTGGGCGGCGTCCAAGCGCTTCAGGCCCTCGGGCATGACTTCGCAGGCATGCACCTCAACGAAGGCCACTGCACATTCGCCATGCTCGAAATGCTACGACAGGGGTGGAGCAGAGAAGAACTGGCACAGCGAACCCTCTTCACCACCCACACGCCGGTACCGGCTGGCCATGACCGGTTTGAGTGGTCGCTGGTGCGCGATGTGATCGGTGAACTTCTGCCCGATGATGCCGAGGACTTGGTTCGAAACGCCGGTGATTCGGAGGAAGGTCGCCGCTGTTCCATGTCGCACCTCGCCGTGGCCTTGTCAACCTCCGTCAACGCCGTGTCCAACCTCAACGCCAAGGTGGCCTCCACGATGTTTGGCAGCACCCACATCGCTCCCATCACCAACGGTGTTCACCACATCACATGGACCTCACCGCAAATGAGCGGATTGTTCGATGCGCATCTCCCGGGCTGGAAGGAGGACCCAAGTCAACTCGGCTACGCTGGCAGCCTGCCCGATGAAGCCCTGTTGGAGGCCCGTCATGCCAACCGACGCATGCTGCGTGAACTTGTTCGCGCTTCAACCGGCGTGGAACTTCACGAAGAGCGGTTGACCATCGGCTTTGCACGACGATTTGCCACCTACAAGCGGGCCAACCTCGTCTTTAGTGATCTTGAGCGACTTCGTTCCATTGGTGGAGACCGAATCCAGTTCGTGTTCAGCGGCAAAGCCCATCCCAAGGACGAGGGGGGGAAACAGCTGATCAGGGACATCTTTGCATCGGCCGAACAGGTTGCAGGTGAGATTCCCGTGGCTTTCATCGAGAACTACGACATGGATACCGGCCTCGCGATGACCAGCGGTGTTGACATCTGGCTGAACAACCCGATTCGGCCGCTGGAAGCCTCCGGCACCTCGGGCATGAAAGCCGCCATGAACGGCGTGCCCAACTGCTCCATCTTGGACGGATGGTGGCCTGAAGGCTGCGAGCACGGCGTGAACGGTTGGGCCATCGGCGGTGCGGAGGATGAACGAGACGATGCGCGGGATGCTGAGAACATCTACAGCGTGCTGGAACAAGAGGTCCTCCCCCTTTGGAACGAAGGACCCGAACGCTGGGCCAAATTGATGCGGGCGAGCATCGCCACATCAGCCCGATTCACCGGCACGAGAATGATCGCCGATTACGTGCACTTCTACGACAAGTTTTCCTGAAAAGACATGCCTTCGGATACGGCATGGTCCATGACAATCTCGTCATCGGGTGTTTCAGGCGGGCGTCTGCCTGTCATTACGAGTAACAATACCAACACGATGGCGACACCGATCAGCGTGTTGCGAACGGCCGTACCTGCTGTGGTGGCGACACCACCGTCACACGGAGCACAGTCCACAATCGGGCACTGGGCCTCCGATTCGACTTCAAACGAATCACCGCAACAACCCTCACAGGTGTAGGTCCCTGTTTCGTTTGAAGTTGAGTTTTCGGAGATGTTGGTCTGGTCGTTCGTGCCAGAGCCATTGGAGGAGGTGGTATTGGTTGAGTTCCCGGTTTCATTCCCAGTGCTGTTGGTTTCGTTCGTCTCGAATGTACAACTGCCATCGTCCTCGGTTGCGAGCGGGTTGTGATTACTCGCAGACACATCCATGCATCCAAGAACCGGTACAACGGGATAGGTGCAGCTACCGTCATCCTCGGTTGCCTGAGCGTTGAAGTTCTCTGCGGTTGAGTCGGTGCATCCTGGAATCGGAGGCGGAGCATAGGTGCAACTGCCGTCATCTTCGGTCGCCAAGGGTTGGTAATTCGTCGCTTCAGCGTCCATGCAACCGGTCACCGTTGGTGGTGTTTCGTTCTCGGAAGAACCGTTCTCGTTCGCTGCATTGAGCTCAATCACCGAGACCGAATGGGCAGGGATTGAAAACGTCCCATTCACCATCGCGCCCGCACCAAAACGAACCGTATCGTTGGTGGAGAAATCACCCATCTGTGTTGGCCCTCCTCGGTTCAACACGACGGTCATGGTTTGCTCATCATGGGTCATGTTGTAGGCCAACAGGTGAGGCATGGCCAGACGGGTGCTGTAGGTGCCCTGACGCAAGGCGATGGACTCGAGACGAAGTTGACCGAGTTGTGAGATGTTCTCGTACAACGCCGATTCGTGGTCACTCCACGATGATTGATGGCGATACATGTGGCGATTATCGGGGTCGGCACCGCCGTACTCACCGTACTCATCACCGTAATAGAGCAAGGGTGCACCTGGCGTGGTCAGCAACCAACCGTAGGCTTGGAGGGTTGCATGATAGGCTGAAACATCCCCTGGTTGTCCGGGAAGGCCGTCCTCAACCCATTGGTTATTGGCATCACCAGTACCGGTGTCTGCACGGCTGGTGAGGCGAGGAACGTCGTGGCTACCCACAAAGGGGACCATCACCGAACCGGCCGTGTATTGGTCCTGACTTCGATTGGTCCAGTAATCCAAGTGCTGGTAATTTTCGTTTCCGGAGACAAACACATTGTCCACGACGGCATGATAGAGAACGAAATCGGCTTGACCGTCCAGGCCGTCCGGACCCATGTAGGCGTTGATGGCTCCGTACTGGGCTTGGTTGTCCTCAAGGGAATGACCCGACCAGCCCATGGCCGTTTCTCCCTTGAGATAGACATCGTTACCCACCGTCTCGAACCGTTCGTTGATTTGGGCGACCAAATTGGACACCGCCAGATTCTCAACATGCTTCACAGCGTCAATGCGTGCGCCGTCAAGGTCAAAGGTCTCCATCCACCAAAGTGCATCGGCGATCATCTGCTCGGAGGCCTGTCGGTTCTTCCAGTTGACATCGGGCATGTAGGCCGTGAATTGGCAGTCCAGACGGTGTTCGGTCCAGTCGCAGTCGGCTTGACCACAAATGCAGCCCGTATTGAACCAGTCCGAGTTGTTCTGGACGTATTCGTGGTCTTCATGAACGTGGTTCACCACGTAGTCCATCATCACGCGCATGCCATCGTCATGAGCCGCTTCAATCATGGCGTGAAGTTCTGCTTCCGTTCCCAAGCGGGGCTCAACGCCACGGGCTTCCGTGGGCCAATAGCCGTGGAAGGCCGACACATCATGCACGCCGTCCGCTGCTTTGCCCGTCCCCGTCGCTGCCGTATTGAACGGCGTGAGCCAAAGGGCATTGACACCAAGGTCGGCAAAGTACCCAGATTCAATCATCTGGGTTACGCCGGCAAAATCCCCACCCTGCCAGTCCGCCCCTTGGGCTGCGCCGGTGCTGGTGCCGTCGTTGCTGGTGTTGCCGTTGACAAACCGGTCGGTCATGACCATGTAAACCAGAGCATCATCCCAAACGAAATCAGCATGGGGGCCGGTCCAAAACGGGACCAGTAAATCGTACGCAGGATGCCCTTCGGTGTCAAAACCCTCGACCTTCAGCGTGTGCTTTCCGTCCTCAAGGCCGGCCAGCGGGAGAATCCATGTCGACGTGGCGTCGTCCCATGTTGCGCCGGCCAGCGCAGCCGGAACGCCGTCGTGAGGGGCGCCGCTCGAACCCGCATGGTAGGTGACTTCGAGAGCAACATCGGTCAAGGAGGCGGTGTAATGTGGCCGCAGGTGGTCGTCAACACGGAGCAATGAATTCTCAATGTCGCCACAGTACGCGCGTTCTGGATTGGTCGGGTCGAAAATATAGGCGCCATCCACGATGAATTTGTAGCAGTACAGCCCCTCGGAGAGTTCAACGTCAACGGTCCAAACATCGCCGTTCCGGTTCATCGCCAAGGTTTCACTCCAGTTCCATTCACCAATGAGTTCCACCGACGAGGCATCCCCCGTGTAGGTGAGGGTGATGAACTCGCCCGACCGTCCGTTGGCAGCCTCCGCATCGTTGGCCATCATGGGCGAGGCCACGACGATGAGCATCAACGATACCAGGGCCACTGAGGGCTTGCGCGACACCATCAGACACCCTCCTCGGATGGGCGAAGCAAGGTGTTGGCCGTCTCAACCAAATCGTCGAGGTGGCGGCACAGGAAGGATTGAACAAATTCGTTCGCCGGTTGCTGGTAAGCCTCAAGCGGTGGCGCGTGTTGTTGGAGGACCCCTTTGTCAAGAATGGCCACCCGGTCGGCCAAGGTCATCGCTTCAATTTGGTCGTGGGTGACGTAGATGGTCGTGGTGCCGAGTTCATCGTGAAGTCGGCGTATTTCACGGCGCATTTGATGGCGTAATTCGGCGTCCAAGTTCGAGAGCGGTTCGTCCATCAACAGTACCTTTGGGCGACGAATCAATGCGCGGCCAAGGGCTACGCGCTGGCGCTGGCCACCACTCAATTCCTTTGGCTTCTTCTCAAGATGCTCGCTCAATTCCAACATCGCCGCGGTTTCTTTGACCCTTGTGTCGATGTCGCCGTCCGGAAGACGGTCGGCCCCTTTGGCCATTCGCAACCCAAAGGTCATGTTGTCGCGGACGCTCATGTGAGGGTAGAGAGCGTAGGACTGGAAGACCATGCCCAGCCCACGGGCACCGGCTGGAAGGTGATTGACCACGACGCCATCAATGCTGACGGCTCCGTCGGTCACTTCCTCAAGGCCAGCAAGCATTCGGAGCGTGGTCGATTTCCCGCAACCCGAGGGCCCCAACAGCACCAAGAATTCACCGTCTCTGACCTCCAAGTCAAGCTCTGAAACGGCTTGAAAACCGTCCTCATATCGTTTCGATACTCCTTCAAATTTCACACTTACCATGTGGTCTCACCCCTTGACGCCTCCAGCGGACAGTCCCTCGATGAGGAACTTCTGGAAGAACAGGAACAGCAGCGCTACCGGCAGGCTGACCAGGAGGCTGGCTGCGGCAAAATCACCCCACGCTTGACCGGTACTGGAGATCATCGATGCGAGACCAACCGGCAGCGTGTACATGTCGTTTGACGTGTTGAAGGTCAAGGCCAGCAGGAACTCGTTCCATGCTGCGAGGAAACTGAACAGGGCGGTGACCGCAACGGCTGGCAACGAAAGGGGTAACACCACCTTTGTGAAAACCTGAAACTGGTTGCAGCCGTCCAACAACGCTGCCTCTTCGAGTTCTCGGGGCACCGTGTCAAAGAAGCCTTTCAACATCCAAACGCACAGAGGAAGGGCAGTGACGCAGTATGCGAGGATGAGGCCTAAGTGGGAGTTCAACAGGCCGAGCGATTTCATCACCAAGAAGTAAGGCACCAGAATGATGATGCCGGGGAACATCTGCACGAGCAGGAAGGCAAACATGGACACGTCCCTGCCTGTGAATTTGTAGCGGCTGAACGCATAGCCGGCCGGAATGGCGACGACCAACCCCAGCAAGGTGGTACCGATACTGACGATGAGCGAATTGCGCATCCACGTCCAGAAAGCATCACTACCGAGCATGTTGGAGAAATGCTCGGTGGTGTAAGGCCCACCGAGGGACCCACCCAGGGCATTGCCGGGTGAGAGGGCGATGTCGAGGATCCACACCAACGGAAGGAGGGTCAAGACCACGAAATGCAAGAGGACGAGGTGGGCACCAAAGGCTTGGAAGCGAGGGGCGAGGGATTGGTTTCTTGCCAACCCGTATTCGATTGCACCGGTGGACAAGGACCGTGTCGACCATGCCGAGACGGGGCGGCCGGACACCCAGAGGATGGTCAGGGCGCCAGGACCCACCATCCAAGCATGCATCCAACAGTCAAACAGGCTCATGGGGGTCGAGAGCAGACGAACCAAACCACACAACAGCACGGCACCGCCCAGCACCAAGGCTTGATTTCGTGAAGCTGGATTCTGTTCCTTGGGAAGTGAATTCAACAAGGCTCCAATCAACACCACGCCAAGGACGCCGATGAGGAAGGATTCACCTCCGCGAAGCGCATCTACGGACAGGAGCATCACGTTGACCACCACGCTGACCAACAACCAATGTCGGAGTGTGGACACCTCAACGGGTGTGTACCACCGACGAACCGTCGCTGGTGAGATCATACCGTCGCCTCCGTTGCGTTGGTCCGCTTCATGTACGTCCAAGAGAACGCCAGGAGCATCAGGAAAATCACCACCGACCAAGCCGCTGCGATGCCGTACGCACCATCACGGAAGGCCACATCGTAGACATAGGTGATCAAAATATCCGTCTGTCCAGGCTCACCAAAGTACAGGTCTGGACCACCGTCGGTTAAGAGATAGATGACGTTGAACATGTTGAATGTCCAAATGAAACCGAGCAAGGAAAGCGGAACAAGGGCACTTTTGAGGTTCGGGAAGGTGAGATACCGGAAGGTATCCCACGAACCAACTCCGTCGAGTTGGGCGGCTTCGTACATCTCCTTTGGCAGGGCCTGAAGGGCACCGCTGAGTGACATCATCATGAACGGGACACCGAGCCAAATGTTGACGAAAATCACCACGAGTTGAGCCCCAGTAGGGTCGGCCAAGAATTGGAACTCGGTCCCCAGCACATCGTTGACAAGTCCTTCAGGTTGGAACATGCCCTTCCAAACGAGGACAGAGATGTACGAGGGAATGGCCCACGGGAGGAGCAACACCGTTCGGTACACCGTGGTGCCACGAATGTTCGCCCGGTGCAGGACCAAAGCGAGGAACAGCCCGAGGCCGATGTGGGCGGCCACATTGCTCACCGTCCATACCAGCGTGAACAAGGTCACACGGAGGAAACCCGAGGACGTGAACACATCAAGGAAATTGACAAGCCCAACAAACGATTCATCGCCGAGCCGTGTGGCATCGGCGTTGGTGAACGAAAGCCAAAATCCGTAGAGGACGGGGTAGAAGGTCAGCACGGCCAGAGCCAGCATGGCGGGTGCGATGTAAGCGTGAGCAGAACGAGCGTGTAAGCGGCCCGCTTTGACATCCATGTATCGACCGAAACTGAGCAGAGCAACCAGTGACACAACAATGGCGCCCAAGGCAAACAGAACGGCGGAGGTGTCCCCTGTCGATGGAACAACGTCGCTCACATCCGTACTAAGTTCCACGCTAAACACCGAGCCCCCATCCCCTTTCACCTCAATTTGGTGCAGCGTACCGGGCACCATGCCGGTGAGGGAACATTCGATGACCGCGGCGCCGTCGGGGATGAGGCGGGTTGAGCCAACATACGGCATCTCCATCCCGTCAGCCAAGCAAGCATCATACGCAGGCAACAGCGACGGTGTGAGGGCCTGAGATGAGAGACCTGAGTGCGTTGCACCGTCCACAAGAACGATGTAAGTTGACGAATCATCGGTGGTGAAATTCACCGTAATGGTGCGATAGCCATCGTTTTCTGGAGGAGGAGCGGCTCGTTCCAATCCACTCATCTCTTCGATAAGCGCCGCATTGGCTCCCGAAAGGGCCGCTTCAGCGGTAGCCGTCCCCGTGTAGACCTGCTCAAAGGCGGTGACCAAGGGTCCGTACACGAGGGCCATGCCACGCGTGGTCGGTGCCGGTGTACCGGCGTTCAACTGGTCCATGAAACCCGCCAGAACTTCATCACCACGAACCTCTTCATCTGCGGCTACATCAAGGTGGGTCGGTAGGGTGTAAGTTTCCAACGCAAACTGTTTCTGGACGTCTTCGCTCGATAGGAACAGAGCCAAATCCACCGCTGCCAACTTGTGAACGCTTTGTTTACTGACGGTCCATCCCTTGTAGGTGACAAGTGGAGCCACGCGTTCCCCCGTTGCCTCAATGACCGGAAGCATCGCTTGACCCACATCCAACCGGCTGGCTTCGTAGGTGGCCCAATTCCACGGACCATCGACGATCATGGCTGCTTTGGAGCCGATAAACTGGTTTTTCATGCCCTCAGTTTGCGTGCCGGTGGCGACCACCTCGTGCTCCAATTCTAAATCGAGCAACCAATCCAAAGCATCAGCCGAACCGTTGGAATCCAGGGTAGGAGCACCGGTCTCGTTGAACAAAGAACCACCCCAGCCTGCTTGGAAACCAAACCACCAGTAGGCCGACTTAACCGGCAAGGCCAACCCCTGAACGTCCTGGTAGGTCAGGGTTTGCGCCGCCTGAAGTAAATCGTCTTGCGTCCACGAAGCATCAGGGTAGTTCACGCCACGAGCGTCGAAAATCGCCTTGTTGTAAATCAGCGAGAGCGCATCTTGGCTCGCTGGCACCCCGTACAAGGCCTCGTCGTACCGCATTGCATGGAGAGCACGCTCGTCGAATTGGGCACGCTGCACTGGCGTGAGGTGTGGACGAAGGTCTTCCAACAAGGGGAATCCGTCAACGCGGACTTCCCCAATAGCACCCAACTGATCGCTCGAAAGTCGCATCAAATCGGGAGCCTCCCCGCCTTGAGCTGCCGTCATGAACAGGTTGTCGGCGTCGCCAAATGGCACAAGTGATGCATCCACGGTGATGTTGGGATGAAGCGTCTCGAAGGCGTTGATGGACGCCAAGAAGACATTCTCTTCTTTGCTTTCAGCGGCAAACGTGTGCCACACAGTCAATGTGATGGAGCCATCACCCTCCTCTGTTGAGGAGAATGCATCGTCGCCGCCCAAGCACCCGGCCATGAACACCGAACACATGAGCGCAACGACCAGGGCGGCACGCCGAGCCTCTCGTCGGCACCAAATACCGGCCATGGACGAGGGATGAAGGTGGTGGATTAAACACCTTAGGCGCTTTCATTCCCTTCAATATCAAAACCCATCAGCGGCAAAATAGCCTGCAGATCTTTGACGTTGACCACCGGCACACCTGCAGCCTCAAACGCTTCCTTCGAGCTGTCCCGAGTGGGGTTGAACCCGATGAATCGGCTGCCCTCAACCATCATGGACAAGTCCATTTCTGAGTCACCGACGGAGACGCAATCCTTTGCTTCGAGGTTGTTCATCTCCAGCAGTCGTGTGATGATGGCGCCCTTTCCACTGGCGTGAAGTCGGCACACCCCCTCATCGGTGAGGAAGCCCTCGTCGTCGAAGACGAAACCGTTCGCAATCCAATCGTCCACATTGAGCATGCTCGCAATGGAACTCACAAAGAGGTCGACACCTGCACTGACAATGGCAACGAAGACACCCTCCTGTTGGAGGCGTTCTACGCACGCACGAGCACCTGGCATCAACTTGACACCGGCGTATGCTCTGAACAACTCGTCCTGGTGGATGGGGTTCCTTACCGCCTTCCACATCTGGATGTCTGAGCGCATGAACTCGACGTCGCTGATCTCACCACGGATAAACCGAGTGAGGTTCACGGCGTTGTCCGTACCAAACGAGTCGTGCAAAGTCCGCCATGAACTCACGGCGTCGACGAGCACACCATCGCAGTCAAAGACCACGACCTTGGGTTGTTCGTCAGCCATGGTATCCACCTCGGGTGTTTTCACCTTTGCGTACGCTCACCAAGGAGAGGAGGCCCCGAAGGGCCTCGCTCTCCGAGGCGGTCGTCCAAGGACGACGTCGCTTCTACGTCCGTCAAGCCTCAAGCCTTCCTGTCGTAGCTCAGGTCATCCCAAGTTCGGAGCAAAGCCCCGTCTCCGTTGATAGGAGCATAGCTCAGGGTGATCGTAGCGTCTTCAAGAGGCGTACCGTCAGGTGCGTGGGTTCGGATAAAGATCGTATCTCCAGAGTTGAAGGTCGAAATTGACCGGGTCTCTGATTCTGAGATTTGTTCCTTGGTCACCGAGTCCACGAAGGTCACGAAGGCGTCGCTGTTGGCAGGGTTGAACCCGTACACACCGGCGCTGTCAGCCAGGTTCACCGAGTAGGTGTTGAGCGCACCCGTAGCGTTGGTGTAGAACACCTTCACCTCAACGGCTTGCGTGGCAAGCGGCGTCTGAGACTGCTCAACAGTGATGCGCCAGTGGCCTTCATCAGCATCAAATCCATTGATGTCTTCGATGTCGAAGGTGACACGGGGCACACCCTTCACGTCGGTTTCGGCTAGGCTGGAAGCCCACACATAGATGACACCGGACAGCACCACGGTGATGGCGACCATCAGGATGGTAGCGATCACAGGGCTGACGGCTGCGTCGTCTTCAGCCATCGACTCGACTTCCTCTTCGTCGTCAGCACGGCGGCTGGCGAAGGAGAGGGCACTGACGAAGAGACCCGTGAGGGCCACAGCGACAATACTTGGGGCGAACGATGGAACGGCGCTGGCACCGATGGTTTCCACAACATCTGGCAGGAACTGGTCCGTGGCCAGGAAGTTGCTGGCTGGCTGGTTGGCGTGGTTACACACGTCGGCTGTAGCAAGCGAGGTCATGATGTTGTTACACCAGTTGCTGTCCTCGAGGAGCGGTCGGCGCTCAGAGGTCTTCGTGGCGTTCTTACCGTATTGACCGGGCTTGGACCATGGGTCGTCGCTCTGCACGTTGTTGATGATAGCGTAGTGCGATCCGGGCTCATCGGCCTGGAAGCGGTCTGCAGCGGTCACCGACATGTCGCAGGGGTTAGCCAGACAGGTCACAACGTCCATCTCAACCCACACGTGGGTCGTGTCCTTGGTGATGTAGACATCCTCGGTGTACTTGACGCTAGCACCGTAGTCAGGCACAGCGTAGTAGCGAGTCAACTCAACGTCATCATGTCCATCCGTGTGGTAGGTGATGGCCAGCATGTGGTCGTATCGGTAAGGACCTTCGTCGCCACCGCCGTTGACGGCGACGGTGACCGGCACGTAGGTACCGGTCATGACGTTGGTGACACCGTTGAAGCTGAAGCCAACCTCGTCGTCGAAGAAGTAGTCTGGCACTTGCTCACGAACGTTCTCAACACGGACACCGATTTCCTTGGTAGCCACACCTTGCTGGTAATCAGCAATCGCCATCACGCTTGGGTCGTAGTTTGGCACATAGGTGTTGTACTCGCCCTGCGTGGTTGGCGCCGTTGGTGTGTCTCGGAGGACCAAGCGGATCTGACAGTATTCAGAGCCGGATGGGCCAATCTGGTGGATACCGTTGTTGTTGAGGTAGTCAATCTCCCAGTCGTTGGCGTTGGTCGTAGCGTCCTCGATGAGGTCAAACACGAGGTCATCACCGACGATGGTCGTGGTGAAGTAGTTCGTGTAGACACACTGGTCCGTGGACTCAACGGTCCAGGTCAAGTCATCGAGTTCATGGTCGACGTCTGCCTTGATAGCGGACAGGTCGTAGGTCAAGTTCGCCACGTTCTCATCATCTTCCATCAAGGAGATGGACCATGGGAGAGCGGGGATTGAGCCGTTGTCAGCCACCATGACGGTGTCGGTCGTGCGGTTCCAATCCTTGATGACCGGAGCGTCGTTGACAGGTGCAACCGAGAAGACCACATCGAAGGTGGTAGCATCTTGGTTTTCTGCACCGTCGTCAGCGAGTCCGAGCGAGACCGTACACTTGCCACCCAACTCGTTGTTGGTGTTCTCGGTGATGGCCAGTTCGTTGTTGAGGATGTCAACGTCGAAGGCTGAACAGGCATCGCTGGTACCGAAGTCAACATCACTGGCGGACCAGGTGTAGACTTGGCGGGTTGGCGCTTGCTCGTTGGCCATGTCACGGATGTAGGAACGGGTAGCGTTCGACACATCGCCCAGGAACTTGGTGTGCGTACCGAAGCCTTCTGGGAGGATGTTGTAGTTGCCATCGTCTTCAGAGAAGATCGGCATACAGTCGGAGCGCTCGACGTTACAGATGACCGGAGCGTCGTTGATGTTGTTCACCGTGAAGGTGATGTTGTGGGTGTCGCTCAGACCGTTGCTGTCCGTGACCTCGAACGAGAACACTTGGGTACCGAATTGGTCGGTCCTTGGCGTGAAGGTCACGTCTTGGCCGTTGAGCACAGCGTCCATCAGGTCGTCGTTGTTGAAGGCGACTTGCGTGCCCTCAGCCATCGTCCAGGTCAGCGAGGACTCTTCGTCCTGCACGTCATCAGCCAAGTTGGTGAGGCTGAAGGTGAAGGCACCAGAGTCTTCGTCCTTGCTGAAGTCAACCAGTCCGTCGTCGGTGTCGGCTCCTTCCGTGTCGATCACGGGACAGGCACGCTTGATGTCAATCGTGCTCTGAACGTTGGTCGTGTCGCCGGTTCCAGCCACGTAGTTGTCGTCGAAGACGACGTTGGTGGCCAAGGAGATGTCCTCAACGGTGGCCCAGTCGTAGGCACAGGCTGCGGGCGTCTTGATCATCAAGTCGTAGTTCTTCTGACCGGTGGCCGTGGTGCTGCCCTTGTAGGACTGGTAGACCAAGACCTCGGAGGTCAGGGTACCATCGGCGAGGTCGCCATGGGTCAATTCAACCGTCATGAACTTGGACAGATTCTGCAGGGTAGCAGAGGAATCCAAGGTCTGCGTTGGGTGAGCGATGGTGACATCGGCCGTGGTTTCTTCTTGAACGATGGCTACGATGTCAATCTCCGATGGCATACCACCGATACGGCTCCAAGGAACGCCGAACTCAGCGAGCGAAGTGGAGAAGTCCACATCGACGTTGGCGGTGCTCAGGCTGGATGGACTCCAACCGAGGAAACCGTAGCTGTAGAGATCGTAGGAACCTTCGCTGTCAGCCCACAACACGTAGTTGGCGCTGAACGGCAGGTTGTGTGCACCACCGAGGCCGTTGTATCCGACATCGGAACCACCGCTACCGGTGTTGAGGTAAATCAACACGTCCGAGTTGGACAGGTCGCTGTTGGTCATACCGAAGTAGATTCCGTCGCCTTCGATGTAGGTCACCAGGAAGTCGTCGGTGCCGTCGCCGCTCATCACACCAGGCATAGCGTAGCCGGATGGGTTGAGGGCGTTGCCGCCGTTCCAGTCTTCGTCCGAGCCGTCCACCGAGATGGCTTCTGGCTGGAATGAGGTCGAAACGTAGGAGGCACGCTCGTTGTCCGTGGAGGTCAACAAGAGAGCAACCTCAGCAGCAGGAGCAGCACCCAAGTGGGTGGAGTCGATGCTCATGAGGTTGGCTTCGTCGATGACGGCCGAACTGGCCACGACGATCTTGCTGCTGTCAAGGGTGTTTCCAATCGAGGTGATGTGAGCGTTGTTGCCTGCGTTCAATTGTGTGCCTGCGTTAGCCCACGACATGTTCTCAACACTACCGGTGGCATCCACAACGGAAAGAGCCGTGGTGGCGTCGGCTTCACCGCCGTCCCAGCGGAACGGTGTGTCTTCGACGTACATACCGATGGCACCCGAAGCGTCCATGGGGTAGACCCAAACATCGGGGCTGCTCTCAACGTGGAGACCGGTACCGGTGGCGCCACCGTCGACGTGAGCGTCGATGGCCACAACATAGGTGTCCTCTGCGAAGACACCGTAGTCGGTACCAGCAAGGTAAGCGCCGCCAATCATGAAGAGGTCGCCGTTCTCCTTGCTGACACCAGTGGCGTAGCCGCTCACGTCCGTACCGTTGAGGGTCAGGACCGTGTTGGTGTCGTCGCCGACAATACCAACAGTCGAGGCGAGGTCATCACCGGTCAGGGTGGAACCAACATCGCTGAAGTCGCAATCGTCGATCACGATGGCGTTGTCGCCAAGGTTGATCGTGTTGGATGCAGACTGAATGGCCACGGCGTCACAACTCGTAGCGGTGATACCAACGGCGTTCGGGGAGGTTCGTCCCGTCGACAAGCCGATGGTGTTGCCACTGACGGTTGGGCCAGCATAGCCGCCCGTAGCGCCGGAGGATTCAACCACGCTGATGGTGGCTCCACCGTCGCCCCACGAGTCGGCCACAGCAAGCGTGTAGTTGCCAGCGTCCGTGTAAGCACGGAGTGGGCTGTACGCAGCGTTGCTGCTGAACGAGTACGTGGGCCAGGTGTCCTTGGTGCCGTCGGGCTTGGTGATCTCAATGCTGATCTCATAGCCCCAGCTGTCGGTTTCAAGGTTGACCACAGCGGTCTTACCGGTGCCGAGCGTCCAGGAACAACTGGTCGAACGTCGGTAGTCGCTGCTGCCAATCGAACAGAGCGAGTTGGTCGGCGCAGGTGGTGCTCCCATACTGTCGAGGTACATACCACCGTCAGCGTCCGTGAGGGTGTTGTCGGTGATGTTGCCGTGTCCATCGAAGATGTAGATACCCGTTGAGGTGTCGTCGCTGATACCGCCGATGTCGTTGCCATCAATCGTGAAGTCATCGACTCGGTTGAGGTAGAAGGCATCATCGCCGCCAACGACCGTGTTGTCCTGAATCAGGACGTCCTCGGTCTTCCCGTTGTAGATGGCCACTGCGTGTCCATTGGATGGGTTGAACTCGTTGTCGGTGATGGTCACGTGCTGGGCCTCGTTCGTGGTGTAGAGCCAGACATCTGCGATTTCACCGCCGTCATTGAAGACGTTGTTGGTGACCGTCAGGTTGTCGACACCAATCTCATTGGTGTTGTGGCTATAGTAGTAAGGCGAGCGCTCTGCAAAGACACCAACACCACAGTCAACGAAGTTGTTGCTGTCGACGATGTTGCCGTCGCCACCGTTCATGATGAGACAAATGTCGTTCATGTTGATGGCGTTGTTGAGCGCCGTGTAGCCAGCGTGGTGGACCAAGGTGCTGTTGGTGACCTTGAAGAAGTCCAACTCGTAGTTGTTGTAGTAGCCGTAGCCCATGGCACCAATGACCGAAGCAACACCGGAAATGGTGGTGTTGTCCATGTCAAGGTTCAGCGAGTAGTAGCGGTAGCCGAGCGTAAAGCCCTGCGGATTACCAGCACTGGAGACGGCCACAGCGGTGACCGTAGCGTCGTGCATGTAGAGCGAGGATTCGCCGCTGTAATACGGATACATACGGTTGGCGTTGTCGAAGTCGTAGGAAGCGGTGGAGATCCACGTGGAACCGTTCCAGTTGTGCTTTCCAGAAGCGAGGTACATGAACGGAGCGTCCATCATGACGGTCTCGCCAGCCAAGTCGTTGCCGCTGTGGCTTCGGAGGTAGCCGTATTCAACCAGGCCGTTGCTGTATGTTCGGCTTCCCGAGGAAGAGAGGCCGCTGGCGCAGCGCTCTTGCTTCACATAGGAGGTCGAAGTGTAGCAGATACGGGCGGTGAACTCGTCTTCAAGGTAGACCGTGTCGCTGTTGCCTGAAGTGTCCGTGAGGGACATGGTCTCGAACACGTAGCGGAAGTCAGCTGCGTTGTTGCTGCTGCCGGACCAGTAGTAGTCAATGGTGGCTGATGCAACCACTTCGTAGCCG
>Ga0181564_10002043_pt1 | contig 17879 bp, 15 predicted proteins | sample 011ome_24_FD_134512 | JGI IMG/M metagenome (GOLD analysis project Ga0181564, IMG submission 134512) | Coastal salt marsh microbial communities from the Groves Creek Marsh, Skidaway Island, Georgia - 011513CT metaG (megahit assembly) | ecosystem: Environmental > Aquatic > Marine > Intertidal...
ATCTGCCACTATTCCGGCAATCGCGCAAGAGGTGTACGGTAAATACCGTACATAAATTGTCGAATGTATTTGCGTTTGACCTTAGCAATTTACCTAGGAATGCATTAAGGTTCTTGTAGTGCTCGTTATTCCAAACGTGTGTTCGGAATCTTCCGCGGAGAGACAGACTGGCTTTTAAGTGTTTTGGACCGACTCCAATTCAAGGGATCTTCTGAGCGAAGCGAAAAAAAATCCACCTCCCCTATAGTGAGGGAAGTAAAAAAAAGGGGCCATTAAGGGCCCCTTCATAAAATTAACTATTTCCTCTTTTAAGGACTTACCAGATTTACGCTGATATTCACGTAGAACGGATTTGTGAGGGCATTCATCTGTGCATATGCCGGAGTGCCGTCGATAAGACCAAAAGCACGGTAGATATCTGGACCAGATACTAAACGGTCCACGTCGTAACGATAGTTGATGCGGTACCCTGCCTGAATAGACATCCAAATAAAGTTCTTCAACGAGAACTCGTAAACTGCACGTACGCGGATTTCACCACGACGAATTTCCAAATCTTCATCACGTAGATCAAAACCAGGAAGATTCTCATACATACGGAATGACTGTCCTTGCAGTTCGTATCCCAAGAACAACATATTACGTGGGTTGATAGTTCTTCTCACGTGAACACGTGCTGGAAACAATGCTTCCGTTCCCCATTTGTTGTTCGCGCTCGTCTTATTGTAAAGAATGACTGGAATATAGTTCAACTCACCCACGCGGTAGGTACGTGCTAAACCAACACCCCATTGCTTCTTTTCAGTAGGACGTTTACCCCAAAGTGCTGCAGCAGAATATTTCAAATACTGTGCTGGCATCGCCGATGCACCGTAAGTACCGCTCATATCAGCAGAACCTTGGAATAAGATGAACTGTTTATCGTCCAACGGCTTATAGATCGTTGTATTGATACCAGAAGTACGGAGTCCGTGCTCTGAAAGCGATTGGTGTAACGGGTTGTCTGAAGAAGTCGGTGCTTCAGCATAATTGTAGGAGGTATTCCAATAATTGGCTCCCATCTGCCAAACAAGATTGTTTTGACTTATTACAGGCAAGTTGAATTCGGCGCGTATACCCGAAGTTGAGTTTACTCGCATCTCCTCTCCTCCTGCTACGGCTGATCCATTGGAGCGGTTCAAATCACCAGCAGTAATTGAATACGGTCCTTGAAAATCATAGCCTATCGAAATAAGCTTAGCGGGCGAAAGCCCCTCAATCTTTGCATTGGCATAGCGCTTCATACTCTCGTCCTCAAAACCTAGGTCTTCGTACAAGCTCCAATCTATATCATCAGTGTCCTCTGTTTGAGCGAATACTGGCGTAGAAGCAAGGACGATTAGCGCCGTCGTTAACTTCAAAAAATTGCGTATCATCTCTCTTTACTTCTTTCTAGAAGGCATTTTCAAACGCTTCCATACATCCGTTCGGCCGATTGCCTCGACACCTATATATCCGCGCATGTCGAGCGTGTTTTCATCACGCATTTTGATGGTACCATTGTACGTAGAGCCGTTGTTTGGATCGTACAACGTTCCTTCAGACCACTCGTCGTTACCCTGGTAAACAAAGTCTTTACACATACGGAATCCTCTTAGCGGCACGTTGCGTAGGTCTGGGTTAGGGTTATTAATATCTGTTCTTGGGTTTCCATCTGCATCGTTCGGCTCAATAAGCCATACTACTCGTCCGTAATACTTATTACCTATGCGGTCAATTTTGATACGTGAACGGCCATTTGATGGTTCCCAAATTCCAATCAAACGATCTCCTGGATCTTCGGATTTTTGTGGTAGGTCGAAACTTAAGGTTCCAAAAGCTATGACAGCTGAAACTGCCAAGAATGTTAGTTTGCGAAGCATGGTCTTCTATTTTATGGTTAATTCAAGTGTAAAATTCAATTTGAAGTCACGATTACCGTCCCAGTAATCTTCCGCGAGGTCAGCATCTAAGACAACATAGACCTTTCCATCTGCCATAATCTCACCCAAATCAGCATCAGAGGAAACCTCTAAATTAGCGACTGTAGCCCCTTCCTCGAGTGGATTTTTAACAGCGGCCTCTTGCATTGAAACATCTTCATTGTCGCTCGCGAAGGCAACTACGAAAGCATTGACATTGGCAAAACCTAAACTGTCATTAGGGAATACGGTGGCAGATTTAAGGCGTGCATCACTAATTCTCATTCCTTCGACATAAGCATCACCCAAAGCATCGGCTATACTAATATTGATCGCTTCCTGCCCTCCATTAGGTCCGGCAAACAAGGGTCCTTCGAGGGTGAACTCTAAATCATTAACTGAATATTCGTGTATTTCGCCCGGTCCTGAACAACTTGCGAATGACAAGATTGAAATTGCAAGAATTCCAATCTTCTTGGCATATTTATACATATTATTGTGTTTTAAGCCCGGAAATATACTCAATTCAACTAGCGAGCAGGACGAGTTATTCATTTTTTTCGATCAAATCAAAATGATTCGAAAGGCTTTATGGGCCAATTTCCTCAAAATAACTTTTTTGCGTGGCACACTCATTCAACCCTTCTAGGTGATTAGATTGATTTTTCAGAGAGGTTGTCCCTCCTCGAAACCTCTATTACTCCAACAAGGCACTCATAGCATCTTCAATATCACCTGGGGTGGACATAATCTTTGAAAAGGTACGCATAGTTAAGTCGGGAAAAGATAAAGCGATCCGGTAACGTCCATGCAACATGTAGACCTCATTGTCAATAATCAAAATTTCGTAGGGTAAAAAACACGTATGCTTTGGATTATCGATATCGATGATGGGTAAAAACTTTTGTTCTCCATCCGCTCCAAAAAGTCCAATACCATAGAGAGCCGCTTTTTCTCCTTTTAAGGTGATGGAATACACTAATTGGGCTTTCGTAGCATTACGGCTTAAGCCTTTTTCCAAAGCCACCTGAGCTTCTTCGAAGCTGTTGAATTTTTTCAACTTTATTTGATCCTCAAACCCTGGCATACCAAACATATACTGGTAGTCGAAGAGGTCTTCTAGTTCTATTCCCTTTTGAGAGCCGTAAGCCGAAGGATTCGAAATATTAGCCGCTTTGAAGACAGCTTCAAGTTTTCCTTCAGAGGCCTTAACTCTGTCTTGAAGGGATTCAAAATCATCTTGAAAATAAGCGGCACACCAATAGCTAGGGTTGGTAGCTGACAGATGTAAACCCTGTGCACCTTTGTAAATGGCCATGCGTTGTGCTAATGCGAAAGCATGCGCTGCTTCGAAGCTCTGCACGGCCGCTTTTAAATCTGAGCTGGTGTAAACTAACACCCAACGATTAGCATCGTTAGCGGGCTGATATTCACCCAATATTTCCAAGCCTTGAGCCTCAAGACCTTTACGGACTAATGACTGGGCCTCCTTGAAATTAGTCTCCTTCATAAGGCCACCCCAATATGGCTTTAAGGTTTGTGCTGAAGAATTACCTAACGCGAATACAAGGGTTAATAAAATAGACAGGACCGTTTTCATGATCAAGAGTTGGTTTATTAAATACGTAATTATGGAAGCATCTTAAAGTCTCCCATTTTTCTATCTGCTCTAAAATAGCCTTTTTTAAGGACAAGCCCGGCGTTGCAAACAGTGAGATAAAATTCAAAATAAATTATCCGAGATTATTGTCTAGAATGATTCTAGATAGTAGGTTTGCAGCGTTATTTATAATTGGTCTAAATAAAAATAATGATTCCTAATATCCTCCTTGCGATCGGCTTAATTGTAAGCGAACCTGTAGATACCACGATAGCTGCAGCGGTAGAACTTGAGAGCGTTACAATTACCTCCTCACAGTCTGACGCTATGCATTACTCCTCTTCTGAATTGGTACTAAAGATGGTTGAATTAGCAAGGTTTAATGTCGTGGACGGCAATTCATTATTACAGGCTCAAGCTGGAGTTTACACGCAACAAGAAGATGGCTGGGGCCTTCGTTTAAATATTGGAATACGTGGCTCTGGCGTAGAGCGATCCTCGCGCATTACTCTTATGGAAGATGGTATTCTTACAGCTCCTGCAGCATACTCGGCTCCTGCAGCATATTATTCACCAGTGATGTGGAAATATCAACAAATTGAAATCCTAAAAGGTGGTGCTGCTTTGATCACCGGACCTCAAAGTACGGGAGGAGCAATCAATTTCGTAACTCCTTCACCCAAAATGAAAGATTACCATCATCTAAGCTTTTCTGGCGGGTCATTTGCTCAACTTGTTTGTAATTCCCAGGGACAGGTTTCAGTTAGTAAACGAAGCAAATTAATCTATGGAATACAGAGAAGCCAGGCCTCTGGTTTCAATGTGATAGACAACGAACGTACAGGAGGATTCGCCCTAAACGATGGCTATGTTAAATGGATCCAGCACCTAGACCAAAACGACCGTCATCATCTCGAAGTGTTCGTCGCTGGTACAACTGAAAATTCTAACCAAACTTATCTTGGTCTAACTCTAGAAGATGCATTGAACGACCCTAATAAACGATATTTAGCGAGTGCATTAGACCAAATGAAAATGGAACGTCTAATGACTAGAATTGGCCATACGATACGACTGAAAAACGGCTGGTTCAGAACAGATTTATACCGCCAAGGAGTTCATCGGAACTGGTATAAACTGGATAAACTGTCGAACGGTTCTCAAGAAATTGGACTATCAACCGTTTTAATCGATCCAATAACTAATCGAGAGTTTTTCAACGCACTTAACGGCACCTCTTCAGTCCCCTACTTTGCGCTTCTAAAAGCAAATAACAGAAATTACATTAGTCAAGGAATACAATTCCGTGGCCAATTCAGCAAGCGTTATTCAAAACTGCTCGTGAAACACGAGGTTGGTAGTCGGTTCCACTATGATCACGCCGATAGATTCCAACACACTGATACTTATCTCCTTTCTAACGACCTTCCAAGCCTTGATCAAGAAGGACTAAAAGGTGCTTCTGGCAACAGGATCGATGTGGCGCAAGCCAACAGTAGTTTTTTAAGAACAACCATGTCTTGGTATAATTGGAATCTTCAAGCTGGACTTCGTGGAGAAAATATTCAAAGCTCACGCAGAAACTGGGGCAACTCGGACCCTCAACGTACAGGATTAAATCCCGAAGAACGCTCAAACCAAACTTTCACTCTACTCCCCGGGATCAGTGTGAGTAGGACTTTAGGACCATGGTCAATTTTTACAGGTATTCATAGAGGAATGACGCCCGCAGGAAGTAAATCAGGTGTCCTACCCGAGCTTAGTACGAATACTGAGATCGGATTTCAACATCGCTCAATGCCCATATCTCTCACGGTATTTCACAGCGAATACCAGCGACTATTGGGTTCTGATGCTGCATCATCGGGCGGATCAGGTAGCGGTGAATTATTTAATGGTGGTGCCGCCAGAATAAGCGGAATTGAAGGGAATTGGACGAAAACAATTGGTGCTTGGCAAATAGATGGAGCAGCTACTTTTACAAATGCATTCTTTACCGAGAGCTTCTCAAGTGAATTCGAAGCTTGGGGCGAGGTTAAGTATGGTGATAACCTACCTTACATTCCAATTCTCCAAGGAAGTGGAAAACTGATCTATTCAAAAAACAGGCTTACAACCGGAATCCAATTCCAAGCTTTAAGTGCAAGAAAGTCTGCGTCAGAACTAGACTCATATGATTTACCAGCGGCAGTTGTTGCTAACTGCTCTTTATCCTATACCGTACAAGAGAATATTACCCTTCAAGCTGGCATACAAAACATTGGAAACACGAGACACATTGTAGCTGCACGTCCAGCGGGTTATAGAACATACTCACCTCGAATGTGGACTTTAGGTCTGGATTTGTCCTTCTAAATAGTAGTATAGGTCAAAGACTCCTACCAAACATATTGAGCAATCACAAGTGTCGTATAGAGAGATATCTATGGCTGAAAGTAGGCACATGTAACGATTAGATCCATCGATTCCCTACCTCTGTTGAGAATAACAAATCTCTTGATAATGGGGTACGTTTAGTATCAATCGTCATGCAAAAGTCTCCTTTATAAGTGTTTGGAAAGGCATGAAGTCCATTCGTTTCTAGTAGCTTTTTCGCGTAGTACACACCTATGCCACTGATATCAATCTGCCCTACCTCAGTCAAAACCTTCTTCGAGTATGCAATTCTACTAGATTCTGACATTCCCATGCCTTTGTCCAGAACGTGAATATAGCGATCACCATATTCTATGGTGATTTGACTACTATGCTTTCTGGCGTTATTAATGAATATCTCCATCGACATCAAAATAGATACGAATTCAGCTTCTGTATACAGATGATGTTGAGAGGTACAGTTATGAAACAGGTCATTGTTTGTTCGTTCTATACTTAACTGTAACTCCTTATTTCCTAATTTTTCAAAAGAATATGTGCGCTGAACGACAGAAAGTAACGTGTTCACTACCAGGGTCCCCTCATCCGTAGCAGTTTGAAGACGATCTAGCAGTGGCTCCATGAATTCAAAATTCTTTGTCTCACTTCGCTGTAATTTCAATGAAATCAAGTCTTTGATAGACTGAATGGCAGAAAACGGGGTTCTGATGTTATGTGAGAATAGATTAAAAAATGTAGACAACCATATTAGTTCAACTTTTGAGTTTTCCAATTTCTCAAATTCCTGTTCTATAAATTTATTGGTAAGATTTAAAGTCAGTAATGCAACAGGAAGAATTGCAATACCGAGCCATTTTAAGTCATCAACGCCTATCTGAGGTTCATAAAGTTCAAAATGTATCTGGTCAAATGGTAATAATGCGAGCATAAGGAACAACATGGCTTGGGAAAAGCTATGAAGACCTTGTAATTCTTTGCGGACATGTAACCGGTTTATCGTCGGTAGAAGCACAATCACCATTAGAATTCCGATATAAAAACGCAACTCTAAACCTGCGATAAAGGGAATAATGAGATTAGCGGTCAATGCGAGTGTAAACAACCAAAAGAACTTCTTAGGACGATGCAACGTCCAACAAGTGATTATTACCAATGAAAATGCGCTCAATAAGGCAAAGGCCCCTAGAAAAGCCTCTTTTGAAATAAACCAAAACAAAACACCTAGGAAGGGAATAAAAAAAAGACTGATCCCCTTGGGTATCTGGTTTAGTAAAGTCATCTCTCACTTATTGTTGTGAGCCGAATCTAAAGTAAGTTGATGTCTACGACAAAACATCTTGATTAAATTGATAAATATTGACATACTTGTTCAAATACTTATTCATCTAGGGTGAGAGAAATAGTTACTCCGTTCAATGAAGGTCGTAGACTAAGGTTCTTTCTTAAGAATGATTCATTTCCATGACGGTGATGCTTTGTATAGGCAAACAAATCAAAGGCCAATAAAAACGAACCTTGTAAAATCAAACTAGATCCGTATCCCCGAAATAAGTCGGATTCTCCAGGGCAACCTTAACCTAGGTGTCGAGACGGGCCTAAAAGCTATGATACAAACCAAAGGCAAGTTAAATTCCAAACTACATATCGATACTCGTTTCTACCTGCATCACTTCGATGGTTACATCTACCTACAACCACAGCAAGAATATAGATTAACCATTCGCGGAGCATTCCCCGTATTTTCCTATGAACAATGCAACGCGCGACTTGTAGGCGGAGATCTTGGGATAGTATATGAACCTCTTTATCAACTCAAGCTACGATCGGATTGGTCCTATACCCGGGGTACAAATACCACCGATGAGTTGCCTTTGAATTTAATACCGCCGCTCAATAGCCGCCAATCAGCTACTTACGAGATGGCACAGTGGAAGTCTTGGCGTAATGTGAAAATTGAAGTAGAACACCGTTACACCAGTAAGCAATGGTACTGGAATGAGTCCTTAGACTTCATACCACCGCCTCAAGGCTTTCATTTCTGGGAAGTGCATTTAGGAGGTAGACTAGACCTTTTTTCTCGGCCTCCTCAATTCCGAATTGGCATCGAAAACCTATTAAATACCACCTACCGAGACTACCTCAACCGACAACGATATTTCGCAGATGCTATTGGTCGCAATTTCACATTGAGCTGGATTCAAAATTTCTAACCATGGACACATCTCTACTACTTAAAAACAACGGATTGAGAGTTACTGAAATACGACTAGCTCTTATTAACACTCTCAACAACTCGAGCTACGCATTGCCCTACGATGAACTTCAGCAGCGCCTTTCAAAATTTGACAGAACTACGCTCTACCGCTCCTTGCTCTCGCTTATGAATCATGGAATCATTCACAAGGCGCTGGAGGAAAATGGACAGAGTTTCTACGCTATCTGCCACTCCTGCTCCCATCATGGTCACGATCACAAACACGTCCACTTCAGGTGCATCAAATGTCAAGGCGTACAATGTATTCCCATGGACAAAAACATATCGTTCTCCCTTCCCAACGTAAAAGTGGATAGTATAGACATCACGGCTAGGGGTATTTGTGGAAATTGTCTGGCGTAAGTGTGACTTTAGCGTGATCCCAATTTGCAACGCAGGTACTTGCTTCGGTTTTATTAACTTAGGGAAGAGAATAAAATCACCATCTAAAAACAACTCGCATGAATGCCGCGCAACGCTTCTACACCTTATTTCTTACCCTAAGCCTATTTCAGGTTCAAGCACAAGATCAAGAGGCCCCGTTTTTTATTGACGGCTCCGCACAAATAGTCCCTGCTTTCGAAGATCCTAAGAATTGGATTCGTGAAGATCTATGGGTGGAAACTTCTTTTGATACCGATGGAGATGGCAAAGCTGACCGGATACATGTGGATGTTACTCGTCCAAAACAAACCGAGCAAGGGCTCCAACTTCCAATAATTTATGAAACCAGTCCTTACTACGCTGGAACGGCGGGTAATGACCGAGACCTTTTCTGGGATGTGAAGCATGAATTAGGTGAAGTTCCTAATCCTCCCCGCCATGCAGAAGTAGTTCGTAAAGGAAAACGACCGATTATTTCCAACTCACAAATTCGCACTTGGGTGCCAAGAGGTTATATCGTGGTTCACTCAAGCTCCCCAGGAACAGGACTATCCGATGGTTCACCTACGGTTGGAGGAGATAATGAATCCTTAGCACCAAAAGCAGTCATAGAATGGCTCGCCGGAAAAGACAATGGCTACAAGGAGCGTACAGGTACGGAAAAAGTACACGCATATTGGTCCTCTGGAAAAGTCGGCATGACAGGGACCTCGTATAATGGCACCTTGCCTCTAGCGGCGGCAACTACAGGCGTTGAAGCACTCAAAGTAATCATTCCCGTTGCACCTAACACCTCCTATTATCACTACTACCGCTCCAATGGATTGGTCAGAAGTCCCGGCGGCTACCTTGGTGAAGATATCGACGTGCTCTACGAATTCATTCATAGTGGTGATGAATCAAAAAGAGCGTACGGCAATAGAGTTGTTCGCGATGAACTGATGCGAGCAAATATGGATCGTGCCACTGGAGATTATAATGAATTCTGGGCAGGACGTGACTACCTAAACGATATGGAATCCATGAAAGCAGCGCTGCTTATGTCACACGGCTTTAACGACTGGAATGTCATGCCTGAGCACAGTTACCGAATCTATAACAAGGCAAGAGAGATGGGTCTTCCTGCTCAAATCTATTACCATCAAGGTGGTCATGGGGGTCCTCCTCCCGTAGAGATGATGAATAAGTGGTTCTCGAAATACCTCTTTGGAATGGATAATGGTATTGAAAACAGTCCGAAGGCCTGGATCGTTCGAGAAGGAGATTCACGTCACGAACCTACCGCATATGCCGATTTCCCCAACCCATCCGCTCGTCTTGTGACACTCTACCCCTCAAAAGGTGGAAATAATCGGGGTGGACTCCGATTAGACAAGAAAGAGCGCAAAAAAGAAACCCTAGTAGATAACGTGAATTTTGCCGGGACTTATTTAGCGCGAATTAACTCTTCTAAGCATCGATTGATTTATACCACTCCTGAGCTCCAGGAGGATTTGCACCTTTCGGGAACCGCTTCCATAACCCTTCGGCTATCGAGCTCTAAACCCGCTGCAAATCTTTCTATCTGGCTGGTCTCTCTGCCATGGAACGATGAAGATGATGCGAGAATCTATGACAACATCATAACACGAGGATGGGCCGACCCACAAAACTACGAGAGCCTAACGAGCAGCGAACCATTAGAGCCAGGAGCATTCTACACGGTAAGTTTTGATTTGCAGCCAGACGATCAAATCATTCCAGCGGGTCAACAGATTGGGCTTATGATCTTCTCTAGTGATCAAGAGTTCACTTTGCACCCCGAACCAGGAACTACCTTAACGATCGATTTAAAAAACTCGAAACTCGAATTACCAGTAGTAGGCGGAGAAGCTGCATTTCTAAGAGCGATTAGACCGTAGCGTTTCATCCTTAACCACAAAAACCTACAAATTACAGGGATTTTGTAATGATTTCTATTTGTTAGGTTAACATTGACTTAACATGAAGACATGACTTTTGCAGCATAATAAAAGTTAAGGTTTAGAAATTATGAAAAAAGCCCTACTCATCGTTGCAACCGCTATTGGATTTAACATTCAACTGCATGCACAACAAGCTGTGAACGACGTCTCATTCGGAAAGGGACTCTTAAATTACGTGGCTGCAGATAGTTCATTCAAAGTGAAATTTGCTCCTAGAATGCAAGTGCGTTACTATGCTAACAGCGACTTTGACAACGGTAATTTACAGGGTATCGAACATGACTTCCTGGTGCGTCGCTCAAGATTCAAGTTTGATGGATGGGCTTATCACCCGTCGATCGGATACAAAATGGAGTTTGGTCTTACCAATAATGACATGTCCGGTGCAAATGAATTCACCAAAAACGCACCGCGCATGATTTTGGACGCTGTCATCAAATGGAAATTCGCACCCAATTTTGAATTATGGGCCGGTCAAACGAAGCTTCCTGGTAATATCGAACGTGTCATCTCGTCTGCCAATCTTCAGTTTGTCGACCGTTCCCTTTTGAATAGTCGCTTTAATATCGACCGCGATCTTGGGGTACAACTCAGACACAAATCAACATTCGGTTCATGGGTTACTAAAGAGAAATTTGCGATTAGCCAAGGCGAAGGACGAAACATCACCTCTGGTAATGAAGGAGGTTTGCAGTTTACTGGTCGCTTAGAGCTTCTTCCTTTCGGTGAGTTCCACAAAAAGGGGGATTACACAGGTAGCGCCACGTACAGAGAAACTACGCCAAAACTTTTGGTCGCTTACACCTATGACATGAACGGTGATGCTGTCAAGACTCGATCTGTGATGGGAAGCTACATGTATCTTTCTGACGGTTCACTCTACTCTACAGATATCACCACTCACTTTGTAGATGTCGCATTTAAATATCAAGGCTTCTCTTTGATGTCCGAATGGTCGCAGCGTTCTGCTGCTAATCCTATAGCTGTGGAACAAGACGGAACGCCAACTGGAGATGTTGTTCTTGTAGGTAGTGCTTATAACCTTGCTATTGGCCAATTTATTAGTGAAAAAGTTGAAGTAGCCGCACGCTACACTTCTCTCCAATTCGATCCACTCACCGGTAGCGATGATGTTCAACAATACACTTTAGGTCTTAACAAGTTTGTTGTAGGCCACAAGCTCAAAGTTCAATCCGATGTTAGCTACACATTAAATAATGGTAACGCCGACGGAATCATGTTCCGCACTGGCTTTGAACTCCACTTTTAAATGTACTTTGCATCGCATATTTGTAAACTAAAATGAATTATCAAATTCTGTAAAAGACCATGGACAGCATTTTTTACTCAATGATTTTTGCTCTGGCACTTCTTGCCATCGCCGATCTAGTGGTCGGTGTCAGCAATGATGCCGTGAACTTCTTAAACTCAGCTATTGGCTCAAAAGCCATCTCGTTTAAGACTATCATGATTGTCGCAAGCCTCGGGATTTTTGTCGGGGCAGTATTCTCCAGCGGAATGATGGAGGTTGCTCGTAAGGGAATCTTTATGCCAGAGAAGTTCTACTTTGATGAGATCATGTTCATATTCATGGCGGTTATGATTGGCGATATCCTCTTATTGGATTTCTTCAACACGCTAGGGATGCCTACTTCCACTACCGTTTCTATCGTTTTCAACCTTTTGGGTGCTGCTGTGGTCATGGGGTTGATTAAGATCGGTCTATCTGATACAGAAACCATCGCTGATCTTTCGAGCTATATCAACACAGAAAAGGCAAAGAGCATTATCTCCGGAATTCTGTTATCTGTAGTTATCTCCTTCAGTGTGGGTATGATCGTACAATGGTTATCACGACTTGTTTTTACTTTCCAATATGAAAAGAAAGTGAAAAACTTCGGGTTCCTTTTCGCTGGTCTTTGTTTAACTGCGATTGGATATTTTATCTTTTTTAAAGGTCTGAAAGGAACTCCTTACTATGGAGATATCAAGGAATTCCTCAAAACGAACAGCGTCCTGCTCATCTTAGGAATGTTCGCCTTCTGGTCACTTCTAATGCTTCTCTTGGACAAAGTATTCAAGGTGCATGTGTTAAAGGTCGTTATCGGTGTCGGTACGTTTGGTCTTGCTCTTGCATTCGCAGGTAACGATTTAGTAAACTTTATCGGTGTACCAATGGCCGCATGGCACAGCTACGAAGCATGGTCGGTTTCCGGCGTTGCTGCATCTGAATTCTCCATGGAAATTCTATCCAAGAAGGTTCCTACCGAACCTCTCCTCCTGTTCATTGCCGGTGGTATCATGGTGGTTACTTTATGGTTTTCAAAGAAAGCAAGAAGCGTAGCTGAAACTGAGATCAATCTCTCTCGTCAGGGCGACGGTAACGAACGATTTGAACCTAATTTATTGTCAAAAAGTATTGTTCGTGGTTCTTCCAAACTCTCTGCACTTTTGACTTCTGCACTTCCTAAACCTATGCAGTTGAAACTTGCGGCAAGCTTCCAAACCCCAGCTATTGAAGTTTCAGAGGAAAAAGCAAAGGACTTACCAGCATTCGATCTTATTCGTGCTTCCATCAACCTAGCAGTAGCCGGTATCCTTATCTCTATTGCGACGAGTATGAAGCTTCCTTTATCTACCACCTACGTTACTTTCATGGTTGCGATGGGTACATCTCTTGCAGATAAGGCTTGGGGAAGAGAAAGTGCAGTATACAGAGTTGCAGGTGTTTTAAATGTTATTGGTGGATGGTTCTTTACCGCGTTCATTGCCTTCATTTTTGCAGGAACACTCGTATATATCATCTACATGGGACGCGGTGCGGCCGTAGCTGTTCTACTACTGCTCGCTGCCTCGTTAGTGGTTCGTAACTATTTAAAGCACAGAAAGGCATCTAATGCAGCGGTTGATCAGTCTACGTTGAAGAAATCTGAAAGCAAAACTGTTCAAGGTATTATCGAAGAAAGTGCTGAGAACATTGCAAAATCGATGAGTCGTACATCAAAGGTATACCAAGGAGTAATCGATGGATTGATTGCTCAAGATGCTAAAGATTTGAAAAAGGCGCGTAAGAGAGTGAATAAATTCGAGGAAGAGGTTGAATCACTTCGAAACCACTTGTTCTATTTCATCAAGAATTTGGATGAAACGAGCGTTCGCGGATCCAATTTCTACATCATGATTCTTGCCAGTCTCACCGATGTGACACAATCGCTAGAATTCATCTCTAAGAAGGCATACAAGCACGTGGACAACAACCACAAAGCCCTTGGTGAACAACAAATTACAGATCTCAAAGAGATTGCTAAGGTCATTACCAAAATGGTCAATACCATAGAAAAGGCCTTCGAGCAAAAAGACTACAACCAACTCAGTAAATGCGTTGGTGAAGAGGAAGAACTTTTGAAGTTTATTTCTGAGAAAATTGATGCTCAAATCGCAAGAACAAGAATTGAAGAAAGCAGTCCTAAGAACACGACGTTATACTTCAACATCTTGTTAGAATCTAAGGATTTGATCAAGAGTATCATGAGCTTGTCACGTGAATATCACGAGAGCTCTGCCAACTAATTCTTACTAGAGAACGAGTACTTAAAAGCCATCCCGCCTCGGGATGGCTTTGTTGTTTTTAGACCACCGCAGGAGGTATTTTTTTTAGGAGTTCCTGGATTGATTTATCAACTTATCATCGTAATATTGCAATGATTAACGACTCAAACGAATGGGGACCTCCAAAAATGAATTATTTAGCGACAGACAAAACCAGATCGCTGCTGTTTCCAAAGCGCTCTCTCATCCTGCGAGAATAGCCATCATAGAATATTTGTTACAGCTTAAGGCATGTGTTAATGCCGAATTGATCGATGAACTTGGTTTAGCACAAGCGACGATCAGTCAACATCTTAAAGAGCTTAAAGAGATCGGTATCATCCAAGGATCGATTCAAGGTAAAAGAATCAGCTACTGCATCAATCCCGAGCGTTGGGATGAGATGAATGCAATGTATGCTGAACTCTTTCAGCAGCACCCCTCAACAAGCTCTTGCGCTTCATCCCAAGACGAAAACTAAAAAACACCTAAACCCTTTTAAATACTAGTATCATGAAATTATCTGAAGTACAATCTGCACTTGAAGGCCTTAACGAAGTTCGATTCGAACTACCAAACGGCGATCGCGTACCCGAGCACTTTCACGTCACGGAGGTAGGGCAAATCGACAAATATTTTATGGATTGTGGAGGTACGGTGAGAAAAGAGTCCGTGATCAATTTCCAATTGTTCACCGCAACGGATTACGATCACCGGTTAAGTGCACAAAAACTAGGCTCGATCATTTCGCTTTCCCAAAAGCAACTATCTCTAGCGGACCTTGAAGTAGAGGTTGAATTTCAAGGCTCTACTATCGAAAAGTACCATTTGGCGTTTGAGCGTGGGGCATTCCGATTGGTTGCAACAAAAACAGATTGCTTAGCCAAAGATGCTTGTGGCATCCCTACTGAACCCGAAGCTCAAAAGGTCAGCACTGTTGCTGCTGCCACAAAATGCACACCTGGCTCAGGTTGTTGCTAATCTCAAATGATTCAATATGAATAGTAAAGCACTGTTTCCGGAATTGGCCAAAGTGGTTGAACAGGTCGAAAAGGTTCAAATACCACTGGATCGCAAAGCCGTTCTACAACCCTTGATCGACTATATCCAAGAAAAAACAGCACGTGATCAGGAAGTACATCTGAACTTCATTTGTACCCATAATTCGCGCCGGAGCCAATTCTCCCAACTATGGGCGCATCTAGCCGCCTATTACTATGGGATTCCTGCACATTGCTATTCTGGCGGTGTAGAGGTCACGGCATTTAATGAGCGTGCCGTAGCATCGATCCAAAGATTTGGATTCAGTGTGGAAGGAAATACCGATGTGAATAACCCCATTTATTTGGTACAGCATCACGAGGACATCGCTCCGCTGCGTATGTTCTCCAAGTTGTTCGATGACCCTGAGAACAAGGCCCCTGCCTTTGCAGCAGTGATGACCTGTGCGCATGCCGATGAAAATTGTCCTTTCGTTCCAGGAACGGAGCAGCGCATTGCCGTGCGATACCAAGACCCAAAGGCCTTCGACGATACTCCTGAAGAAGCCTCACGTTATGACCAGCGCTCGATGCAAATCGCGAGCGAAATGTTTTATGTTTTTGCTCAAATCAAACTGAACTGATGACTGCTAAAAAAAGACTCTCTTTTCTAGATCGCTACCTGACACTTTGGATATTTGCCGCCATGGCCCTCGGCGTGGGTATTGGCTATTTTGCGCCTTCCTCTTCAGAGGTAATCGACGCGATGAGTGTGGGCACCACAAATATTCCTATTGCTATTGGTCTGATCCTGATGATGTATCCACCGCTTGCTAAGGTGAACTACAGTCTCTTACCCAAAGTATTCTCCAACGTCAAAGTACTCAGCCTATCACTGGTATTGAATTGGGTGATTGGCCCTGTATTGATGTTCGTTTTAGCCATCACCTTCCTGCGGGATTATCCCCACTATATGGTCGGTCTTATTCTCATTGGGCTCGCACGATGTATCGCCATGGTTATCGTCTGGAACGACCTTGCCGAGGGCAGCAGTGAATACGGCGCAGGCCTAGTAGCTCTAAACAGCATCTTTCAAGTTTTCGCGTATAGCTTTTACGCCTGGCTTTTTATCACAGTACTCCCTCCCTACTTCGGCTTCGACGGAGCAATAGTAGATATCTCTATCAGCACCATAGCTGAGAGCGTATTGATCTATCTGGGTATTCCCTTCTTAGCAGGTCTGCTTAGCCGCGTAGTACTGATCAGAGCCAAAGGCGAGCAGTGGTACACCCAGAAGTTTGTCCCGGCAATTTCACCACTTACATTGATTTCTTTACTCTTTACCATTGTGGTAATGTTCTCCTTAAAAGGAGCTTTGATTGTAGAAATTCCAATGGATGTAGTGCGTATTGCTATTCCCCTATTGCTCTACTTCGCCATCATGTTCTTGATCGGCTTCTTTGTGAGCAAAGCCATGGGTGCTGCATACGATAAGAATGCAGCCGTGGCATTTACAGCGGCGGGGAACAATTTTGAATTGGCCATAGCGGTTGCCATAGCTGTATTCGGATTGAACTCTGGAGAGGCATTCGCGGGAGTGATTGGACCATTAGTCGAAGTTCCAGCATTAATCCTTTTAGTACGCGTGGCCTTTTGGTTGCGCAAAAAATACTACTAGCCATATCTCTCCTATTTTCTTGTCCACTAAACTTATTTATTGGTCTTTGGTTTAATTAGAAATTGACCTTGAACTCCATGGAACAACACAACACCGTCTATATCATTGGGGCCGGAATCAGCGGACTTATCGCTGCTTATGAGCTCGAGCAAGCTGGTTTTCACCCTGTCGTAATCGAGAAATCAGATGCCGTTGGAGGTCGAGTTCGTACAGTTGAGGTCAATGGATATCGATTAGACATCGGTTTCCAAGTAATGCTCAGTGCCTACCCACTTGTGCAAACCTATTTGAACACCTCCGATCTAAAGTTGAGAAGGCTTGAGTCCGGCGCGCAAATCTTTGTCAACGGCAAAAGTTTCGTCATCGGTGACCCCTTGCGTAATTTCAAGCTGCTTCTCCCCACTATTTTCGCTGGTATAGGCTCCATATCAGATAAACTTAAGGTCTTAAAGCTCAATGCTGACTTGAAGAAGAAGAGCATTGATACCATATTCAATTCCCCTGAAACCACTACGCTTGAATACCTCAAGTCCCTGGGGTTTTCCGATACCATCATCACGCGATTCTTCCAGCCTTTCTTCTCTGGTATTTTTCTAGAAGACCAGCTCCATACCTCAAGCCGTATGTTCGAATTCGTTTACAAGATGTTTGGAGAAGGTTATGCCACCATTCCTGCCGAAGGTATCGGTGCGATAAGCGAACAGTTGAAGTCGAAATTGGTCCGTACCACCTTTAAGTTTAACCAAGAGGTCGTAGCTGTGAGTGATCGAGAGATTACACTTCGTTCCGGTGAGCACATCGCTCATGAAGGTGTCATTATTACCGCTAATGCCAGCGAATTGATTGCCAATATGCCCGATGAACACACCCCGTGGAAATCTTGTATGTGCTTGTATTTCGAGGTAGATCACACCACTATTCCCGAGGAAACCATAGCGCTTGTTGCCGATAAGGACAAACTCAGCAACAACATGTACGTCTACACTGATGGCCAAGGTCGTCAAATTCTTTCTGTGACGACTTTAAAACATCTAGGAAGAAGCGAAGAAGAAATCACTGCTACTATCAAAAGCGAAGTGCATCAATATTGCAAACCAGGAAAGCTTCATCACATC